>Ga0160454_100018_pt1 | contig 326271 bp, 320 predicted proteins | sample HID1971M_E6MG_FD_108218 | JGI IMG/M metagenome (GOLD analysis project Ga0160454, IMG submission 108218) | Enriched millipede-associated microbial communities from UW Madison campus, WI, USA - HID1971M_E6 MG | ecosystem: Host-associated > Arthropoda: Insects > Digestive system > Unclassified ...
GCAGCGCGTATACGGATATGAGTTGGGATTCCGGCAACGGCCGCTGGGCCAAAAGCGGATCGTTCAGCATCGTAGGCAACAACTGGCAGCATCCGGACACGAATGCGGATTCGGTCAGAAAATTCACGGCTCCCCGGGCAGGCAACCTGCAAATTACGGGCGTCGTTCGAAAAGATAACGTAGGCGGAGACGGCGTCAAAGTCAAGATTGTGAAGAACGGCACGCAAATATGGCCGGCCAGCGGCTGGCAGTCGATTGCGCCCAACGATACGACGGGCTACAGCGTGAATATCGGCACTACGGTTGCGGCCAATGACGCCATCTATTTCATCGTCAACAGCAACAATGATATGTATTACGACAGAACGGTTTGGGATCCGCTTATTACCTATCAATAGGTTGGAAGTAACGAAAAGGAGGGGAATTCGCCGCGGGCGACTTCTCCTCCTTTTACGATCTTCTTAATAGAACAGTCACTTGCTTGTCATATACTTGATTACCGGATACGAGATGAGATTTCGATCTCTGTACGTGGATGTTATGACATCCTGATATTTGCTTAATATTCCGTTCTGCAAAATCACGGTGTTGAATTCTCTTTCACGAGCTCCGTTATAGGTAAACAAGACGCAATGTTCCGCAGCGTTGCCGGCAATGATTAAAAATTCAATTCCGCGATCTCTTAAAATCTGTTCAAGCTCGGTTTTCCAAAATGAATTTGAATACTCTTTGGTCAGAATCAAATCGGTATCCTTGATTTGAATTTCCGATATTGTATCGAATTCCTCTCTATTCGCTTCGGTGATTCCTTCGATATCTTGTATGTGTATGACAATATGTTCGTTTGAGCGAAGCCTATCCGATACATAATTGATATGTTCGCATGCATTATTTATCATTTGCGCTTCTACGCCCTGTAAGTGAACCGGTTGCATATCAATAACTAGAAACCCGATTTTCATCTTCGCCGCTCCCTTAATCATGAAGTTAATCTAAAGTCATTGTACCATAAGAGATAAGGCGGTTCCTAAGACGCTCCACAGCAAATTTAGTCACCTATCTTAACATAGTTCATTTCCATCAACTCTCCGACTTTGGCGAACAAAGAGCCGTTATGCCCGATCGACATCGCGCAATGATGCGTCGGCGCTTCCGCGAACCACTTGGCCATATAGTCGTCCGGATGCATCTTGAACTTCACCGGCGTCTGCGTGTTGCCGATGCGCATGATCGGACCGTCGGTCGATTCCGCTTCGCTGATGATCAGCTTTAGCTTCCCGTCCCCGGTCTGCGTAACGTTCAGCGTTGTAATCGGTCCCGTTTTCACCTTCGCCTCGACGGATACGCCCGTACCTTGCTTGCCGTGATAGAGCCCCATGCCCCTAAGCACCGGCTTGCCCGCAGAAATAGCAATATGGAACGGCCCGTCATGCCCCAGCAATATCGTCCCATCGACGTAATCCGTAACGACGACTTCGCAAAAGCTGCCGCCAGTACCGAGAATGTCGCATATTTTCATCGCGAGCGCCGTCTTCAGATCGCCTTCGCCCGAGCAAGGGATGCCCCGAGCCGTGAGCAAGGAATGTCCGACGATAAAGCCGCCCTGCAGCTTCTCGTATTCCCCGCCGGGCGCGCCATGGTAATAATAGCTGAGCGCGTCCAAATCGTACTCGCGAACGAGCCTTTCTTGCGCCGCGGCCACTCTGCACGACCATTCGAGCTGCTCATCGGTGGGCTTGCGCGCGATCGGGTCTGACGGGGAGTCCCCGCTAATCTGGAACATATCGCGAACCTCTTCGAGCTTCTGCTTGACCTCCTGAGGGGTCACGTCCTTTATCACCCGGTCAAGATCGCACATTTCCACAACTTCGACGTGCAGTCCGGTCTGCGCTTGAATCATCGTAAAATCGCTATACATATCCAACATGCCGCTGTACGTGTTGCCAAGGAAACCGAATCGGCTCGTTTTTAGCGTGCGAGGTACGGAAGCGGCACGAATCCATTCTTCGATTTCCCGCCATGCCCGGATCGCTTCCGGTCTGTCGTTCGTCTTCTCGTTCGTCAAAGAAATCGCCGGGGTGTAGTCCAATCCCAGCAGGCCGTTCAAGACTCGGAACGGCATTCGGGCGCGATTGAACACGTTCGCGAATTCCGGCACCGGGCACGCGCCGCAGTGGGCAAGCCATTCTCCCGTTGTTGTCCGCGCATAATCAATCCGTTCGGTCGGCTGCAGGTTAAGAAACACAACCGGCGCTTTGCACGCCTGGTGGACCGGTAACACCATTGAGCTCGTCGAATAAGTCGCCGCATGACAGAACACCAAGTCGACGTTGTTCGCGTTCAGCCACTCGCCTGCTTTCCGGCCTTCCGCCTCCGTATCGACGAGACCGTAATTGAACACTTCCGCCCATTGCGCCATTTTTTTCTCGATAAAAACGCCGTATTCGATCAGCCGTTCTCTTAGACCCGGAAACTGCTCCCAATAAGCTTGAAGCCCAACGCTGTATAATCCGATCCTTGCTTTGCGAGCAGGCTTAATCGGGGTATGCATCGTCATGTTACCACCTCGTCGATTGTATGGATTAGGAATGCTATACTTCGATTGTAATTACTTTTCATGTCGAAGGCATCCAACAATCTTGGTAGAAAATCATAGATTCTTGCACAACGAGAAAAAGAGGGCTGTCCCATAAGCCAACCAAGTTGCTCTGAAAGATAATCATGCAACCCTGCTTATGAGACAGCCCCCTACTTTCGGGATTGCTGCTATTCAACATTTCTATGCAACTTAAATCCCTGCGAAATATTCCCTGACTTCCAGCCAGTTGTTCACCCGAACGAACCCGGTTTCATGCACGTTGTGCGAAGCGGTGTACAGAAGACCCTGCCCCTTGAAGCGCTTGAAGTGACGGCTGTTGTCGTCGATCAAATAATCGGCGTCGATGATGCTTTTGTCGCCGCAAAATACGAAGTTCATTTCGTTCAGGAACGGGAAATGCTCTTTGAGCCAGTTGTACTTGGCGGCGAAGGAGGCGGGAACCTCCATAGCGGCCGTTGTAATGAAGATTTCGTAACGCTCGCTCAACTCGCGAACGACTTCCTGGCTGTTCGGCATAACGGGCAAATCCCCGAAAAACGAAGGATCGTCCAAGCACTCCCGAAGATGGCTCTCCAGTTCCGGGTTCAGCTGTCTGAGATGCATTCCATGCAGCCGTTCGTGTGTGACGTTGTCGTTAAAGTCCCTATTGTAATGAAGCAGATACTTCGCGATGAAGTCCGCCATCACTTCGTCCATATCGATTGCAATTCTTTTCATTGAAAGGCCTCCGCTATATATCTGTAGGAGCGCACTCGCTTCTCAAAATCGTGAATGTGCGAGACGATCATCAATTCGTCTAGATGCAGGCGGTCCGCGTAGCGCTTGAGCGCTTCTTTTACTTGTCCGGGCGTGCCGATAAAACGGCGAGTCCGCATCTGGTCGAGCATTTGCTGCTCGGCAAGCGAATAAGGGTAGTCCGAAGCCGTCTTAACGGAAGGCATGGAGCGAAGCTCCTGTCCCGCAAACAACTTAAGGAAGAACAGCTCGTTGCTCCGTGCAAGCTGCCGCGCTTCCTCTTCCGTGTCGGCGCACACCGCCATGACAGCGGCCAGCGCCTTAGGCTGAGCGCAGTAGGACGAGGGCTGAAAATACGAATTGTAGTGCTGAAGCGGCTCGTCTCCGGCAGCGCCGAAAAACTGAGCAAACGCATACGGCGTGCCAAGCTGCGCCGCGATTTTCGCGGTGCCGTCGCTGGAGCCGAGCAGCCACAGCTCGGGCATGCCCTCCGTCTCCGGGAACGCCCGCAGCCCGGAGAACCGGTGATTGGCCGGATTGTCGTCCCGCAAATAGTGGTACAGATCGACGATCTGCTGCGGATACGGGTCAACTTCGTACCTTTTGTGCTCCTGGAGCGCTCTAGTTGCGATCGGCGTTCCTCCGGGAGCGCGCCCCAAACCCATATCGATCCGGCCCGGATACAAAGCCTCCAGCAGTCTGAAGTTCTCCGCCACCTTGTAGGCGCTGTAGTGCGGCAGCATAATGCCGCCCGAGCCAATCCGAATCGTCTTCGTATGCGATGCGATGTGCGCCATCAGAATTTCCGGGCTCGAAGAGGCCAACGCCGCGCTTCCGTGATGCTCGGACACCCAGAAGCGATAATATCCGAGCTTCTCCGTCTCCCTCGCCAGCGCTACCGTCTCGTCCAACGCATCTCTCACGGATCTGCCTTCATTCACGTGAGAATGTTCGAGTACGCTAAGTTTCATGATGTTTCGAAGCCTCCATGCTTCTATGTTGGACATCCAACCTAAGCGGCCCCGCCATCCTTGGCAGAGAACCTCTAGGCGTATTGTATACATCCCGGATGAGAAATTGTAAGCCAATCAAGTTGATTATCGAACATAATGGTTAAAGGGGGTATGTACCTCCATCCAGGAGATACATACCCCTACTATTATCGATAATCCGGATTCGCTCTGTTATGGGACAGCTCCCTTAAGCAACCGTTAGCGCTTGTTAAAAATATCGGTCAGTACGGGAACGATCTGCGATTTGCGGGAAACGACGCCCTTCAAAAATGCGCGATTGTTCTCGATCTTGACGCTATAAGCCTCTTCAACCGCGTCAGCCGCTTTGCCGAGGGCAAGGCCAACGGAATCGTTGTTCAGAATGTCGGTGACAACGAACAAGAATAGGTCAAGCCCCTTCTCGTTGATGATGCCTGTCAGCGCGTCCTCCAGCTCGGCTTGCTTGGACAGAACGTCGTTAACGTCAACCGCGTTGACTTGGGCGATTTCGACTTTTGCTTGGCCCATCTGGAATTCCTTGGCATCCAGGGAGATAAGCTGGGCGATTGTCTTGTCGCTCAGATCGGCTCCGGCTTTCAGCATATCAAGGCCGTAGCTGTCCGCGTCTACGCCGGCAATCGCGGCCAATTCCTTGGCGGCGGCAACGTCCTGCGCGGTGCAGGTCGGAGATTTGAACAACAAGGAATCGGAGATGATTGCAGACAGCATCAGGCCGGCAATGTTGGCGGGAACGGTTTTGCCGTTCTCCTTGTACAGCTTGAGCAGAATCGTCGCGGTGCAGCCTACCGGCTCTGCGCGGTAGTAAAGAGGAGCGCTCGTCTCGAAATTGGCGATCCGGTGGTGGTCGATGACCTCAAGCACGGTCACTTGATCGATGTCGGCGGCGCTTTGCTGACGTTCGTTATGGTCGACGAGAATAACGCCTTTGGCTTCGCCCGCAACCGTCTCAACAAGCCGCGGCGCCTCAAAGCCGAATTTGTCCAGCGCATACTGGGTTTCCCCGCTGACGGCGCCCAGACGAACCGCTTCGACCTCTTCGCCGAGCTGAGTTTTCAAATCCGCATAAGCAATGGCAGAACAAATCGTATCCGTATCCGGATTTTTGTGACCGAAAATCAATACTTTGCTCATTTTCTTGCTCCTCATCTATGATATTGGCGAGAAAAGTATACCGCAAAAGCAGCGTCGGAATCAAGATAAACCCCGCTCTATTCCGATAGAATTACCTTTCATTGCTTTAATATAACCGCAACATATCGTAAGCCGCGGGGGTCCGTTTTATGGTACAACTAAATTACTTGAATTTTTAGAGTCAGGAGAACCGCCTATGAACCAAATAAATGGCCCGATTCGCATCCCCGTTCCCGCCGAGTTCGACTTTTCCGTTAATCTCGATTACTTGTCCCGCTCTCCCGACGAGAGCTTGTATCGCATCCGCGACGGCAGGCTGTACAAGGCGATTCCCGCCGGCTCTCGAGCCGTTTTCTTCGAGGTCGACGCGGAGCCCGGCTGCCTGCTTCTTCGTCCGCTGGACGAGGAGCCGTGGAACGACGAAATCGCGCAAGAGGTCGTCGCCTATACGAGAGATTGGTTTGATCTCGACAACGATCTTTCCGCTTTTTACGCGATGTCGAGCCGCGATCCGATTTTGCGCGACGTCGTCCCCAGGCTGTACGGCCTGCGCAACATGGGCATTCCCGACCTGTTCGAGGCGCTCTGCTGGGGCATTATCGGGCAGCAGATCAATTTGGCATTCGCATACACGCTCAAGCGTCGGTTCGTCGAGACATTCGGGCGGCAGGTGAGGCGCGGGGACGTCGACTGCTGGTTGTTTCCGGAGCCTCGGGATATTGCCGAACTGAACGTCAATGATATTACGGAGTTAAAAATGACAACGAAGAAAGCAGAGTATCTGATCGGCGTCGCGCGTCTCATAGCCAGCGGAGAGCTCGGCAGAGCCATACTGCTGGAAAGCGATATCCGCTCCGCGGAAAAAAGATTGGTCGCGATTCGCGGCATCGGTCCCTGGACGGCCAACTATGTGCTGATGAGATGCTTGCGCTACCCGGCCGCTTTTCCGATTGACGACGTCGGCCTGCACAATGCAATCAAATCGGTACTGCAGATGGAACAAAAGCCGACCGTCGCCCGGATTAAAGAGCTGGCGGTCGGCTGGCAGGGCTGGGAAGCCTATACGACGTTCTATTTATGGCGAGTGCTCTACTAATGCGGCACGACGTCGGCTGCCCGGCGCGGCTTACAGCTCCGACAAGTAGCTGCCGTAGCCTTCTTCCTCCATCCGCTCCTTCGGAATAAAGCGCAAGGAAGCGGAGTTGATGCAGTAGCGCTGTCCGCCCGGCATCGGTCCGTCGTCGAACAGATGGCCGAGATGCGAATCGGCTTCCCGGCTGCGCACCTCGATGCGGTACATGCCGTGGGTAAAGTCCTGACGCTCCTGAATGCTGCCTCCGTGCAGTGGCCTGGAGAAGCTCGGCCAGCCGCAGCCTGCGTCGAACTGATCGCGAGAGCTAAACAGCGGCTCCCCGGACACGATGTCGACGTAAATCCCCTGCTCCGCATTGTTGTAGTACTCGTTGCGAAACGGCGGCTCGGTTGCACTGTTCTGAGTCACCTCGAACTGCATTGGCGTAAGCCGTTGACGCAATTCCTTGTGCAGCTCCTCCTTATCCTTCGCCGTATTCCAGTGCTGCTCAAGAAACGCGTCGCGGCCCGATCCGTGGCGATAGTACTTGTATCTGAGCGGATTCTTCGTATGGTAATCCTGATGGTACTCCTCCGCTGCATAGAATTCGACCGCCGGTTCGATGGAGACCGCGATAGGCTTGTCGAAGCGCCCGCTGCGCCGCAGCTCCTCTTTGGACGCTTCGGCCTCCTCCCGCTGCTGCTCGTCGTGATAGAAAATTGCCGGACGGTAGGACGAGCCCCGGTCGTGAAACTGTCCTTCCGCATCGGTCGGGTCGACCGAACGCCAATAAATGTCGAGAAGTTTACGATACGGGAACAGGCCCGGGTCGAATGTAATTTGCACCGCTTCGGTATGTCCGGTCGTCTCGGAGCATACTTCTTCATAGGTGGGATTGGCGACATGCCCGCCTGTATAACCGGAAACGATGCCGTGAATACCCGGCAGCTCCTCGAACGGCGTCACCATGCACCAGAAGCACCCGCCGGCGAAAGTCGCTTTATGGAGCTGCGATTGCGCGTTATTTTCCATGTTGATACTCCTCCCGTTCCTTCTGTCGCTTAGGTTCTGTCTCTATTGTAATCAATATCGATGCGCGATTCCAATCCTTCCGCCTGAGGTGTAATTCTCTCGCCGATTCGCTCGATTTCGGATATGATTAACGTATAAGAACAACCCCTAGAAGGAAAAAACTTCTCTAAAGGAGGAGGCAAGGCGGATGGGCATGAACATCATGGAATGGCGGTGCAAGGATCAGACTCGTATGCACGCATACGAGTGGAGTCCGGATACTACTAACGGCAGCCCCCGGGCGGTCGTCGGTCTCGTCCACGGCATGGGCGAGCATATGGGCCGCTACGCTCATCTGGCGGAAATGCTGAACGAAGAAGGCTACGCCGTGCTGGGATTCGATCAGAGAGGTCACGGGAAGACGGAGGGCAAGCGCGGCCACGCGCCGACCTACGAAGCCCTACTGGAGGGCGTCGATCTGCTGCTGGACGAGGCGCAGCGGAAATATCCGGGATTGCCGATCTTTCTGTACGGTCACAGCATGGGCGGCAATGTCACGCTTAATTATTTGCTGCGGCGGCAGCCGGCCATTCGCGGAGCAGTCGTGACGGGACCGTGGCTGAAGCTGGCGTTTAAGCCGCCTTCGCTGCAAGCGATCGTGGGCAAAGTCGTCGAGCGGGTATATCCGTCCTACACGAATAACCGCCCGATGGTCGCGGAGCATCTGACCAGCGATCCGGCGATGATCGAACGGTACGTGAACGATCCGCTCGGACACGGGCAGATTACGGCGCGCTTCTTCTTCGGCGTGCAGAAGGCCGGACTGTGGGCGCTCAACCACGCCTACATGCTGCAGGTTCCGCTGCTGCTCATGCACGGCGGCGACGACAAGGTCACCTCGCTCCAAGCGAGCAAAGCGTTCGCAAGTCAAGCCGGCAGGAGCGTCGATTGGCGGGAATGGCCGGATTTCAAGCACGAGCTGCACAACGAGTCGCGGCGCGAGGAAGTGTTCACCGTCATTCGCCAATGGCTGGCTCGACAATTGGGCGGATGACACAGAAGAGGCTGCATCGGGATCTTAATCGATCTCGTGCAGCCTCTTACTTCTTACTGTTGATAATATTGTTGCAGAAGCGGAATGAGTCCAAGCGGATTTCTTCGCAAATCTTTGGCGCTGAAGAAAATGTCTCCTTGCACCTCGACGACATTCTTATTGTAGATCAACTGGTTGATAATCTCTTGAGCGGTGCTCCAGCCGGCTTCTTTCGTGCCCAACTTGTAAGGCGCGTGTCCTATCAGCAATTTGACGTTCGTCCCTCTCACTTCGTTCGCCCACCAGTTGACCAATTTGTCGTAGCGGGCAACTTCAAACGATAAGCTCCAATAGATCTGCGGAGCGACGTAATCGATCCAGCCCTGCTGAATCCACGTGCGAACGTCGGCATACATGCTGTCGTACGTCGTAACGCCGGCTTTCGTATCCGATCCGGTCGGGTCGTCGGCAATGTTGCGCCAGACGCCGAACGGGCTGATTCCGTAGCTTAGCTGCGGCTTCACCAGATGGATCGATTCGCCCAGTTCCTTGACAAACCGGTTAATGTTATCGCGCCGCCAGTCGGCTTTGGCGCTAAGCAAGTCCGTATTGTAGGCCGCATACGTCGCATCGTCGGGGAACGAGCCGGACGGGTAGAAGTAATCGTCCAGATGAACGCCGTCGATATCGTAGCCTCGTACGACTTCCATAATCGCATCGATAATATGCTGCCTCGCCTCGGGGATGCCCGGATTGATGTAATACTTCTTATTAAATAGGACGACCCACTCGGGATGGGTTATCGCGATATGGTTCGCAGCCAATCCCTCCTTCTTCTCGTCGACCGTCGCGCGGAACGGATTGAACCACGCATGGAATTCCATGCCCCGCTTATGCGTCTCCTCGATCATGAAGGCCAGCGGATCATAGCCAGGATCGGTTCCCTGCTTGCCCGACAAATATCGCGACCACGGAACAAGCGCGGAAGGATAGAAGCTGTCTGCAGACGGACGCACCTGCACGAATGCGGCGTTCAGCCCCATTGCCTGCAAATCGTCCAACAGCTTTATGTAATCCTGCTTCTGCTGCTCCGGTTTCCCATAAGATTTGTCCGTTGGCCAGTCCAGATTGTACACCGTCGATACCCAGGCGCCTCTCAGAGTTTCGCTATTGCCGGAGCCGGGACCAGGACCGGGACCAGGACCAGGGCCGACCTCTCCGCCTTCCTGAGACTGGAGCAAAATCGTCCGCGTAGCCTGCTGCCAAGTTACGAGCAGTTGCAGCTGCGTGCCGACGAACCGAAGCGGCACCATAACGCGTCCGCTCACCACTTGAACAGTCGTCTCCAGGTCCGTACGTTGACCGTTAACGAGCGCGAACTTCTGGCCCATCGTCATGTCTAGGACAAGACCTTCGTGCCGAATCGTCGCCGTTTTCGTTGCTTGCGACCAACTGACGTTCGCTCCCAAGCTTTTGCTGATTACGCTCAGCGGCACCATCGTCACGTTCGTCTTCGCCGTGATGAACGGCGGAACGTCCGTCACGATCTTCTTCCCATCCAGGTAAATGCCGATCTGCGGCGGCGCTTCCGCGGAAGCAGAGTGCCCCGCGATCGGGACGAGAAGGAACAAGCACAGCAAAAACAAGGCATAGCGGCGATTACGAAAAAGCATGAATCCATCCTCCGGTAAAATTTACTCATGTCGTATAGAACATTGTATCCTATTAGACGCGTTCGAAAGGATAGAGTTGCTAGTGAAGGAAAAGAATTGGCCGCTAGAGCGGAAAACATGACAAAGAGGCCGTCACATAAGCGACTCATAAGCGACTTATGAGCACCCCTGCTTTAAGGGTAAACTCGTTACAACGAGATCTCACGATTCCAAAGGCAAACGCTTAGCTCACCTCCAGGAGATACATCCCACTGTTGTCAGGTTAGGCGAACTATGAGCGACCGCAGCCATTGGGTGAGCATTAAGGCACTTTTTGTCCTCCGCCCCCGGGCTCGGGTCAGGTGGAGGCACTTTTTTGGCCTACACTCTCCGGCTCGGGTCAGGTCGAGGCACTTTTTTGGCCTCCATTCTCCGGTTCGGGTCGGGTCAAGGCACTTTTTTGCACTAGTCATGCATCAAACCTAACATGAAAAAAACGATCTCCATAATTACCTATATAAGGAATATTATGATTGTTTTCTCGTAGCCAAACGCATTAAAGCTCCTTTATTGTAGAAATGACGCGTTATCCATCATTTCTCCAAAAAAGGAGCCCCACAATGGATAACAATAAAAAGATTAGCGTCATTTGTCAATGCCTCAACGTACTTCATGTTTCAGGTTACTGTTCTCTTTTTGACGATCATCGTTCCAGAAAGCTCTTTACTGGGAGTGCCATCGAACTTCACGTCATCGCTCAGTTGCTGCAACTCCCGTCCTACGATGTCATCTCGGAACAACTTCAGGCACAACCTGCGCTACGCAAAGCTGTTGGGCTGGATTCGATTAGCGGCGCCCAATTGTCTCGAACCAAGACCTTGTGCACGCAGAGCTTGCAGCAGTTGTTCTATGATTTGGTCGCTCAAATCCATACGCGAACCAAGCTCGGCAAAGGGGTCTCCAAGTCGATCGGTCGACTTCATCTCGTAGATGCAACAGACATCAGTATGCCGCATTACTTGGGGAGATGGGCGCGGTGCGGTTCGCGCAAGACTGCGGTGCGACTTCATGTTCGTCTCATTGTCGCCGATCCCTACACGACCTTCCCTGACCGCATCATTGGCACAACGGCCAATGTCCAAGAATCGAATCTGACCCTTGAACTGACGGTCGATCGGAAAGCGACCTATGTGATGGACCGGGGATACGAAAAACGCACGGACTTCGAACAACTGGTGGCGGACGAGATTCGATTTGTCACACGCGTTCGAGATTGCCTTCAGTTATTTCCAGTGATAGGTCCCGTACGCGAGCTGCCCGCCTCCGATTCCGTTCGTATTCTTCAGGATGCCGATGTGACGATGCGAAAATCAACGACGTTTCTGCGTCTCGTCGAATTCGAGGATCTTAAAGGACGCCGCTATCGCGTTGTGACTAACCGCTGGGATCTAACGGCCTTGGAGATTGCGATGGTCTATAAGAACCGTTGGCTGATCGAGTTGTTTTTCAAATGGGTGAAACAGCATCTGAAGATGGTTAAGCTCTGCAGCTTTGAACAAGAAGCGGTTTGGAACCACGTCTTTTTGTCGCTGATCGCTTATGCAGTCAGCCTTTTGGTCAAGCTCCGCTTGCAAACCCCCAAGAGTCAGTGGGAGGTTTTGAAGCTTCTGCGGAGCTATTTCTATCATAGCTGGCAGGAATTTCTCGCAGCTTTGAATCGTGTTCCGGCGAGGAAATCCAGAGGGCGACAGAAGACGGATAGAGTCAAGCTTGTCGAGGAGAATCAGCGCGTCATACTACGTTAGGCATAGATAAATGAATATCCAATTTTGTGGAAAATCGCGTCTTCTGTTCCTGCTCTGATTTTTTGGCTTACTGGGAAGAAAATCAAATGGAAAAATATGAAACCAAATCACAATATTGGATTAGGTCTCACCCTTCGACTATTATGTCAGGTTTGATGCATGACTAGTGACTTTTTTGGCCTACACTCTCCGGCTCGGGCCCGGTCGAGGCACTTTTTTGGCCTCCATTCTCCGGTTCGGGCCAGGCCAAGGCACTTTTTTGGCCTACACTCTCCGGCTCGGGCCAGGTCGAGGCACTTTTTTGGCCCCCATTCTCCGGCTCAGGGGTCGGGTCGGACTCGCGCAAATAAACGTCTCCCGATTTTGCGGGAGACGTTCGTCGTTCGATTCATCTGACTTATGGAATAAACTGCTGAACAATCTTCGTGATGACGCCGTCTTCTATCGTCAAATGATACGGATAATCTCTCAGGTTCATTTCCCCGTTATCCGTCATCAAAGAGATGAATTTATCTAACGCGATTTGCTCGTTCCATACGACATCCGCTTCGGCTATATCGTCCGTCCGGTCGTAAATCTGCATCAGCACCTTCACGTCAGGCGCAAGCTTCAGCCGCTCGATCGCTTGGTCGTCATTCACGATGTAGTAGCCGTCCGGAGCTTCGTCCATGCCCAAATCCGCTTCTCTCTCGCGAAATATCCGGTTGGCCGCTTCCCCTTCGTACCACTCTATGAAATCCGCGTCTATATAGCAATCGCCGTCCGCCCGATAGATTGCGTCAACATATGCGACACGCGTGCTCTCGTCCACGGGAACAGGCGTGTATTCGCCGGTATTCGCTGTAATGGAACCGAACGACATGATACCGAACAACACGGCGACTATGCTGATAAGCAGTTTGTTGACCATTATGCAATCTCTCCTTCAGGGCTCGTAACCGCAGCCTTTGCTTTCCTATTACCTATTAAACGGATTAGGACAACATAAGGTTACAAATCCACGCCAAAAAAATTAAAATTTTCTCATCCCAAATTGTGCCTATACGTCAGGTTATGCCGGAGAGAAGATTTTAGTCTGGATGGACTCGTCGTAGAAGAAGAAAATTGCGTTCGGGCTGTACCTTGTTATCCGAAAGACCGGCGAGCAGGCCAGGAGCCCTGCAGCTTGCGCAAAAATAGTGGAAAGCGTAACGATTCCACCGGCCCTTCTTACCGTTCACTCCATGAAGCTCTGACATAACCGACGCTCATCCCGATACGCTCCATATTGCGATGGCTCTGCGAGCCGAAAGCGCATTGTCCGACGACCAGTTCGCAGTCGTCCGCGAACGCCTCTCCGACCCTTGTCCGCAGCAGAGCAGCATGAATGCCAAGCCCGCGATAGTCCGGCAGCGTCGCCGCGAACGTAAGCGAAGCAATCTCTCCGTTTCGATGAGATACGGCCGCTCCGGCGAGCTGACCCTCCCATAGCGCCAAATAAAACTTCCATCCCGGACGGTCATACAGCACCCGATTGTTCGCGGCCACGGGAGGAATCCCGTCGTCCGGCAAGCCGAAGCTGCGGCAGTGGACGGTCGCGTACAGCTCGAATTCATCCTCGCACAACGAGCGTATTTCCAGCTTGTCCGCCAGTGGCGCGGAATGAAGCGCAGCTCCAACTCCCGTTGTCATAGCCATTGACGTATGGAAGCCCGTCTGGCTGAAGCCAAGCGCAGTCAGCCGCTTCATCAGCTCCTGATCCACCACCCCGGGCACAAGCTCAAACAACGGATTACGTCCGCGGGCGCGGTAGAACTCGATAATCTCTTCAAGTGTATCCGCATCGCTGCTTCTTAAACCTTTGACTGTGTTAAATCCCGGCCAAGGCATCGTTCTGCTGTAGATGCAAAGCGCTCCCCCCACCCGCAGAATCTCGATTCCTTCCGGATTGCCGGAACGATCCCGAATCGCCTCCATACGATCAAGCGTATAGGCAATCTCCGAACGTTCAATCGCTTCCGTGCGTTCCGCCAATCGATTCCTCTCACTCATGACGATCCCTCCACATGCGACAGCCCCCGAACTCCGCTAGGGCTCGGGGGCTGGTCGGTTATCCTGCAATTACTTCAGGATCTCATACTTCCCGATCAGAGGAAGCGGCTTCACTTGGCCGTTCGCCGCGGCAAGAATGCCGATAATGACAAGCGCCAAAATTCCTAAGTTGACCAGCGGAAGCAACAACCATCCGATGATCGGAATAATGCTCAGTACCACGTTCGCTATTAACGCCAGCAAGAACAGGTTCAAGCCTTGTCTGGCGTGATACTGCGCAAAAGGAGACTCCTTAGCCGCAAGCAATGGAACGAAAAACAAAATGTAAGCCACTATAGCCATGCCTTTATTCTGCTGAATGTCGGATTCAGTCGGAACCATCGGTCAAACCCCTCTCCTAAATGGAATAATCCGTTCTAAATGTACCGAATTCACGACCGGTGCGCTAGCTACTTTAGTCGTATTTTTTGTCAGATTAGTCAAGGAACGGACAACCAAGCCCGGTCATTCCTCCAGTCAACCCTGACTTCGGTCCCAAAAAAGGCCGATAACACCTTCGTGATCAGCGTCACTCGCGTCGCTCCCTGCTCGGATATCTGCCCCTCGCCTAATTAACAGGGACCTGCTGAATATGGGCAGCACCTCCTCAATAGGGTGCGTGAGAGCAGGATGGATAGGTCCTGTTGTACAAATGTATGCACGATAGCTCCTGTATAAGCCTCCGGGCCGTCTCGAAATCTGCTTTCGTGGGCATCTTGCGCGTAGTAGCAACAGAGCCGCCGGGATTTCCTCCCGACGGCTCCGTATTGTCCGAACGTTATTCTCTTGACTTCCAGGCAAGGCTCGAAGCCGCCATCCTGCCCGCCGAGCGGCTAGCGGAGATACTCGCCTTCCGGCCCAACCGCGCACGATCCGCATTGGACATTGCCGCAAATAGGCAAAGAGCGCCGCAAGCGATCAGCAGAATGGTCATGATCGGAAACAGCAGGTTCATCCTCGAATCTCCTCCGCAGCATAATAACGAGAATCATTATCATCATTATAGCGGTTTCGAGAGCAAAATCAAGAGGGCGGGAAGAAACGCAGCCGCAATTCGCCCGTTTCTTCCCGCCCTCTTGCCGATTAGTCGATCGCCCGGTAGCCCAGCAGTCTTAAACCGTTCAGTATGACCAGAATCGTGCTGCCTTCATGTCCAACGACGCCAAGTGGCAGTGCAATCCCCTGCGTGAAGTTGGCGACAATCAGAAGTACGATGACGCTTAACGCAAACGTCATATTTTGCTTGATCACCGTTTTCGCTTGTTTGCCAAGCACGATTGCATCCGCAATCCGGCCGATATCGTCATTCATCAGCACGACGTCCGCCGTTTCCAGCGCCGCATCGCTGCCGGCGGCTCCCATTGCAATGCCAACGCCTGCCGTCGCCAACGCGGGAGCGTCGTTCACTCCGTCCCCGACCATTGCCACCGTGCCGTATTCATCCTTCAGCTCTTTAATCCGCGTCACTTTGTCCTCGGGCAACAGATCGGCATAAACCCGGTCGATTCCGAGTTCGTCGGCTATCGCACGCGCGGTTTGCCCTTGGTCGCCGGTCAGCATGACGGTTTGTACACCCAGCTTCTTTAATCTGGCGATCGCACGTGCGGCTTCCGGCCGAATCTGATCGCGCAGGGCGAATACGGCTGCCGCTCCCTGCCCGTTCATCAGCACGGATACCGTCTTGCCTTCCCCTTCCAGCCGATCGATCGTCTCCGCGATCCGTCCAGACCGCTCATGCTCTCTCAGCATAGACGCTTTGCCGATCGTCCATAGCTCGCCGCCGAGCTTCGCCTGAATACCGCGGCCCGTCAGCGCTCCAAAATCGGAAGGCCGCTCCGGCGTCAGCCCCCGCTCTTGCGCGGCGCTAACGATCGCTTTAGCTAGCGGATGTCCGGAAAGACTCTCGAGCGAAGCCGCGATGAAGAGCGCATCGTTCTCGTCATAGTGCTGGAAAGCAGCGATATCGGTCACGACCGGCCTGCCTTGCGTTAGCGTGCCGGTCTTGTCGAAGGCGACCGCCTTCACATTCGCGAGATTTTCCAGATGCGCTCCCCCCTTGAACAGCACACCTTTCCTTGCGCCGCTCGAAATCGCCGACAGCATTGCGGGCATAATTGAAGCAACCAGCGCACAAGGAGACGCCACCACCAGAAACACCATCGCTTTATAGAAAGCCTGCTCCCACGCAACCTGCAGCACCAGCGGAGGAACCGCGATGAGCAACGCGGACACGAGCAGAATCGCTCGCGCATAAATGCGTTCGAAGCGTTCCATAAACCTCTGCGAGGCAGGCTTCTCGCTCTGCGCTTCCTGCACGAGGCGGATAATTTTGGCGAAGAGCGTCGATTCGCTTGTCTGTCCGACCTCTACGTACAGCGCGCCTTCTCCGTTCAACGTGCCGGCATAGACGACGTCTCCCGGGGTTTTATCAACCGGAATCGATTCCCCTGTGATGGACGCCTGATTCACGTCGGATGCGCCTTCGGTCACGACGCCGTCGGACGGAATTCGCTCGCCCGGCTTAACTAGAACGAGATCTCCAGCCGTCAGCTCCTCAATCGGAACAATGCGTTCGATACCGTCGCGAATCAACGTGCCCGTCTCGGGCTTCTGGTCCATTAGCGACGAGATGTCCCTGCTGCTGCGATCCATCGTGTAGGTCTCTAACGCACCGCTGAGAGAGAAAATAAAAATCAGCACGGCGCCCTCCGTCCAGTAACCGATGCTCGCGGCTCCGATCGCCGCAACGATCATCAGCAGGTTGACGTCAAGGTCGCGCTCCCGGACAAGCGTGCTTATTCCTTCCTTCGCTTTGGCGAACCCGCCGACCGCGAATGCAGTAATATATAGGGCAACGGCCCAAGGATACGACGTCTGCTCCAGCATGTAGGCAACGGCGAGGATCAGCCCGCTCCCCAAAGCGGCCATGCCCTCCCCGTACCGGCTCAGCCAGCCGGCGGCTGCGTCTTCGGCTCGATGTTGCCGAAGCTCGCTGCGCTCGCTATGTTCCTGTCCCTTCATCGAATGTATCGCTTGGCTCATTGTAATCTCTCCCTCTCCATTGAGAATGACTCCCATTATTACACCCCTTAAAATGACACATGCTGCTCCGATAGGGAGCAGCATGTTAAGCGAGAATAACGACTCGCCTTTGTTTATTCACTTGTGAGGCAGTTCTAAATTACGGGAGCTTCATTGTTCCTTATTTATAATTATTATAATCTAATTAGCAATAAAAGTGAAGAGAAATGGACAATTTAAACACTTCGGGCATTGCCGCCATTCTTCGATTCGCTTCTTTCGCGTTTAGTCCGGCTCCACGACGTAGACGCACTTGAAGCGCTCCACGCCCGGGTAAGACTCGCCTAAGCTTTCGATCTCGAACCCGATATTGCGGTAGAAATCCACCGCCTCTTCATCGGTCTCGGCAATCAGTTTTGCAGGGCTTTTCCTCTCGATCGTCTCAAGCACCAGCCCTCGCCCGTAACCAAGCCCGCGAAAATCCGGAGCTATCGCAATATGCTCGATCTTTAATTCGCCGCTCTCGTTCATACGTATGCCGATAATGCCGATGAGTTCCCCTTCGGCTTCATACCCGTATATTTCGAGCCGGTCATCCGATTTGTAAGCATCGATCGTTCTATCCAGCTTGTCGGGATCGGGGTAAACGCTGTATCCCACAATATCGCGCACGGACGGATCGTCCAGATTGTCTCTAATAGCAACTAGCATGCTCTGCCACTTCCGTTTCGTAATTGGGTCATCGCTTCAATATATCAACATTCAATTTATGTCGTGTAGATCTAATCTCAATCTTATCATATCCAGTACGCGAATGCCGTTCTCCCAGATCGGCTCCGGGTAATGTCGAACGAAGAAGCCGGCATCCACGCCGACGATCCGAAAGCCGCATTTCTGGTACAATCGAAGCTGGTCGAAACTGGAATTGGCCGTGCCGATCTCCAGCACCGCGGCGCCTGCTTCCCGAGCGGTCTCAATGGCCTTAAAAACTAGCGCTTTGCCGATGCCTTGCCCTTGACGGGACTCGCGGACGGCGACATTAACGATTTCGAGCGTGCGCGGATGCGTTGCAATAAGAACGAATTGTCCGACAAGCTCGCCGTCCTCATAGGCTAGGTAGCAATCCCCTCTAACGATATAATCGTCAACCATCTCCCGAGAAGGATCGGCGAGCAGCAGCAGTTCGTAAGGTATCTCGTCTTCGCTCGATCTTTTCCTGAAGCTTAGCTTCACTTCTTCACAGTCCTCCCTTATGCTCAATAACTTCTTCTAAGCTGCACTCACCTCGTACGAACCGCGGGCAGCCCGTCAAGTCAAGCTCAGTCCGCACTCCGGACAAACGGGATGATGCGCTTGAACGGCATGGCCGCAGCCCGGGCAGCGGTCGTAAGCTTCCCTAATGTCCTCGAAGTCCCGTGGAGCCGGCGGAGGAGGTGTGGGACGGCTCGCTGCCTGTTCTCTCAGCAGCTGCTTGATCTCGGATAAATCCTTCGCCATCTCCGACGTGTTCAGCGCGTGCTGAATGACATTGTACAGAATAAAAAAGAAAATAAACATGCCGATAAACCAAAACACGACAGCAATCATCTTATATCCCTCCGCGCGAAGCTTTGATCTAATTGCACCACTCGAACCGTTTATAATCGTTCGTCCTTACGTCTGCGCATCGTTCATTTTTCTATATTTGCTTTCGATGCGGGATAAGAGCTGGTCCAGGGCCAAATAGCCGTAGATCAACACTAACCCGCAGAGCGCCAGTTGACTGCTCGCTCTCCCTCCGATCGAAACCAGCACGCCGAGCGCAATCCCAAGCGAAGCCGCGACCAGCAATACGTTGCCGAACGCCTGCAGTGCCGGAGATCGGCCGGATCGAGCCAGCTTATCGATAAGCAGGGAGACCGGAAAAACGATGATAACAATAAAAGCGTACGCAATGAAAAAAACGGCAATAAGCTGCAGCCCTAAATTTTCTCTTAAAACGGGGAAAAACACAGCGATATAGACGGCAAACAGTACGGACGCTGTAAAGGCGCCGATCATTTTGCTGGCGAAGCTGCGTTCGGTTCGCTTCATAAATCCAGCGCCTCGTTAATCAAGGTCATGTGAATGTGATCCTCCCATTTCCCGTTGATTTTCAAGTACTTGCGGGCCAGCCCTTCAGGCTGGAAATTAAGCTTCTCGACGAGACGAAGCGAAGCTCCGTTACGCGGCATAATATTCGCCTCAATGCGATGAAGCCGGAGCTCCTCGAAGGCAATCGACACAACCGCTCGAAGCGCCTCTTCCATATAGCCTCGGTTAACCTCTTCGCCATCCAGCTTATAACCCAAATGACAGGACTGAAAAGCGCCTCTAACAATGTTGCTTAAAGCGATCGAGCCGATGATTCGGTTCGGCTCTGCTTGCTTGAACAGCCAAACTTTGAGCAGCTGTTCCAGCGCCATGCTCGACTGATCGAAACGCAGCAGCTCCCGCTGCCTTTCCAACGTATAATAATCCGGCGTTCGCAGCGGCTCCCAAGGAAACAGAAACTGCTCGTTGCGCACCACGTAGTCCAGAACCTGCGGGGCATCTTTCTCGTCGAGCGTTCTTAGCTTCAGCCGGGAGGTGACATATTGTTTGACGATCATTGCTTTCTCCCTTTTTCCGCAAACGTCAGTCCGATCTCCTCAAGCGCAGGATGAAGCAAACGAATCGACTTCGGCCCAAAGCCGTGCAGCTTAAGCAGCTCCGCCTTGCTATGTCCGGCCACCTGTTCCAACGTCGTTATTCCGGCACCCTCCAGCGCTCGAAGAGCCGGACGGGACATGCCGGAAGGGAACGGATGGCCCTCTCTCGCTTCAGTCATCTTCATACCTCCTGAGTTTGAGCTTTTTTCCACTCTTTGTATTGTACCATAGTTCACCCTGGGACGGCCGCGAGACGCCCCGCCCCTTCGGCATTCCTCAGCAGAACGGAATAAATATTCTATACTATTTCTCTCGGGAGGGGAATATCTTCTAGTTGTAGAATGGAGGAAATTCGATTGCAAGCTCATGAGACAGACAAAACGGGGAGGAATTTCAATGTCCTTATTCGGCGGCATACTCGGCAACTATTCGGAAGTATCGGTGCAAGAGCTGCAAAATCAATACGGCGCTTATCTCATGCCGGACGAGCACATCCACATGGGATTTAAACTCGTTCGCGACGCATTTATTTTCACCGACGACCGCTTGATCTTGATTGACCACCAAGGCGTGACCGGCCGGAAAACTAGAGTAGCGTCCATTCACTTGAATTCAATCTACGAGGTGTCGATGGAGACGGCCGGGACAGGCTTCGACGACAGCGAGATCGTGATCCACTATATTACTTCGCCGTACCATAGAGCGAATAACGTTCAAACCGCCAGCTACAAGTTCGAATTCGGCAAAAAAATGAGCGTTCAACCGATTTATGTCACGTTGATGACGATTGCTTCTCAAAACAGCAAACGGTTGAATTCATGACAAGGAAACCGCCCCCGAAGGGCGGTTTCGGCGTTTTAATCCGTAGTCCCTACATATTTTAGCAAAAATGCAAATTCTTCTCCGAGCTCTTCCTTGCTGGACAGCATGTTTTTAAAGCCGATTCTGAGGATGCGATCTCCACGGCGCAGAGTATAGACGGGCCATAAACCTCTTCAAGCTCGATTCCCCCTGATTTTCCGCAACAACTGCGCGAACCCTTCCGCTTTTACCGTCAGGACGATACCCAGCAGCAGCCGAATTCCTTGCTCCACAAGGGAAATGTAGAAGCTTCTGTTGTCGATATAAAGATTTTGGGCATCCATGTTCGCGTAATTCAGCAGCATTCTCGCCAAGGTCGTGATCGCAAGTATCGCCAATACAAGTCCGACTACCGCCAACACGAACGCCTCCACCCCTCTGAAGGACGGAGAGGTTTCGTTCTCGCCTGAACGGGACGGAACGAGAGATCGGCTTAATTTGCCCGCCGACAACCACAACGCCACGCTTATGACGAGCAACAGAATCGACGGAACGCCGACGAGCAAGAACACTTTTCCATACGATGTATCTTCCCCCAGCACTTGCAAATAGGCAGGCAAGGCAAAATCCAAATAATTGACCAGATGATTCAGTCCAAGCACGAAAAAGTAAACCGCCATCACTCTAATCGCCAAATATGCCAGCTCTCTAATGGTCATTTTCGCTTCCTCCCGCTTTCGGATTTCCTTCAATTAAAGCAGCGTCAACAGCTCTTCCAACTGACGAATCGTGTGCAAGGGACGTGCGGAAAGCTCCTCTCTCCACGGCTGATTTACCTTCATCCATATTCCGCCGATGCCGATCTGAGACGCTCCTTCCATATCGTTGACAGGATGATCGCCTACGTAGACGCACTCTTCAGGCTGAAGCCGAAGGCGCTCGAGCGCCAGCTCGAATATTCGCGGATCGGGTTTCTTGATTCCCGCCTCTTCCGATACCAGAATGAGGTCGAAGTCGTCCCTAATACCGAGCCTATCGATTTTGCCGTATTGGATGGCCGTTTTGCCGTTTGTGATCAGACCGGTTTTGTACCGTTTTTTGAGCTCGAGCACTACTTCTCTGGCCCGATTCATAGGAATAGCGTTCCCGACATACTCTGCACCGTAAAAGCTCATCAGTTCTTCCAGTCGGGGTCTAGCTTGCCAAGGCAGAAGGTCGATCAGTTCCGCAAACAATTCGTTCTTGTCCTTATAGCCGTCCTGATCCCGTTCAATGATCGTCTCGTATATCGACTGCGGGAACTCTATGTGTCGGAAGTAGTTAGAAATAAAAGCATGTGTAAAATTGCTGAACGTTCTCGTTCGGTCCAATATCGTATTGTCCAGATCGAACAAAACGGCTTTAATCGAACTCATGGCTTGCCCCTCTCTGCAAGACATCCGTTGTAACAGGCTTGCTCTAGGTCGTATTTTTTCTCATAAACAAAGCAATCTCCTCGCTGCCTGTTCCCCGATTCGCGTACAGCGAAAGGTCGATTCCTTCTATGGTAAAGCCGCATTGCCGATAAAATCGGATCGCCGCGCTGTTCGTATTCTGCGTTTCCAACGTTACGGCCCTGAACCCGCGCCGGCGAGCCAATTCGACGACTTCGCCAAGCAGTTGCCGGCCGAACCCCCGCCGCCTGTAGCCCTCATGCACTTGAAAATGCCAGATCATCAACGTGTTGTTCCATGTCTGCGGTTCCGTTATGGCCAGCGCAGCCAATCGACCGTCTGCGTACAGCCCGAGGGAGTGGCCAAGCTTAACCATTTTCCTGTAGTTCTCGATATCTTCGTCATTATTTAACTCTTGCTTGATAAAGGGGGCTTTTAACTGAACCAAACTCAAGCGAAGATGAAAGGCATCCTTCGTCTCTTCAGTTATCGCTTCGTATTTCTGCATCGATGTGTATCCGAATACGCCAAGCTCATGAAACTCTTCTCCAGACAAAGCCGTGAGCCGCTTAATTTCCATTAGCCATTCCTCTCATTACAGTCGATCTGCGAATTCATTAGAAATTCCACGCGATCCAGCCAATGATGCTCCCGATCCGCAAGCAGGGTGCGCCATCCCAGCTCCAGGGCGGGAATTAGATTTTTCTCTTGATCGTCAACGTACAGAATCCGCGTATTGCCGTCGAAATGGGACTGCACCAGCTCGTAGATACGAATATCAGGCTTGCAGAGCCCGACTTGGTTAGAGATCGTTATACTGCGAATGAATGGCTCAATGACAGCCAGATGCGGATTCAGCCATTCGCGGCAATGATTGCTAAGCAGATGAATGTCGGCGACGCGGCTCCAGTTCCGGAGGCGTTGTGCCGCAGGCAAAGGTTCCAACGACCGAATCAGCGCGTCCCGTGCCCGATCCGCCTTCAAATGGGGATAGTGGATCAGCAGCCAGTTCCAAAACTCCGCCTTCCTTTATTTCTTTTGAATTAGCTTGCGAATGCTCGAAGGCCGCAACCCTGCGCGGAGCAGCATTCCAATATGGAAACCGGACTTGCCGTAACTGAGACGATACCAGTAATAATTGACATACTCGATGACGGCGAAAGCATAGAGCAGAAGGCCTCCGGTTAAATCCGCCCTGCTCTTGGCAAGCTCGACGATCCAAGGAAGGATTATCATTGCCGATATTAGATTCACGCTGCTTAGAAGGCTCAGAACCCCTTTGGCAACGACGGAAGACTCCCGCCCGACCGTTCGCGCTCTGTAGCCCCAATACGCCGTCCCTTGCAGCAATTGAAATAGAAGAAAATAAAGTGCAAATCGACTTGCTTCTCCTAGATCCACGTACAGATGATAGACAATGACGAATGTAACGGAGGCTGCCAGCTCGCCCGCAGCCAAATTCCACAATCTTTTTTTCAGAGCCTTCATGATCCTTCACCCGCATTCTCGCATCGCGTTCCTCTTAGAGATGATCCAAAAGCTCGCTTAGCTCTCCGACGATATATTTGGGGCGATGCGTATCCGCGATGTCTTTCTTCCCCCTGTTGTAGAAGCAGAAGTCGATGCCGGCATTACGTGCTCCTTCATAATCGTCGGTTAACGAATCGCCGACAAAGAGAACGTCACGCGGAGCGAGACGCAGCTCCTCCAGGGCGTATTCGAAAATCTCTTTCCGCGGCTTGCGAATGCCCACTTCGTCCGATACGACGACCGAATGGAACAGGTTGAAAATTTCCCCCGCAGCGAGCCTGCGTCTCTGAGCTTCGCCGATTCCGTTAGAGATGATGCCCAGCTTATAGCGCACTCTCGCAAAATCGAGTACGTCTCTCGCGCCGTTTTCGAAATAACAAGTGTTGCAAAAATAGTCCCAGTAGGACGCCGTAAGCCGTTCGTGCTGGGACGCGTCAGCTTCGAGCGAGTCGCGGAAGGAACTGATTAACACGTCTTGAATCGATCTGTGAGGGCCGCGATTGTTGACGAAATCCATCCAGTGCCGGAGGTTATGCTGTGAGAAAATGTTCCAGAACGCTTCCCATTGCTCCTCTTCATCCACAAACAGGCGATGATCGGCAAGCGTTCGCTTCATGGCGTCCAGTTCGCTGAACGAATAATCCAGCAGCGTATTGTCCAAGTCGAAAATGATCGCTTTATACATACTCTCCCCTCCCGTCAATAGACAAGACCCCGCCATAGATAGCTCCTATCTTAGGCAGGGTCATGTTCGTTTGAGTTATCTTCCAGAATTATACACGAAATCGACGCGAATGTCTTGGTATAGATTCAGCGGAGAGGTCGAGCAGGAGTAGCACCGCCGCTGCCCGACATCCAGCAGCGTCAGGCGCTGGCCGTGTTTTGCCCCAGTGTCAATGCCTAATCGTCCGGCATCGCACCAGATTCGCCCGATTTCTGCGCCGAGCTTGTAGGTGGGCGTGTGACCGAAAATAACGGTGTACGGAACGTCAACGGTTTCCCTCCAGAACGGCTCGCGGATCTCCGTCAGATCTCGCAGCGATTGCTGGTCGAGCGGAATTCCCGGACGGATGCCGGCGTGTACAAACAGATAATCGTCCGCAATCCAATAAGAAGGAAGAGACTTCAACCATTCCAGCAGCGGCGCAAGCTGCGCGGGAGCTGTATCCACCCCCGCCACCATCAGGTCGGTGTTGCCGGGGAGCGCTACGGCTCCTTGATCGGACAGTTTCTTAATCGTTCTCAAGGTGTCCCAGGATTCCGGCTCTTCGTTCACGTAATCTCCTAGCAGCACCAGCCGGTCCTCCCCCGCTTTATAGCCGGCCGTATCGAGCAGCAGCAACAGACCTTCTTCGTGTCCGTGTATATCCGATACGGCTAACAAACGGGGACGTTGGGAAATGCTCAACGGATTAACCCCTTTCCTGCGACTTGTCGTAGATGTAAGCTGCGGATCTGGGCAGCGAGACGGTAATAGGCGTCCCCGGCGGCAACTGCCGCTCTCCAAGCAGATAGAGCTTCTGCCCGGCATCGGTATTGGCGACGATGCGCCACCGTTTGCCTTCGAAGGTGCTGTGCCGCACGGTCAGACCAAACGTCGTCCGATCGTCTCCCTGCCGCCGGCCACCTTCATAAGCTGCGGCCGTCTCAGCGGCAACGGTAATCTCCGCTTCGCCGGAACCGTGAAAGACGACGTCGTCCGGACGAAAGAGCAGCTCCGCTTCGCTGCCTTCGGCGACAGCTTCGGCTCCTACTCCCTCGATCACAATCGAGCCGCTTCTCAGACCGACGCCGCGAGCCGTTCGGACGATCGTCCCTTCGATCCGGTTGATCGCGCCAAGCAGCGAAGCGGCCCAACGGCTCGCGGGCAGCGCGTAGCAATCGGCCGGAGTTCCGATCTGATCGACCGCGCCGCTGCGCATAATGAGCAGCCGGTCGGCCATGGCGAACGCTTCCTCCGGATCGTGCGTCACATGAAACACGCTCGTGCCGAGATGCCGGAACAAATAGGCCATTTCGGTGCGCATTTCAATTCTCAGCCGCATGTCGAGATTGGACAGCGGCTCGTCGAGCAGCAGAAGCCGGGGCTGCGTCGCCAATGCTCGCGCGATCGCGACCCGCTGCTGCTGACCGCCGGACAACTGCGGCGGAAGCCGCTTCTCCAGTCCGACAAGCTGCAGCATCTCCAGCAATTCGCCGACGCGTTTGCGGATGTCGGCGCGATCCATGCGCCGGTTCTTCAGCCCGTATGCAATATTGTCGAACACGCTCAAATGCGGCCAAAGCGCATAATCTTGAAACACCATGTTGACTCCCCGCTTCTCCGGCGGCTGCATGCCGCGAGAGGAGGAGATCACTGCACCTTCAAGCAGGATTTCGCCGCCGTCCGGAAGGGCGAGTCCGGCTATGAGCTGCAGCAGCGTCGATTTGCCGCAGCCGGACGGTCCCAGGACACTGATAATTTCTCCTTTGCGCATATCGAGAGAGACGCCCCCCAGCGCTTGATGGGATTCGTAGCACTTGGCAACGTCTTTAATTTCCAGAAGCGGTCGTTCGCGAGAAGCTCCGTTCATGTGCGGGCCACCTTTCGCCGCAGGAGCATCTCCAGCAGCAGAATAATCAGAATAACAGTTCCTCCGCCCAGCATTGTGGCTGCGGACGCATAGCCGAAGTTCAAATCCTCGAAAGCTTTGTTGATCGAAACCGGAAGCGTAAAGAAGTTCGGCGGGAACAAAATCGCATTTACCGCCAGGTCGAATACGCTTGAGCCGAAAGCGGCGAGAGCCGCCGACAGCAACGCGCCGCGAATGAGCGGAGCCAGAATGAGCCTTACGCGGTTCAGCAAGGAGCCTCCTTGCATCTGCGCCGCGTCGAGCAGCGTACCCGGCACCTTCGCCATCGCGCCCACCATAATTCTCGTAATGACGGGAACGGCGCCCGCGACGGAAGCAAGCACGAGAATAGCCGGCTTGCCGTACAGCAGCAATCCGATCGATTCGAGCCAGGCTTGATTCCAGACGAAAATGTAGCCGATGCCCAGCACGACGCCCGGAACGGCCAGCGTAACGAGCGACATCACTTCGATCCAGCGCTTAAAGCGGAAACGGGAGTAGGTGAGCACGAACGCCACCGCGACGCCCAGCGCGAGCCCCGCCAGTGCGGAGACGGAAGCGATGAGCAAGGACCGGCCCAATCCCGCTAACAGCTGGCTGTGGTCCGCAAACAGCGAGACATAGTGCGAGAACGTCAGATTATCGAGCGTGAACCCGCCGGATTGCGTCCGGAACAGCGACATCAGCACGTTCGTGCCGATCGGAATGCCGACTACGACAAGCAGGAACAACAGGTTGCCGATCGTCAGGAGCGGCGTCATCCGGCCGGCAGGCTTCGGTTCAGACGGGATAGCGCGCGCCGACAGAAAATCGAAGCGCGAACGCCGCATGACGTAAAATTGCAGCAGCATCGCCAGCGATATGAGCAGTACCAGATAAAAGGACAACACTCCGGCCATATCGAAGCGGATCGGCGACGTGTACAGAGCGGAATAAATCGAGTAAGGAAGCGTCGGGAACCGGTAGACGGCGGCGATCGAAGCCGGCAGACCGAAATCCCCGACCGTATCCATGAACACGAGCGCAGCGCCAGCCAGAAACGCGGGCAGCAGCAGCGGCGCCTGTACAGTGCGCCAGACCCGCCATGCGGATGCGCCGCACAGTCTGGCCGCTTCGGCGAGCTGCTCCACCTTCCACTCCATCGCGGCATGAACGCTTAAATAAGCGAGCGGAAACTTGCTGAGCGTCATAACGACGATCAGCCCCGCCGGCTGGAATACGGCGGGCGTAATCCAGCTCCAGCCCAGCAGCTTGACGGCCAAGCCGCCGCCTGCGGCAAACATGACCCACCCCTGCGCTAAAATAAACGAGGGCGTGATCAGCAGCCCCCAGACAGCCGCATCGAGCAGGCGCGCGGTCGGGAAGCGCCATGTCGCTCGCGCCATAGCCAGCAGGCCGCCGAGCAGCGTAGCAAGCAGCGTCGTTCCGCTTGCCAGCAGCACGGAATTTTCCAACGACTTCAGCCATAACGGACGGTTAAACAGCTCCAGCAAGAGCCGCAAGTCTCCCAGCTTCCAATCTCCGAAGAAAACCCCCGGCAGCAGCACCTGAACGATGACTGCCGCCAAGGGGAACAGGACTAGAATGCATAAGGCGAGACTTACAAACCATCCGAGGCGATTCTGATTAAGCCTCGGCTTCAGCATGGCTTACTTCACCGCTTTGTCGGCGAACCATTGCTTGATCTCGGCTTCGTGCTCGAACGCCCATGCGGCGTCTGCAGCAACCAGGTTGGCATCGGCCGCGCGATCCGCCTTCGGATTAACGCCCGGGACGGAAGGCTCGAAGTAGCTCTCATCGCCTTGATCGATCAGTTGCTGCTGAGTGGCCGGGTCGAGCAGGAAGTTGACGAACGCCTTGGCCGCGTTCGGATTTTTCGTATTTTTCTGAATCGCGGCGACGCGTACGGAAGCCGGAGCGCCGTCTTCCGGCCAGATGATGCCGATCGGCTCGCCGGAATTCACCAAACCGTAGGCATTGGATTCCTGCAGCGCTGCCGCTTTGATCTCCCCGGAGCTGAGCGCCGCTGCAACGTTAGGGTTTTTCGGATATACCTTCAAGCCGTTGGCGAACAGAGAATCGAAGAAGGTTTTGCCGCCGTCAAGCTGCTTCTCGCTGAAGAAACGTGCGACGAACGGGAACGCGGGAGCTGCGATGGCCGGATCGGCCATGCCGACCGCGCTCTTGAATTCCGGCTTGGCAAAGTCGTCCCAAGAGTTGGGAGCCTGATCGGCCGTGTACGCATTCGTGTTATAGACGATGATTCCCGCAGCGTGAGCGCCGGTCGGATAGAACGACTTGTTAGCTGGAACGTAAGCTTGATACGTATCCTTAAGCTTGGCTGCATTGTCCGGCACCCAGTCCGTCAGCAGTTGGTTATCCTCTCCCATGCCGTAGACGGTCGGCATCGCATCCAGCCAGACGACATCCCAGTGCGGATTGCCCTTCTCCGCTTGAATCCGGGACATGATCTCCGCTCCATTGCCCTTGACGAGGTTGATTTTGTGTCCGGTTGCCGCTTCGAACATCGGACCGATAATATCGTCGAAATCGTTCAGGTATACGGTTAACGTGCCTTCGTCTTGCGTTTCGGGAGTCGGCTCCTCGCTAGCGGGCGTTGTCTCGGCCGACGGAGACGCCGTTTCTGTCGAAGAGGACGTCGTCGGTTGAGCGCCGCTGTTCGCTGCATTGTTGCCGTTAGCCCCGCACGCCGACATCACCGTCATCGCAATGGCCAGCAGCAGTGAAATTCCCGTCAACTTCGTTTTCGTTTTTTTCATAATCTCTTGTACCCTCCACCAATCTAGTGTGAAATGCTCTACTAAAAAAGTAACATCGGTTTGTACAAGAGATGTTAATTCCGCCCGCTATTTATGTTAAATAAATCTATTTATATTGATATAAATATAGATTATATCTATAATTACTCGAAACGAAGAAGCGGAGGGAATACGATGAACGTGCAGCAGTTAAAGGTGTTCTTGTCGGTATGCGACGGCCAAACTTTGATCGAGACGGCCGAACAGCTGGGCTTGAAGCAGCCCACCGTCAGCTTCCATCTGCGAAAGCTGGAAGAGACGCTCGGACTTACGCTATGGCGCAAAAACGCGCGGGGCTTCCGACCGACAAGCGACGCATTCGAGCTTCTGCCCTACGCCCGGCGGATTGTCGCGCTGGTGGATGAAGCCGAGGAACGGATGAGCGAGTTGAGGAACCGACAAGGCGGAAGACTTCGAATCGGGGCAAGCCACACGCCCGCGACCTATTTTATCCCCAAGTATCTGGCGCAGTTCCGCGTTCTGCATCCCGACGTGCAACTTCTGTTGACCGTCAAAAAAGCAAGATCGACGCTGGCCATGCTGCGTAATTACGAGATCGATGCGGCGATCGTATCGCTGCCCGAGAAAGTGGAGGACGCTGAAGGGCTTGTTGTCTACAGATTGGCGGAGGACGGGCTGAGGCTGTTCCTATGTCCCGAACATCCGCTGGCTTCTTTCGAGGAAATCGCGGTGGAGCAGCTGCATCGGGAAACGTTCCTGCTGCATGAGTCCGGTACGACCTCGCGGCAGCTCACCGACGAATGGGCGGAGCAGGTCGAACTAAAACTGGATTCGGCCATGGAGATGGGAGCGATCGAGACGATCAAAGAGGGGTTGAAGTGCAATATGGGCATCGGCGTGCTGCCATGGAGAAGCGCAATCCGGGAAACGCAGTCCGGCGAATTAATCCAGCGTCCGCTTCCCCGTTATCGCAATAACCGGTTCATCTGTCTTGCGCTTCGGGACGAGGAAACGTTGTCCCCCCATTTGCGCCAGTTTGTGAGCTTCGCCAGGTCCAGCATGTCCGTTCTTGCGGAATGACGCCGGACGATGATTCGGTTTCGGCTGCGTTTGATTACAGCTAATTTCCGCGCTCTGGGCTGTTGCCGTCGGTGCTGTTCCGCTTCATTTCCTGCAATACTAGATCGAGACGATTGATAATTCTTTCGTCGTTCTCCAGCTTTTTCTTCAGTAGGACGGCATTCCTGCTCTGACCGATGAACAGCAGAATCAAGAGCAATACAGTAGCGATGAGTATAGCGTCCATGCGCAATCCCCCCTATGTGCTCAGAGATCTTTCTTGTAAAAATAATGCTTGTACCCGGTCGGGGCATTGTCGATGATCGCGATGACTTCGTAACCGAATTTCTTGTAGTATTCGGGCGCCTGAAAGCTGAACGTGTTCAATTTGATAAAGGTGCATTCCTTGACTCGAGCGAACCGCTCGGCTTCCTCCAGCAGTCTTCTTCCCAGTCCCTGGCCGCGAGCATCGTCGGACACCCACAGAATCTCGATATCCAGCCAGTTCCAGCGCATGACGCCGTTAAGACCGGCAACGACTTCATCGTTATCGTTTTTCAATACGAGATTCAATTCCTCGTACGTTCCGTTTGGAACATGCCTTGAATTGAATTCGATCAGCTTATTGCGAACGCGAAGAGCTTCGTCGCCGGTTCCTCGGATGAGCTTGAGAGCGTCCGCCATACTTAGTCACCCCTTATTTTTATTTGACAGACAAAATTTCGCTATGCGCCTCTCTCAGACAAGCCTCCCGCAGCCGAGCATCGTTTTCCGTCAACGGACTGATTCGGCTGGATTGGAAGGAAACCAGCTCGTCGCCGCGATAGTAGCAATGATGCTCATAGCAGTGCGGTTCCTGCAAGGCCGCTCCCAGAAACCGGCGAATATTCGATACGACGCCGCCGTTATTGCTGTCCATAATCCAGTCGATCGGCCGCCAATGCAGGATGCCTTCGTCCGTCTCAACCGGAGTCGCGTAGTCGAAGCTTTCCTCCACTTCCGCCACGTACAGATACATTCCGCCGAAGCTGGCGTCATCGTCGTTCCAAGTGATCATCCCTTTATACTGCAGCCCATACCCCTCTATTCCGGTCTCCTCGCGGATTTCGCGTATCATCGCGTCCCGAGGCATCTCGTCCGCCTCCAGCTTGCCGCCCACTCCGTTCCACCGTCCCATCCAAGGGGCGAAGTTCCGGTTCAGCAGCAGCAGCTCGTCGCCGCGTCTAATAAAGCAAATGTTGTATTTGATCATCGTTTGCGCTCTCTCCGACTTATGTATTTCTCATTCTCATATTGCAGGCGTAAGGCTCGAAGCCCGCCCTTAGCCAGAAGCTCTTGCCGTGCCGGTTCTCCTCCAGCACATCGATCTCGATCGTCGCGACGTCCTTGAACCGCAGCTCCTTCAACAGCGCTATTCCCTGCACTCCAAGCCCCTTGCCTCGATGCTCGCGACCGACAAAATACTGCCTTAAGTATACTTCTTTTATTCCCGGATGGTAGTCGTTTTCTTTGAATCGATAGAGCGCGTACCCGACGGCTTCTTCCCCGTATATCAGAAGATCGGCTCTCCAGTCGGCCTTAAGCCAGTTCCGCATGCGCTCTTGAAGCTGCTCCCGGTCCAGTGGATTAGAGCTGCCCTCGTCTTCAATCAAACGCTTATTCATATCGGCCAATAAGCCGACATCATCCGTAGATGCAGCTCTTAAGCGAATCTCCATTGGGCCCCTCACCCCCTAAATGCGTGGAATGAAATTCAAGAGGTCCTGCCTTATCTGCCGTCTGGATTCTTCCTCGCCGCCGAACGCTTGGCAGCCCAGGTCCTGACGACGTAATACAGCACAGCCAACAAAACAAAGCTGCCCGCAAGCGTCAGCCAATTCGGCTCAAAAATCACTCCGAATGAGACTTTATGCTCTAGCTCCTCCACGCTTTCATAACGAGCCACAATATCCGGAACATAGTTTCGCGTGAGCATCAATCCCGAAAGGATCGCCCATCCGATATAACCCGCATAAACAATCAGCCCAAACAGCAGGCCTTCGATTACATATCGTATTTTCAACCCGTTTCGCTCCTATCTTATCCGCTATCTAGCTAACCTTACGTGCGTAGAATCCCTAAAGCTCCTTACGAAAATAGACCAAAATCAGACGGTCGTTAACCTCCTCTTCCTTGAAAATCTCGTAACCCAGCTTGCTATAAAACTGAATATTCCGCTCGCTCCTATGCCCAGTGAACAGCTCGATCGTCTTCACATCGGGAAAGGAATCCTCCACAGCTTTCATAAGCCTCTTGCCGACTCCGCGGTTCTGGACGTCCGGATGCACGATTAATTTGCCGATCGTACATTGCCCTTCTCCCGGGCGAACTCTGACCGAGCCGACAATTCTTCCAGCGAGTTCAGCTTTGAAAACGATCCATTCCTCCGCTTCGCGTTCTAATTGCTCCAAAGTTTGCGTGAGCGGCTGAATCGTGTAATCGTCGTAGATCTCGGCCTCGCTTTGATAGGCGGCATACTGAAGCCGGAGAATTTCCGGGAAATCCGCTTTGTTCGCACGGGTAATCGTCGGCATTCCGGACATCCTTTCACTCGGACGAGGTTCATCCCCTCGGTCTTTTTCCTATCATTATAGTTCACAACATAAATTTGGTAAAATGTTCAATACAAGTTTTATATTTGACTCGTTAATTATTCTCTCACAAGATCCGAAGATTTCTTCACGATTTCTTGTTTGGCATCGTTTACGATCAGTCGAAAAATATCCGGACGGCTGTAGTGCCCGACGACGTCGAAATCAAAGCGGCTTTGCGCGACCTGATCGAGGTCCAGCGTGGCGAACAGCAGCCCCTCCTGGCCGTAGAGCGGCTCCGCGACGTATTCGCCGAGCGGTCCGACGATGGCGCTGCCTCCCCTGCTCAAAACCTCGTCGTCTTCGCGAAGGTCTTCATGCCCGGCCAAATCTTCGGGATAGGAAGATTTCGTCGCATACTGATTGCTGGAGAGCACGTAGCAGCGGCCTTCGCAGGCGATATGCCGGATCGTCGCCTGCCATGAATCCCGGGCGTCGGCGGTCGGCGCAATGTAAATATCGATACCCTGCGCATAGATGGCGGCGCGGGCGAGCGGCATGTAGTTTTCCCAGCAGATCAAGCCGCCGATTCTGCCGTAGGGCGTATCGATGACGGTTAACGTGCTGCCGTCCCCTTGCCCCCATAAGAGTCGCTCGGAGCCTGTCGGCACCAGCTTGCGATGTTTGCCCAGAAGGTCCCCGTCCGGTCCGAAATAAACGATCGTGTTATAGAGCGTGCCTCTGCTGAACTCCCGATCCCGCTCTACCGCTCCGACGATCAAATACACCCCGAGCTCCTTGGCCAGTTCCCCCAACATCTCCGTCTCCGCTCCGGGGATGTCGATCGAGCTTGCCCAATAGCGTCGCCAATGCTGTCTTCCTTCCTCCGTACGGCTGCCGACGCGCGCGCCGAATCCCAGGCCCCGGGGATACCCGGGCAGGAATACCTCCGGAAAAACGATCAGCTTCGCTCCTTCGGCCGCCGCTTGTCTTGACATGCTCCCGATCTTATCCATTGCGGATTGCTTGTCGAACAGTATTGGCGCAGCTTGAACAACGGCAACTTTGACGTAACGATTATCCATCTTGACTCGTCACTCCTCATTCCGATTTAACAGCCTGGATCACTATGATATCAAAAACGGACCGAAAGTTGACCCTCCAGTTCGCCATTCTTCTCCCCATCCACGTTCAACAAATCGTGACAATCTGACCCCGTTATTCCGAAAAACGGACACTTATTTTCCGCCGAACGGTGGTATGATAAAATTTCACTAAGTCCGATTGAATAACGGGAGTCGATATATAGATGTGGAAGCCGGACCGTCACAGCCAACAACCGCTATACGAACAGATCGCCGATCATCTGGAGCAGCGTATCTCCTACGGCGAATTTCCGCCCGGCAGCCTGCTGCCTTCGGAACGAAAGCTGGCCGAGCAGCTTGGAGTCAATCGCAGTACGGTCATCATGGCCTTCGCCGAGCTTAGATCGACCGGAATCATCGAAAGCCGGACAGGCAGCGGCACGCGCGTAAGCGCGACCAAATGGGGCGTTGCGCCCAAGCATACGCCGAACTGGAAGCGTTATTCGGAGGGCGGCGGCTTCCTGCCCAACCTGCCTTTTATGCGTAAAATCCGGGAAGCTCTGGCCCATAATCCCGAGCTGATCGATTTTGCCAGCGGCGAGCTGGCCGGCGATCTTGCGCCCAACGACGAAATCGCCGCGCTGATGAGCGAGCATCGTTATACCTCGTACCTGGGCTACGATAACCCGCAAGGCTATATTCCGCTTCGACAGGCGCTCGTCTCCTATTTGGAGGCCCATCGCAATATCCGCACGACCGAAGCGTCGGTGCTCGTGACATCGGGCTCGCAGCAGTCGCTTTATCTGATTACTCAATGTCTGCTGTCGCCGGGAGACGCCGTAGCCATTGAAGATCCGTCGTACTGCTACTCTCTGCCAATGTTTCAGTCCGCGGGCTTGCGGTTGTTCCGTCTCCCCGTCGACCGGTACGGCATCGATCCGGACGATGTGCGGGCTTTGTACAAAAAGCACCGCATCAAGATGGTATTCACGAACCCTAACTTTCAAAATCCCACGGGAACGGTGCTGGCTGCCGAGAGACGAAAGCGTCTGCTGGACGTAGCAAGCGAGCTGGCGCTGCCGATCGTGGAAGACGATCCGTTCAGCCTGACTTCGTACGATGGAACGCCCCCGTCGCCGCTGAAGGCGATGGATGAAATCGGCTCGGTGCTGTACATCGGCTCGTTCTCCAAAATCGCCGCCTCCGGGCTGCGAATCGGCTGGATGGTGGCGCCGCGAGCGATCGCGGAGAGGCTGGCCGACGCGCGGCAGCAAATGGATTTCGGTCTTAGCGTCATTCCGCAGCAGGTCGCCGCGCAATTTCTGAATTCCGCCTACTTCGAGCCTCATCTGGAACGCTTGAGAATGCAGCTGCTGTTCAAGCGGGACTTGTTGGTTGAAGCGCTCCATAGAGAGCTGGGAGATCTCATTCGTTTCGAGATTCCTCAAGGGGGACTGCATCTCTGGTGCAAGCTGACGTCTGACATCCATGACGGCAAGCTCCTGGAGGAAGCCGTGCGCAGGGGCGTTGTTTTCGTACCTGGCAGCGTCTACGGATCGGATTCCGGCTTTGTCCGGTTTACGTTTGCCAGAGCAAGAACGGAGGATATACCATCGGGAATTGCCCGGTTTGCGGAAGCGCTTCGTGCAACAACCGGCGGTTAAACGACGAAATAGAGCTGCCCTTCAAGCAATCTCAGGGGCAGCTCTATCTATTCTTAGGCATATAGGTTGGTAGCAGGAATAAGTTTCGCGCCTCAATTGTTCAAGGCGATTACGATAGCGGCCACTATAATCATGCCGACGACATAAATTCCACCGAGTCGCAGCCACTTCTTTCCTGTATTTTGCGAGTAGCGGGGGTCCGCTTCTTTATTGCTTTTCGATTGACCGATGATCAATGTCGCGACCAATCCCGCTGCCATAACGATAATGACTATAGCCATCAGCCATGCCATGTTTATCACCTGCCAAGGGAATGATGAGTACTCTGCTGCTGTTCCTATTCCCATTATAATAAACCGTCCGCCGAAGCAAACCAACCATTTCCGCTTTTTTATGCCCATCCAATTCAAAAATTATAAAAAGGGGCTGTCCCATAAATAGGTCGTACAAGATGATCGATCAAGAAAAAGTGCATGTATCTTCTGGAGACTGCCTCATACGGTCCTGAAATTCCCCTATCACGGGTTTACCATTCGGATTTCAGGATCGTATAGCATCGGAAGGAGATACATGCACGACAACATTGTCTATCGATCATCTTTTCGTACGACTTTTTTACTTATGGGACAGCCCCTGTCGAGTTCGTATTAGCGGTATAGCATCGGGAACAGCTTCCTCTTCTCTTCCTCGTCCGGCATTCTGCCGTAGTCGGCTACCTCGAAAGGCTCTGCGTAACGAATACGCGAGGCAGCCTCCTGCCCGTAGCACGCTTCAAGAGAAGCCTTCATCTCCTCTGATACATTCAAGAACGTGCTCCAATTGTCCAAAATGTACCGACGTCTGTTCTCCCACCCCTTCGGAACGGAATCGAGAAAACCTCGCTGCCATGGCGCGAATTCGTAAAACTGGGAGGCGTGGGCATCGCAGCCGAGCAGCTTCTTCTCGATCGTCTCGTCGACGGAGATCACAATGTCCGGCCGGTACGAGTTCCTCTTCGCGTAATCCGGCATCAGCAGAAATAACGGGGATTTCAGCAAATACGGCGCATCCGGCACTGCATTGGGAACCATGGCGATGAAATCGGCGCAATCACGCACGATTTTCCCCGCACCGCGATTGTCGATATGACCGGGTCCGTCCGGATGAAACGTCACAACGACGTCCGCCTTCCAATTGCGAATCAGGCGTATCACTTCCGAACGAATTTCGTGCGTCGAGGAAAGCTGCCCGTCGGGAATGTCCAAAATCGTATATTCTTTCACGCCGAGCCTGCGAGCGGCCTCGTGGGCTTCCTGCGTTCTTCTCTCGATCAGTTCTTGGCCGTTCATGCTGAAATGTCCGCAGTCTCCGTTCGTCAGCGAGACGAATTTGACGTTGTGGCCCAGTTCGGCATACACCGCCGCAGTGCCTCCGGCATAAATCTCTGCCTCGTCCGGATGAGCGGCGATTACGATAATTTGCAGTGTGCGGTTCATTGTGTATAATCCTCCAAGCGGTTTTAGCCTTTGACCGCGCCCGCGGTCAAGCCTTTAATTACAGTTTCTTGCGAGATCATGTAGAGGACAAGCAGCGGCGCAATCGAGATCGCAATTGCCGCCATCATTGCGCCATAGTCGGTACCGTACGCATTTGAGACAAGCGAGAGCAGCACCGAAATCGGCTGCATGTCCCGCACCGGTAAATACACGAGCGGCATTAGCAGTTCATTGTACGACCACAGAAAAATCATAATCGATACCGTTGCGAATATCGGCACGCACAGCGGCAATATGATACGGTAGTAAATTTTCCAGATGGACGCCCCGTCTACGACCGCCGCCTCTTCGAGCTCTCCGGGCAGCGCCGCCATAAAACCGGTCATCATAATGATGGCGAAGCTCAGGTTGCCGGCGATCTGCGGCAAAATAACGGACCAATACGTGCCGTTCAAATGCATTTCTTTAATAATGATAAAGTTCGGTATAATAACCGCGAACTGCGGCAGCAGCATACAGACGACGAACAGCACATTAAACAGACTCTTGCCTCTGAACTGAAAGCGGGACAGGACGAACGAAGCAAGGCCCGCAAAGATCGAGACGCCGAGGACGACGGAGCCGGAGATGAGCAGGCTGTTCGCAAAGCCGCGCAAAATGTTGATATTCCCGTATTCGTTCAGCTTGGCATAGTTAACGAAGCTGAAGCTGTCCGGCAAGCCGAACGCGTTCGTTAAAATTTCCTCGGACGACTTGAGGCTGTTAAGCAGCACCCACAACAGCGGAACGATGGTCGTGCACGCCCAAGCGATCAGCAGCACGTAAACGATCGTTTTGCCTGTGTAACGGCCGGGCCCGCGCCTTTGCCCGATATTTTCCGCGACGGTTGACATCGCATTCCCTCCCGATCAGAAGCTAATCGTATCTTTCTTGACGGCTTTGTTCAGCAGCACGGTAATCAGAATGCCCAGCAGCATCATCGCAATGACGATCGTGCTTGCATAGCCGACGTTCTGGCCGTTAAAGGCTTTGTCGTACATATACGTGCTGAGCAGCTCGCTGGAATTCATCGGTCCGCCTTTGGTCACAATGTAAACGACGTCGAACACCTTGAGCGCCCCGGCGGTCGCCAGCGTCAAGCAGGAAGCGATAACGTCGCGCAGCAGCGGGATCGTAATCTTCAATGCCTTCTGAATGCCCGTAATTCCGTCCAGCTGCGCCGATTCGTAGATGTCCTCGGGAATTTTCGAAATGCCGGTCAGGAAAATAACAAAGTAAAAGCCGACATATTGCCACAAAATCGGAATCAGCACGAGGTAGATCGAGCTATGCTCCGTCAGCCACACTTGCTCGGGAAGCCCAAGCGTGCGCATAATGGCATTCAGCAATCCGTAATCGTAGTTGTAAATAATCGAGAACATCAGACCGATTGCCGTTCCCGAGATCACGATCGGGAAGAAATAGACCGTCCGGAAAAACTTGAAGCCCCGCTTCACACTATCCGTAAGCAGAGCGAGCGCCAGCCCTCCGCCGGCTTGCAGAACGATCGCTCCAACGGTCAGGATAAGGGTGTTTCTCAAGGCGATGCCTACGACCGGGTCCTCCGCAAGCTGACGGTAGTTGTCCAATCCGATAAACGTTTTCTTATTGGAGAAGTTATACCAGTCCGTGAAGCTGTAATACACCGATTGAATCAACGGATACAGCAAAAACGCGAACAAAAGGATGACCGTCGGCGCCAGGAAAAGCACGATATAACGTTTGTCTTTGAAATTCACATCGGTTCCTCCTAAAGAGGCATGCTCCCGGGGCTCATTCGCTGAGTCGGGAACGGCGATATCCGCCCTTCCCGCCCAGGAGCGTTAGCCCGCTTGCCTAGCCTTGATTGCGATCGCTGAGCTTCTTCGCTTGCTCCAGCACTTCCTCCGCCGTCTTCTTGCCGTTCGCCAGATAACCCAAGCCTTTCAGGAAATCAGTGTACGACTCGCGGGAAACATAGGAATCGATCGGCATCACGAAGTCTTTCGCCTGCGCGACCATTTCGTTGCCGGCTTTGAGCAACGGCGCCGTGCTGCCCGTGTCGGCAGTTTTGACCGCGTAAGTTCCGCCGACGTCGGCAAAAGTGCCGGCCACGTCCGGAGACGTCATATACTTGATGAAGGCCAGTGCGGCGTCATATTGAGCTTGATCCTCGTTTTTCTTCATGTACCAGCCGGAGCCAAAGCCGGACACGATCATGTTCTCGCCTTTGCCGCCCGGAACGAGCGGGAACGGAGCGATCTGGATCGCCGGATTGGCGGACAAGCCGACTGCCGTCCAGGAACCGTTAAACATCATCGCCGCCTTGCCGCCGGAGAACAGCGCTTGCGCCTTGTCGTCATCCAACGTCAGCGCATCGCGCGGGAACGCTTTGCGGTCGCTCAAGTCTTTGATAATGTTCAGCGCTGGAGCCCAGGACGGATCGTACGCCAGCTGTTGGCCTTCCGGGCCGACCTGAGACAATACGAGCGCTTCTTGGATATAAGGCGTAGTCAGCGAGGTTGCGAACGGAATCATATCGTTGGCGGCGAACGTATCAACCGCTTTCATAAACGCGTCAAAAGTCGTTGGAGCCTCGAGCTGATGCTTGTCGAACAGCTCCTTATTCCAGAACAGCCCTTCGTAGAAACCGATATAAGGCAGCGAATACAGCTTTCCGTCGTATTTCACTTTATCGAGAATCGCCGCATTAAACGTGCCTGCCCATTCGGGATCCTTCGCCAGTTCGTCTTCCCACGATACGATCGCGCCCGTTTCCTGCAGCATTTTCGTCTCGCTGCCGTTAAAGTAAAACAGAACATCGGCCAGATTGCCGGTCGCGGCGTCGGCTTTCACTTTCGTACGTAGAGCCTCCTGATTGACCGGGGTCGACTCGTCGACGATCGTGATGTTCGGATTGGCATCCTGGAACGATTGGACGGCATCGGTCCATGACGCTACCCAAGGGTCCGATCCGGCAAACGATGTCGCCACGCGAAGCTTGATCTGCTTCTCTTCTTTGCCGGTTGTCGGCGAGGAGGCTCCGTCGGGGGAAGCGCTGTCTTTATTGCTGCCGCATCCGGCAAGCAATGCGCCTGCGAGCGCGACGAGCATCAATGAAACGGTCAACTTGCGGCTTGTCTTTCTGATCTTCATTCCAGACTCTCCCTTTGAATAAAAATGATTATATTGAACTCGGACACACCGGTTTGTCCGAGAATCAACCGAAGTTGTGTTTTCTATTCATTAATAAACCTTATTAATTAAATAGCGAAAAGAAAAGCCGCTTATTAGACGGACTTTTCCAGAAGCAGCTCGTCGAACACCGCTTCCAACGCCAAGCTGATCCCGCCCATAACGACCGCCTTGCTTCTTAGCTCTGTCGTTCGAATGGACGGCGCTTGGGGAACGTGCTTCCTTACTTCTTCGGCCAAGTTCTCCGTATAAGCGGCGCCGAGCGCCGCAAATCCTCCGCCGAGGATAACGCAATCCAAATCGAGCAGCAGCAGCATATTGGATACCGCAAGTCCCATTAGACGGGCGCTCTCTTTTACATGCTTGACGCAAAGCGGGTCTCCGGCCATGGTCGCGCCAATGATCGCGTTAAAATCGATACGTGCGGAATCTCCACCTGCTTCGTCAAGCACAGAGCTGGCCGCCCCCACCTCGACTTCGGCGCGCACGGACTGTACGAGCGCTTTCACCGATACGAGGTCGCCCAGAAGCACTGGAGCTAAGCCGTCCGCTAGCGGCTGCCGATCCATAATGAATCTACTCAGCTCTCCGGCCGCGTATCTGCTGCCTTTGAATAGTGCCCCGCCAAGCACGATTCCTGTGCCTATTCCGACGTCCGCGCTCACGAAGGCCGCATTGGCGCTGTCCTTCGCGGCGCCAAAGTTTCTCTCCGCAATGATCGCCGCGTCGATGTCCTTCTGCAGCAGCACCGGCACATCGAAGCGGCTTTGAAGCTGCTCGCGAAAAGCCACACTGCCAAGAGGAGCCAAATAGGAGCCGCACTCCACAACGCCCCGCTCGCTGTCGACGATGCCCGGAACGGATACGGAGATCGCCAGCACCTGACGCGAGGAGATACTGCTTTGCTCGAGCAATTGCTCGATTTTCTCCAGCAGTAGTTCCATCAGTTGCTCTATCCGATACAGATCAAGATCGAACTTCAACTGCTGGAGAACGACCGGCTCCAGATCGCTCATTGCCAGCGTAACACAAGGATTGCTTAAGTCGACGGAGATCAGGTAGCCGTAACGGGGATTCAGCTTCAGCACTTTGGCCTTGCGACCGACGCTCGACGTTTCCTCGCCTGTCTCCCGCACGATACCAAGCTCAATGAGCTGATCGACATTCGCGCACACGCTGGGCACGCTTAATTGCAGCGCCTTCGACAGAATGCTTCGAGTGACGCTTTCCTTCTCGCGTATTGTGGAGAGAATCAGATTTTGATTGGTCATTCGAACCAGCTTCTGGTCCGCCGAACGTTTTGCCATTGCTTTTCCTCATTTCCGAGTGCAGCCTTGCCACATACATTAATTAGGTTTATTAATTAATAGATTAAGCGGTTCCATGCTGCCTGTCAATATGTAATTTATCAGATTCGCGTAACTTGAACAGCATCCCCCCCTCCTGCTTGTTGGCAGCGCGGCCAGCTCTCGTCACGGACGCAACTGCGACTAAGCCTCCCCCGCCTCGGCCACCTTTTTCAACTCGTTATTGCGATGCTCCAAAAACTTTCTCATGTACTCTTTTAAGATGATCTTCTCCACCCACCTGCCGATAATTCCAAACGGCGCTTCAAAGCATAAAGTATCGGTCATTACCGTTTTGCCGTTAATCTCTTCGAATTCGTGGGTATGCTTTAATGTCTTGAACGCGCCTTTCTGCATCTCATCCACGAAAAGATACGGCTCGCGGTATTCGGTAATTAAGGACGTCAGTCGCTGCCTGACTCCCAAATGTTTCGCTTCAAAGGTAACCGTCTGACCGTGTCCGATTCTTCCGCTCGTTACGCCTCGAACCGCCTTTTCCTTCGTATGCGGCCACACAGTTCGAGTATGTACATCAATATCTCTCGCCAAGTCGAAAACCAGCTGAATCGGCGCATCGATTTCGACTTGCGTTGTTACGGTAACCATATGTTTCTCTCTCCTCTGTCCCTGTCTCCCTGCACTGTCGGGATACTCACCTATAACTTTCGTTAGCCTAAACGGGCGAGATCGATAACAGCCTTGGCGTTTCCCATTTTCTATGTTCGTAGCTTATAAAATATTTTTTGTTTTTCATAGTTATTTGTGACAGATCGATGGAAGTATTTATCGTTTTTAAATTGCCGCTCTCGTCCTGAACGAGTAGGAGATCAGAGCTGTTTTCGATCAACTCGACGACCGCGCCTGTATGATACTTGTAAAAGTTCCAATAAAAAAAGGAAGCAAGTATTAAAGCCGCACCAATCGAAATAACCGTCCTGCTTTTTCTCAACATGAACGTTTACTCCCTTCTTCTTTCCTTCGTATATTCGCACTAACTCACTCCAGATGCTCTTCCGGCAAATACACCAGTTCCAGTTGCGGGTATGCTTCTTTTATTTTATGAGCAAGAGCTTTAACTCCGAATATTTCGGTAAAAGTATGACTGCCGACGATTAAGTTCATCCCTATGAATTTAGCATATTGAACGGTATATAGCGACTTCTCTCCGGTAATGTACACGTCGCATTGCTGACTTTTGGCGCTGTGCAGACAATCGGTTCTGTCGCCGGCTCCGGTGATCATGCCAATCCTCTTTACTTTTTTGCCGCCAAACTGCCATGCCTTACTATCTTCCGCCAAAATATCCGAAAAACGCTTGACCAGTTCGTTGAAATCTACAGGCTGCTCCAGTTCTGCCATTCCGATTGCGCTCTGTCCATTGTGATGATGTGATTGCTGGATAATCGTTACGTCGCCGATTTCCTTTAGAAGCGAATTACATGTGCCAAACTCGGCGTAATCTAGCGGCAAATGGACAAAGAAATGTCCGATGTCGTACTCCTTCAGCTTTCTAACGCATATTTCTCTCATTCCGTACACAAACTCCCAGGCGTCATGATGGGTTACAATCAAATTCACGTTTTCGACTTTAGCCTGATCCACCATCTCGGGTGTAAGGTTGGTGCAATATCCGATCTTGCTGATCGGTTTGGAGCTTTCGTAGTTGAAGCCATACTCTCCTTGTTCCTTAAATTGTTCAAGCAAGCTTCCGAACAACTCGTGCAGCGTATTTTTAAATTGCGAATAGTCCATGGTTGTTTCTCCCCCTACTCCACTACTGTCTCGCAAAAGTACGGACCGCAATACGACTCGTGAGTATGAACATAGGTCCATTTCAAGGCTTTGTCAAAAACATAAACGTCCTGCTGAGAGTCGAAATCCGTGGAGCGCAACCCAGCGGCATTTGTATATACCCATACCTGAGGCGAGTTTTGATAAAAGACGTACACCTCATCTTTAGCTGCCCCATCGAAAGCTTCCCTTGCGGCCTCCGCCGTCAAGCAGTCTTTTTTCTTATAGCTGAACATGTGCCACTTAAACTCGGAGAAATAGATCTCTTCTTTGGTTTTGTCGCTAATCTCGCCGGCAAATGCGGCGTCCCATTGCTCAACGATCTGTTGCGTTTCCAAACCGAAGCGTTCTGTCAAAATGATGCCTTTGTCCTGCAGGCTTTTTCTGTACAAGTAGTTTTGATGAAGGAATTCAACCGACCAATACAGCTTTTCCAGATCGCTGTCCGGAAGCTGATTCACTAATTCGATTATTTTATTTTTCACCGTTCGCTTGCTCCCAACTGTTTTTCATTATTGTGATATTTATCACATTAATCCGAAGCAGGACGTTTTAATATAGAAATCAGAAAGAACGACGTTCACAAACTCAATGAGGATGAGCCGCAGCGCTGCCTGGGAGCGGCCCGTCAAATTCATTTTATTGGAGGTTACGTCCATGAGTATGCAATTTTTGTCCAACCTGCCCCCTGTCGGAGAAAGCGTAGCGAAAATGGCTTCGGAGGGCGGTCAACTGGTTGCCGATTTCATGAGCACATATGGATTTTTCACCTTCTGCATTATACTCGTAGGTTTCTGCTTGTTAGTTCCCGTCCGGGTCTACGAAAAATATTACCATGTCGCGGATGACGAGTCTGTCGCCGACGATATCAGACACGATGAACCGAAACCCTCCGGTTCGGCTGCATAGTCCAGCGTTCGGCCGATACCCATACGATTGTATAGATGCCTCTTGGATCATCGCGATCCAGGGGGCATTTTGCTTTTACTCCCATTGCGGATTCCAGACGACTTCCCACAGATGACCGTCCGGGTCTTGAAAGTAGCCCGAATAACCGCCCCAAAATGTATCGTGACCCGGAACCGTTATCACTGCGCCCGCCGTTTGCGCTTGTTCCAGAATGTCTTCGACTTCGACTTTCGAACCCACATTATGGCCTAAAGTAAATTCCGTCGGACTGGGTGCGGAAAGCTTGAGCTTTGTATCGAAGGCAATATCCTTTCGCTTCCAAATCGCGAGTCTTAAGCCTTCATGTAAATCGAAAAAGGCCACGGCGCCATGCTCAAATTGTTGGCCGACGATTCCCTCTGTCGGAAATCCCAAGCCATCGCGGTAAAACTTCAATGATTTCTCCAAATCGTCCACGCCCAATGTAATTACCGTAATCCTCGGCTTCATCCTATGGAGCCCCCTTGTACGGAATAATTCATTGCTTGAAATCCAAACTCGCGCTCGTTAACTTTGCTCTTGAAGCTGCTTCCTTTCACGAAGCCCGTTCGTTCATATACTTTTACGGCTCTTTCATTAAATTCAGCTACGACAAGCTGAAAATTCTGCGTCTTAAATTGACGTTGCAGAAAACTTATGCTTTGAGTCAAAAAATTCTGCCCTTTGCCTCGCCCTGTCAGATCAGGCCTCAAACCGAATCCAATGTCCAAAGCTCCATTATTATATAAATTAGCCGCATACCCGCCTGGAACGCGAGCCGAGTCGCCGCTGCACAGAAACCCCACCAACCTATCTTGCCAATCCGTTACGTAATAATAATCCCCGTTCATCAGCTCTGAGATGCCATCCTCGTTTTCGTCCATATTGTACAAAGAATAGGGTTCTTCATACTTCCAGGATGTGATCCGGGCTGCCATTTCCTTGGTCATCGGATAGAAACGGTATGTGGACATCTTCCTCCCCTTTCCGATTAGCCGCTTTTCTTCCCCAGCTTACTGGTATTATAACCCATTCTTTCTAGTTGCGCTTATCCGAAGTGAGTTGTCTGACAACTACCTGAATTGAAACAGCCTTAGTCCGGTTTCGAATCCCGAACTAAGGCTGCAGAGTTGCTCTTCTTAGATTTGCATGTTTTTCAAGGCTTGAATGAAATGCATCTCTTTCTCCGTAAGCTCCGTCACCTGACGAACGATTTTTTCAACGTCTATATTGTCCCATTCCGAATGTTTCAGCACATAATGGATCGACTCTGAAATAGCGGAGCACTCGGCCGCGGCACGAACAAGGGATGCGTCGAACGCCATCGCCTCCAGAAACCTGGAAAACAGCATCCGAGAACCGAACATAATGGCGAAGAAAAACCTGAACTTCTCCTGATCCGCCTGCAATTGCTTGGGCAGCTGCTCTTTAACGATTGCAAACGTGGTAAGATCGTCGGAGAAACCGTTTAACCATTCCGCATATTTGTCCATCAGCATTTTTTTATCCACATGAACGCCACTAAGGTCCGCATAAGTAATTCCTCTTGCCGCTCCCGGTGCCGAGTTAAACGACTTGCCTAGCATCTCTTCGCCCATCTCTCCGTAAAACACCGGCGGATCCTGAACGACATATTTGGCCTCTTTGCCTGGAACGTGCTCGTGAATAATAAACGAATGAAAGGATCTATACTTCCGAAAATGCTCCCGATGCGGGATGTAATAATTGCACAGCCATGAAAACACGGAGGTTTCTTCCTTCAGCAGCTTAACGATCTGCTCCTTCGCCGATTGAAACTTAGAATACCTTTGATCGACAATTTTGACGCCTAGCAGTTGGAAATCATCCTGTTTGCATAGACAGCCGGTATCGTACAGCCAGCGATTTTGATTTTTGGTAAATAAATGATCGTATACGGTTTTCGTATTTTCCAATGTATTATAGAAATAATAATCGACTGGAACTCCTTTGGATCTCAGGTACGAGACGACTTGCGCATTGCGGCAATTAAAATAGTTCTCCTCGTACTCGAATAACGTAGCGTTCAGCGTATGCATCGCGTTCAGCGTGTTCATCATATCCACCCCTAACGTTATGATTAATATGGGACGCAGATGAGCTTATCGCTCGACTCGTCGGCCACGCCTGTTATCTCGTCGGTATCCCCTCCTTAACGTAGTTTAAAATGATCCTGATCCGACCCGCCAGCTCGTCGGCCTGATGCTGGACAAACAGATGCCCGCCTGCGAAGGCGGCGGCCTCTACCCTCTCGGCCCATTTTAACCAAGCGGCCGCATCCTCTCGTGTAAATACGCTGTCCTCGGTTCCGTAAAAGACATGAAGAGGCGCTTTCAGCCGTTGTTCGCTTGGACATATATATGTTGCGATCGCATCGTAGTCCGCCCGTAGAATCGGGAGGAAGTAGTCGACAAACGGACCGTAACGAAGCAGCTCCTCCGGGATGCCGCCGAACGAAGCGACGTGCTTCAGCAAAGCTTGATCGTCCTTGTACACGGCGGGCGGACAATCCGGAGCAGGACATCCCGACACGATGACCGCGGCGGGAGACACTCCCGCCAATTCCAGCTGCTGCGCCATACGGTGGACGATTTTTCCTCCCATACTATGTCCGAACAGCACAAACGGAGGCTTAAAATAGGTGCGAAGCCGGTCAAGATATAGCTGTACGAGCGCTTCCAGATTGTTCAACAGCGGCTCCGGATTGGAGCCGTGTCCCGGAGGGTCGACCGATACGACCTGCCAGTCGCCTCGAAGCTCAGTCTCCAGGGGCTTAAATGCGGCCGAATAGCCTCCCGCATAAGGAATACAAATCAGGCGCTTGCGACTAGCCGCGGAATAATTAAATACTTTGACCATATTGTCCATCTATAGCTCAACCTCTTTTTGCGCTGCTGCCGTTTCCGGCGCCCATTTGGTCAGGCTCCAGCTATAGTATACGAACAGGATGAACGTAATGGCGGCCAGTCCGAAATAAGCGCTCTCCAAACTGATGACCTGCGGATAAAATGCGAGCACTAATCCTAATGCAATGGAATGCGCCAGCATCATGATCGGTTCCAGCCACGCCGCCACTCGTCCCATTTTGTCGGCATCCACAATTTGCGGCAGCCAGCCACCGAGCGCGACATTAACGGGGGCGATGCACATGCCGGCTAACGTAACGCCGATCAAGTACGTCCAGATGTCGGCAATCATCGCGAACACGACGGCCAATAGACTGATGAGAAGCAGCCCGGCGTTGATGACGAGATGCGGCTTCAGCTTCTGCAGCGCCCAAGAGCCGACGATGCTGCCCAGGAAGAAGCCGACACCCAGGAAAATCGCGAATAAAGCCATATATTGCTCGTACTGATCCGGAACCAGTTTATACTTCAGGGTGAACATCGGAATGACGGCCAGCGTGCCGTTAATCAGGCCGAAAACCAAATAGCCCAGCATAATCGACAGCAGCAAGCGATAGCGAAGAATGTATTTCATGCCGGCCGTAAAGTCGGCCATGACCGGTTTAAGCCCCAGGCTCCGCCACTCCGAACGCCCATTCGGCAATCTAACCTCCAGCGGAATGCGGCAGGAGCGAATAAGCAGAGCGGACGCGATCATGCTGATTCCGTCGATCACGATCGCCCAGACAATGCCCAAGTACAAATAAGCCGCCGCACCCAGTCCCATGCCGAATACGATAAATACCCCCGACACCATCTGATTTAGACCCGCCGCCTGCATCAACTGCTTCTCCCCGAGAATCCCCTGCACGAGAGAGAGCTGAGCAGGAACGAAAAATTTGGAAACGGCGCTGCGCAGAAATAGAAGCACAAATACGAGAGCAAGCAGGTCCAACGCGAGCGCGCCTAAAATAAACAGCGTAAGGCCGGTCCGTATCCAATCCGAGTTCTCCGCGATTTTCGCCCGGTCGAACCGATCGGCGACGACTCCGACAATAAAGAACACGAACACGCTCGGCAGCGCGGACATCAGCTCGGCCGCAGTCGCATAACCCGGCTGATCGCTAAAGCGATCCAGCAAATAGAACACAAAAGCCATATTTCCCAAAATCGTGCCCATTTGCGAAGTCAAGGAAGCCGCGAACAGGCGGGTAAAATTGCGATTTTTCAAGATTTCCACGGCGTGCTCTCTCCTTTCTAGCGAAACAGCAACCGACTGATCGCCTGCGCCCCCGACTGCAGCGCCTGAATAGGAATCCTTTCGTTCGCGGCATGAATAAACTCGGTAAAGGCAAAGGACTTGGACAGATTCATCGGCAAAAATCCATAGGTTTGAATGCCCAGCCCGGCAAAAAATCGGCTGTCAGTCGATCCGGTCAAGACAAAGGGAATCGGTACGCCTTGCGGGTCCTGTTCGCGCAAAATTTCAGCCAGCTTCGGGAACAGCTCCATGTCTACGGCGTCGGGGAATGGATCGTGCAGCAGCACCTCGTATTCCAACTCGTACCCGATCGCTTTGTTCAATTCCTTCATTAAATCGGCAGGTTCGAATCCCGGCAGCAAGCGGCCGTCGATTTTCAATTCGATCTGCTCAGGGATCGCATTAACGGCCAATCCGCCCTGTATGACCGTAATGTTGGCCGTATTGTAGAACAAGGGCGCCAGCGTTGTCCCCTTATCCCCCAGCAATTTCAAAATCGCCGAGGTCCATCTGGGGTGCAGCAGTTGTCGGAACAGCCGCTTCTGAGTCTGCGGCATGGCATTCGCCATCGCCTCGATCATCGTCCGCACCGCCGGAGTGATGTGCGCGGGAAACCGAAGCGGGCGCAGCCGCTGAATGATATCGCCGAGCATCGCGACCGCGCTCTTAGCTTTCGCCTGCGAGCCATGGCCCCCGGAGCCTTTGATCGTCGTCTTCAACCAGCACAATCTTTTCTCCGCGACCATAATCGGATAAAACTTCTGCTTCCCGACATAAAACGAGAAGCCGCCGAATTCTCCGATCGCATGCCGTATACCCGTGAACCGCTCGGCATGATGCTCGACGAGAAATTTCGAACCGAACCTTCCTCCCGCTTCTTCGTCGGACACGATCGTAAGGACAACATCGCGCGGCAGTTCATGCTCTCGCGATTTGGCCTCCAGGAAAGCGGACAGCAGCATCGCGATGCCGCCTTTCATGTCCAAGGCTCCGCGCCCCCAGACATAACCGTCGTATATGTCGCCGCTGAACGGGGGCAGCTTCCAGCTTTGCCCTTCGATCGGCACGACGTCTACATGTCCATAGAGCAGCAGAGGAGCTGCCTGTCCCGTGCCGCGAACGGTTGCGATTAAGTTGGGGCGATTGGCGTCAAGAGCCAGCAGATTGCTCTCGATTCCATGGCTCCGAAGCAAACCCTCGATATACATAATGCATTCCCGTTCATTGCCGGGCGGATTCGTCGTATTAAATGAGAGCAACTTCTGCAAGATGGCTACCGGATCATGCCTGTTCTCCATTTGCGCCTCCACTGTGGATGTTTACTTTTGCAGCACCAGATAGCCCACACCAAAATCGATTCCGGCAAACAGCAGCAGCAGCTTGCTTCCCTTGGGAATCTCGCGCTCTTGCTCCAGCTGCCGCAGACTTACGTAGGGATCATTGCCTAGCAAGTTCACGTCCGCCCATTGCCGTCTCTCGTAAAACTCGGACGATATTTGTCGGCATTTCGCTGCCACCGCCTGGCAAAAAGCGTTCGAAAGCCGATGGCACAGCACATAATCGATGCGGCCATGGAGCAACAACGCCTGCTGAAGCAGCCTCTCTCCATGATCGCTCATCAATTGCTCGGCAAGACGGTAATCTTCATTCTTCCAGAGCGGATACGACGGAGGAATGCCGTCGGCGAACTTCCGCGCCTCGACGATCCGATAATCTCCGGCGGAGGTAGACAATGCCATGACGGAAGCGCTGTCCCCGCGCAAATAACCAGAGAATTGGTAACGAAGCTCGGCAAACTCCACTCGGTCCGCCACGACCAACAGCGCAAGCTTGTCCGGCTGCTTCCGCATAGCCGAATTGGCCAGACGCAGAGCGCTTAGGCTGGATAAGCTGCCGCATTGGCTGAACATGAGCGAAATGCAGTCGTTCATTTCGAATTGGCGTTTGATTTTCAGAGAAGGCAGAACGTACTCTTTTTCCAGCGTCTCATGGCAGTAATATAAGTAGCCCAGCTTCGCCGCATTCATGCCCAACGCTTGAATGGCGCTTATCGCCACTTGACTGCCGGATTCAGCAAACACGGGGATTTCCGGCGCTGCCGAATCGACCGTCCGCTCCCGCATCCCGGCGCGAAATTCGCGGTAATGCTCGGGAGTCGGAAAGAATATCTCGCTGAATTCGTCCGATGAATCGGAATCGCCGCTCCTCCCGTCGTCGCATGAAAGTTGTTGCGACGTTGGCACATCCATCTGTCTGATCGACAAGTATAGGTTGCTCACGAATCGCTCTACCTCGCTTTATAATCAGTTCAATATTGATGGAGCGCGCAGCCCATAAATCCGCCGTAGCCCACATTAATCGTAATATAATAATCTCCCTGCTTAAGCGCCCCCTCCGCAATCGCCTGCGAAAGGTTATATTGAATATCCGAGCTGGGCAGATGCCCGACCTCGCGCGTCTTCACGTAGAACTTCTCCAATGGAGCGCGCAGCAGATAAGCGACCGTCTCCCAAGCCTTCAAGCTGACGTTCGATCCGATAATGAGCTTTACATCGTCCAGCGACAGCTTCGCCTGTTTGAGAATGGACTGGATCGCGCCGCGAATGCCCAGGAAAAAGGTGGTGTTGAAGAGCGCTACACCCTCCACGTTCGACTGATCGTACACATACCCGTCTTGATTAAACACTTCATAGGTTTTGTGGCCTGCACCATACGGCGTGAGCAAGCAGGCCGACGCGCTGTCGCCGCACAAATAAAATTCGGTAAGCTTGTGCGAATTGACGCTTAATTTGTCTACGGCAACGATCAGAATCGCTCCCTCGTCGCGGCTTGCGTCAAACAGATGAGTCGCCATCCGCAAGGCCATATGGAACGAAGCGCACGTCTGTTTCCCGATGGAGTAGATGTCCGTACCCCGAAGAGTGTCATACTTGTCAATCAACGGCTTGAACAAGTTATGCTGCAGCCCCCAGTTGCCTCCGTTGACGAACATCAGCACTTGAATCGGAAGCGAATTTCTGTCCAGCAGAGGCGTGCACGCCGCAGCTATCATTTCTTCCACGGACAGCTCCGTTTCGAACGGGGCTTGCGTAAACCCGTAGTCCCGTTGAAAAGCTTCGACTTGCGCTTCCGTAATCGTCATTCCCTGCCGCCGCAAATGCGCCACGCCGTCGCGAACCGAAAATTGCGGCTCAGGGATGTAGTGCGAAAGATCGGCGATGGAAAAATGCGCTTGCTTGTTCTGCAGCCCGGTTAATGCTTGGTCTGCAACAGCGTTTCCCATAACGCCACCTCCTTGGCGAACAAGGATTCGGCTAGCTTATAGCACTGCGGCCGGTCCAGCTTGCGCTGGATGGAAGCCTTCATGAAAAGCTGCTTGACTAAATCCCAGCCGCTCCGAATTTCTTGGATTTGCGCCAGCAACCGCTCGAACGTCTCCGCCGGGATCAATGACAGCTCGCGCAACGAATGAATCAACGATTCGTTAGCCTTGTGCCGGTTAGCGATAATGTTAATGCCAACGACGCTGTAGGTGAGATAATCGTTTAATCTGCTTTCGTCCAGTTCTACATTCCATTGTCCTTCCAGCGAGAAGCTGCGAATCTCGCGAATCAAGCGGTCCGCATGGAAGCATACTTCCCGCAGCGTTAGCTCGTAGGGAGGAATCTCCTCGCGGATGCTGTACTTCAAAACCGGCGGCAGCACATAATCGGGGTTTGTGCGGTACTCCGAATTTTCGTAAGACACGATCAGCCTTTCCTCGGGAATGGCATGCTCCATATATCCGTCAAGGTTGTCGTCGATCACATAGTAGGCAGACGCGGTCTCATCGTATCCGTTAAACAGCGAGTAATGGTACCAATGGAACTTCTGATAGGCCATGCTATTCGGAATCCAGTAAAATAAATCGACGTTCAGGCTGAAAATCTGGTTGGCCTTGCATAGCTCGCGAATTTCGTGCAAGTAACTGTCCCGATCCGGGAAATGATGAAGAACAAGCGGACCAAATACCCGGGAAAGGGAGAAGTCATGGTTCTTCTGCCCTTCGTTCCGATACAGAAAGTCCAAATAATACATCGAATCGATCGTCGGGTATCTGAACAACGGATCGGTGGCCGCCTCCCAGCGAAAATATTGATAGGAATTCAAGTAGGCGGCATAGCGATAGCTCGGCTCATAGGTGCAGGCTACGGAGAACATTTGGTTTAGGATGCAATTCATCCAAAACTCGTCAAAAGGCTTGATCTGATTCGAATATTTCATCGTTTTCTCCCCTGTCACGATCTTTTTTTCTTCAGTCTGTTTCCGGGAGCAAGCTCTTCGACGATTACGCATTTCTGCGGAATTCCCCACGCTGGCAGTTTGTCGCGGCAGAACGCTCTCATGCGCGCTCTAAATTCGGCGGCAGGCAGCTGATCCCGCAGTTGAAAGGTGGCCGTAATCATCGTGCCCGTTATAAGGTTTTTCTCGCCGATAACGGAAGCCTCGATCACTTCGTCCATCTGCAGCAGGACGTTTTCGATTTCGATCGGATAAATTTTTTCCCCGCCGATGTTGATCATTTCCGACTGCCGTCCCCTAATGCGAAAATACTCTCCGTCGCACTCTACGGCGTCCCCCGTTCGATACCAGCCATCCTCCGTAAAACGGCTTTCGGCGTTCAGATAGCCCAGCATGGTAAATTCCGATTTAACCTCCAGCAGCCCGTCCACAACACGCGTCTCGTAATCCTCGCCCTTGAATTTGATCCATAGAGAGTCCGGGGAACGGGACGAAGATCGAATAATGCCGATCTCCGACATGCCGTAGCTTTGCAGCAAACCGGCCTGCGGCAAAATCTCGCGAATACGCGTCAAGGTATGCTCGTTCATCGCCTCCGTACCGTAATTGATCAGCTCCAGACTGCTCAGATCGTGCCGGTTGTACGCCTCGCTGAGCAAGAGCAGGTTCAGAAACGTCGGCGACGCCGGCAGCACCTGCACTTTATGTCTGGCAATCGCGGCGCATACCCGATCCGGCGAACGATCCTCCAGAGCTACGATGCAGCCGCCGCTCGACAGCGTATTCAGAACGGTATTGATTCCTCCGATATGATCGAAAAACAGGAAGCCCATAATCCGTTTGCCCGCTCTGACGCGATCCGTCGAAAACTTCTTCAGCATGACGATAAAATCGTGGACGGTCGCTTTGCTTTTGCCGGTGGAACCGGAGGAAAACAAAATGAGGCCCGGATGCTCGCGCTGCTGAAGCGAGATTAACAGCTCGTGCGAAGTAAGCGTCGGAAACGAGGCCACGGTGACCCGGTCCTCCGCATCCATTGTTAGGACGAGCTGAGCCTGGGCGATCTCGTAAATCTCCTCCTTTCGACTGTCCATGCCGCTTGTCAGCGGAACGATCAGACACTCCCGGTCGATCAGAGCGAACATAAGCGCGAGCGTCCCCGGCGTAAAATCGCCTTCAAGCACCACTACGCTCCCCGCTTGAACCCGATACCGGTCCAGAAACGACCGGCTCGCTTCGATGCTTTCCAGCAGCTGAGCATAGCTGTAAGGCTCGCCTTTCCATATCATCGCTTCTTTCGAACCGTAAGCTCGAAATCTCTCAAGCAGGAAGCGAGTATGCAATTTTACACCCCTCCCAGGTAGAGACATTGTCCTGTAATAAAATCGCTCTCTTTGCGAATAAAGAAATCCACCGCATTGGCCACGTCCTCGAATGTGCCCATTCTCCGAATCGCCTGACGGGCGATGAGCTCGTCCATTTTCGCGCGCGGCACCGTGCGAATCAGATCGGTCATGACCGGAGTCGGTCCGACGCAATTGACTGTAATGCCATACTCGGCGTACTCTCTGGCGGCAATCTCGGAGAAGGATACGACCGCGGCCTTGGACGCCGCATAGATCGATTCGCCGGGCAATTGCAGCGGATACGCCACAGTCGAGAAATTGACGATACGGCCGTAGCGATGCTTCATCATGAGCTTGGCCGCCTCCCGCGTGAAGAGGAACGTCCCCGTTACGTTCGTATCGAAGATGCTCTTCACCGTCGATAACGGCGTAAGCAAGCTATGATTCATCGAAGCGATCCCGGCGTTGTTGATCATATTGTCCAGCCGGTCGTATTTTTTCTTGACATGCTTGAATACCTGCTTCGCATCCGCTTCATCCGCCACGTCGGCGACGATGTGGTCGTAGCGGTCGTGCCCCCAGTCCGCTTCGTTCCGGCTGCAGCCGACGACGTGGTGACCAAGATCGGCATAATACTGAGCGAGATATTGGCCGATTCCTTTGCGCGTGCCCGTAATGACCGTAACCGGCGCGCTCATATCGCTTCCTCCTCCAGCAGCTCGTCGATGTACTCGGCAAGCGTCCTTACCGTTCTGAATGGCGTGGAAGATCTGGACATCGCCTTTTCGCTCGTTAACGTGATGCCGCCGGATTCAAGATTGTCGTTGACTCGTTCTTCCACGAGCACGATAAAGCTGACCAGCTCCAGCGAATTCAATACGGCTCCCTCGCCGAACAGCACTGTCGTCTCGCTGATCTCGATTGCGGTTTCCTTCATGCTTAAAATCTCTTCTAGAGCCGGATAAACGATGTCCCCCAAAATGGCTTCCATAGATTGTGGCTTATTCGTATTCGTTGTCATGGCGCTCTTCCTTTCCTTCTTGCGATTTTGTTAGCTGTTCCATATGCGTAGCCAGCGCTTTAATCGTGTTGTGCTCGACGATGTTCAAGCCGTCCATCGGGAAGCCTCTGTCCTCCAACTCGATTTGCACCCGAACGGCTTGAATCGACTGGCCGCCCAGATCGAAAAAGCTGTCGTTGATGCCGATCTTGTCCAGGTTCAGCACTTCCCGCCAGATCGCCGCGATTTGCTCCTCCAGTTCGTTCGTCGGTCCCTCGTAGCTCTCCAGATGAGACTTTCTCCCTTCCAGATGCGGCAAAGCTTTGCGATCGATCTTGCCATTCGACGTTAACGGCATCTCGTCGATCTGTACAAAATACGATGGGATCATAAAGCTAGGCAAATCCTTCAGCACAGCTTCTCTCAACGTGTTCAAGGAAAGCTCGACATCGGCGACAAAGTAGGCGCACAGGTGACTGTATCCCGCACCGCCCTCTTCCGCTTCCGCCGTCACAACGACCTCTCGAATCGACGGACATTTCAACAGTTGAATTTCGACCTCGCTCAGCTCGATCCGATAACCGCGAATTTTCACCTGACGATCCATTCGGCCTAAATAAACCGCATTGCCGTCGGGCAGCCATTTCGCCAAGTCGCCGGTGCGATACATTCGCTCGCCGGGAATCCAGGGATGTTCGACGAAGCTTCTGGCCGTCAGGTCCGGTCGGTGAATGTAACCCCGCGCCAGGCCTTTACCGGAGATGCACAGCTCACCGGCGACGCCTATCGGAACGGGCAGGTCCCCCGCTCCCAGAATGTAAGCCTGGTTGTTGTACAGCGGCCGGCCGATCGGCACGTTTTTCCCTTCGGGAGAACGGGAGCGATACACATACATGTTGGAGCAGATCGTCGTTTCCGTCGGGCCGTATCCGTTAACGACGGACATGGCGGGATTCAGCTCGATAAATCGCTCCAGCACCGTATCCTTGATCGGCTCGACGCCGACCAGCATTTTATTCAGCCTGACCTTGTCCCGATGCTCGGCCAAGCCTTTGGCTACGGCGGACAAAATGGTCGGGGGAATGTACGCAAACGTAATCTGCTTATTCACCATCGTCTCGACCAAAGGTTTGACGTTGACGAAATTGCGCATATCGTACAGCACGAGAGTTCCACCGAACACGAGCGGCATAAACAGCTCGCATACGCTGACGTCAAAGGAAATGTTGGTTACGCTCAGGCCGCGATCGTGCGGACCGAACGTCTCGCCGCAATGCCGGTTCATCGTGTAGGCAAAATTGTGAAAGGACCGATGCTCGATCATGACGCCCTTCGGATCTCCCGTCGAACCGGAAGTGTAGATGACGTACATGAGATCGCGGGCGGTTTGCACCGGCTGCAGGTTACTCATGTCCCCATCGTACAGGCTGTCGTCCAGCAAATTCAGCACTTCCTTGTCCTCGCCCAGATTCCATGCCTCTGCAGCGTTCGTCAGCACAATTCCCGCCCGGCAATTGTTCAGCATGAACGACTTGCGCGCCTCGGGATATTCCGGATCGATCGGCAAGTACGCGCCTCCGGCCTTTAGCACGGCCATGATGCCGATCATCATTTCCGGCGACGGATACGTCAGCACACCGACGACCTCGTCCGCTTGAACGCCCTTGCTTCTTAGCAGACGCGCAAGCTGGTTGGCCCTCTCGTTCAACTCTCCGTAGGTGATGCTCCGTTCCTCTAGCTCGACGGCCGGCTGAGTCGGATTCAACCGGGCCTGCCGCTCGAACATCTGGTGTATCATTAAGCTCTCGTCATATTCCCCCGACATCTCGTTGAATTCCAGCGTCATTCGTCGCCACTGCCGCTCCGTCAGCATGTTCAGCTCGCCGATGGCCGTCTGCGGATACGCGCTGCATTGCTTTAGCAATTCGATATAGTGCTCCATCATTTGCTCAATCGTCTGCTGCTTAAACAAGTCGGTGCAGTATTCCACGATCAGCTCTATACAATTGCCCCGTTCCACGGCCTGTACCATCAAGTCGAACTTGGCCGTACTTGAGACAATCGGATGCGAGCTCAGCTCGAAGTGCTCTCCCGTCATCCCCGGCATTTTCAAATTTTGCATAATAAACATCGTGTCGAAGATCGGATTGCGGCTTAAATCCGTGAACCCCAGCTCCCGTACCAGGTCGTCGAAAGGAAAATCCTGATTCCGGTACGCTTGCAGCGAATAAGCTTTGACCTCGCCGAGGAACTGCTCATACGTCTTGTCGGGTGCAGGCTTGTTCATGAACACCAGCGTATTGATGAACATCCCGACGAGCGCGCCCAAATCCGGATGAAGCCGTCCAGCGATCGGAGTGCCGACGGCAATCTCCCCATTGCCGGAATACTTCGATAACAGGATTTGATAGACGCTCATCATGACCATGAACAAGGACGTATTGGCTTCGCGAGCGAACTGCTTCAACTGCTGCGCAAGCTTGTCCTCGATTTCGGAGAAAATCGTATGCCCTCTCTCGCTTTTGATCGGCGGACGAACAAAGTCCGTTGGCAGATCCAGAATCGGGAGCTCTCCCGATAAAGCTTCCAGCCAGAACCGCTTTTGCTTGTCCAGCTCGACCGATTGCAGCACCTGCTGCTCCCAGACCGAATAATCTTTATACTGCAGCGGCAGCGGCGACAACTGCCGTCCGTCGTACAGGGCGACGAATTCCCGAATCAATATCCCCATAGACGTGCCGTCCGAGATAATATGATGCATGTCGAACAGCAGCATGTATTCCTCGCGACCCAGCTCGAATGCAAACACGCGGAACAAAGGCGCGCCGCTTAAATCGTAGGGCCGAATGCACTGCCGAATCCGGGCGTCGATCTCCTCCTCCGAGGCGTCCTCCCAAGCGATCTCGATTGTAATCTCCTCATGGATGCGCTGAACCGGATCGCCGCCGTAAAAATGAAAGCTTGAGCGCAAGCTCTCGTGTCGGGCGACGAGCAGCCGCAGCGTCTTCTCCAGTCGCCCGCGGTCCAGCTTGCCTCGCAGCCGCAGCGCTTCCGATAAGTTGTAATTGGTGCTGCTTGTCTGCAGCCGGTCCAACAGCAGCAGCCGTTTCTGCGCGGAAGAGACGGGATAGGCCATCTGTGCGTCCGCCGGAGCCAAGGGCTGAAGCATATCTGCACTCGCGGAGTCGCTCTTGTCCTGTTGGACGAATCGGGCTAAGTTCAGCACCGTTCCTTGCTGCAAAACATCTGTGATTGTAATCGGAACGCCCAGCAGTCGCTCGATTTCATGAACGACCTGCATGGCGATAATCGAGTCGCCGCCAAGCTGATAGAAGTGTTCGGTAACATCGATTGTTTCAAAGCCTAAAATTTTGCCGACGATTTGTCCGATACTATCCTCCAAAGGCTCATATTCTCCCGAATCCTTGCCTGCGAGCTTGACTCGGCTCGCCGAGGCTTGCGCCGCCGTTTCGGTCTCCGCAGCGGCCGTCGCCGCCACCGGAGCGAGAACGGTCGGGTTCAAGTCGGCGCCCGCTGCGTTCGGCTGGATCCAGCAGCGATGCGGTTGGAACGAATACGCCGGCAGGTGCAGCCGCTTCCTTTGCTCGCCGACGTACACACCGGGCCAATCGATGTCCGAGCCCTGTGCGTATTTCCGCGCTAGCCGTATTTCCGTCGCCGCTTCCGCTAGCCCTGCCTCTGCTTCTTCCGAATCGTCCGGAAGTTCCCAAGCTGTCCGGAGCTTTGACCCGATATAAATGCCCCTTACGCTTGCCGCTTGGGCTAAATTGACCGATGCCGCCGGCGAGGACGACATAAATTGTATCTGCTCCAGCTTACGGCGCAATTCCGGCACGTCCTGCACAACGCAGGCGATCCGATAATCATAGTGCCCTCTTCCCACGCTGGAGGTGAAGCAAATATCCCGAACGGACAAGCGCTCCGCACTCTCTTGATAGAGGAACGAGATATAGTCTCCGATCATTCGGAGGAGCGAATCGCGGCTTTTGGCCGACAGGACGAACACGGAGCTGTGCTGTGTCTCGTCCGGGCGGGCTTCGTCCCTCGCTTGCGGGCTCTCCTCCAAAATAACGTGACAGTTCGTGCCGCTCATGCCGAAAGCGCTTACTCCGGTTCTTCTAGGCCCGTCAGTCGCCTCCCATTTTCTTGCGCGATCGTTGATGTATACGGGAGAACGAATAAAATCGATGGCCGAATTCGGTTGCGTAAAATGAATTGTTGGCGGTATTGTACGCTTCTTCAAGGAGAGCGCAGCTTTCAATAAACCGGCAATCCCTGCTGCATGGTCCAAATGACCAATATTGCTTTTTATCGAACCGATTGCACAAAATTGATTCGCCTCCGTCGAATTTCGGAATGCCCGCGTGATCCCTTCAATCTCAATGGGGTCCCCCAACACGGTGCCTGTTCCATGGGCCTCGATGCAAGAGATCGTTGCCGGCTCCACATTCGCATCTCGCCATGCCCGTACGATGACGTCTTCCTGCGCGGCGGCGTTCGGCGCGGTAATGCCGACCGAGCTGCCGTCCTGATTCGTGGCGCTGCCTTTAATGACGGCATAGATGCTGTCTCCGTCGTCGATCGCCTGCTGCAGCGGCTTCAGCAGCACGCCGATGACGCCTTCGCCTCCGCCCGTTCCGTCCGCGCGCTCGTCGAACGGCTTGGCCCGCCCGTCGGCCGACGCGATCCCGACGCTGATGCCGAGATCGACCGGAAACGTATAGAGCTTGGAGCTGCCCGCTAACGCCAGCTCGCATTCTCCGCTGCGGATCGCCTGGCAGGCGAGATGCACGGCAACGAGCGAGGACGAGCACGCCGTATCCACCATAAGAGCCGGCCCCTTAAAGTCCAGCAAATAGGCGATCCGGCTAGCGATTATCGAGCTAAGGTTGCCGGGAATGGCCAGCCCGAGCGATTGCGGATCCAGCGCTTCGATCATCCGTTTATAATCGTGAAAGCTGTCGGCGTTATACCCGAGGAACACCCCGGTTCTGCTTCCCCTTAACGCCTCCCCGCCGTAACCCGCGTCCTCGATCGTCTGCCAAGCCGTCTGCAGAAATAGCCGCTGATTGGGATTCATGAGGCTGGCTTCCTTGGGAGACAGGCGGAAAAAGCTATAGTCGAACGAGCTAATCTCATCTAAATAAGCGCATTCCAGCAGCTTCGCGGAATTCCGATCGAGGCGCAGTCTGTGCATATAATCTTCAATGTCCCGCAGCCGGTTCTCCGGCAGCGGACCGATACAGTCCAAGCCTTGCTCCAAGTTCTCCCAAAACTGCTCCAGGGTTCTCGCATGAGGCAGCTTCGCGGACATACCGATAATCGCGATGTCTCTATTCGATACTTCCGAAATCTCAATCGCGTCTTCTTCTTCGTCCCTCAAGCGGATCGATTGAAATTGCAGCATGCTGCTCCCCCTCGTCTAAAATGTCGTTGCCGGCCGAGCGTCTCTATTCCTCCTATTCAGCCAAATCGTCAGAGCGATCATGCCGACGACGCCGACCAACGTAATCGCGATGGCCGCCGGGTCGCTGTTCATCCATCCTTTTCCGACATCCAGCTTATAGCCGATGAAGAACAAGCTCATCGCCGTAATCTGCACGATGATCGGCGCCCATAAGGAACGCGCGATCCTATAGATGAGGCAATAAACCGTTCCCGTCACGACCGAAATGAGCATAAAGCCGGCGCTCGGCTGGACGGCCACATAACCGATCATTTGCAATACGACCGCTATCCACAACGGCATCACCTTTTTCAACTCGTTAAACAGCAGCCCCCGGAAGATTACTTCCTCAAGCGCCGGAAACAGAATGCCTAGCGCCGCAATAATAAGCAAGAAGTTCCCGCTGCCCATCATTGAATCGACATTGGCCTCCAAATCCGGAAACACTTCCTTTAAGGAGACGATTTCTAACAGGCCAAGGCTGGCCAACGCTCCTGCGAGTCCGATCAGAAAGCTGAAAACGACCAATCTAGACGGAAGCTTCACGAACTTCACAACCTGTACAAACGACTGACGTTCCGTATTGCTAACCACTAGATTCAGCTTGAACAGCAGCCAGTAGAGCAGCATCGTCACACCGAAAATGAAAACGAGATGAAGCGGCGGATTCGCCTCAATCAGCTTCCCGTAAGCTTCGATGGCCAGCAGGCGCCCGAATACAAACATGGTGAAATAGAAAACGACAAAATAAAGGATTACGTTCGCCGCTGTCGCCAAATATTTTTTCATCGCGCACACCTTTCGTCAGGGCGTGTCTGCATACTCCGAAGGCAGCAGATTTGGCCGAATTTTTGTTCCATGCAAGGAACTTTTGGGAAGGCGTACCGGAGGTACGTCAAGCAAAAGTGACGCAGCAAGGGAGATGCCCCCGAGCGGGTTTGCAGACACGCCCTAAATAAGGTTCGCTTCCGCAAGCCGGCTCAGCTGCTGCTCCGGCGGAACGCCTTTCCTGTGCAAAATCGTTCGCAGCCATTGCAGGCCTTGACGGATGTCTTCCGGATCAGGCTGCTTATTCTGCTGTGCCAGCCTGCCGCGAAGATCGAGGAGCTGTTGGTATGGCTCCAAGACGCCTTGCCGAGCTTCCGGATCGTCTGGATGGCGATTCGGCTCCGAGACGGCGATGGCCACCAGCTTGGCGATCGGATGATCGCCGCGAATCGGGTTTCCGGCTTGAACGGAGATATTGCCTGCCAGCCTTCTGCGATCCTCCGCGACGTCGTAGGCGTACGCGTCGATCGCGTCGTGACTTTTCAATAGCTGCTTCAGAACCGTTTTCGGACCTAACTCGATTGCCTGTTCGATTCCCCAGTAGTGCAGAACGTTCATCGATTTGCGCCACTGCACGGGCTGCGTCATTTGCCGGGTCAGCTCCTCGACCAGACTTTGCTTGCTTGCGTCAATCGCGTGCCCCGTGACGTTCGATAGCACTTTGTATTGCAAAGGTTTGAACGCGACCTGCTCAAGCCGACACTTCAGTTCCTCGGCGGCGGACTGCATCAGCGGGTGGTGAAAAGGAGCTCCGACTTGCAAATTGGTTACCTTCGCACCGAGCTTACGGAAATGAGATTCCACTCGTTCCATCGCCGGAAACGTTCCAGAGACGACAATTTGGTCAGGCCCGTTGTAACAAGCGACGCAGATTTCCTCACGGCTTGACGCAAAGTAGGCCAATTGTTCCTCTGTCGATAAATAATCGATTCCGCCGACGGCGAGCATCGTGCCCGTTCCCAGCTCTGCCGCCGCCTTCATCGTTTGCCCTCGAAAATGCACAAGCTTTAATGCCTCGGCGAAGGAAATCGCTCCCGCGCCGCAAAGAGCCGAATATTCGCCGAGGCTGTGTCCCGCCGCGGCAAAGGGACGAATGCCGATCTCCTCCATATACACGCGATACATCGCCATCGAGGCGGTCAAAAGCGCCGGCTGGGCCACATCGGTGCTCGTCAGTTCTGCGATCGGACCGTGGAAGCAGGCGTCCGTTACCTTCCAGCCCAACACGTCGTCGGCTTCTTCGAAGGTTCGTTTGGCGATCGGGTAACGGTCGTAAAACCATTTTCCCATGCCCGTCATTTGCGAGCCTTGTCCCGGGAACAGCAAGGCTACCTTTTTCATGGACTCACCCCGCTTGCTAACGATGCAGCTCCCCGCCCTCTGGCGACGAACTGAAGATGAACGGCTAACAACACGAGCAGCACGGACAAACTCGTCCAGAAGACTGCGGAAGAGGATACGGCCGTCGACAAGTCTCCCATTTGAAACCAAACCATCACCGTTCCGCTGCTGAATACGTGCGTGATCAAGGAAGCCCACAAGGAATCGGAAGCCCAGTAGACAAGCCCGTATACGAGCGCCCCTAAGGCGGCAAAGCCTCCTAAAATCGGATCCATCAGGATGACTCCAAATAGAACGGCCTGAACAAGAACCGCGACATAGACCGGGGATACGGCGCGAACTTCATTCAGAATCAGCCCTCTGAACAGCACTTCTTCAAACAAGGAACCGACCAGCACCGTCCCCAATAAAGTCAGCGCAATCGAGCTCCCCCCACCAACAAACTCGACCAGATTGTAAATTTGCGGCCAATCCTCCCGAATGACCGGGAGGTTGGCTACGCTGTAGATGACGGTTCCTAGCGCGATTCCGATCAACGGAGCGATGAGCAGCGCCTTGGTCGAAATCGCCTTCACTCGGCAGAAGATCGGCAGCGACCGCTTGCGAGCTTTCATCAGCAGCGCATAAATCGCGAGCGTACAGACGTTATTGACGATAAAGGATACCTGAAGAGACAGTTGCGACAATACGCTTTGGCTGACGAGCTGAACGGCGACATAGATCGCCAAATACAGCACGATGAAGCCGATAGCCCGAACGATTTTCACGCCGCCCCCTCCTTGCCAATCGCATTGGCCTGCAATCCCCGATGCTTGTTGAAGATGACGATAAGCAAAGCAATGATCGCGATTCCTGTAATCGCCAGGAAGAGGTACTGCATATTCGGGTCGGCGACATGCGTCTCCGATCTTCTGAATACATATTGACTGCCTTGACAGGCATATTGCGCAAGAATCGGCGCCCAGATCGAACGATAACGAACATACAGAAGGGCGAACACGACCGCACCCAGAAATCCGTACACCGTTAACGGAATGTCAAAGCTGAAAAACAATCCGCCGTACAGGATTCCTTGAATAATGATGGCGGCCGTCAGCGGCGACAGCCTGCGCAGCTCCTTAAAAATCATGCCGCGGAACAGCATTTCTTTGTAAATATTGCCGTACAGCAGGAAGGCCAGGAACACCAGCACGCTCGAGCCGTCGTTGAGGTAGGCCAGAATCTCCTCGAACTGCGGGAAATGGACCTTTATCCAGCTCAGACTAAAGAGCAGATCGGTAAACCAGCCCATCAGCAGACCGATCGAGACAATCGTGACGACTTGCGGCATGCCGAGCTTGGTAAATCCGGCCTCTTTGAAAATATGAACCTTGCGAACCTTCAGCATGATGAAAAAGAGAAGCGGCATTTGAATGATGTCGTTAAAGACGATAAAGGCGATCGGATTGTCCTCAAACCAGCCGGACGTGGGATACACAAACTGCGAGTAAACTTGAATTAGGCCATAGAATAAAACAAAATAAACGGCGATGATCCACACGATGTTGAACAAGCTTTTGGAAGTCGTTTTTTTCATTGTTCGGTTTCGCCTCCATTTGAGTTACGGGAAGTTTCTCTTGCTACAGCCGCGTTCGCATCCGCGGCAAAGGCCTCGATGATTTGATGCATAATCTGGACGAAGGATTGCAGCAGCCGTTTCATTCTGTCCGAGTTTAAGCGCTGCGCGTTGAATTGCAGCACGAGCTGGATTTCGCGCTGAGCGGACAAGCTCGCGCCAATGCAAATGTCGTAGTCGCTCCCCCCTGCGAGAGAATGCGGTCCATCTAGCGAAAATACGGGCAATAACGTTCCTTTTTCTCTCGTTTTTACAACTCTCTCGCGCCATTCGGACAGCGGAATGCCTAATGCCGAATCCGTGCGGAGGCTTTCATGGATGCTCGCAATCAATTGTCCAAAATGGTTCACCTGAGCGAAGCTTTGCCGCAGCTCGCCGACGAATCCCGGTTGGCGAACGACTTGTATCGTAATCTCTTGTTGCTTGGAACGCTCGTGAAGCAAGTAGGCATATTTCGCCAGCCAGATGTCGCGAATATCGACGCCTAGCCGCGCGGCGATAGAAGTCAGTTGATCGATCGCCTTCTTGTCCGGAGTATAGCGATATTCTCTTGCCGCTTGCTGCGAGGCAGAGGAGCCAAAATCGACTAGCGGCCACGAGATCAACGCGATTTTCTCCGCTGCAACCAGCTTCTTGCGCGATCGAATATGTTCGGCCAGCTTAAATACCGTCGAGTAGGTGAACAAGTCGGTTACTTTGACCAGATCGGGATACACGGCGTCGATTTCCGCCTGCGCCCTGACAAGCAGCAAGGAATTGCCTCCGATGTCGAAAAAGTTGTCGTGAACGCCGAACGTTTCCGTTCCCGACAGCTCCTGCCAGATAGCGGCCAACCGCCGCTCGATTTCGTTGTTCGGCAGCGTCGAAGCATCGCCTCGTCCTTCTCCTGCCCCTTGCGGCTCGGGAAGCGCTTTGCGGTCCAGCTTCCCGTTAAAGCTGAGCGGCATCTGATCCAATTGCACGATGTAGCCGGGCACCATATATTCCGGCACTTTGCGCTGCAGCCATGCTTTCACTTCGACGCCCGACAGAGGCTGACTTGCCACCATGTAGCCGCAAAGATAATCCTCATGCTGCTTATTGCGCTTCACGACGACTACGCATTCGCGAATGTGCTCATGCTTCAGGAGCACCTGCTCGATCTCGCCCAATTCAATGCGGAAGCCGCGAATTTTGACCTGATTGTCTCGCCTTCCCAAGTATTGAATGTTCCCGTCCGGCAGCCAGCGCGCCAAATCTCCCGTGCGATATAGCTTCCGGCCGGCGAGGAAGGGATGGTCCACGAACGCTTGGGCCGTCAAGTCCGGTCGGTTCGCGTAGCCTCGGGCCAAGCCGTCTCCGGCAATGCACAGCTCCCCGGGAACGCCGATCGGCTGCAGCTGGAAGCGGTCGTTCAAGATCAGCAAGGACGTATTGTAGATCGGCTTTCCGATCGGAACGCTGCTCGGCGGCTCGGTCCAGCCGCACTCGTAATGGGAGACGTCGACCGTCGCTTCCGTCGGGCCGTACAGGTTGATCAATCGCGTTCCGAAGCGCTCGTTCAGCGCTTGGAATTGCTCGACCTGCGGCGCTTGCAGCGCTTCGCCGCTGGCGAATACGTAGGCGAGGCGATTGAGATTGGCCGTCATCCCCATGCGATGAAAATGCTCCAAAAACAGCTTCAGCATCGGAGGCACGAAATGCATATGGCTTACTTCGTATTTTTCGATCGCCTTTACGATTAGCGCCGGGTCTTTTTCTCCGCCGCTTTCCAGCAACGCCACCCGGCTTCCGGGAATCATCCACCAGAACAGCTCCCATACGGAGACGTCGAAAGTGAACGGCGTTTTCTGCAATATGACGCTGTCGGGCAGCAACGGATACTGCTCCTGCATCCAGAGCAGGCGATTCACGACCGAGCGGTGCTCGATCATCGTTCCCTTCGGCCGCCCGGTCGAGCCCGACGTATAGATGACGTACGCCAGATGACGGCTCGTATGCGCGCGGGGCAGATTGCTGCGATCGTCCGCGTACGACGATTCGCTGTCCACATCGATTCCCGTTACGGACTGAAGCTCGCTTATGCTCTCTTGCAGCGGAAGCCAATATTTCGCTCTGCCGACTACGATGCCGGCCCCGCTGTCCTGAAGCAGGTACTGAATGCGCTCCGCCGGAAAATCGGGCGAGACGGGCAAGTAAGCCCCTCCGGCCTTCCAGATTGCCAAGATGGCGACCAACATTTCCGGTGAACGCTCGATCAGCAGCGGAACGAAGCTATCCGGCTTCACGCCGTGCTCGCGCAGCGTGCGGGCGAGACGGTTCGCGCGCTCGTTCAGTTCTCTATAGCCGAGGCTCAGGTCCAGCCACTGTACCGCAACCTGCTCCGCTCTATTCGCCGCCTGCGTCTCAAAGAAATCGAGCAGCGTGCGATCTTCCGGATAAGCTCTGCGCGTCGCGTTAAAGTCGCCAAGAATCATCTGCTTCTCCTCTTCGCTCATCCACGCCGTCTCGGCGATTGGCGCATCCGGGCTTTCGCAGGCGCTCTGCACGATACGGATATAATGCCGCAGCATTCGTTCGGCCGTTTCCGGCGTGAAGAGCGATGTCGCATACTCCAGATTTAAGGTCAACGCCGTTCCATGTTCCACGACCTCCAGCGTCAAATCGAATTTGGCGGTCGGATTGTCCAGCGCATAGGGCGCGAATGCGACCTCATCGAGCTCCAGCTCCGGCAAGCCCATGTTCTGTACGATAAACATCGCATCGAACAGCGGGTTGCGAGACAGGTCCCGCTCCAGCTTTAACTGATCAATCAACCGTTCAAACGGATAGTCCTGATGCTGGAACGCCTCAAGCGTCAGCTCCTTCGTTGCGGCCAAAAGCTCGCTGTAGCTTCCGTCCGCCGAGATTTTCGTTTTCAGAGCCAGCGTATTGACGAACATTCCGATCAGCGGCTGAAGCTCGCTATGGGTTCGGCCCGATACCGGCGTGCCTACAACAATCTCGTCTTGGCCGGCATATTTGTGCAGCAGCACATTAAATGCGGCCAGCAGCGCCATGTACGGGGTCGCTCCATGCCGTGCGGCCAAATCGCGAACCGCCTGGGAATCCCGCTCGCTCAGTTGCGCGACGATCCGGTCTCCTTCCGTCGTCTTTCTGGACGGCCGCACAAAATCCGTCGGAAGCTGCAGCGTGGGAACTCCGTCGGCGAATTGCCCAAGCCAGAACCGCTCTTGCCGTGCGGCCTGTTCCCCGCTTAACCAGCGATTTTGCCATTCCGTGTAGTCCTTGACCTGGATGCGAAGCGGCGGCAATTCCTTCCCTTCGTACAGCGCGATGAACTCGTTCGCCAAATGTACGGTAGACAAGCCGTCGGCAATCAGATGGTGCATATCGAACAGCAGCACATGATCGTCCGCCGACTTGCGAATGAGCACGACGCGAAGCAAAGGGGCCTGCGTCAGCTCGAACGGCCGCAGGAAGGAACGAATGCGCGCGCTCTCGTCCTCTGCATCTGCCAATTCGAGCGAGAAATCCACCTGCGGATGGATGCGCTGCATCGGTTCGCCTTCCGTCCATACGAAGCTCGTCCGCAAAGATTCATGGCGTGCAATAAGCCGTTGGAAGACGGCCTCCACCTTTGCCGTATCGAGCGCTCCAGTCATTCGAATCGCTTGCGACAGATGGTAAGCGGTGTTCGCCTCCTCCATCTGATGCAAAACGTACAATCGCTTCTGCGCCGAGGACAGCGGGTAAGCTTCCTTCGGCTCCGCCGGGGGGATGGATTCGAACCGTTCCCGCTCCGACGAGACGATGCGTTGCGCCAATTGTTTGATCGTCGGCGATTGGAACACTTCTTTTAAGGCGATCGATACGTGGAACGCCTCATGGATTTTCGTCACGAGATGGGCCGCCCGCAAGGAATGTCCTCCCAGGCTGAAGAAGTTGTCCTCCACGCCAATCCGCGGAACGCTCAGTAGCTCCTGCCAGATCGCGGCAAGCCTGCTCTCGATCTCATTGCTTGGCTCTGTGTAGGCCGCCTCGTCTCGGATGCCGGTTTCGGGCAGCGGCAGCGCCTTGCGATTCAGCTTTCCGTTCGCGCTGAGCGGAAACTGATCCAGGCGAACGTAGAAGCCGGGAATCATATAATCCGGCAGCGTCTCGCTTAACCGTGCGCGCCATTCCGCCAATCCGATCTCATGGTCGGAAATATAGTAGCCGCACAAGTAAGCTTCCGACCGCGCGTCCCGATGGGCGACGACGATCGCCTCCCGTACCCCGGGAGCGGAGCCCATCTGATGAGCGACCTCCTCGCACTCGATGCGATAGCCGCGAATTTTCACTTGATGATCCAAACGGCCCAAATATTCGATATGACCGTCCTCGCGCCATCTGACGAGATCCCCGGTGCGATACAGCTTCTGCTTGTCGGCAAAGGGATGGTCGACAAACTTCTGCGCGGTCAATTCCGGCTGGTTGAGATACCCTCTGGCCAGACCGTCCCCCGCGATGCACAGCTCTCCGGCCGCCCCGATCGGTTGAAGCTGCAAATGATCGTTCACGACGAGCAGCTGGATATTGTCGATCGGCTTGCCGATCGGCACGAGCTGGCCCATCGGTTCGGCAAAACAGTCGAAGCAGGATACGTCAACCGTCGCCTCGGTCGGACCGTACAAATTCACAAGCCGGACTCCGAATCGGTCGTACAGCAGCGACTGGAACAGCCGAACCTGATGCGGATGCAGCGCTTCGCCGCTTGCAAAAACCTGCCGGAGGCCGGCCAGCTTCGCGACGTCTTCGGGATGCTGTTCCAGGTGCAGTAAAAAGATTTGCAGCATGGAAGGTACAAAGTGCAGCGTCGTCACCCGGTGGCGCCCGATCGCTTCCGCAATTTGCTTCGGGTCCTTCTCCCCTTCCGCCGCCAGTAAATGCAAGGTCGTCCCTTTCGTAGCGCCCCAAAACAGCTCCCATACGGACACATCGAACGTGTACGGCGTTTTCTGCAAAATGACGTCTTCGGCATCGATCGGGTAGCTTCTATGCATCCAGTTCAAACGGTTAATGACGGAGCGATGCTCGATGAGCACCCCCTTCGGCTGTCCCGTCGATCCCGACGTGTAAATGACGTAGGCCAAATCCCGCGCTTCGTTCACCGGAGTGAGCGGCCGGTCGTCCGCATCGTAATTAGCCGCGTCGTCCAGATCGATAATCGGCAGCTCCGCATGAATCGAGGCCAGAGAAGCTATCCATTGATTTTGCGTCACAATCCTCTGTGCCTGACTATTTTCGAGAATGTACCGTTTCCGCTCCGGCGGATAATGCGGGTCCAGCGGCAAATACGCGCCGCCGGCCTTCAGAATCGCCCAAATACCGACGATCATCTCCAAGGATCGTTCCGCCGCAATCGGGATAATTTCCTCCCGCCGTACGCCAAGCCTTCTTAACGTTCTGGCAAGCCTGTTGGCCAAACGATCCACTTCAAGGAAGGTCCATTTCCGTTCGCCGTGAGTAAGCGCAATCCGATCGGGCGTGAGCTGAGCCTGCCGCTCGAATTGCTCGACCAGCGTTTGCTCGCTCGGATAGGGCCGGAACGTCGAATTGAATTCGCACAAAATTTGCTCCCGCTCCCGCTCGGTAAGCACGTCCAGTTGAGCCAAGGATACATCCGGGTCGTTCGCCAGCCGCTCCGCCACGATCTGAAAGTGCCGGACGAACCGTTCCATCGTCTTCCCGGCGTACAAATCCGTATTGAATTCCAGGTCGCAGCGAAGCGCTCCGTCCTCCACCAAGTAAATATCCAGTTTGAAATCGAGCTTGGCCTGCCCCAATTCAAGCTCGTAGCGCGAGCATCGCCACTCCCCGAATTGCCAAGCATCGGGGGATTCCATCTGACTGTGCACGACCAGCATCGTATCGAACAAAGGATTCCGAGAGGCGTCCACGGAAGCGCCCGTATCCGCGATCATCTGATCGTAAGGGAAATCCGGGTGCTCGTAAGCCTCCATCAGCGTACGATGAAGCTGCTGCATCCAGCTTCCGCACGTCTGCGCCTCCGGCAGACGACAGCGGATCGGCAGGAAATTGTTAAACATGCCGACCATGTCCTGAACTTCGAGATGGCTGCGTCCTGCGACGAGGGAGCCGACGATGAAGTCGTCCTGACCGCTGAGCTTGTACAGCAGCGCGCTGTACGCGGCGAACAATACGGTATGAACCGTGACGTTCTCCCGCTGCGCGACTGCACGGATCCGCTCTCCCGTTTCCACATTCACGGTAAAACGAAGCGTCTCGCCGCGATACGTCTTATGCTCCCGGCGCGGGAAGTCCAGCGGCATGTTCAGCACGGGAAGCTCGCCGGCCAGCTGCTCCCGCCAATACTGCTGCTGCCGCCGGAACGAGGCGGAATGCCGCTCCTCTTCCAGCCACTGCACGTAGTCCCTGTATTGCAGGCGCGGCCGAGACGCCGGATAACCCCCCATCATTCGGAACATCTCGTTAAGGAGGAGCTGAACCGAGACGCCGTCCGCTATGATGTGATGCATGTCGATGAGCAAATACTGTTCCTCGGCGGAAATCCGCAGCAGATAGATTCGCACCAGCGGAGCCGCCTCTAAATCAAACGGTCGAATCCAGCTTCGCAGCCGTTCCTCCGCCTGCTCCGGCTCCGCCGTTTCGGCATGAACGCGTATGCGGGCGTTCGGGTGAACGATTTGCCGCATCTCTCCCTGCCGCCAGACGAACGAGGTACGCAGCGGTTCATGGATTGCGGCCAACTGCTCCCAAGCCGCTTCCACCTGACGCGGATCAAGATAGCCGTCCACCTTCAGAACGATCGGCATATTGTAATTGGTGCCCATCGCCTCCAATTGCTCCTGGATCATCAGCCGTTGCTGCGCGGGGGAGACAGGATACTCGCCCGACGCATTTTCTCGCGAGACCAGAGGAGTAAACGCTTTCACTTCCCCCTGTTTGATTAGCGCGGCCAAATTTTGTATCGTAGGCATTCGCATAAACTGCTGAAAGGGAACCTTCACATGAAACTGCTCGTAGATCCGGGCCAACAGGATGGTCGCCTTAAGCGAATGCCCTCCCAAATCGAAGAAATGGTCGTCTCTTCCGATCGGCTGACGCTGCAGCAGGTTTTCCCACAGCGCGGCAAGCGCGCGCTCCAATTCGTCCGTTGGCGGTACATAGGCTTTATGGCTTCCACGGGACAGATCCGGAGCGGGCAGCAGCTTCTTGTTGATCTTCCCGTTCGACGTTAACGGCATCGCCTCCAGTGCGATCAAATCGGCGGGAACCATGAACAGGGGCAGCGCTTCGGATAAGTAAGCTCTGATCTCCTCCCCGTTTACGGCTTCATTCGCGACATAGTAGGCGCATAGAGACGGACTTCCTTCCGCAGCGCGCGCAATCACGCACGCTTCTTGAAGGTGCGGATGAGCCAGCAGACAAGCTTCAATCTCGCCTAACTCGATGCGGAAGCCGCGAATTTTAACCTGTTGATCGATTCGGTCCAGAAATTCAATATGGCCTCCAGGCAGCCAGCGCACCAAATCCCCCGTCCGGTACACCCGTTCGTTCGCCTCGTAAGGATGCGGGATAAACTTCTCGGCGGTGACGTCTGGAAGGTTAAGATACCCCCGAGCCAGCCCGTCCCCGGAAATCCACAGTTCTCCCGGCACGCCGATCGGCTGCGGACGTCCGTAGCGGTTCATAACATACAGTCCCGTTCCGTTAATCGGCTTACCGATCGGAACGCCGCTCGCCTGCTCCTCCCACTGCTCGATCTCGTAATATGTCGCAAATACGGTCGTTTCCGTCGGCCCATACACATGAATGAGCTTTCCGGGTCCAAGCGCCTGGAACGCCTTGCGAACATGGGAGACCGAAGCCCGTTCCCCGCCGAACAATATTTTGCGCACATGCGCGAGCGCGTCGATGTATTCCTCCACGATGACGTTAAACAGCGCCGTCGTTACGAAAAATACGGTTACCTTTTCCGCCGTCAGCAGCTCGCTTAACCGATTCGTATCGCCGACCGTATCCGCATCGGCCAGTACGAGCTTCGCCCCGTTCAACAATGCGCCGAAAATATCAAATGTCGATCCGTCGAAAGCGTAGTTGGACAGCTGCAGCAGCGTATCTTGCTCCGTGATGGCGATATAGTTCGTGTCCTTCACGACCCGAACGATGTTGGCGTGCGTCGTGCACGTCCCTTTCGGGTTCCCGGTCGAGCCCGACGTGTACATGATATAAGCCAGATCGGCAGCCTCGTTACGAGACGGAAGATTCTCGCGGCTGAAGCTATCGTACGAGCCGTCGTCCAGCAGCATAACATGGCCCAAGCGCGAGCAGCGCTCCTGCCATTTGCCCATCGTCAACATGCAGATTGCCCGGCTGTCGCTCATCATGTACTCCGCGCGCTCCGCCGGGAACGTCGGATCAATCGGCAGATACGCTCCTCCGGCCTTCAAGATCGCCAGAATGGCGACGATCATTTCCACCGAGCGATCGGCCATCAATCCCGCGACAAAGCCGGAACCTGCCCCGCTGGCCAGTAACGCATGCGCCAGTTGGTTCGCTCGTTCGTTGATGTCCCGATAGGAATGAGAGCTTCCGTTAAACGTCACGGCCATTCGCTCCGGGTACTTCTCGGCTTGCCGCTCGAACAGCTGCGGAATCGTCTGCTCCTTCGGATATGGGGCAAACGCCAAGTTCCAGCCGCTCGTGAGCCATTGCTTCTCTTCCGCCGTCAGCAGTTCGATGTCCTTCAGCTGCTTGCCCGGATGCTTAACGATGTCCTGCAGGATGCGAATGTAGTGCTCCGCCACTCGCTCTATCGTGGATGCTCGGAACAGTTCCGTCGCGTAACGGAAAGTAAAAGCCAGATCATCGCCGTCGGCCAACGCCTCCAACGTCAGATCAAACGGAACCGCGGCCGGCTCGATGAAGTCGGCTTCGAAGCTCAGTCCTCCGGCCGCTCCGGACACGTTGTTCAGCCGCTCCTGCAACACAAATACGTATTCGAATAGCGGATTCCGGCTCGGGTCGCGCTGCATCCCCAATTGCTCCACCACGAATTCGAACGGATAATCCTGATGAGCGAACGCTCCCAGCGCCGCCTCTTTCGTCTCGGCTAAGTAATCGGAATAGGTTTTATCCCCTTCCGGATAGCTTCGCAACGCGGACATGTTGACGAACATTCCGACCATTTGCTCCAGCCCGTTATGGCTTCTTCCCGCGATTGGGGATCCGACGAGGACATCCTCCTGCCCGCAGTACTTCGCCAGCAAAATCGAGTAAGCAGACAGCAGCACCATATACAGCGTTGCGTTCGACCGCTGCGCAAGCTCTTGGATCGCTTGGACGTCCTCCTTGTCCAGGCCGATCTTCACACTTGACCCGGCATAGCTCTTGACGGCAGGTCTTCGCCGGTCCGTCAGCAGCTCCGTTACCGGAAGCTCGCCTTGCAGAGCGTTCATCCAATATTGCCGACCGGCCTCCAGCGTTTCGGTTTTCATCCCGCCCTGCTGCCAGCAGGCGAAATCGCTGTACCTCAGCGCAAGGTCGGGCAGCGGCTGATCTTGAATAAGCTTAATGAACTCCGCCATTAATACGTTCATCGCCAAACCGTCGGCCACGCTATGATGAATATGGACGGCCACCGTTCGCCGATCTTCCGCCCAGGACCACACCTGTACCCTCATCAGCGGAGGCGCCGACAAATCAAAAGCTTGAATAGCGGCTTGCAACTGAGCCTCCGACGGCTCCGCGGTGACATCCCGCCAATCCACGGCAATATCCACGCGGTCGCGAACGATCTGCACGATCCCTTCTTCCCGCGTATGGAACGAGGTGCGCAGCGCTTCATGTCTTGCGACGAGTTCGCTGAAGGCGCGGGCGATTGCGTCTCTGTCCAATGTACCGGCAATTTTCATGACGCCTGCAATGACATAAGCGGTGTGAACGCCTTCGTTCTGCTCCGCCATTACCATCCGCTGCTGCGCAAATGTCGTCGGATACGCTTCTCGCCGCTCCCTAAGCGGCTCTATCCGCTGGATGCGACTTTTCTCCGCCCGATCGATATACTCTGCCATCGCTTCAATCGTCGCAAGCTCAAAAAGTCTCTGAATAGGGATCTCTACCTCGAATTCATGCTCGATCCGAGCAAGAACGTGCGAAGCGCCCAAGGACTGTCCGCCGATTTCAAAGAAAGCGTCGTCCGTGCCGATCCTCTCTCTCTCCAGAACCTCCTGCCAAATGGCCAGCAGCTTGGCTTCGGTAGCGTTCTGCGGCGATTTATGCGCTTTGTGTTGGAGGTTCGCCTGCAAGAGCTCCGACATCGTTTGCGCAAGCTCGGCGAATTCGCCCGCCCTGAACTGCTCCGCCAGCTTGTACCTTTGCGTTTTGCCGCTTGTCGTCTTAGGAATGGCTCTGACGGGGAGCACGTTTCTCACGTCGATGCCCATGCGTGCGTTTAAGGCGCGTTGAATTCTTGCCGCCTGATCCGCGAACTTCTCCGGCTCCCCGCGATGAGATACGAAGTAAACCACTTCCTCGCTTCCCAGCCGCTCATTATAGACGCCGCAGGCCGCCGTTCGGCCCGGAGCAATGCCTTCCAAAGCTTCAATCGTTCCTTCTATGTCGTGGGGGTACACATTTTGCCCGTTTACAAAAATAATGTCCTTATGTCTGCCTGTGACACAAAGCCTGCCCCCGCGCATAAAGCCGATATCTCCCGTAATAAACCACCCTTCTTGTGTGAATGACGCCGCATTGACTTGCGGCATTCGGTAATATCCCGACGTTACGTTTTTTCCGCGAATATGGATATGTCCAACCGTTCCTTCCGGAAGCTCAGCATGATCGTCTCCGCTAATTCTCACCTCGCAATCCGCTACAGGGAATCCTACGTCTACAAATGTGACTCGATCCTCTTCGTCGTCCGGATTCATCGCCAGCGGTTCGCCGATTCGCAGCGCTCGCCTGGAAAGATGAATCGCAACAACCTCTTCCTCTTCCGGCGGGAACGTGACGGCCAGACTTGCTTCCGCCAATCCGTAAACCGGGAACATCGCGTTTCGTCGCAATCCGTACGGAGCCAAGCGATCCACAAAATCCTCGCAAATTTGCGCCGCAATCGGTTCCGCTCCGTTATAGATGAGTCTGACGCAGCTAAGATCCCACTCGCCAGCCGCCTTCTCCTTGAAATGTCTGAGAAAATGCTGGTACCCGAAGTTGGGGGACGACAGCATGGAAATTCGCTTCCGATGCACCAGTTCCATCCACTGCATCGGCTGCATCATGAACAAGGTCGAAGGCATAATCCACTGGTTCATCGATGCATACACCGGCGCGAGATGAAATCCGATCAAGCCCATGTCATGGGTGAGCGGCAGCCAGCTGATCGACGAATCGGATTCCGTAGCTCCGCACCCGCCGACGATCGCACGAATATTTGTCAGCAAATTTTCGTGTGTGAGCACAACGCCCTTAGGCTGTCCTGTTGATCCCGAAGAAAACTGGATAAAGGCGCAATCCCCGGGAGAAATGTCGGGGATAATCCCCGGCTCGCCCGAGACCAGCTCGTCGTAGATGACGATGCGTTCGCGGTCCATTAACGGATATTTCCCCTGCCGATCCGCAAACTGTCGAAGATGCTCATGCTGCTCCGAGTCGGTAATAAGACTGGGATTATCAAGCATCCGCCATACTTCGAAAAATTTAACGGTCTGTTCTTCCGTCGTCGCATACTGGATCGGAACCGGAACGATTCCGCCCAACAAGCATGACCAGAAGGCAAGAAGAAAGGCCTCGTTCTCTTGGAGCAGCAAGACGACGCGATCTCCCTTGCACAGCCCTTTCTTTTGCAGATCGCCGAGATAAGCCATCGATCGTTCGTACAGTTGATCGTAAGATACGTGATGCTCTTGTTTCTTGTGAACAAACGTGATTCCTTTATGCTTCGTTCGATTTACGGAGAGCAATTCGACTAGCGTATCTCCTTTATGCATCGCCCAGCTTACCTCCTAGTCATCTAATCTCGCGTTCAGGCGCTATTCCCCTCTTTTAGTTAATTTGTGTAACGTCTGTGCATTTGCACAAAATTGTAAAGATAGAATACTTAAAGATTACTTAAATTTTCCATTGGCCAGCAAGTGCCAAGATTCTTTATCCAGGGATACTTTTCACTAATATCCAAATTTTTTCGAGAGAGTGCGGCAGAAAAAAGAGGAGTTTGTCAGGAATTCGGGAATGTCAAAGAAACCCGCAAAGCTCCTGTGGGCTCCACGGGTTATGTGCGCCGGAACTGGCGGGTTTGCGGATTTCGGGTCAGGTTATCGGCCTTGCCGGAGGGGATTGGCGGAGACAATTACTCGAGCTGCTCGCAATCTATTTCTTGAATGCGGTAATGAATGTCGTATCCTGTCGGATTATGCAGCGCGGTCGAGAGCATATATTTCTCAAGAAGACGGCAGGTGTTATACTCCCATTCCCCATGCGTCGCTCGACCAGGCCGAACAGGAACGGCAAACGACAAAGGCGGTAGAGAAAAGCCCATTCCCTTGGCCTTCATATACGCTTCCTTCCTCGTCCAAATCATATAGAATGCCGCTAGTTTTTCCTCCTCGCCCTGCTGTGCGTTTACGTACTCGATCTCCGTTTCGTTAAAAACGCGAGGCATAATAGTCAAATGATCCCGGGCGATATGCTCAACGTCCACGCCGATGTCGCCTAATGTCGTCATGGCGCAAACGATTAATTTATCCGTGTGAGACAGATTGAAAAAGACTTGCTCGCTTGTTGTTCCCATGTCTTGCTCCGAAAGGTAGAGCTTGCCGTACTGATTTTTGCGAAATCGGATCGATCGCGGGTCGGCCCCGATTCGCTGCGCCAGCTGCGTCTTTAACAAGATGCGACCAATGGCGAACTCCACTTTCTTGAAGTCGACCTGATAGCGGCGGTAGACCTGCAGCTCCTCTTCATCCAACAAGGCAAGCCCCCGATCGAGCCTGTTGAGCTCGAATCCGTCTTTGACTGAAACGACATACAGCCGGATTTCGTTCAAATCTCCGTCCCCTTATGAGCTATTCAAGCTGAACCAAATGCCCAACTTCAATAGCGTATATTTTCTTTATTTTTTATTGAAAATAGAATATCATCGCTGTAACGAATTGGAAAGTTAGGGGGGATACGATGAATAAATTAAAGGTTTCGGTTACGAGCCTTCTTCTGGTTGTTTCTGCCATCCTCATTGTCTATCTATTGGCAAATCGCGAGGAAAAGCCGAGACATACGGCCACGAATGAGACGTCTTTATCCGACGCTTCAGTCGACAAGATGCGACAAACCTCCAACGATTTCACTTTAAACAGCTTGTCGGAGGCGGCCGCTGCGGTTGACGTTCATTTTGCCGAAAAGCCGACCGTGCTGCTGTTCTTTACTTCTTGGTGTCCGTACTGCAATGAGGATGCGCCGAAAATTGTCCAATTGGAAAAGAAATACAAGGACAAGATTAATGTGTACGGCATCAATGTTGCCGCTCGCGACAACCTGGAGGATGTGCGAGATTATGTGCAGCGGCATCATATTGAATATCCCGTTCTTTTGGATGAAGCCGGCGATATCTACAACAAGTTCGGAGGCGTCGGTTTTCCTTCGCTCTATTTCTTTAACGAACGCGGGGAAGTAGCCGATGCGATCGTGGGATCAGCCGATATCGAGCTGATCGAAGACGCGTTCAAAAATATTAAAGGATCATAAAAGAACGGGCTTCGGCCGGCAGCGGCAGGCCAAGCTGCTGCTCATACAGGTCGGCGTAATGGCGGAGATGGGCTTGGAGCGCAAGCCGATCCTTCTGCTCCCGATAGGCGTGCAGCAGCAGTAAGTTCGCTTCCTCGTCCAGCTCGGCCAGCGCCAAAACCCGTCTGAGCACGATAACAACCTGCTCGTATCTTCGATGCTCGGCCAACTCGCGGGCGAGACGCTTGGCGAAGCTCATATACAGCTGTTCCAGCCTGTACTGCTCCGCGGCGCACCATTGGTAGGCGTTATCCTCAAACAGAGCCCCTGTATATTGCTGCTCCAAAGCAATGCCTTCGTCCAGCCCGGACCTGGAATCCGTTCCCCTGTTCCACTGATTGACCTGCTCCTCAAAATGCACAAAATCTACGGCTACCTCTCTCATTTCCAGACGGTACTGCTCATTGGCGGATTGCACAATCGCCTTCATCCCCAGCGGCGTGAGCGCCTTGCGAAGCTGATAAACCGCCGTATTCATATAGATTTCGGCATTCTTAATCGGCATTTCCAAGAAAATATCTTCGATAATTCGACCTTTAGCGACAAATTGTCCCCGACAGAGAAGCAGATAAGCGAACAGCTCGGCGCTCTTGCGCGAAATCCAACGCACGCGTCCGCCTTGCACTCCGGATATCTCCAACCCGCCCAAAGCGCGAACCTGTAAGCGCGGTTCTGCTTGCTTGTCTGCAGCGTTTTGCGCTCTTCGCTCGAATGCCCGGGCAATAGTCTGCTCCAGGCGGCTGCGCGAGATCGGTTTAACGATGTAGTCGAGCGGATAAGTCTCAAACGATTCCAACGCATATTCCTTATGGGAGGTGACAAAGACGATGTCCAGTCCGCCCGCAAGCGCGCGCAGCTGCGCGGCTGCCTGCAAGCCGTTCTCTCTCCCGATCTTAATATCGATAAAGGCGACATCGACGGCCTCCTTGCGGGCATACTCCACCGCTTCTGCCGGCTCCAAAAAGCATTCGACTCGTTCAATCCCCTCTACTCGAGCCAGCATCTGCTTCATAATCGTGTGCATCGCTCGTTCATCGTCCAGGATCAGCACCTTCATTGCTTCGGCCTCCCTCCTTCGGCAGATGGATATAAAACGTGCTGCCCTTCCCGGGCGCGCTTTCGACGCGCAGACGACCGCCGCTCAGTTGTAGAAACCGGCGGCTGACCATCAGCCCGAGACCGGCTCCCTTCTCTCCTTCGGTGCCCGGAAGAGTATCCAAGCTGGCATCGTCGAACAGAAGGCGCAGCTGCGTATCGTCCATCCCGATCCCGTCGTCGCGCACGGCCAGCAGCCATTCGCCCTTTTCCTCCTGTGCGCGGATGAGCACTGTACCGCCTCTGCGCGAAAACTTGATCGCATTCGAGAGCAGATTGCGCACGATCAGCAGAATCGCTTCCCTGTCCGCATGAATTCGGAAATGGTCGGGTACTTCGTTAACCAGACGAACCTGCTTGACTTCGCTGCGCAGCGTCAAGGATCGACAAGCTTCGCGCACGATCTGCGACAGGTCGAATCCGTCGGCGCGAAGAGAGAAACCTTCCTTCTGCACGCGGAACCATTCCAGCAAATTTTCGGCCATCGTATACGTATTGCGAATTTGCTCGCTTAATGTATCCACCAGTTCCCGCTGGTCCGACTGCAGCGAGTGCCGGGATTCCTCCAACAGCTCGATCAAGCTGACCTGAAGAGCAAGCGGATCGCGAATGTCGTGCGAGACGACGGTGAACAGCTGATCCTTAAGCTGATTAAGCGAGGCGATCTGTTCAAGATGCCGCTGCTTCTCCGTAATGTCGAAGAGGACGCTGACTGTTCCGTGCTTGCGTCCTCTCTGAGAGAGCAGCGGGTATACGTCCAGAATAAAGACGCGATCGGGAAGACGGCCGCCGCCGCGAATCTCCATTCTCTCCGTCCGCATCTGTAAGCAAGCTTCCTTCCACTCCGGCCATACGCTCAGCACATCGTTGAGGTACAGTCCGATAAGCGAGCCGGCCTCCGAATCGAGAAGCAAGGGCTGAACGTAACCGTTATGATCGACGATGCGCCCGTTGTGATCGGCAATCAGAAAGCCTTCCCGCTGAGTGTCGATGATCTGCTGCCTCGCCATAGGAACGATCGAGAAGAGTCGATTGCGGACGACCAACCACAGCATAATCATGCCGAGGAAGCCGGTATATACCGAAATCGGCAGCAGCCAAATCTGCAAGTCGGGAACGGTGAGCTTGGCCAGCTCAAACAGAACGGGAATACAGCATAAGACGAGCACCCACATGCCTGCTTTGCGCACCTCGGGCCGAGCGCTGCGAATATATCGAACGACGAATACGAGACCTGTCGCGATAATCGTAAAACAAAGCAGATTAACGCTCAGCGCAAGCGGTGTTCTGACCGTCTCCAAATGTCCGTTAACGAGCTGCTTGCTGGCATAGATAAGCCCTGTTCGAAAATCGGTCGCGACGACGATCGCCCATCCCACAAACGGACCGAAAATGATCAGATGAGAGGAAATCTTACGCCACTTATCCCTATTGTACAAGTCCAGCACAAACAGAATAAATAATGGCACGCTCAGTACGAGCGCAATCTGCTGAATGCTGCGAAACCCTTCTTTGCCCGGCAGAGCGTCCGCCTGCAGCTCCATAATGACTCCACCTGCATAAATCAATCGGCAGGCCATTAGCCAAACGAAATAACGAACTGCACGCTCGCGCCGATAAATGACAGCATAGATCAACGAAACTCCCATCAGAATAGCGGCCACGACCATGCCTGTGTAGAATAATGCTGCGTTCATCCGGCTATGTACCCTTTCTGCATGCGATTTCGTCTATTCTCGTAAGGAAGCTACACTTCAACAATTCCTTGTATTTCGTACGGATAGTCAATTTGTTTCTTGACCGTCTCGACGGCCTCTTTATTCACAAAAAGCTCGACAAGATACAAAGCCAGGTCGATTGATGTCGAAACGCCTCCGGCCGTAATCAAATTGCCGTCTTTCACAATTCTAGCATTCATTACTTCTTGACAATAGGGTTCCAGCAGCTCATATGCACTGGGATGCGTCGTTGCTTTCTTCCCCGTCAGAAATCCCGCTGCTCCGATTAACAACGATCCGGTACAGACAGATACGATATAGCGCACATCGGCGGCTTGACGAAGCCATCCGATAAATTCTTCGTCAAACCTCAGCTTCCGCGTCCCCATTCCGCCGGGAACAAAAATAAGATCATAGGCCGAGAGTTCCGGTCTGATCTTGTTCACTTTTATCGTTAATCCCAATTCATCGGTAATTTCCTCGGATAGTCCGCAGAAGTCCCATGTCGTCCCTTTTGTCTGTTCGAACAAATTCAAACGGTAGATCACATCGTAAAAACCGATCAAATCCAGAAAAGTAATCCCGTTAAACACGACAAACCCGATCTTCATCGCAATGCCCTCCGTTTCGTTTGCCCTTTTCAGACATAGGGAGAAATCTCGGCAATCATGCCGTCTCGCATGGTGATCGTCTGGTTGTACCCGCTCATCTCTTCCACAATATGATTCGATACAAGCACGATCGCTTGGCGCGATACGACGGAAAGAAGCTCCAGCAAGCGGTCGCGTTGTCGAACGTCGAGATTGTTGAACGGCTCGTCGAGAAACAAAAACTTCGGCGAACCAATCATACTTTGCGCGATCATCGCCAGACGCTGCTGGCCTACGGATAGCTCTCCCATTTTTCTGTCCAGCAACGGGGCAATTTCCATAAAACCGCCCAGCTCCGCCACCGTGTTATCGGCCTCCTCGCTCCCAAGAAACTTTATTCCGGCAATGTAAGCCAAGTATTCCCGCACTGTAAATCGCTCGTAAATGGCAATCTCCTGCGGCACATACCCGCTTTCCTTTCTTGCCTGGAAGGGCGACAGAGGAACTCCGTCAAGCTCATATCCAATACTGCCCGAGTTAAGAGGAACGACATGCGCAAGCAACTTAATCAACCTGCTTTTGCCCGATCCGTTAGGACCAATCAAGCCGATCAGACCCGGGTACAGCTCCAAGCTGAGCGGGCCGAGCGCCTGTCCCGAGTCGCCGAATACCGTCGCCGATCGAATTCTAATTCTCATAACGCAGCCATCCTCTTCGGCCGCTCATCCTCCGGACCCGATGGATCAACAACAGGGAAAGCAGCAGAATGAAAACTAAGCCGACCATTTGGCTTTGCTGCCGCTGAGGGCTCGTTACTTCGCTAAACCAAAACAAAATTCCTAAATGCTTGTTAAGCAACAGCTGGACGATCCAACAAACGACCGATCCGTACAGCCCCGCAAACACACCGAAATAAAAGAGCAGCAAGGCGGCGACCAAGCTGAAAATCCCCAATGGGATCAACCAACTGATCATATGCGCCCCCATGCGATGCTGCAAATCAGGCAGCAGCACGGTAAGAACGCTGCCCAAAACGAGGTAATAGGCGACGATCAACGTTAATCTGCTAAATATCAATAATAATGGATTCGCGGGCATAGAAAGCTCCAACTCGAACATCGGCGTTCCGTAGGAGCGAAAGCCCAAACAAACCGTTAATGCGGCAAGCAGCGGAGCGGTAAACAGGAAAGGCCGTATGGCCACTTCATCCGCAATGGTGAACTCGGCCACAAAGGCCAAAGCGGATAGCGCCAAGGACAGCAGCACATATTTCCAATTAAACAATCGTAGATGCGACCGAATAAGCGGAATAAGCAGTTGAACCGCCCGTTCCTTCCGATGCGGCGGAGCGGCTTGCGACTCTTCCCATTGACGAGTCAGCATGGCGGCGAATTGAGCCGTATCCTTGAGCGAAAGTTCCTCCACGGTATACCGACCCAAATACTCCTTTAATTTCGCCTCTTCCTCAGCCAAATCCTGCTTATTACTTTGCCGATTTCCATTTTCGCCCATCATATTTCCCTCCCTCCTTTACGAGCTGCAGCCCGTCTTTCCGTCTCTTCCTTAATTCCTCCAGCGCTTAAAAGTCCGTTTAACACACGGATTGCTTCATATAATCTGCTCTTGACGGTGCTCAATGGAATATCCAGAACATCGGAAATTTCATCCAGCCGCAGCTCCTGGTAGAAACGAAGAATAATGACTTCCTTGCGGATGGCAGACAGCTGATTCAGCGCTTGCACAACAAGCGCCCGTTCTTCCTGTTTCTCGTAAATTTGCGACACGTTATCCGAAGCGGCGGCGGCATTCCGTTCCAGATCCGGGACCGCTTTCGCCCAGACGTGCGATCGGCGCCAATGGTCTCGGCACAAATTCGTCGCTATTTTGTACAGCCATGGCCGAAAGGATTGCGGATAGCGCCCCTCCCGCGCAGAAAGCATGACACGCACGAAGCATTCCTGCGTTAAATCCTCAGCCAGCACTCGCGATTGCATCATGCGATGAATGTATTTATGAATAGCCGCATGATAACGATAGGTGAGAGTTTCCAAAGCAGAGGCGTTTCCGTCGGCGAATTGCCGCATTAATTGTTCGTCGGTCATTCGCTTCTCCCTTCCGGTAGAATCATCCTTGACTATCTATTAACAAAAAATGTACGTCGTCCAAATACGAATATACAGAGTATAAAAGCAAGGAGGCTGCCGAGCAGCAAGGCATTGCGATTCCAGACCAGCTCCGCCCCCTCCTGCAGGCTTCCCGAAAACAAGTAAAGCCTGTCCGTAATCGCCCCGTTCGTTAAGGATTCCATCACCCAATAAAATAAGGAAACCGAAATTCCCGCGATATAGGTTCTTCCAATAAAGCTGCCAAGCAGCGCAAGGTGACCTAGCCATAACGCCGGCGGCAGCACATGATAGGAAAAAGTCCGCAGCGGAATGGGAAGAACTAACAGGTGAATGGCGGCAATTCCCATTAAATAAAGTATAAATATCGTTGCTGTGCCCAACAACCACCTTGTACCGAAGAAAAGCGAACTTCGAAACGGAAGCGACATAAACCAACCGCTCGTTTCCTTATCCAGCTCTGCCACAAAAAGCTGGCACATGATCAAACTGGCGATAAACGGCAATGTATATTCATATAGGATTTGAATATGAATCAACTCGATTTTCTCAACGAAGTGCCATGGCTGAAGCACGGCGACTGCCGCGACCTGCAGTACCGTCACCCCCAAAGCGGCCCACACGAAAGACGACCAAACGAGCTTCAAGCTTAGCCCCAGCCTGTTCATGACGCCTCCCCTAAATCGTTATCCCGCAGCTCTTGAACGTGTTTATCGCCAGCATTCGCCGCTAGCAGCTTCTTGTTGTCCAGTTTAATCAGATAAGCGGAAAGTTCTCTTATGAACTGCTTCCGTTTGCCCGGATCGGCCCGTTCCCCCTTCGCTCCCGAGGAATCAAACCAAAACTCGGCTATTTGCGCAACCACCTCTTCATCGTCGTACAGCCCTTGGAAGAAGTAGGACGGCACTTGTATAATCCCGCTGCCTGTTTTAGCTATTTCCCGTTGATTGAAACGAATTCTGTCCATAGCGATCAGCGTATCGGCTTCACGAACTTGGACTTCCGGATTCAATTGAAGCATCAGCCGTTTTCCTTCATGAAATAATGCGACCCATCGCGAAACGTAGTCGTCATTGAACAATTCGTTAACGATGGCTTTCGTTGTCATTCCGCCGGTTTCCGCCGCTACTTCTTTTAACGATCCGCCCCATAAATTGAAACCGGACTCGGCTTCATTGGACGCTTCGAATTGAATCGTCTGTACGCCGGCATTTGTCGTTTTTTCGAGTGTGCGGTAGTTGCTGTACAGCCGGATCGTATCGGGATAACGAACGGTGACTCGGCTTGGCGCAGCTCCTTCTGTGAACAGAGGCTGCGGGAGCCAGGCTAATTCCATAGGGAGGTTCACGTTCCAGCGATCGGCCATATGAACGGCTGTCATCGTCCCCTCCTCCGTCACTTTATGGTCGGCTATTTTTCCTCGATAGTGCAAAACCAAGTTGACCGGACGTATGTCTCCCGTCTCGATCTGAATCTGATTCCCGTCCCTGCTGAAGCGAATCGACTCCGAATTGAGACGCGCTTCGGTCATCTCGAATCTTTCATTCAGCGTAAAAGCAAGAGGGAATGTCGCCGCTTCTTCATTCGTGAACTGAATTGTTGCTATTACAGCGAGCCCTCCGTCTTTGTACGGTCTCATATCCAGGTCATAGCTCAATCCGGATAGTCTCGCTGGCTTGACGGACTCCAAATTCGAGATTTCCTTAATCGCCACTTGATTCATCTGAACGGTTTTCTGCGAAACATGACCCGCAAGCAATCCGGCTGCCAAGCAGGCGGCAAGAATAAGACCTGTCGCCTGCATTCGGACTCCCGGCTCTCTTCTGGCTTTGGCTTTGATGTAAATAAACAAAATAAATAAAGCAAAAGCCAAAAAGAGATAAAACCCCCGATGCGTCCAAAAAGACATTTCGCGCGAAAATCCGAACTGGTCGTCAAAATATCCCATCGACTTGAAGTCGAATAATAAAAAGTTGGGAAGAAGTCGGGTGGGCATCGGAAGACGGGGCGTGAGCAATAAGAGTCCGCCATAAATATGAAGAAAAAACAGCAGAAACCCTGCCGCATAGCCTATTTTGCTCTTAAACAGCCCGCCCAATAGCCAGCCCAGAATCATCGCATACAGCATCGGAATAAACGTGGACAATAAAAACCAGGCCGGATACAAGCTTGCCCCCGGATACATCGTCTCTCGCAACCAAAGGTAAATGAAAACCGGAACACATGTGAAAATGAAAAAGGGAAGCAAAAAAACGGTCAGTTGCGCCGACCATCGCCGTATCGAACGATAGGGGAGGCTCCCGATCAATTGCGCTTCCCCGGCAGCTTGGCGGCTTCTTGCTCCATATACCCCTGACAAAATGGCCAATATCGTAATCGCGCCCAAGTACATAAATTCAAATTGATGAAGATAGTAGCCGGCATGCTCCGTCCATTCGTTTGCCCTATGAACAAGCCAAGCATGAACAACACCGACCAGCATCAGAATCCGAAAGTGAGCCCCACGCAGGAGAAGCTTCCATTCCGTTGCAAAATGCGCTCGCCATTCACTCATCGGATTCACCTCTCGTTAAATGCAAATAAGCATCCTCCAGGCTGGGTGATGCGGGAACCGCATCCGGCAATGGACAAGTGCTGGAGATCATCCTCAGCTCGTAGCCTTCAATTGTTTTCCGCCGACGAATAACGGACTCCCCTGTCAGCCTGTGCAGATCTCGTTCATGAACATACGTTGTCCACACACGACCTTGCACCTTAGCCAGAAGATCGGCCATCGTTCCGTGATACCTCATACTTCCTTGATCCAAAATGGCCAACGAACGGCAGCTCGCTTCAATATCCGCTACGATATGAGTCGATAACACAATAATTCGTTCCTGTCCCAACTCCTCCAGCAGCTCGCGAAACCGGATCCGCTCCTCCGGATCAAGTCCGGCCGTCGGCTCGTCTACAATTAATACGCGGGGATCGCCGATTAGCGCCTGAGCAATGCCAATCCGCTGCCTCATGCCGCCGGAGTATGTTTTAAGCTTGCGCTTGGCGTGATGCTGAAGGTTCACCTTTTCCAAAAGGGTAGCTACTGCTGCGCGACGTTCCTTCGCCGATTTCATTCCTTTAATGGCCGCGACATAATGAAGAAATTCTTCCCCGGTTAATTTATCGTAAAACCTTGACGCTTGAGGCAAATAGCCCAGGCACTGCCGAATACAGTGATCATCCTTGCCCAACACGTAAGGACCGATCTGTACTTTGCCGCCGGTCGGCGGAATAAGAGTCGCCAAAATTTGCATTAACGTGCTTTTGCCCGCCCCATTCGGACCGAGCAACCCGAACATTCCCGAGCCGATTGATAGATCGATTTCGCGTAACGCTTGTTTGTTTCCATTGTAAGTTTTGCTTAAAGCTTGAATCTGAATGTTCATGTCTTCACCGCCTAAAAGCTTGATTTACGGAGTATGACGGCTATGTCGGCAAAAAGTTTGGTCGAAAAATAAAAAAAGCTTATGACCATAGTGGATCATAAGCGAAATGGAATTGATCAGTTGACCAGTTATCCTACATCTTTCTTCTTTATTCTGCCTACAGTCCCGCAAAGAAATAGGCATATCAGCAACACAACGTAAGCATAGAAAGCGACTAACGGCAAGGGTAGCAACCATTCTCCTACTTCTACATACCTCGAGCGGTTGAATAGATTCGTCACCCGCATCGGCTCAATCATCGATCCGTTTTTCATAAGCCATGTCCAGCTCAGCTCCGAGCTGTTGCGAATCAAAAACGGCATCACAAACAACAGGCCCGAGATAAAGAATATAGTCAAATAGGACCGAATACACGCCGATAAAAACAAGGTCAATAGAGCAAATGCGATACAGCCAATCCAGTTCGTCGCCACCTGTACCAGCACATACTGCCACATGAACAGCGAATATGGAGATTTAGAATAGTCCTCCAACATTTGAACCGGTCGATCCCAGCCCTCCATTCCTGCAAACCCAAGATTGACCGTCAAGTTAAATGCCCAGAACCCGATGACTATCGCCGTGATTAGAAGCAGTGAAGCTGCAATTTTAGCCCATGTTAGCAGACTCCTCCCATTTCTAGTACTGAAAATCAGCGATGCCGTCTTAGCCTGATGTTCCTGTGCAAAGCAGGGGGATAAAGAAAACACAACGATCAGGCCTTGAAATACGGCTCCCCAGGAATATGGAAACCGGATAATTTGTTCCCAGGCCAATGATTCATTCCAACGATAGTGCGTAGCTATCATCCACACGTATACGGCCGACAAAGCGGGAATCAGAACAAATAACCATTTGTTGTACGTGAGCTTGGCTAGCTCTGCCCTGAGCAATACACTCATCCTGAAGTCACCTGCCGTCGGCTGACGCTCCATATAAGCAATCCTACGGTAAGCGTAATGTAGAAGATCATGATTATCAATATACCTATGGCGTAGCCGACTGGAATGCCAAAGAAGTGAAAGAAATAAAAGGCTGAATCCAGGGAGCCTAACTGAATAAATTCGAAATACCTGAATATGCGGAACATCCATTCCACAGCGGCAGTCCTCGATATGGGCACAATGGAAGCAATGAATGGCACAATGAATACTAGCCCACTTAGAAAGGCTGGCAGAATAGCAAAGCGGGTCAAGCTCGATAACAACATGGCCAGCAAACCGATCGCGATACATCCTATCGTCGTATATGCTAATTGGAGTAAATAATACTGCCACACTGTGCCGCTAAAGCCGGTTTGCCCGAAAATAGAAAGAATATTGACCAGCTTCATCGTTCCTCCGTCCCAACTGTATGCTATACCGTAAAGGATAAAAGCAACTGCGCTAAACAGTCCGACAACAACGGCGCAGTAGAGGGTAGCTGCCCCGATTTTCGAAGCAGCTAATTTGAATCTGCCGTTCCGGCTGCTGAAGAGCAGATTGTCCATCCGGGAAACGTACTCTGAGCTGTAGCTGCTGGACAAGCCGAGGATGGTCAGCGCCCCGACGAAAAAACAGCCAATCTCGCTCATAAATTGTAAGATCCTTTTCCAACCATGATGATAACCGATCGTATCGGGGACAATAAGCTCCTGTTCATAGTTTTGGATCAACTGCTCTACATTGGCAAATTGGTATGCGACATCAGCCTGCAGTATTAATTCCTTATAGGCGGATGTTTCGCTACCGCCCGCTTCCTTCACCTTCTCATTCTCGGATTTGAATTGTTCTATGACCTGGTTGGCCCAGGCAATCTTTTCAGCCGTCACCTGTCCGCCGTACTGTGCGAAAGCATTACGAAGCTGGCCCCTGTCTTCATCCATTCTCACTTCATTGGCAAAATGAAAAGAAAATAGCGAGACGAAAACGATAAAAGCGATATAAATAACCTTCTGCGAAAAAATTTTATACAGTTCATATTTGACCAATTCCATTTTAACCCTCCGAATCGGCGGAAAATTCTCCGAAATAGTACAGGTAAATGTCCTCCAGCCTAGGCGCTTGCGCAACCGCATCATCTGTCGGCTTACCGTCGGTAATGATTCTCGCTTCGATCTGGTTGCCTTTTCGCTGCAAATTACCGATGACATACTGCTTCTCAAGCTCCTCCAATCGATGGGCTGGCACGATAATGTGCCAGACCTTGCCTTCAAGCTGCCTCAATATCGTATCCGGCGATTGCTGCTTCACCAAAGCTCCTTCCTTCAGAACGAGAACTTCCTTGGCGATATACTCGATGTCGGTAATGATATGGGTCGATAGCAATACGATTCTCTCTCCGGAAATGTCCGACAACAGGTTACGGAACCTTACCCGTTCCTTCGGATCCAGACCTGCCGTCGGCTCGTCCAAAATCAACAGCTTCGGATCGTTTAGCAAAGCCTGTGCGATGCCCAGCCTCCTCTTCATTCCTCCGGAAAACTTACCGATCTTGGTATTCTGGTGATCGCTTAGACTAACAAGCGACAGCAATTCGCTGATTTTACGATCAGCCTCGTTTCGTTCCATTCCTTTGAGCGCCGACATATATTTCAGAAACCGATAGGCGGTAAAATAACTATACATGCCGCAATCCTGCGGCAAATAGCCGAGCAAATCCCGATAGCGTTCATTTAAGCTCCGAATATTGTGTCCATTGATACAGATCTCACCGCTTGTGGGACGAAGCACATCCGCCAACATGCGCATGAATGTCGTTTTCCCCGCCCCATTTGGGCCAATTAATCCGTATACGCCCGTCGTCAGTTCAGTCGAAACGTCATGCAGCGCTATCTTGCCTTTATAAGCTCGGGTCAAATGGCTAGTGGTCAGCTTCACGATAATAGACTCCCTCCATAGATTGTTGCATTTTGCGAATCAGGCTTTGCGTTTGTACCGCGACAAGCGCCCCTCCTCCCAGAATAATCGGGATGTAGATGAGCGGATGTACAGACAGCAGCGGAAGCCGCCAAGAGGGGGTGAGAAGGAGCGACATGCCGGCCATTCCCCAGACAAACAGCAGCAGCAAAACTGCGGTGCCTCCTCGCAGTCTTGAGGCTATGATCAACGACAGGCCGCTGACAACGGTGAACGGAGCCAGCCACAGCAGCGTTATGTCCATCAGCCCCATGGGGGATTGGCCTGCAATCGCCAAAGAGAACGCAAAGTTCAAGCAAACATTGTAACATCCGACGATACAAATTTTGGCGAGCATGACGCTGGCCGCATTATTGACGCAGGACATCTCCAGTTCCAGCATTCGTTCGTCTCGACTCCTAAACAATCCTACCACCCCCAATATGAAAGGCAGCGGAGATAATACGAACAGGACAAGTAAAGGGGATACATCCATATTAAGTACAGCGGCAAAATATCCGGCAGAATAAAGCATGATGCTTGAAATCCAGTAAAAAGAATGCATCAGCGTTACTTCTAATGCGGTCAGCCTAAGCTGTTTAATGATTCGCTTTGCGCGACTATCCCCTGTGTTTCGCAACCTCATGTGAAGCCTCATTTCGTCCACGGTTCGATCGATTTCCAATTCGCTCGGATACTTAACCTCGTGCTTGGACAAAAATAGTTCAATCTCCCGCAAATCTTCCTCAGTTACGTCTTCTGGCAGATCAATGTCGGTTTCTCTTCTTGTCAACGATATCGCTCCTTTCCATCAACGATTTCAGCTTGGATAACCCTTGCCTTATGCGGGACTTCACCGTAGATTCGGTCGCCTTCGTCAGAGAAGCGATATCCTTGATTTTCAGATCATGGTAAAACCGCAAAATAACAGTCTCCCGCTGGTAGGTAGGCAACGCCATAAGCGCGGCCTGAACCGCTACGCTTTCCGCTTTTCGATCCAACATATCAATCACCTGAGGTTCCTCAAGTGCTGCCTCGTTTTGCTCGTCCAATTCTACTGATCGCTGTCCGTTGCGAAAGCTGCGGCTATTAAAATAGTCTCTGCATATGTTCAAAGCAATTTTCAACAGCCAATATCGGAAGCTGGATTGCCGCGTTAGCGAATCGGCGTGGCGAAGCATTTTCACAAACGTTTCCTGCGTCAAGTCATAAGCAAGATGATAATCGTTCACATAACGGTATATATAAGCAAACACGATCTTGTAATAGCGTTTTACGAGCACCTCCATCGAGCTTTGCACACCCAGTCTCATTTCCTCGACCAATTGCTCATCGCTTTGCACCCGCTTCACCCCCTATATAATAGACTGGACTTGAGCTTCAAAAAGATCCAAAAATTTTTCGATTACTGTCGAAATGCATATAAATAGAACAAGCCGTCCCTATACTGCCTGGAACGGCTTAGTCCATTTTGTTCTCCTGCGCAACTTTTTTGACTCTATCTATGTTGGTCTAGTCATCCAATTATGAAGGCAGCTGCTCTAAAACTCGAATCACCAATTCCTCCACCCCAAGGCCTTCTGCATCAATTGTGAGGTCTGCATAGGCCTCGTACAAAGGGTGTCTTTCTTCATACAGCTCTCGCAATAGACTACTGTTCCGATTGCTTTCAGATGCTGCATCGTCTCAAGTCCATAAACAGTACTTCCGCCGGTAGCAATAATGGACTGATCGACACCTATAGATGCAATAACTCGGTTTGACCTCGAGCTCCCCCTCACGATAAAGAAACTACAAATTCAATGGTTGATTCTCCACGACTCCCAATAATTTCGGTAGCAACTTTAGAAATAACTACATCGAAACCTGCTTCAAATGACTCCGTATCGTTAAGTGCAGTTTGAAGATCAGTCTCATCCTTGAATCTTCCAACGGTTAGATGAGGAGTATACGTATATCGACGATTCATATATCCATTCAATAGACCGGAATATAGCCTATCATGCAATTCGATAATATTGTCGTTTCCCTTCTTAACATTTAAGAATAAATGATTGTCGAATGTTGCAGTGATTCCTTTCATTTGAATCGAAAATGGCCATATGTCAACTAATGTATTCCTTACATGTTGTTCAAGTTTTGATGTTGAAATCTCGCTTTCAAACGGAAACACAAGTGTTATGTGCGGTGACACTAATCCATACAAAGGGTCAAACTTTTTTCTCACTTCTTCAATTAGATAATTATTTTCAAACTCAGGAAAGATGTGAATTGCCCTTTGAATGATAACCCCTCACTTTGATTGAAAGTAATTATGTCATACGCTTCTCATAAAACACAATTGTCATTTTATCGTTAATTTGTTTGGTTTGCCCCGTCTTTCGATAGCCTAACTTCTCATAGAGGTAACAATTGCTCCGCTCCTGTAAGATCGTGTCCAATTCCCAAACCCTCGCGTCTTTATATTTATCTTCGACCATCGCGAATACCTTCTGGGCAATTCCTTTGCCCTGGTGCTCAGGTACAATAAATACCGGACTGACGCGATACACTTTATTCTCTTTCCTTACAATCCTAATCGCACCTACGGGGACCTCGAAATCTTTTATAATATAGTAATCCGTAGACGATTCATTTAATCGATCTATTATTCGTTCTACAGATTCATTAGCAGGGCTGGTTGTGTGATCTTGGTATTTATTAAACAGAGGCGTAAATGCTTTAATTTGCATTTCGTAGATGAGCGATGCCTGACTCAGATCCGATTTGAGCAAAGAAATATTCAATGGGTCGCCCCCTCCTTCATAAAACGCCTACTAGTTCCTGACTTCAAATTTAAACCCGTCTCCCAGCTCCTTATTTTTCCCGTAACATCCTTGAAGCTCATATTCCTTTCCATTTTCAACCGTATTAAAAGTTAGGGTTTTACAGCTCGCGGTTCTTATGTTGGTTGTTCCATGTTTATCTTTAGAATTGTCATACTTAAATTGTACTTCCGCTCCGTTAAATACTAGGTCGTAAAATATCGGATCTCCTTCTATCGTAAACCTGGTAATTCTAATTTTATCTTCCGTTTTCGTTAATGAGTTCTGATAAAATGCCTCGAGTCGTTCCGCGTTCTTCACGTTGCCATGTAAGTCTACAACGTCGCCGTTTTCCATCGCCGTATCATAGCTGTACGGTTCGGAGCCACATGCCGATACTACAATAACTAGGAATAGAATAATAATAAATGTGAAGTTTTTCATGATGTACCTCAAGATTTGACTTCGTATTCAATAAGCCAACAGTCTCTATATTCGCCCTCATGCCACTCCTGTTTCTCTAATAACTTCTTCTTCGTAAATCCTAGCTTTTCATACACTCTTAATGCCCTGGTATTCCACGTTTGCGGGTCCATAACGATTTTGCTTGCCTTTCTGTGTTCCGCCAAGTACTTTACAGTCTCTTGAATGATTCTCGTCCCGATTCCGCGATTCCAATAGTCCGGTTCGCCAATGAATTGATCCATTCCATAAACGACTCCGGTAAACTCTTTAAGCTCGTACACCTCGAGTTCTTCATCATCTATCTCATAAAATTGCAAATACCCGATTGCTTGGGCCTTATATTCGATTATACATTGCGTTATGTTTTCTCTATCTTCATAAAAATGCTTGTTTACAAGCTCCAGATCATGCGGTCGATCGCGGCCTTCGTAAAACTCCAACACTACTGGATTCGAAAGCCACTTCACTAATAAATAGGAATCTTCCGACTCCAGTGTCCGCAACCGAATTTCACCTTTATCAACGAGTATCATAGAGCACGTTAGCCCCCTGCATGATATCATTTATTTCGCTTTTATACCTCTATTTGAAAAATGGAATCCACAATGATTGGCAAGTTATCTCTTACGGAGACCGCCCCGAGAACAGAACGAGCGTGGCTCCCTTTATCCTCAAACACTTCGACCAACAAGTCAGAAAATCCATTCAGCACTTTATGATGCTCTTCAAAGTCGGCGCTTGCATTCACGAATCCCTGTACCTTCACAGCTCTTTTCACTTTGTCTAAAGATCCTAAAGCAGATTTCAATACGGCAAGCACTTCAACCGCGGTCGATCTTGCGAAAGCGTAGCCTTCTTCAGTCGAGAACTCTAGTCCTAATTTTCCTGTGGGGCTTCCGGAAGGACCTTTACCTGAAACATAAATCATATCATTGACGATCACGTAATTTGCATACTTTGCAGCCGGCTGACTTGCAGAAGGAAGCAGAACGTTTAGTGCTTGCAATCGTTCTTCAATCGAATTTCCCGACATACAAAAACCCCCAATATCATAAATATTGGGAAGATTGTACTCCTATTAACTTGAAAGGTCAATGAATAATTCGATCTATTACAAGCCCAGTCTTACTTTTGAATCTTAAATGTAAATTTCCATTCTGCCGTGTTGCCCGAGTATCTGCCGCGATTTTCTTTGACCTTGACCGTAAGCGATTTATTCATAGTTTTAGAAATCGTGGATGCTTTAATGGACAAACTGGCTGTTCCTACATCGGGAATCTTATCCTGCTCTTCTGCGTATGCTTTTAATTTTACACTCTCCGATGATTTTAAGTTTAAAGTGACTGTCGAGCCTTCTTTAATTTCTTTACCGTTAACATAGCCTGCGGTATACCATTCATTACCGACATGGTTATTTTCCACTAATTCAACACTGACAAGGGTTACCTTTATTTTGGTTGTCTTCGCAGTTGCAGCAGATACGGATTGCCCTAAGAAAACTGTAATTAATAGAAACGCCAGCATTAATCTCATACTTTTGGACATTGAGTTTGCCTCCCAGAGCAATTTGTTCATAAAATATAATCTTCAGATATCCCTATTCTTCTGATCTCATTGCCTTGGCTGTCGTACAATACTGATCCTGAGGGGAATTTACTTTCCGTACTCCCGGTTAACGGAGAAATGGCAATAAAGAAGTCTCCCTCCTGCACCGGCAATTCATATTTTTCGCCATCAATCAACGTAAGTATCTTAGAAATCCCTTCCGTATTCCGGCCCAGAATTCTAACATACTGCCCCTTACCCGTATCCATAATTCTAGGTCGGATCTCATTTGTTCCATGCCCCGTGAAATCAAGTTTGTATTTATGGTTAGGGCCCTTTGTAAGCTCCGCTTCGCCAAATTGTGACTCAATTGTAAAAAGAACGATTTTCTTGTCGTCTGCATCTTCCATTAGCCTGATCTGAACAGGCAACTTCACCATTTGGCTTATGGATTGGGCAATGGCATTTTCATCGTCTTCAACTTTATAGGTATAGTATGGTTTTATATATCGTGTAGAGACAAATAATACGCAAATAACCAAAGCTATCGTCACAAAGATGATTTTATATCTCTTTTTGTATTTCAATCGCTTGTCAGTCCTTTCGCGTACAATTCTCCAACTCTTTATTAAAAAAATCTTCGACTTCAGTTAGCCTAGCCGGTCTGTACCCAGGTCCGCCACATCCGCAAGAATGATAGGTAAACCCATGCTTATATAGAATTTCTACCTTAGTCCATTGTTTTACATCATTTTGCTTAGGAGCCTTGAAATCGTGGCCCATGTCATTCATTGCCGCTCCGCATTGAGGGCATTTATATTCCCTGTCGCTGTTTTCAGCTTTATTTAGTTCATTTGCCGAGATTTGTTTAAATACTTTTCTACAAGTAAAACACGCATAAATATCCTTGTACGGACCGTAAATAGCATATCTGCACATCATAAATCACTCCTAAGCCAGATTAATCACTGAGCGGCCCGGCCTTGTTTCAAGAGTTACGATTCTTGTCTTAGTATCGTTCTTGGAAATAAAGATGTCCGTGCCCTCTTCATCCATGCAATAGGCGATGGGGATAGAAACTTCGCTGTCTCTGAACGATCCGTCTGCATGGCTGGTTCCAATGATGACCGTTTTATATTGTATGGCATACTTCCTGGCTTCATCTACCCATTCAGCGAACTGTTCTTCGCTAAACATTCCCACTCCAATAGGATGAACAATGAATAGGATGTTCGTTGGTTGTAGATTGCTCATCCCTTGGAGGACCAGTTCATCGCACAACATTACACCAATAACGTTCCCTTCAACCTCAACGAGTTTAGTATCCTCGTATTTGGCTCGATCGAGCAGCAGCTTCCCATCACGATCTATCACAACCGCCCTATCTTTTGGTTTCTTGTACCCCGATATAATGATCTTTGAATATTTTCTAGCCAACTCGCATGCGCAATCTATATTGTGGTTGATGTACCCTTCCGGAAAAATGATAACATCTGCTTCTGGATGATTCATCATTTCAAGCTCCAGCTGTAGTAGCTCCTTCTCTAATCGAGGTTGCGCAATTAGAAGCTTCATATTATCTCTCCGTTCTGGGCTGACTGACGCCCCTATCTTTCATTTTACCAAACTAGTTACCACTTCTTAAGGCTTTCATAATTCTTTCACTGCCTTTTGATACACTTATAACGAAATTCTGAGGAAGCTGGGAGGATTAGAGCCATGTTGCGAGGATTCGACTGGAAGAGACTGTCGCTAACTTTAGGAGTAGTAGGTTCTATGTGGTTCGTTTTAGAGAACACGACCAGAGCGGATACGGCGCTTTCGGATTTTTATTTCAGTCATTATGCGGATCATGCCGAGGTTATAGATTATGGCGGAGAGGATACGGAGATTGTGATACCGGAAACATCGCGCGGGCTCCCCGTAACGTCGATCGGCAAACGTGCTTTACGGGCAAAGGATTTAACGAAAGTGACTTTTCCTGAGCGCCTAGAAACGATCGAAGAATTTGCATTTGATTCCAACTCTCTAACCGAAATCGAGATTCCCGCCAGCGTAACCTCCATCGGACATTTTGCATTCAGGAATAATGCTCTGACCAAAGTGACCTTGCATGAGGGCTTGCAGACCCTCGGTGCGGCCGTATTTCAGGGGAGTGTCATATCAGAAATTGAAATACCATCTACCGTGCAGTTTATGGAGATGAACGCATTGAATGGAATCGGGCTGACAAAGCTGAAGTTGAATGAAGGTCTTCCCGAAGTCGGATACGGTATATTTCAGCATAATAAACTGACCGAAGTCGAGATTCCGTCAACCGTAAAAACCATCGAGCGTTTTGCATTTCGGGATAATAAGCTCAACAGGGTAACGTTACATGAAGGTTTGGAAAATATCTGGTATTCGGCATTCGATTATAACGAGCTGACCAGCATCGTGATTCCGTCTACGGTAAATAAGATTTATGGCGATGCGTTCTATAGCAATAAGCTTGCGTTTGCGGTGATTCCTCCAAGCGTGAACACGATTGAGCCCAATTCGTTCGGTTCCAATCCGCCCGACTTTACGATCATCGGATCGCCCGGTTCACCCGCGCACCATTTTGCCACTACCTACAACTATCCTTTTACGGATGCCGCAACGATTCCGTTGCCCGATATTCAGTTTTCTCCGAACAGCCAGGACTGGTCGCAGTCCGCTGAAGTGACGGTGACAGGAGCCACTTACAACGTTTTCAATCTGAAGTATGCCTGGTCGAATACAGTCACGGAGCCCGGCCCGGAAGCGGAATGGCGTTTATGGGGTCTGGGCGACGAGATCGAGCAGACCGTTGAAGGAGATTGGTTCTTGCATGTTCAAGGATCCCTGTTAGATCGGGCAGGCTCCTGGCACTCCGAGCGCTTCCGGGTCGACAGGACGCCGCCGACGCTGGACATTACAATGATGACTGGTCTATCTCCCTATACGAACGATACATGGAGCGCAGCCCCTGTCACCGTAAATGCAACCGCCTCCGATCCGTTCGGCGAAATCCGTGAAATTGTGGTTGAGATGGAACATGACTCACGGAGCTCAGTGGCAGCCTATCCAGGAAATACGCATTCCATTTCACTCGGTGCCAATGGCACCTACCAACTGAAAATCACGGCAATCGATCAAGCGGGGAATGTATCCGCCACGGAGCAGCGCATTGTGAAGATCAACATCAGCAGCAACAGTAGCAGCTCTCCATCGGGCTCAACTCCGTATGAGAAATCCAGCAATGCTAAGCTAAAGGAACTTCTCTTCTCGGGCGGGGCGCTCACTCCGATGTTTTCCCAGGATGTGACGCAATATACGTTGCGCATCAGTCCCGAATTGCAAAGCCTCACCGCTACCCTGTTGCCGGAACATGGACAAGCCTCGACTTCACTGGGCGGACAAGCGCTCGGATCAGGCCGAGTGAAGCAAGACATCTTGCTGGAATCCGATATCAAACAGTTAGAAATCGCAGTTACTGCGGAAGATGGAACCAAGCGAACTTACCATGTCATGCTACAAAGAGGCAATGTGGAAAGCGAGAATGCCGAACACCTTCCGTCAGAGGCGGCATGCTCCAAGTCTTCTCCTTTCACGGATATTGCCAGGCATTGGGGAGAGGCCTCCATCATCGAAGCAAGCTGCAAAAAGATCATTCAAGGGTATCCAGACGGAAGCTTCAAGCCAGACCGCATCATCACCCGGGCTGAATTCACCGTAATGCTGAAAGGATTTTTCCCGAAGAAAGACGCGGCGGCATCTCCTTCGTTCAGCGACCTGGCGAACAAAGAGCATTGGGCGAAACAAGCGATCGCGCAAGCGGCAGCAGCCGGCCTAGTATCCGGTTATCCGGATGGCCGCTTCCAACCGGATAAGGCAATCAGCCGAGTCGAGATGGCCTCCATGCTTGCCAAGACGACTGACCTGCCGACGGATACTTATTCGACAACGGGTTTCAATGATGATACAGACATCCCGGATTGGGCGAAAAATGCCGTAGAGTCGCTTCGTCGACTAGGCATTGTCAACGGCCGCGGCAACACCAGCTTCGCTCCGGATGGGGCAGCCACCCGCGCGGAAGCTGCAACAATGCTGCTCCGCATAAGTAAGATAAAGTAAACCATGGAAAGGAAGGCGAGGGTGCTACCTACCGCCTTCCTTTTTTAAGATTCGAGCCGCTGCCTCTTCACGATCTGTATTTCTTCAACCTGCATTCCTCAATTAGCTCGATATTTCTCTTGTTTTTCGCGTATTCCTTTATTTCATCCTTAATGTTCGGATAGAGTACGATCTCTTCTAATTTCTCTAGTTCAATCCATTTTACATTTGTTTGATTGAGGTCCGGTTTCTCGGGCAATGAAGGGCGACCGCTCGTAATTCGACATTCAAACACTAAACTTAAGCTATGTCCTTTTCCGTAAATATAAGAATTAAAATGCGGAGCATATTCATAAGCAAAAGCCAACGGCCCAACCTCTACTTCGACATTGGCCTCTTCTCGTGCTTCGCGTTTTACCGCTTCAATAATCGACTCTCCCGGTTCGGCTCCCCCGGCAGGCAAATTATAATGAAGTCCATTTTCATCATCAAATTCCACTAACAGAATCGAGTTCTTCTCTATAATTAGCGCACATGCCCTTACTCTAATGTGGTACACCGGTCAACCTCCAAAATTGATTCCTTCTATTCCGGCCTTTCCTTACCCATCCTTCATTTCTTATTCCAAGCGTTCAAATACAGATTCGTTAATGTAATTTGTAGTTTTCCCGCTCCATCTGAAGTTTTTAAAGGATAGATGGAGAAAGAGAAATCATCTCCATCTCTATAGTTCAATCCGCTCATTCCAGTTCCCGATACCGAGTAATTTGTAGAATCGTCCTCTGCAGTCATTACCGCAGACATTTCACTGGCAAATGAAATGTTATTCACTGTATAATGTCGCACTCCAGAAATTAGCGTTGCCCCATTGAGGGAATAATGCCCCATCGATCTGAAACCAATCGTTATACTGTCATTTATTGTTTTCTCAACGGAAGCAACTACAATTTTATGAGTACCGTCATTATACAGTTCTTTGCCCCTATTGCTATTCAGATCTGAAAGATCAATAGATAAAGAGTGACGACCTTGTATTTTGTGACCATCTCTATCACTATACTTTTCTGTATTATTTGCGATATATGCGATTCCGTCCTTCCATAATCCAAGCAGTCCAACTTGCCATAAGACGATCAGAGCAACAATGCATACTAAGAGTAAAAGCGAAATCAAACTTTTTAGCTTTTTATTCATTTGCTCTCCCCTCAAATATATCCATCCCCTACAGTTCCACAGAGGATATATAAAATTCGTTCACTATTCAGGATGCGACCTACAAGCTACTTCCACATTCTCTCTACTTCAATGAGTCCTTTTCCTTCAACTCCCACCTTGTAAATATCCGGCATTGTCGTCGATTTCCAAAATGCATACCCGTATTGTTGATCAAAGTAGTTCAATATCAGTGTCATAATGTCACCGTGTGTTCCAATTGCAATCTTCTTGCCTCTAGAGATTTCAATATGCCTTGTTATGACCTCCATAGCTCTGTTCTGTGCAACATGACTTGATTCTCCGCCTGGATAAGATTCGTTAAAGTCTTCGTATACAACACGTTTTGCCTCCCAAAATGATGCTGGAGCAAAGTCGCCGATTGTTCTTTCCCGCAAATCCTCCTCTAAATGTATCTCTCTACATTGTTCTTCCGCCAATAAACGAATCGTCTCTATCGCTCTCGCATATGGACTTGAGACAAATATGTCGATGTTTTGGGACCTTAAAATATCACTAACCTTCCGTGCATCCTTCATTCCTTGTTCAGATAAACCTCTAGTTCTTTCTCTACCTTCTTCGTAAACAGACTCTGCATGTCTGACAAAATACAGTATTGTTTCCACTACGGCCAAGTCACCACTTTTGTTTCAGTTTATCTATGACTTCATTCAGTTCAATGAATGCCATTCTATCTACGCTTTAATATCGGAGCTTTAAATTGGGTAAGTCCTTAAATTTCTTTAGCAAAAAACAACTCTCCAATATCCCCGTCATTGATTCCATTTATGATTCCGCATTCCTGAAACCCCATTTTCCTATGCCACTTTTGAGGATCAGACTCATTTGCTTGAGAAGAGCTGTATATTTTCTTCATCCCTTTTTTCCTTAAGTGCGCTTGAGCAAACTCTAGAAGCCCTTTTCCCAAGCCGTTGCCTCTGTAATCAGGCCGAACAATAATAAGTCCAATATAAGGATACTTAGACCACAAATACTCTAGTCTGAGGTATCCAACCAAGTCAGCCTTATCAGTGGCTATAATGATCTCTTGATTTTGTAATTTCCACAATAATATATGAGCTGGAACATGTTGATCCCCATTGCTTACATCCTTCAAATCATTAATATCTCCAAATCTAATTGTGATGGGCATCTGCATATGGCTCCCTATTTTAGCTATATTGTTCTTAAAGTCTAATCCAGTACCGCTTAATTACATTGCCGTCCTCTTCAAGAAAATCAACGTCGGAAGTACCGCCATTTCGGATAATCGTTCTTTCGGATGCAATGTTACCCTTATCACAAACCACTAATGCTTGATTTATTCCTAACTGCTTAGCTTCTACTAACGCTAATTTTAGCAACTGCGTCGCATAGCCTTTTCTTCGTTCAGACGGTCGTATTCCGTAACCGATATGTCCGCCCCTATCCATTAAAAATTTAGTCAATTTATGCCTAATATTTACTGCTCCTACGATCCTGTGATCGTCAGCAACCAACCAGAAGGTTGAATCGGGAACCCAGCCCTCCTGCAGATTCACTCCGTTCTCATGATCTTCAAGCCATCTGATCATCTGCTCAAAATCTGAAGGGTCTCTGCTCACGACCCATGGAACTATATCTTCCCCGCTATCTATCCATTCTTGATAGAAATCCAAATATTCATCCTTCAAATTTATTGAAGGTCTCGACAAATAAATATTCTCCATTGTATTAGCCTCCAAACTTCCCGTCAAAATCAAAAACCCCCTGCTTCAACAGTCCTCCCCACAGAACACCTCATTCTACAATCGTTACAAAATCCTGCGAGTTAGACCGGATAAAGGTACTGATGAGCTTTAAGCTGCTTTGGGCAATCTCATTAAACTTTGAATATAAACGATCAACTTTTTCGGATAGTTCACAATCCTGTTCCAGATCATTTAACGATACTGATTCCATGGGTTTGTTGGACTCACGGTTACGCTCTTCAATAAATAGCTTCGTCTCTTCAAGTAACTGCATCATGCTCTCGTCTTCAAAATAACGGAGTCCCTCCATTACACCTGACCAATAACCCGGTGCTTGGAGCAAGTACGCTATCCAAGCGTAATATTCGCCTGCCGAATTTTTGGCATGATCATACAAAACTCTGAACATGCACAATGCTTGCTGACTTCGATTCAGACTTGAAATCGTCTGTGTTTTGGTCACAAAGTCTTTTCCGCGAATACTTAATAGCATTGGTTCCACGCATGCTCGTCCGAGCTCCTCATCGCTCATCCCGTCAAATTCTGCCTGCTTCATTTTCACCTTTTTCATCACCTGCTTATTCGCTAGTTCCGAGCATCTAATCTTCCTTTCTCGGTCAAGCCTCTTGTTCGTTTACTTCTGCCACGCGAGGTTCAGCGCTTCTTTCCTCGCTATGGAGTAAAACCATTCGCCATTACAATGACTGAATTCTTCAGGTAAATCCTTTAGAATATGTTCGAAACGAAAGCCTAGCTTTTCAATGATCCTCTTCGAGGCGATGTTCTCAGGGTTTACTTTGGCCACAACTTTGCGTTGGCCTAAAGATTCAAAACAGTATTCCAAGAACGATACCATAGCCTCGAAGGCATACCCTTTACCCCAATGATCCCGTCCAATTAGGTAATACACTTCCTTGTCGGGCTTACTAAGTTCAAGAATGCCAATCCCGCACCAGCCGATAACCTGATTCGTTTCCTTCAAAATAATCGCAAATGAATACTTAAATTCGCCTTCATGGCTTACCTCGTAACTCTCCATCAGCCATTGAAAAAGGCCTTGATATTCCTCATAGGAAAGAACATCAAACTCAAGAAACTGATAAAGCTCCTTATCCTGCATCAGCCGATACGAAGGTTCTAAATCATTTGCATGGTAGGGGCGAATAATCAATCGTTTCGTTTCTATCAATAAATTTTTAACCAACTAGTTGTTCCTCGCTTTGCAAAAATTTCTTAACGACCGTTAGTTCACGTGCTTTTATTTGGTATTATAACCCATGTTTTCAAAATGCGCTCTCCTTATAAACGAAAAATCGTATAATTAGACGAATAATAAATACTCATCTGAACCATACGATTCGAAAAACCTTATAGACTGTTATGCTATTGCCGCTCCCGGGCTTCCTACATTCTGACCCGCTTCATATTATGAGAAGCCAATGCCATCATCGCCTAAGCCCAAAAAATATCATTTTCATCAATTTCCTCTAATTGCTTTTCAAAATCTGTATCCGGCTCTATATCATCGACAAAATGCCATCTATTCTTACTATCTTGCCAATACACCTTCCACAACGCTTCTTCATTTCTGAGTTGAGCAATGGGGTATACAAATCGCCTCCCCATATACCCTGGTCTCTCCTGGCTTAACGTGACGGTTTTGCCCCTAAATTTATAATGAATCTGAACTTCATTTTTGAGATGTTTCGGGATTTTTTTATCTATATAATTTTGCAGTACTTTTTCTATTCTCTTTTTTGTAAAAGCATCTAGCACTTTCATCCCTCCGTAATTTAATAGTTCAACTATAAGATAAAGATGGTTATCTGAATACTAAATTTTTCTCAAATTTAAATGTTAATACTGTTTTCAAATCTTCTGCACAATTCAACTATTTCATCGATTCGCGCAATCTGCTGTACCCACTCATCAGGGATACTCTCTATTCCATAAATCAGACCCGCCAATCCCCCTGTAACGGCCCCTGTTGTATCGGTATCTTCTCCTAAATTTATGGACTTTAAGACCGCCTCTTTATAGCTGCTCGACGTTAATAGACTCCACAAGCTCGCTTCCAAAGTATGGACAACATAACCGGTGGAACGAATATCATTTACTTTAATAGCCGATAGGTCTTCATGAAGTATTCTTTCGAATCGATCAATCTCTTTATTGTTTGTAAAGAATCTATTAACAACTAACTTCATCTCGTTAATACTGGTTTTCAAATCCAGTCCGTCGATTAAGTTAATGGCAACCTCTGTGTAAATAACACATGCAATGATCGAGATCATATGACGATGTGTAATGGACGAAACCTGCGTGATCGCCGAAATACGTTCTTCAACATTGCTTTTTCGCAGCAGAAAGGCTAGAGGCAGAATTCTCATTAACGATCCATTTCCATTGCTGTATTCATCTTGGCCACCGGCGAAGTCCGGTCTAATTAATTCGTCATTTAACTTTACAATCGCTTGCCTTGTAGCAATTCCTACATCAAACACCTCTCCATATGGCGTCCAATACCCTTCCCATAACCATTTTTTGAATTTATCGGCGATATCAAACAAATCAATTCGCTTACATTCAGCTATACTGTCCATTAAACAGAAAGTTAACGAACTATCATCAGACCAAGTACCAGGAGGTTGATTGTACGTTCCGTAGCCTGTCATTTCTACAACGGGTTGACCTGACAAAGCTCCGCGGGATCTGAATTCCACGGGAACGCCGAGTGCATCCCCGATACAAAGCCCAATTACGCCATTCATTATTTTTGAATTCAAAGGAAATCCCTCCATGGCAGACGAAAACTCATGAGTTGTTTAATGTTCATTCAGTTCATAGATCTTTCTTTAAATAATAGTGAGTATACCCTCCGGCATTCTCAATTGTTCCATAGATCTGAAAACCTTCTTTAAGATAAAAATCCAATGCTTGAAAACTTAATGTATCCAGCTTAATAAAATCGCATTTTTTATCTCGAGCCATTTTCTCGGCTTCCCTGAGAAGCGATTTTCCATTTCCTGATTTCCGATGCGCCGGATCAACAAATAAATATTGAACCTCCAGCCAATTCCAACAAAACTCCCCTACGATACCGCCCAATATTTCTCCATCCTCATTCACTAAATGCAAATTTAACTCTTGATATCGACCTTTAAGCTCGTCAGGGAAGTGCATTAAATTAAACTCTATCATCTTATTTCTGACGTAATCCTTGTTTATTACATTTATATTATTGGAAATCTTCAATGACATATTTATCTCTCCGTTTTGTCCTGCAGAGCATATTTTAGAATCACGATTGAAAATTGATGAGGAACATTCAGTGTTTCATGGTCATCACATAATTTATTTAATAATTCTCTGGTTACCTTCATTCGTTTGCTCTCATCTATGTTTGTTAACCATGATACGGATCTCATTTTCCCGCACCATTCCTCGTGAGAATACTTGCCTTCGTAATCTTGCTGCCATTCGCCCACTACATGGAACGAATGGTTCTGCCACTCATCAAACCAGTTCACCGGAAACCCGTTTCTTCTCTCTTTAGTCTCCGCGTTGGAGCCAGCTGGCTTAAGTTCGATGCCGTTGTTGATTAACACTTCAAATGTTTTTTGAGCAATATCGGAATCCGGTTTGAAAATAGAATTAATGACTATTAGATGCCCATGCGGTTCCAAATACCTTTTTATATTCTTGATAACATTGATGCGCTGAAACCAATGCCACGCCCTAACCGCTGTGAACATCGGATATGTTCTCGAAAGTGTAAAATCTTCAGCTTGAGCTCGAACATAGCTAATATTATTTATTCCTAAGGATTGATCAATCCTCACTGCTTCTTTAATCAATTCATCTGAAGGCTCGATACCGATGACGCGGGCACCGTGCTTATTCAAATCTCTACTGAAAATGCCACTGCCCGAGCCAAGGTCAATCACGTCCTGATCTTTGAAGCGGAATCCTTTGTTAGCTAATTGTTCAAATAGGATTGCAGGCAGACTATCACGATATTTTGCATAATCGGACGCCACTTTACCAAAGTCTGTTCTCATTCTTAATCACCTCAATCGAATATTACAACAATACCCAAATAAGGTGAAAACAATTAAACCAATCGAGAAGATAACAAACTTTTATCTTCTCCGCAGAATTCCGGCGAACGGTTGCAGAATAAATGTGATCTTCAAGCGGTCTAGCGGCGATCTCCCCGGACAATTATCTCCTTTGATTCGACTGCTACTAAATTTCTCTCGCAGCCATTAGTTCTTCCATTTTGAAAAGTGGATGCACTCGAAGCCCAATCTCTTCAAGTTTTTTTCTGCCTTCCGGGTTTCTTTCTATAACACATATTACGTCCTCAACAATTGCTCCTGCCACCCTTAGATCATTGGTACTTAAAATAACTTGACCACCTGTAGTAATTACGTCCTCTACAACACATATGCGTTTTCCTTTAATACTCGTACCTTCCGCTAATTTAGAAGTGCCGTACTCTTTTGCCCTCTTCCTTACAAACGCAGCTGGAATGCTTGACTTTAACGAAAGGGCCGTAACGATTGGTATTCCGCCCATTTCTAATCCTGCGAGCACTTCAATCCCAACTGGTATCAATCCAACTAACTGCTCAGCTACTTTCGATAACACATTGGGGTCTGATTCAAATAAATACTTATCAAAATACTCGTTAGAAGTCTGACCTGATCTTAAAGTAAATGTTCCCGTTAAATGTGCGGTGTTATAGATTTCACGCGCCAGATTGTTTTTCATATTTTCGTTCAACTCTCAACCGCCTCTTCCTTATAGTGTGTAATATCCCCGTGCAGAATAATTGAGTGCCGATCTTGGCTAATTTCAATCTTGCATAAACAGGTAGGATGAATATACGGGGGGTTCCATAGATCTTTTAACTCGCGTTTTTCAAAATAAGCCATGATCAGCTTTACGACAACTGTGTGAGTGACAAGCAAAATCGACTTACCTGAATTTTCGGTTATAATTTGTTGTAATTTATTTACCGCGCGCTTTGAGACCTCTTGGAACGTTTCGCTGTGTTGAACTTTAAAGCTATTCGGATCATTCCAGAAATTAGAAAACTGAAGAGGATCTGAATTCTTTGCTTCCTCTTGGTTTAAACCTTCCCAGTCCCCTAGATTAATCTCCCTCAACTCTTCGCAGGCTTCAATAGGGATGTCTCTTCCTTCAGCCAATAGTTCGGCTGTTCTAATGGTCCGAAGGCTCGAGCTTGAATAAATCACATCGATCCGGTCGTCTCTAAGAGCTTCTCCTAACCACTTGGCTTGTTTAATGCCTAACTCTGTGAGAGCCGAGTCATTATGGCCTTGGAATTTCTTTAGAATATTCCACTCCGTTTGACCGTGTCTTGTGAGAAAAATAGTTGTTTTGTCGTTCATTTAGCTTCTCTTCCTTCTAAAATTTGTATTTATGTCAAGACCCGGCCCCTAAGATAGCTCCTATCTTAAACCGGGTCGTTGAAGGTCCGCGTAACCTTCCATGATTATACAACTGACAATCAGGCGACGAAAAGCCTTTTAAATAATCCCTCGCTTTCACGAAAACTTGCAGGCAAACTAAAAAGCAAAGGCAACGGGAACCGAAGCTCCGCATTACCTCTGCAGCATTCTCTCAATGGATTAAATTTTCCCACAATAGCCGATTACGGAGCAACCTTGTTCATGTATTCGACGTACTCTTGCTCAGCGTCTGCCGTAGCCGGATACCATTCCTGCTCCAGGAACGACTTGAATTGATCAAGCGTAATAGTGCCGAGCACAAACTTCATCTCCTGGTCGTCTTTCTTCTTCATTAGATCGGGAATCGTGTTGCTCAGATTCAGAATCTTCGGCGACCTTACTCCCGGAATGTTCATCACCTTCATCTGCTGCATTGCGGCATCAAGCTGCTCATTGAATTTCTGCATCCTCTCCGGTGTGTCGGCGCCTTCGATGATGGCCGCGTCGCCGTCGATCGCGTTCGCAATCGTCATATAGGTGCTGGTCGTCGTAGCAAGCTTTGCCGTCTGATCGGCGCTTCGGGTTATCGCTCTCGTCTCGGGATCGTAGCCGTCATAGGTGAGTCCCTGCAACCCGACCTGGAACAACGCAGTCGCTTCCTTGGTGTTTCCCCAGTCCAGAAATTTCATTACCGCATCGATATTCTTCGAATCCTTCGCAATCATCCAGCCGCCCCATGTGGCCGGCACAACCCAGTCCGGTGCCACGCCTCCGACGTTTTTCAAAGGCGCATGGTACGTAAAAATTTTATCGGATTCCGGATTTTTGGACAAATTGCCCATGACCTCGTATTGATGAGAGTAAACGATGCCGACGCGATTCTGATTCAGCTTCTCTCGATCCACATATATTTTGTTGATCAGAAATTCGGGATCGATCAGCTTCTCGTCGCCCAACTGCTTCAGATAAGTCAAATAAGGGATGTAACCCGACATTTTCTCGCGAATTTTATAAGTTCCGTCCGTATCCTTCGCTCCATTGACGATCGGCAGATCGAAGGCGGAGGCGAGGAAGTTGGAGGCGTTCCAGATCGAGTTATTGCCCAGCGTCGGATTGGAGAAGGACAGACAATATGTGTCCGGTTGTCCGTTGCCGTCCGGGTCGTCTTTAGTAAACGCCCTGCATACGTCCGTTAACTCGTCCAGCGTGGTCGGCGCCTTCAAACTCAGCTTGTCCAGCCATTGCTGGTTGATCATATAACCCCAGTGGTTGACGACATTCGGCCGCGGAATCAGGTAGATATGACCGTCATTGACGGATTTTACGGAATCCCACATCTCCTTCGTTACGTTCTTCATCAAGTTCGGGTACTGATCGATCAGATCGTCGAGCGGAGCCAGCAGTCCGTTCTGAGCCCACGTCTCCATGTTGGAGTCCGCCCCACCCCAATTGTAGATCAGATCCGGCAGATCGCCGGATGCCATCATTACCTGCAGCTTGTCCAAATAGTTGTTAATCGGGGGCGCTTCAACTTCCAGCTTCACATTCGCTCGCTTCTCGACTTCCTCAATAACGGGATTGTCGTCGATAACTACCTGAGCGTTGACCCGGTTGAATATCCGGATTTTTGCCGGCTTAGCCTTCTCCGGCGCTTTAGAAGCGGAGGCGCTTGACGAAGGGACCGTCGAGCTCTGGGCTTCTCCACCTTCCTCGTTTTTGGAACTGCATGCCGCAAGCATGATTACCGTCAACAGCAAGCATACCCACATACTTAACGATTGTTTGCCCGCCTTTTTCATTTGTTTACAACTCCTCATCGCATATTATATTAAAACTGCAGTAATCTGCAGATTTAACCTTTGATCGAACCGATCAGCAATCCCTTCATAAAATACTTCTGCAAGAAAGGGTAAACGAGCAGAATCGGAAGCGTCGCAACAATAATAATCGCCATCTTGATCGTAAACTCCGTTACGTTCCCGCTGCTGGCATCCAGCGCATCCCGGGCGATTCCGCCTTCCTCCACGACCAAATCTCGCAGGATCAGCATTAGCGGCCATAAATTGCGTTTGGACGTATAAATAATAGCGTTAAAGAACGTGTTCCACTGAGCAACGGCTTGAAAGATTACGAACGTTGCGATGGCCGGCTTGGAGAGCGGAACGATAATTCGGAACAGCACCTTAAGCTCGTTGGCGCCGTCCATGAACGCCGACTCCTCCAAATCCCGGGGAATGGCGCTGATAAAGCTCTTCATCAAGATCAAGTTGTACGCACCGAGCGCGGTTGGCAGAATCAGCGCCCATAACGTGTTGTAGAGATGAAGTGATTTCACGAGGTAGAAGTTCGGAATGAGCCCTCCATTAAAGAACATCGTGAAAGTAATCAGCACCAGGATCGCGTTGCGGCCTTTCAGATCCGTCTTGGAAAGCGGATATGCCGTAATGATCATCAGAAAGATGTTGAGCGCCACGCCGCCCACCGTAATCAGAATGGTGTTGCGGTATCCGCTTAGCAGCAGCGGCATATCGAATATTTGCTTGTATGCGCCGAGTTCAATATGATTCGGGATAAGCTTAAGAGGGCTTTGTAAATATTCGGTATAGGGTGTAATCGAAAAAACGGCAACGTAAAAAAACGGGAACAAGCAGATGAGTGCGAACAAAGTCATGCAAGTGTAATTGACCGCGTCGAACAGCTTGTCGCCGAACGATCTCACATTCAATACAAGCGCCTCCCCATGTCGAATTTTTCAAAGTTGGATATTTTACCAGATGCCGTCCTCTTTCATCCATTTGGCAATCCTGTTGCTGGCGAGCAAGAAGATCAGTCCGATAACGGAAGTGAACAGCCCGACTGTTGTACCGAAGGAGAACCGCGCCCCCAGTATGCCCACCCGGTACGCATAAGTCTCGAACACTTCGGATACTTCCAGGTTCATAGGGTTTTGCAGCACGAAAATTTGTTCAAATCCGTTGCTCATAATATGTCCGAGCCTGAGAATGAGCAGGATGATAATTGTTGATTTGATGCCGGGGATCGTAATATAACGCAATCGCTGCATCCGACTCGCTCCATCGATGCTTGCCGCCTCATACAACTCCGTGTTGATTCCCATTATCGCAGCCAAGTAAATAATGCTTTCCCAACCCGAGTCCTTCCAAATGCTGCTCAGAATAACGATAGGCCGGAAGTAAGCGTGGTCCGCGAGGAAGAAGACGGGTTCAATACCGATTTGCTTTAGGAAAATATTCACGATTCCCCAGGACGGCGACAGAAAATTGACGAGGATGCCCCCGATTACGACCCAGGAAATAAAATGCGGCAAATAAATGATCGTCTGGGTCACTCTCTGATAAGCTCGGTTGCGCATTTCATTCAGGAACAGCGCGAGAATGATCGGAAACGGGAAGCCGAAAACAAGCCGCAGCAAGCTGAGATAGAAGGAATTCCAGAAGACGTTGTAGAAATCGCTTAATCCGAACATATACTTGAAATTGTCGAAGCCGATCCACGAGCTTTGCAGAATGCCTTTGGCGAAGTTGAAATCCTTAAAAGCGATAATGACACCGTACATCGGTATATAGTTGAAAATAAAAAAGTAGACGACGCCCGGAATCAACAGAAGATACAAATACTTCTTCTTGTTGATATAGCGAAAGGCGTCCCTCATATTCGCCGATATTGCTCCCCTCATACGGCAGCAGCCTCCCATTTTTTTCGATTATTTACCAATAAAGAAATTGTCTATGTCGCCTAGCTTATACTAAAATAGGGATAATAAAGACTCAATTATTGATCGGAACATCCCAATTTTTTATCGAAGTGGAGGCGCTTACAATAACGATCTATCCCATTAACAAGCATTTGTCCGATTATGAGATGATTCCGATGGAATTTCCTTTCTACGTCTCCCTGAACGAGATTCGCAAATCGTTTCCCGCCCACCGTCACGATTTTATCGAATGCTCGCTTGTGATCGAAGGAGAAGGCTTCGAGACGATTAACGGAAAGCCGCATGCCATAAGCCGCGGAACGTTCACCTGGCTGCTTCCCTATCAAGTGCATGAGATCGTCACCACTTCCCCAACGCCGCTGCGTTTGTATAACTGCATGTTCGAGATGGAGATGCTGGCGCTCTCCTCGATGAAAGAAGCGCGCCATCTTCAGCTGCTGCAGAAGGAACTTGAGCAGCCTTTCGTTCAGCTGGAAGGGGAGCGATTGACCCATGTGGAGATGCTCTTATCCAGCCTGCTGCAAGAATACGAGCAAGATCGGCCGTTCCGTAAAGAGCTGATGCTGTTGAAAATGCACGAGGTGCTGATTCAGTTTCAGCGGGAGCACTGCGCCGGGGGCGAGCTAACGGGGCCTGGAGCGGCACGAATGGAACGCGAAAGCGCCGCCTGGCCGATTATCGAGTATATCCATTCCCACTATCGGGATGAAATATCATTAGCCGATCTGTCCGATATTTTCGGCATTCATCCTTCCAGAATCAGCGTGGAAATCAAGAAGCATGCCGGCATCAACTTTCTGAATTTGCTGCACGAAATTCGTCTGCGCCATGCTTGCAGCCTGCTTGCGGCTACCGATATGAGCATCCTTGAAATTGCCGTTGAAGTCGGATTCAGCACCTACAAATCGTTCGCTAGAGTGTTCCGGGATGTTAAAGGGATCACCCCCAGCGACTACCGTCGGCAGCAGTCCGACGGCAGGTCAAGCCCGGGACGAATCCGCTTCGCGACCAGATAAAAATCAGTTGGACGATAGACAGAGGCGAATGAGATCGTCTACATAGGCTGTCGCCAGGCATTCGTAAGTGTCGGCAGCCCCATAGTATATTTTGACCTCTCCGTCGTCTTCCAAGATCATGCCTCCGGGAAAGATGACATCATTGCGGAACCCGCCTTCTTTCTCGTACTCCGCATCCGGCGCGATCAGCGGACGGCTGTATTGTCCGATAATTTTACGGGGATTATCCAGATCCAGCAGCATAATGCCGGCCGTATAGCGCTTCTTCCATTCGCTTTCCCAACCATTCTTGCCGCGGCCCGGATCGATATCCACCGCGTGGAACAAAGTTAGCCAGCCTTGGTCCGTTCGAACGGGAGGCGCAGCCGGTCCCAGCTTGTCGTTTGCATAATACACATCCTCCACGGCAAGCAGCAGCTCGGAATCGCCCCAATACCTTAGGTCGGGCGAATCGGATATCCAAATATCGAAACGATTGATCCCTCCGCGGCCATAGACGGGGAACGGTCGCTCCAGCCTCACGTAACGATCCTGAATTTTCTCCGGAAACAACACCATATTCCGGTTATCCGGCACCGACAACGTCAGCACCTCGAACCGCTCCATATCGTCCGTTACGGCAATTCCGCCGCGAACGCCGTGGACCGTATCGACGGCAAAACACATATAGCAGCGTCCGCCCATAATCGTCAACCGCGGGTCATAGGCTCTAATACACAGCTCATTCTCATTTAGCAGCCGGATCGGTTCAGGACGAACCTCCCAATGAATGCCGTCGTCACTGAACGCCACGCCCAAATTCGTCGTATGACTGGGCAGCAAAGTCTGCGCGTTCGCATCGCCATAATCGTTGCGAAATACCATGACATACCGGCCTTGGAACTTGGCTACTCCGGCATTGAATACGAGCGCCGGCTTATAGGGGACGTCCTGTGCGGTCAGAATGGGGTTGTTCGCATGACGAATCACGCATGAATGTGAAAACAGCTTGTCGGGCGTTGCCTTCGCCATCGCTTTCGTCTCCTTGTCTGTTAGAATGCCTTGAGTTTACGACAGATTCCGCCGGGCTATAGGACAAATTTATACGGAATCATCCTATTTTTTTAGTATCGTATAAGTGGTACAAATCGGCATGCGTCGCAAAATGCTAGAGGAACGATGGCGATCGATGACATCTACCGCTTCTCGAGCGGTGGTTACCCGAAAAGTCTTCTTCGCTTGATACAAGACAGCCATACTCACTGTCTGTCCGGGAAATACAGAAAAGGGGCTGTCTCATAAGTGACTTATGAGCAGTTCTTTGCTTTATCTCGATTAGTGTTTTTGTGGGGATGTATCTCCTTCCGGTTGCTGCTCCCCCCGGGTTAGTATCGTGAAATCGGAATGGGTAAACTCGTAACAAGGAGATTCCAAAGGCAAACGCTCCGCTCCTCCACGAGATACATCCCCCCTCTTTTCATCGAGATTAACTACGAAAAATACAAAAAGAAACCATCCTTTGGTAAAATGGAGGTACCACCCACCCATCTCAGAAAGGAACGGTTTCTTTGTACATTCACTATACCATGGACCAACTTTACCAATAAATCATTTCAACGTATTGTATTCTACAGTGAGGCAGGTGACGGTGCGAGCAGCGTTCTTTCCATAAAAGGGATCTCAGAATTGTTCGAATGAGCGAAACTATAAGTTAAATGCTTGCAGACTGGGTACACCTAGTTGTCCCCTTTAGAACTGAAAACTCGTCAGATATTATTCTCAAACTCATTCAACAGCTACTCGGTGTCGTTGAACCTGCAATATTCATCCTTCACACCTTGCATTTGAGTAATATGACGTCTAGCATGTTGACATAGAAAATAAATATATTGATAAACATCAATTTTTCCAAGTTGATTTACTGTCATAGTTGTTTTATATAAAATTCCTTCGCCATTTGGAATCGCGTGAAGGATTTCTTTGCATTCATTTATCTGCTCTGCTAGCACTGCCTTAACTTCGCTTAGCGACTTATTGCCTTGTGGTTCCATATGTTCTGGTCGTATCCATTCAAATGATTTATGTTTTGCGATCTGTTCAAGTTCCGCTAGATTGCATTGATAATTTGAGACTATTTCATCTAGATTCATCTTCTTTGCAAGTTCTTGAGCCTTTTTAGATCCTTTACGAATTAAAATTAACAAAAAATGATTAGTAAGTGTAATATGCTAAGATCTGTTCAATACTCCACCCTGTATGGGGTATATAACTTATCATTTTTGATTCTACTTCATACCATACATTATAATCTATTAAAATTTGAGAAAGTTCCTTCTCGATGAACTCTATTGTTTGACGTACAGTCATTGTCTTCGCTCCTTTTGATCATGATTAGAACTTTGTCCAATTGAAAATGAACAATTTAAAGCCTGTTCGCTAGCTCATCGTAGAAGATTCCTTTATACTATCTCTCCGATATATGTCTTTTCATGATAACCCCTAATTAATAACTGAATTAATCCCCTTAAGTTTTCTGGGTATAACGGTTCATTTAATATATTGTCAAGATCTATCCATTCAATTCCTAACTGCTTATTATCCATCCGTGTAATGTCCGATTGACCTGTAACCGCCCCTCTAAATATAAACTCTATTCTATGTATACCTTTATCTAAAAAGCATTCTCTTATAAATAAAAGACCTTTAACTTCAATCTCATACCCGGTTTCTTCTCTGCATTCTCTTTTAAGACAATCATCAAGTTTTTCACCAGGCTCTTGACCTCCGCCAGGCAATAAATAAAATGTCCCGTTTTCGTCTAATACTTTTGTGACCAATAGTTGATTATTTTCTACAATGATTGCCTTTGTTGAATTTCTTAATTTCAGAGAAACCCGCCCCCCTAGAGATCTTTCATCTTGACTTCAATGAAATTCTCCTGAAAATACGACCATGCGTTATTTACGACTTTTCTCTTTCATTCATAAGTCTTTTCAAATTTATAAAACTAAGTCCATTTCGTCTTCTATCATTATTTGACCAATTCTTCTGACCATATAGGTTTGATGCTAGTATCCTAATCAGTTCTGCCTTATCTTTATTGAATGACTTAAGAAAATAATAGATTTTTCTAAAATCTGAATTTCGTTGTCCGAAGTGAAGTATATCTTCAAAATACGGTTTGAAATTACCTTTATCATCATATTCTTTAATAAAACAATAATAATCGCCATATGAGAAAACCCATCTATAGTAGCAGCGAACAGACTTAATCGTAATTTCATTTTCGATAAGTGCCGACTTAGGTGGCATTAGGTATCACCGAATTCGTTAAATTTTATTTATAGAGAATCTCCAATCGATGAAGCAGACTACCCGCTAATTAACTTTCAAAGCGTTTTTATATGTAATAATGTCATAGCTATACCCTTCTTTCTTTAAATCAATCATTAAATATATCCTCTAGCATTGACCAATGGTTACCTACCCACATTAACTCCTCCGCAAATCTCCTTAAAGTTCTGAACTCTTCAGATTTAATATTTAACCAAGCCGATTCTTTCCACCAAGTTAACTTGATTGACCGAACTAGCTTTAATACAGGTAGCGGAGCACTTTCACGATACCCATTAATAAACGCCTTTGCCGACTCCAAATTGATCTTATTATTCAAAATGGTCCCTGACAATATTGCTCGCGATATGTCGAATTCAGGATAGATAAAATGCATTCGGTCAAAATCTAAAATCGCAGAAACATAATTGGAATGAAACAATATATTGTCTACGAAGAGATCCCAGTGAACCCAGCCCTCCTCGCAAGATTGAAACATTTCCAGATCTATTTTTTCCGCAATTTTTCTTTGAAGCTCAAGAGCTGCAATATATTTATCTGATCCAGCACTATGCGCTTGATGCCAATTCGTCAACCATTGCGTTAACATCTTTTCCTTTGAAGCCGGTATCCAATGCAAATGCAAGGACGGTGGAGCATGCTCATTTAACCACCTGTGCATCCTTCCAGTCACTTGGCCCAAATGATACATCTGATCTTTATTCACTTCACCAGGGCCGACCATATGGCCATGACAAAATTCGGTTAACATGAATCGTTCGCCGGACGATGTTCGTTGAATATACGAACCTTTATGGGGGAATATCGTTGGGCAAGGAATGCCTGCTTCCTTGTTTAATCTGTCTTGTAGACCTAGAGCCACTTCGACATGACTTAATAATTCATCTGTATATCTCTCTGAATTATATTGCTTTACAAAGAATATACCTGCATCCGTATCAATCTTCCATTTCAGATTTGCGAATCCAAAGTCATTAGCTTCAGCATTTTTGACGATTAGCCCATAATTAAGTTTAAGTTCCTCGGCAATCTCGTATAATATTTGATCTGGTGATTTAGTTAGCACAAAAACAAAGCTCCTTTAATCTAGATTTGCACTGGCTCACCAAAATCTATTAATTGTTTCTTCGTCCCAGATCTGAACTTCAATATACCTTTCCGGCCCTTTTTCTCCATCCTTGTTCCACTCCTGCGGCAAACCCCATTCTGCTATTAACGTAACGATTTCAGCTTTGGTGAAGATCTTCCTCCGATAAGGTTTATTATCTGGATATCTCATAGTCGGAAACAGATCACCGTACGTGAAACTAATTGAGTCTTCTAAAAACTCATTCCAGTCGATAACAATCATTTTCGGGTTCTTATACCATGACTCTAACCACCTGCATTCCCCTAAAGTCATATAATGAGGGAATCGATTTTTCGGCTTACCGCCTTTATTAATAAACTGATTTCGGGCGATTTCCTCCAATCCTCTTCTAATCGTCATATATTCTTCTGATCGTTGGCTTGCAAAAGACCTACCTTCAAGTCTTATTTGTTCAGATACCTTGCTAGCTTCCTCAATCGACAAACTAGAGAGGTTTCGAAATGGCCCCTGTTCTGCTTCATAATAATGGTACAAGATATAAGTCATTTCATTAGTTCCTTTGGTTTGGGGTTATCGTACTCACTCCAAATATCATCTAAAGTTGCCGTATTCACGGTGTCCTCGTCATTATTTCCACCTGTTAATGCAATATGATAGTCCCAAAAAGGAATTGAGCTTTTGCTCCCTGCCGAACAAACAATAGGATACCTTGTACTCAGAAAATGATTAACGATTGAAGATACCTCTTCTGTTGCTAGTTTTTTTTCTACACTAACGGAGTGCCGTTTGGCATTGTGAATTACTATACAATAAGGAACGCTTGAAATATGATCTTTGAATTTGGCAACTAAGCCGTCCCTAAGAAAAATCGGACCTATCAAGCCCTCCCCTCCAATAGCGTAAATTTTCAGACCGGATCGAGAGGAGCAAAACGGTACTTACTCGCTTGTTCATAGGCGTAGGCAAGTCGGAAAAGAGTTGGCTCGCTATAGGCGGTTCCGACGAAGGTGATCCCCTGCGGCCCTTTCGTCGTATAGCCGCCTTCTGCGATGATGCCTGTCTCCGCATACCCGCCTGGTACGGTTATGACAGGATACCCAGCTCGTGCGGATAGATCGAGCCCATCCTCATTGCCCAGGAACAGCAACGCGTCAAGCCGATATTCGCGAATCGCGTGATCAATGCCTTGCTCCCGGGACATTTCACGGTTAAGACGCAAACTCTCGACGTACGCCGGTTCAGTTAATGTGCCGCTTGTTTCATTCGACCAGATCAGCGTGTCTTGCCCGTATTTCAGCGCGACTTCGTGATTCGCTTCGTTATAGGCAATGAGTTCATCTAACGTACGAACGGAAGCGCCAGGTCCTGCTTTGGCAAGATAATCGTTCAGACCCTTTTTGAATTCGTACTGCATCACGTCCCAGTCCCACTTTGCTCTCTCGCAAGGCAAAGATACCGGATCGACAATGATCGCTCCGCGTTCCTCGCAGAGAGTGATTGCCCGCTCGAGAATCTCCGCACGGGCTTCGTCCAATCCACTATAATAATGCCGCGGAATGCCAATCCTCGCGCCTTTCAAACCTTCCGGGTCTAAGAAGGGCGTATAGTCCGTATAGGCTATTCGCCCATTCCCCTGAATGGCCGTATCTTCCGGATCCACAGCAGTCATGGCTCCGAGCAAAATTGCGGCGTCTCTAACCGTACGCGTCATCGGGCCAGCCGAATCTTGGCTATGCGTAATCGGGATGATGCCTGTACGACTGACAAGTCCAATCGTCGGCTTCAGGCCGACCAGGCTATTTTGCGAGGCTGGGCTGATGATCGAACCCGAAGTTTCTGTGCCGATGGCTGCGGCACACAGATTCGCTGCAACCGCCACACCGGAGCCTGAACTTGAGCCGCCCACGAACAACTCTCCGGGACCGTAAGGGTTAAGCGTCAGACCTCCTCTGGAGCAATACCCCGCCCACATCGTACCTGACATGAAATTAGCCCATTCCGTCATATTTGCCTTGCCGAGAAGTACAGCGCCGGCCGCCCTTAGTTGCGCAGCAACTGCCGAATCTGTCAGAGCAAAATGTTCAGCAAGAGCGATCGAACCGGCACTCGTATGCATGCGATCCCCTGTATCGATATTGTCCTTGAGCAAGATCGGAATGCCGTGCAGCGGACCGCGAACTCTGCGTTCCTGCCGCTCTGCGTCAAGCGCCACTGCGATCGCGATCGCGTCCGGATTGACTTCCAGGACCGCTTTCAGCTTCGGATTTAGCCGTTCGATCCGCTCCAAATACCAACGAACGCAAGCTTCGGATGTTAATTCTCCCGATTCCATCGCTAGCTGCAGCGAAATGATGTCTGCCTCTATTAAACTATCATCTGTTATTTTACTCATTTAGAGAGATTCTCCCTTTTCAATGTATTCATAATATCTTTTAGCCCAACTACATAAACATGAGCATGATCGATTATATCGACAGATGTCTTTATGTATCCAACTATTTGGCTAAACATAAAAACATTGAGGTCTCCAGTCATTTCTTCCTTGTCAGAATCCATATTCATCCCTGTATCCTGACTTCCTCACTATTGGACCCATGTTTTCCAACTCTTTCTTAATATTCAGATATCTTTGCGCTCCAAGTAATAATTCACTATATAAATACATATATGTTTCGGGATAACTATCAAATTTACCATTGCGAGTACTCAATAATAGTTCTACATATTCTATATAGAAAGATAAACTTTTCGTTGATTTTTTACTTTTCTTGATCGCATCGATGTAGCTCTTTAAACTAATGAGTTTCTGATACGTATATCCTAATACGTTTTGTATGTCTTCTTCCTTAATTGTTTCGGATGCTTCTAACCTAGTCTGCCAGTGTTTTTCAAATATTTCTTTCTCTTCATTCATTATTTCATAAATGGGTTTAACTAGGTTCAGCTCATATTTCAACCTTCGTATCACGAAAAATTTATTAATACTAGATAAAATTCGGCATCACTCCAAAACTATTTAAGAACTCTTATAATTTTTATGCCTTCATCGAAATTGCCACACACTCACTCACAGTTTTTTCAAGAACGGCAACCACTTCATAGAAGTTAAGAATCTCCAACTCTTGTTCCTTTGCTTCATCTTTCATTGTAAAATCGACTTCCATATTCTTTATCAATTCTGGGAGGTACCTATAATCGATTTCTTCAATCTCAACTAACTTAACTGCCAACGGTTTAATTTCTAATGAGTAATAATCAATGAGTTTGCCATTCAATCTCCAGAAATCCCTATAATACATTAATTGTGCTTCCTTTTTATCGGGTTGTGGCAGCCACTTTATTTTCTTGTTATAGATCTCTTCTACCCAAATAACATCAGATATTAAATGATAAAAATAACCTAAGTAAAATGGATCTTTCATATGATTCAGATATTTTTCACTGAAGCCAGTGTAATCAGCAAAAAACTTTCCATCGCGATCTGCTCTTATAAAATGTGAAATACTTTTAGGTGCATTCATATTTTTATGAACATCCGGTGCTATCCCACCCAGTAGAAACTGATCATCGTCAATTTGTAGCTCCTTAGCGAGCAATGAGGTTATGCAATAATGCATGACTCTTGATCCCATGATCTTCTCCTTTACTTAGGCCAACATAGTCTGCTGAACTATTCGAATATTTTGCTAGTTCCATTCACTTCCAATTCAAATTTAAACCTATTTACTGCTTCTTGATAACCAGTTTCATTTCTTTGAGTTCCATAAAATACGGCTCCAAAACCGACTTTAGCATGCGTAGTTATTGAAACGGTCATCTTCTCAAACTGGATGCTCGCAGACGAATCTAATAATAGGGGTCTAACGGTTAATTGATCTGCACTTCCATAATTAAATATCGTAATAGAGCAATTAGCCATAATTTCATCGCCTGTAGTTTGCATGCTGCACCGACTATCCTTTTTCAATAAATCGATTGACTTTATCCCTTCTGCATTATGCCTAAATAGAAACATAGCCTTCTCAGTTGCCAATGGGTAAAGAAGTACAAACGCGATACAGCAAATAAAAATTCGGCTTCGAATTTTAGGGTATCTCGGGCTGTAATATTTAACGCTTCCAATGATTCCTGAAATAAGAATAATTAGTCCCAGAATAACAGGCAAATGAAATCCGTTTTGATTTCCCCTAGTCCACGGCGCGATTCCAAGTGACTCAAAAATTAGATCTCCAAGAGAGTAATGTAGATGAGTATTAGTTAAAACAATTAGAGCAAAAAAGATGGCGAAAATAAAAAGAGATTCTTTCTTCATCGTACACCCCATTTTTTGAAGAACTATTCTTCGAAATTAAGTAAATCCAGCTCTTGTACTGTGATTCCCCTATAATACATTAATTGTGCTCCCGATCATGTTCTTGTACGAACTTATATATTTCTCGTCATTATGATCGGTCTTCCATCCAAATGAAAATGAAAATATTAAATGAATAAGAATCGTTACCGCTAAAACTGACATAAAAACTACTTCTTTGCTTTTTCTTCTGGGACTCAAAAAAATCATATTATAAGTTATCATAATAATTCCATTTACTATAAAACTTAAAATGAGAGCAAAACTTTGACCTACTACTACACTCAAACTACGCGATTCTGAATGAAATATATACATAAGTGTCAAGAAAGACGCCGCAATTATTAGCATCATCAACACTTCCGCAAATGCAATCAGCAGTTTGTAACCTGTCTTTAATTCCATTTTTGCAAGTGATGCTAGATTAAGAATATATACAAGAACGATTATACCAATCACTACTTGTATAATAGTTTCGATATGAATTGCTCCTTTTTAATTATTTAATCATTCTTCTTGATAATAATGCTTTAGAACTTCAGGTGTACTTGAGGGTTTCGGTACTAACAAGTATCTAGAAAACACTTCAACTCCCGATTTTAGTTCTTCCTCTAGAATTTCGAAAATATCAATTACTTTAATAAACTTCCAAGTAAGTTCTTCATTATATAGATTCTTATAGCTAACCTCTTCTTCCTTACCTTTATTTTCAGCAATTATATGAGCCTCATCTTTAGAATTGGCCATTATTACGAATATCTGTTCCTCATATGTTTCTGAATCATGTTTGACTAATTCTTCATGGATTACCGCTTTAAATAACAATTGTATCGAATACCATTTACTCAAGGAAACCCAACCTCCTAAATAACTAATATTACATTCAAGATAGTAGTTCCCTCCATTTTTTGATGCTTGAGCTTTAGGGCTTTGTCATCTGACTTGTTCAAATATTCTTCTTATCGTTAAACTCAACGCAAAAAGGTTGCATCTCAGGTCTTAAACAGTACTCTATTCTTTGCCTGAAATCTTTCCACTCCACTTTTTCTAAAGCCTCTTGAATCGGGAAAAATCCAGACTCCAAGCTTTCCGGTGTCTGAATTAACTCCCCGCCGATTGGCTTCCCTAAGAAGAGTGTGTTACAAATTGAATTTCCGACATTTTGAAAAATACCGCAGAATCTGATGATTTCAATGTCAATTCCCGCTTCCTCTTTCGTCTCTCTTATTGCTGCATCGCTTAATGATTCCCCTTCTTCTACTTGTCCGCCAGGCATTTCCCAGCCTCTTCTAGGCCCCTTGATAAGTAATATTTCGTTGTTTTCATTTATTACTATCGCAGCCGCTGAAACAATATGCTTTGGTGGGGTCAACGCTTTACTCCTCCTCAAACCATTTTTATCCCTTTGTTTATCACTTCACTTGAATTTTCTTTATATTCTGCTTGAACATACTCATAAGATACCCACTTATAGTTGTCTAACCTTAATAAGCCTGCGATTTGATTCACGGGATCCCTTTCAAAAAATTCCTCAAAATCCGAGAAATAAAAAACCTTTGTAATATCCAACGGTGTTACCACCGACAATTTATTAGGATTTTGATTGATGAGTTCAACCATACGTTCTCTATTATATTCGTCTTGGTTTATTTCAACCTCTTCTTCCCAGGCGCATTCAAAATGAAAAGCTCTTTTATTCCCATCGTAGACACTAATTGACCATCCATGATCTTCGGCATTAATTAGGTGGACTAATGTGCCTTTATTACTATTGATCAGCCGTTTATTTGGTTTAAAAATTTTTCCTTTCGGAGCAATAGTCACCCAATGGTTGCTTGCCGGATAAACATACCCCCGAAGCCAGGCCCGCTTCAACAACTCAACGCCATCGTTCTGTTCTGTTGAAAAAAGATGATAGCTCTCACTAAATTCGCTCATACTTGCCCCTTCTTTCCGCTTGATCATGTATTCATAATCCCATTCCGTTCAAAACCTTGATCCATCAGCTTAATCCTCATCAAATGCCTACTTTTCTAATTCCATGTCCGTCATTATTTTCCTTTCTCTTCCTGAGCATTTTGTCATTAAATAGCGAAAAAAGCCGCGATTATTCGCGGCTTAAAAGCTCATATTCTTATTCGGACTTACTTAAATCCAGTACAGACAATGGGAAAAGAACTGGCGTCTAACGCCTAAAAATTACCCTTTGATCTTCCCATTTAATCTTTTCCGCATGAATCACACCAGAATCGACATGTTCCTTTGAAACTCTGCTATACCTTATCCAAGTCTCAAACTCATCCGTAAACGGGAATCCCGCAACTTGTACTTCGTAGTCGCTCATCCAGCTCGTTCGGATCGGCATGTTGCCGGAGGGATTTATGCTTTCCGAATGGCTAATTCCTTCCCTATACCATTCATGTTCCTTGTTTTTCGGCACCCCTGGATCATTGAGACAAACGTAAAGCGACAATCTGTCGCAGAATTGAAGAATATTTAGATGAGCCTCGATCACTTTTCGATCCACATGGCCGAGTTCCGCGAGAATCTTAACCTGCCTTTGTTTTTCCTTCTCTATAAAAGACTTACTTTCAGGTGGACTCCAATTGTCGAAAAACGATACATAATGCAGGCTACACAACAACCCCGCGTATTTATTGATCTCTTCCGTCTCATCCAGCCCTTGTGTGTAGGCAATGATTTTTTCTTCTAGCGGATAATCTTGAAAAGAATAAGGGCTATGAGTGTCCGGATTCACTTGATATTGCGGGTCCAGCCGAATCCAGCTTCTATCGTGTTCATAAACGGCAGTTACTACATCTGGAATATTCGCATTAAGAAATAGCTCCTTATTCATATTGCTGCATATGTCACCAGATAATTTTGCGTGCTCATGCTGATGGATAAGAATAAATTCTTCTTCATGTTTGCGAATAATCATAGGCTTCACCGCTTTCTCGCATTCGGTATTTAAATCATCAGTACATTAAGCTCTTTCTATTGGAAAATACAACCACAACCCCTCGTCAGTTTCACCCGGCTTATAAAATTCATGAACCGCTCCGACGATTGAATAATTATTGCTTGGGAGATACTCCGTAATCATGTATCTAAATTTCTCGTAATATGTGTCCAGATTGCATTGAATGATTGCATACTTGTAAGCAGGAATTACCCATCTCGCCCATCCCGCTGGAGCATTGCAGTTATCTACAACTTCACAGCCAGCCAAATATTTCCCTTGATCCGTCCATCGCTCAAAACTTTCCGAAATATCGCTCATCGCTCCCCATAGTCCAACTAGATTTCCCTCATTGTCCTTCTTCGCTAAATCACGAATCTCATCAAAGTTATGATTGGCCTTCTCCCAAAGAACAGGAATCCACTTACCACCTTCAGCAGCAAGACCTTCACCCAGCTTCCCGATAACCGAAAACGAATCTCTATATTCAATTTGAACAGGCATCTTCTTGCCTCCTTGATCTCTTCTACATCCTGGTATTCATCTATCCAAAGATCATTAAGTTAAGGAACAAGATGATTATCGAAAATAATAAGTATTTCAAAAATCTAAATTTCAATTCCAAAATATTTTTCACTTTTTCAATTCTTGTATAATATATAAGATTTCCAAAAATCAAGGTTATTGTAATTACGACAGTGGTTAATAATCCTATTTCCTTATCGGGCGATGACCAGCTTGCCACAACTGCGACTACTGCAGAAATCAAAAAAACAATAAAATAGTACTTAATTCTTTCCCCAAAGATAAATCGGGACCTGTACTTTATGCCCTCAATCAAACTCCAGATAGAAGTGAGCAACAAAGCTGCCAATAGTATCCCAACGACCACAAAAATAAGAAAACCACCTCGCCTCATAAACACATATATAATAAAGCTCCTCGCCGGTTTCTTCTAACATTATATTAACTGAATTGTGAACACTCACATTGTAAGCTTTTTACTTATCAACCCGTTATCTTTGTTTTCCAGCATTAGCTCCAATCAATAAAACAGATAATTAATCACAAAAACAAACACCAATATAACTACAACAATAACCGCAAAACCTAATAGCCCGTATCGAAGCGTATCTTTATAAGGTTCTGGCGATTTCTCCCCACAATGCGGGCAAAACTTGGCATTTGAAGAAACAGGTTTCTCACAGACACGACAACTGATTAATGTAGCCATATAATCTCCTTCTTTTCTTTAGATGGGAATAACCCAGTACATTGATTTTAATCGTATCGCCACGTAAGCTGCCCTTTTCTTATTTTCGCTGCATATATAATTTGTCCGGTATGGTAATGAACCTCTCTAACCATCGCTATCATCAGATTCAGAACCGTCGTCTCATTATTTACTTGACTATGTGTAAGGGGCGGCCGCTCGATAAAAGGCTGAGATAACAACAAATCCGGCTTCGCTCTCAGATGTTCAAGATATTGAATTATGATATCGAATGCTTCCTTGGTCATGCCATAAGCCTGCTCGTTGGACATTTTCAGCCCGCGTTCAAATTCCCGATCCCTGTCCCTGGTATCCGGGATATCCCGAAAAATAGTTTCGATTCTTGAATGAACGCACCCATGAATATGAGCAACCAGATTCGCTATGCTATTGCTATCCGCGTTCGAAGACCACATTATATCCTCATCCGTCAGCTGCTCAATCGCTTGAAGAGTCCATTTCCTTTCCGACTTAAATTTAACCAGCATACTCTCGATTACTTCGGACGCTATTTCCATAGGCACACTCCTAAAAATGATAAATAACTTCCGTTAATTGCCGTCATCTTATTTTACCAAATAACCCTAAACATAGGTGAAAATAAAAAAAGGCCTATCCTATTGATTGCCCCATTCTCTCGATGCGTTACCTTCCTATGCGTTACACTCTTCCCATCCCACTAAGAATCCGTTACATTAAGAAAGGGTCCAAATAACACGCACTTCGTAAAAATAACCCCTTCAGGAGGACTTCCGCAACGATGCACCCGAGATCCGAATTGACGCAACAGTTACAGCAGCGACAAGACGAACCGTCCGTCCGAAGCAAGCACCTCATCTTCGCGGTCGCGACGATTCTGTATTGGACGACTCTGTATATATACGTGCCGATCCTAAGTCCTTATCTCCATGAACGGGGATTATCGTTGGGCTGGATCGGCTTTATTCTTGGCAGCTACGGCATTACGCAGATCATTATCCGGTTTCCTCTCGGCATTTACTCGGACGCGATGACTCGCCGCAAGCCGTTTCTGATTATCGGAATGCTGGCGGGGCTCGTTAGCTGCCTCTTTTTTCTGCTGCCGGGGACATGGGGCGGACCTTTAGCCGGACGGTTAATGGCGGGCGTATGTGCAGCGGCTTGGGTTCCTTTCACCGTGCTGTATGCTTCCTATTATCCGTCCAACCAGACCCATCAGGCGATGGGTACGCTTAGCTTCCTGACCGTATTCGGTCAGCTCACCGGGATGAGCCTTAGCGGATGGCTCGCCTACTCTGGCGGCTGGGATACCGCTTTTCTTTCCGGAGTTGGCGTTGCCGCGGTCGGTACGCTGGTCGCACTCTTCGTCTACGAACCGCAAGCGCAGTCGTCAAAACCGGCCAAATCCGCCGCCGCGACAATCGATAAAACCATCGTCACCAAGGTGCTGCGTTCACGGTCGCTATGGCTCGTTTCGACCCTTTCCGTGCTCGCGCACGGCATTCTCTTCATTACGATGTTCGGCTTTACACCGCTGCAAGCGGTCGAACTGGGCGCCAGCGAAGCGCAGCTTACCGGCATCGTCGTTGCGTTTATGGTTCCGCACGCTCTTGTCTCGCTCTGGAGCGGACGCTATCTCGCTCCCCGCTTCGGTACGCGCGCTACCCTTGTCATCGGCTTCCTGCTCGCTGCCTGCTTTACTGCCGTTATCCCGTTCACTCAGAGCCTCGCCGTTCTGGCTCTGACGCAGGTGCTTAACGGATTCGCCCAGGCGATGTATTTCCCGCTCCTGCTCAGCTTGGCCATCCGGAGCTTTCAAACCTCCGAACGAGCGACCGCTATGGGACTGTATCAGTCCGTTTACTCGCTTGGCATGTTCCTCGGCCCTTATATCGCAGGCGGACTTAACGCCATTGGCGGCCTGCAAGCAGGCTTTCTTTTCGGTTCGGCCCTTGGCGTAGCAGCGGCTCTCATCGTACTGCTGAACAAACGGCTTGAAGACTAGCTTCAAGCCGTTACGCTCTCTATCTCCAGCTCTTGAACTCGGCCTTGCCCACGTTCATCTTAAATGACCCGTCCTCATAGAGCAGCGGGCTTTTTTCCGTGAACCGTTTGGAATATTGCTCTACGTGGCTGACTTTCATCTCCGACGGGGACGTAAAATCAATATGCGCGATAGCGACCCAATAAGCGTAGTTGTTTTTCTCGTACAGGGAAGACACGACTTGCTGCCCTTGATGGTTATCGACGACAGCTCTCGCTTTCATGGAATAGAAGCTGCCGATTCCATTGCTAATTGCGCTATACGCGGCGAACAACACATATTTCAGCTCTTCCGGCTTATGGATCGTAATCGTTTCTTGGCCTTTTCCTTTAGAATCTCCATCGAGCTGAATGTACGGAGATTTTTGCGGCGATCCCATGTTGCGATAATAAATCTTTCCTACCTCATTGTTTGCCGTCACATAGAAACAATAGAGATCCAAATCTTTGGCGGATTCCCACTCCAACCTTGCCGTAACCTTGCCCGATTTCCGAATGTTTACGCTGCCCTGTTTCTCCAAGCTCACCTTACTAAGCTGTACAGGAGAAGAGCTCCCTGCCGCAGGTGCAGGTTTGTGAACAGGTTCCGGAGGCGATTTCTCGATCGGAGCCGCCGGTTTTGCCACGGGTTCCGCTGCAGCCGCAACCTCCTCTTCGACCTCCAGTCCGAAATTGGTCACCAGCTTTGGCAACCCGCCGTTAAACCCGCTGCCCACCGCATTGAACTTCCAATCGCCTTTATGTAAGTAAAACTCTCCCACGACAATCGCGGTTTCCAGACTAAGGTCCTCGCCAAATCGAAAATCGCCCAACTGCTCGCCGCTGCCGCAATCGATAATCGTGCACGCCGCTTCGGACACCAGACCAAAGGATTTTCCGATTATTTCGCCGTCATGAATCGTCAGCGTGATCGCAATCCGCTCAATATCTGCCGGAATCCGCGAGATGTCGATCCGGATTACCTCGCGAATGTCTCCCGACTGCTGGGCGTGAACGACAGCCCCATTCCGGCTCTCTTGTTGCCCGTAGAAAATAAAATCCTCGTCGCGGACGCACACTCCGCCTGCATTTAACAGAAATGCCGAGGCGTTAATATCAATCTCCGAATCTGCGGAACGCCAGCTCAGTCCAAATGAAATCGCGCTAACGCTTCTTCCCTTGGTGAGATCCGCTTTTTGACCTTTGGCTAGGATCAATTCTCGTTCTCTCCTCCCGGATAATCATCACTCTATTACCAGATTATATCATACGTCGTACTCCCATTTCGTATTTTACGAGCAATTCCGACAACGAAAGAGACCGTCTCATCTGCAAAAGCCATGTTGCCTTTGCCAATGAAACAGCCTCTTTCGTCTCTTAAACGTTAACGCCCTAACAGCCACAGTCCACAAGCGAGCAGCGCGCCTCCAGCCGCCAACCCATAATCCCGGAGCCGCCATTTCATTTGCTGCGTATGAACAACGGCCTTCCCGTCTCCTACGCCCCTGCTTTCCAGCGCAAGCGTCACCTCGTCCCCAAGACGGAACAATGCCAGTAAAAAAGGGAGAGCAATATCTCGCAGTCTTCGGACAAAAGCGACGGGATTTCGCGCCATTTTTTTGCCGCGGGCTCGGATTATTTTGGCGAAGCGTTCCCATAGCTCCAACAGCACCGGCACGAAACGCATCATGAGCGTCACCGCCAAAATCCCTCTCTGCGCCCATAGCGGGCTCGCGTTTCGAAACGAAGTCATTCGCTCCAGCGACCGTCTTAACGACAAGGGCGACATTACCAGCGGGATGGCCAAGCCTAATAGCAATATCAACAGGGTACGTGTAAAAGCAAACGACGTATCGGCAAAAGCTTCCCCGCGCAGCGCCCAATCTCCTCCCGCACCCGAAGCAAAAATTGCCGAAGTGAGGATCGAGAAAATCGCGTAGTTGGCAATTACTCCTCGCCAGCGACGCAACGCCACGCGGCCGGCGAGCAGCAAGGCGGCAACCGCTGCTGCCCCAATCGCGATTCCGCTCCAATCCCGCAATGTAAAAAGCCCAACGCTGATCAGCACGTAAGCCAGCCAGATCGAGCGGGGATCGAATCCCGCCAGGCGATGCCGAATTCCGCGCTCACGACTTGGCGAGTCGGCTACAGGAGACTGAACCTCCACAGCAGCAGCGCTCTCGGCCGCTTCACCGCGTTCATTCTCGGAAGGCCACGCCATTGCTGCCGCTACCGGGTCTCCCAGCCGGTCCAGCCGCGCCCCGCTGAGCCACAGCCGATGGACCGTCCGCAGCCAGGCCGGCACGCGCATTCCCGCTTCCGCCAACCACTTGGGATGCTGGATCAACTGCTCCCGGGAACATAGCCGCAGCGTCCCTGCACAATCAAGGAGCAGCACCTCGTCGGCGAGCGGCAGCGCCCAGTCGGAATCGTGCGAGACTAGCACGACTCCGCTTCCCTCGGAACGGAGCTCCTTCAGCTTGCGCGCAATAACCAGATGTCCCGCGCCGTCCAGCCCCGCCGTCGGCTCATCTAGCAGCAGCCACGGCGCGGGAGCGGCGAACACCGCGGCCAGCGCCGTTCGGCGCCGCTCTCCGCCGCTCAGTAAATACGGATCTCGAGCCAACCATTGCTCGCTCTCCCAACCTACCGCACCAAGCGCATCTCCTCGACGCTCCGCTTGCACCTCCGGCGGCAGCCGATACGGTCGCAGCGAATAATCGAGCTCGTCGCTAATGCTGCGTGCGAACAGCCCCTCTTCCGGCGACTGGCTCGCATAGCTGTAGCAGAGCAGAGCCCGCTCGTTCAGGCGCAGCCGACCTCTGCCTATCCCGCGGCGTCTCATCCAAAGGGCCTCCTGCCCGTAGGTTGCCTGCAAGCCTTCCGGGGGGCGCAAGCCGGCGATTTTCTCAAGCAGCGTCGATTTGCCCGCGCCATTCGCTCCCATCAGCAAAACGATTTTGCCCGGAGTTAAAGTCAACTCTTCCAGACGGCCCTCTCCGGCCCCTTCCTCGCCGCTTCGCCAGCGAATCCCCTCCAGCCGAAGCGGAATTCCGTGCGGCTTTATAACCTTAGCCATGACCCGCGTTCCCCCACACTTGTTCCCATTCCCGCTCCGTCATCGGCAGCGGATCGCGCAGCTTGCCCAGCTTTCTCAGCTCTAGCGCCAGTTCCATCAAATAAGGCAATCTAAGTCCAGCCCTGAGGCACGGGGATAATGGCCATAAGGCGCTGTCGGCATGCCCCATATCACTCTCACTGGCCCCGCCCCCCTCCATCCTCTCGCCGTTCTCGGCTTCTTCTGTCCCTAGCCAGCCTCTCTCAGCTTCTGCCCTCGCCGAACCATACAGAAACTCGCGTCCGTCGCCATCGTACACGATACGGCCTTCTTGAACCGCGACGACGCGATCGTCCGGACTGAGCTCGTCCAGCCTCTGAGTCACCCAGACAACGGCGGTTCCGCACGAATGAAGCTCTCTGGCCCTGCGCATGACTGCATCCCGATTGTCCTCATCCAGCATCGATGTGGCTTCGTCCATAACAAGAAGCGGCGAAGAGAAAGCCGTTGCCGCCGCGAACGCAGCCATCTGGCGCTGCCCCCCGGATAGCCGCTCCCACGATTCATCCGCCAGAGCCGTCAAACCTGCGCTACACAATGCCTGCTCCGCGGCCTCAACCATCCGTTCCGCCGGAACGCTTCGCCATTCCAATGCGAATACAATCTCTTCGCGCGGCGTTTCTCCGAACAGCTGAGCCTTCGGCTGCTGCAGCACGATTGGGCTGACTCCCTCACCTGCGAACCCGCGCCGGATAACGCCGCTCATTCGTTCGGGCAACAGCCCCGCCAGCAGTCGAGCCAGCGTCGATTTACCGCTCCCGTTTACGCCGACAACGGTCAGCCATTCCCCGGCCTTAAGCGTCAACGACGCTGCCCGCAACCGTACACCCTGCTCATCGGTCTCGTCTTCTCCATAAATCGTAACGCGGTCTATTTCAAGAGGCTCAATCCCCTGTCCATACTCAATCCGGCCAGGCCTCGAATCCTTCTCTACTGTATTCGCAATTGCCGCATTCCACACCGAACGGTTCTCGCTCACGTAAAAATCCCTCTTTTCAACCTGGACATCCCGTGCTACAATCTCAATTGTTAACCACAACCGCAAATCAAGGTTAACATTTAGGAGGCTTTTTGACAATGTCGAATTCATCAACATCATCATCACCCGCTTCATCCGAAGCTGCAGGCGCAGCTGTTACTCGCCGTTCAAATTCCTGGATCCGCGGAATCGTCTACATCGCCTTATTCGGCGCGCTATTCATCGCCGGCAGCTTCGTCAAGATCAATCTTGGCTTCACGCCGGTTCCGATTTCTCTGCAGCAATTCGCCATCATGCTAGCCGGAGGCTTGCTCGGCGCCGCTTACGGATTTTGGAGCATTTTCCTTGTCGTCGCCTTAACCGCCATCGGCTTGCCGCTAATGAACGGCTCCGGCGGGATCGCTCAGATCACCGGTCCTACCGGCGGATTTATCTGGATGTTCCCGATCTCGGCCTTCCTGGTCGGTTGGGCAACCGACCGGATTTACGGCACCGCGCGCAAAATCAGCCGCTCGCGCCAAGCTCTGCTGCTCGTTTCGGTGTTTGTTTTCGGTTCGTTGATCGTGTACATAACCGGCGTCCCTTGGCTCGCGCATGTCGTAGACAGCGAGAAGTACGACACGTTTGCGGGAGCGCTGCGCGCCGGCATGTTCCCTTATTTGCCGGGAGACGCCATTAAAGCCGTCGCGGCCACCCTCGTTATCGTCGCGCTTCGTCCCGTCTTGCCGCTTGTGCGCCCTTCCGGCAAAACCAAACGCTGATTCCAGCAAGAACTCCCTTCGCCGCGCGTGACGGGAGTTCATTTCCTTTTCCTCTCGGGACGATCATACAAACAGGCATCTCCTTCCTCGCATACAGTGGAAGGATTCATTTAGTTTTTTTGTCCTGAAGGAGAGTGCCCTATCTTATGGCAAGCGGTCGACTCGATTTATTTATCGCCAAGCTGCCTCTTCATACCGTCGTACTTACCTTGAATTGCTCGGAGAAGGCCTCCGATCTGCTGTCGGTTCCCCGCAATACGAAGCTGACGTTAAAACGGGGCGGCATCAAGCAGCAAATTCAACTGCAATTTCTAGAAGGTCGGGAATGCTTCGCCGACTTCATGGAGATGAACTACGCGCTTGCTCGCCGATTTAGGCTTACCGCTCTGCGCAGATATACGCTTGATTACAATCCGAACGATCAGTCATTAACGATCAACCCCGCTCCTCTCAGCGAGACGGTCGCCTTGATCGCTTCCGGACCGATCGCCGCTGGCAGCTTGTCCGTCGGATACGAGCTGTTGTCCAGGCTCGGCATTCCCGAGCGTCAGGGCTCGATCATCAAAGTCCGCAGCGGCAAGCACCTCGTCAAGCTTCATCTGCATGTTCCGGCCAATCTGTCGGACGACCGGCTCCGTCTGTCTTCGCAATGGCTGCAGAGGTGGAAGCTCGCTCCGAACCAGAACCACATGCTGCAATTCGATCAGCGTACTTTCACGCTGAGCATCGCCTCCGCTTCAAGCATCGGTCGAAGCCCCTGAACAAACAAATGGCGGCACAAGGATTTCCCTAATGCCGCCAATTTCATCAACCTATTTTTATCGCACCGTTAGATGGCAATCAAGCCATCTGGCCCTGTCGCCCTGCGATTAATCGCACTGTTCCGGCGCTTCCGCAGGCTTCGCCGCTTCCACGTCGATTTTCTCCGACACGGTATCGCGAATAATCGAGATAATCGACTGAAGCATATAGTTAACGTCCACCTGACTCTGCTGGAACTGCTGCACGATAGGTATGCCGTCCAACTCGTCCTGAAGCACGCTGATTTCCGCTTCGATCTTCTCGACCATCGCCGGATTTTTGAACGTATTCTGGAACGCCACGAGTTCCTTTTGCTTTTTCTTGATTTGGACAATCAGTCCCTGAACCCGTTCATGCGATTGAATCCGTTTCTCCGCTTGTTGGTAGACGTTAACTTCTTCCGCCGTCGTAATCAGATTGGCCAACTCGCGGGCTCTGTTCAAAATATCCTCGCGAAGAATCAGCTCCCGATTGTCAAACGACGGCATGGAGCAAGCCCCTCCGTGGTGATCGTGGTCGTGGTCATGTTCGTGACCGTGTGCATGTGCTGACATATCCTTCTTCCTCCCGGCTTTCGTCTCATCTCTCGCTTAAGTCTCGTTTAATCCTCGGTTTATCCCGCTTGGCTTGGCATCGCCGGTTCCGCTACAACTTCCGCTTTTAAGTACCAAGTCTGCGCATACGTAATTTTCACTTGGACAAACTGTCCGATCCATTCCTTATTCCCTTCAAAATGAATCAGCTTGTTCGAGCGGCTGCGACCGGACAACACGTTCGCCTTGTTCTTGCTTTCTCCCTCTACAAGCACCTCGATCACCTGACCGACAAGAGATCGATGATGCTCAAGCGACAGCTCTCCGATAACCTCGTTCAGGCGGGCAAGCCGCTTCTGCTTTGCCTCGTAAGGCACGTTGTCGAGCATATCGAACGCCGGAGTCCCTTCGCGCGGCGAGTAAATATACGTAAAGGCCGATGTGATTCCCGCCTCACGCACAAGAGACAGCGTCTCCTCGAACTGCTCTTCCGTCTCTCCCGGGAACCCGACAATAATGTCGGTCGTCAGTACCGCATTCGGAATGTTCTGCCGAATCCGCAACGCCAGATCCAGAAAACGCTCTCTCGTATACTTGCGGCTCATCCGCTTGAGTACCTCCGTGCTTCCGGACTGCATCGGCAGATGAATATGCTCCACCAGATTGCCGCCTTTGGCCAGCACTTCGATCAAGTGATCGTCGAAGTCGCGCGGATGCGAAGTCGTGAACCGAATACGGGGAATATCGATTTTGCGAATATCGTCCATCAAATCCCCGAACCGATAATCCCGTTCCTCAAAATCTTTGCCATACGCGTTGACGTTCTGCCCCAGCAGCGTAATTTCCTTAAAGCCCTGGCGTGCCAGGTCGCGCACTTCGGCGATAACATCCTCGGGCAGCCGGCTCCGCTCTTTCCCCCGCGTATACGGCACGATGCAGTACGTACAGAACTTGTCGCAGCCGTACATAATGTTGACCCAGGCGCGCAGCCCTTCGGTCCGCTTCTTCGGCAGGTTTTCGATGATGTCGCCTTCCTTGGACCAGACGTCGATCACCATCTCCTTGCCGAAGTGAGCCTCCTGCAGCAGGTGCGGAAGACGATGGATATTATGCGTGCCGAAAATCAGATCCACGTGCGAATGCTTCTGCATCAGCCGATTCACGACCGACGCTTCCTGCGACATGCAGCCGCACACGCCGAGAATCAGCTCGGGACGTTGCTGCTTCAGCACCTTCAAATGTCCGAGCTCGCCGAACACCTTATCCTCCGCATTCTCCCGCACCGCGCACGTATTGAGCAGAATGACATCGGCGTCCATCCGCTCCTCCGTCGGCTCGTAGCCCATCTCCTCGAACAAGCCGCGCATCACTTCCGTGTCGTGCTCGTTCATCTGACAGCCGTACGTATAGATCAAATATTTTCTTCCGAGACCTAGCGTCTTCAGTTCGTCCGGCACGGCGTTCTCGTAAAGAACTTTGACCTCTTCCTTGCCACGCTGCTTCTCCTGCCTGTAGTCCGGTTCGGAGACGATATGAATATCCCGTCCGTTCAGACGGATCGTTCGGCCGCTGGCATCTTCGGAAATGACTTTGGCGCCGGAGAAGTCAAAGTACTTGCTGTAATCTTTGGCTTGATCTGCCGACTTCGGCTTGTTGGAGGCCTCCTGCGTCATGAGCGTTCCCACTTCCTTTAGTAAAGGTGATTCAAAAAGTCCGCCGAACCTCTGAACTCACCATATAATCGATTCCGCATTTGAAGACGTAATGAAATGAAAGCATCAATAAAAAATTATAGCACAATGCATCACTTGAATCCATGCACTTGCGAGAAGACCTTCTCCCTGAACGAAACAAGGGGAAGGTCTTCCGCTAGGCTATTCCGCTTTCACCGGCTTCAAAGTCGATTAGTCCACGATTTCCCCGAAATCGCCGGTATTCACGCCTGCCGCGTTGCCCTCGTCGGTATCGATATGCATGTCCAGCGCGAAGCTATCCGAGACGCGGGCCACCACCTGCTCGAACACAACGCCTCTCTCTCCGCCGACTCGCACTTTCAGAAGCTGCTTATCGCCAATGCCCCAACGTTCCGCATCCGACGTATGAAAATGAATATGGCGCGCGGCCACGATCACGCCTTGATCCACGGTTACTTCGCCTGCCGGCCCTACGATGCGAATGCCCGGGGTGTTCTCGATGTTGCCGGACTCCCGTACAGGCGGGTTTAAGCCGAGCGAGAAAGCGTCGGTGCGAGACACTTCCAGCTGCGTCGTTTTGCGGGCCGGTCCAAGAATGCGCACTTTAGGAAAAGAGCCCTTCGGCCCGAATACGGCAACCGTTTCATTCGCGGCGAATTGTCCTGGCTGCGACAGCGGCTTGAACTCCGTCAGCTTTGCTCCAGCTCCGAACAATACCTCCACATGCTCCTGGGACAAATGAATATGACGCGCCGATACGCCTACGGGTACTTTTTTGCTCTCCGCTTCGCTCATGAACAACCAACCTTTCTCATAAACTAGGATATAACCCCAGTATAACGCAAGAAACGCGCGGGACAAACCCGCGCGCCTCTTCCGAGCGGCCCAAAACGGGCCTTATTTGAATTCCGCCAACAATTTGTCAAAGTCTTCGTGCGACAGGGTCAAATCCTGCTTCGCCAGCGCCTCCGTACCGAACCCGACCGCCAAATCCTCGTACGACTTGCGTTCCTTGTTCTGATAGATCAGACCGGTCAGCATGCCGTGCGTTTCCATGATCTTGTTCATTGCGGCAACCCGATTGGACGGATCGTAGTCCGGGAACTGGTCAAGATTGACGATGTTCTCCTTGAACCAGTCGTAAGTATTGATCTTATTGAAGGTGACGCAAGGGCTAAACACGTTGATTAACGAAAACCCTTTATGGGCAAGTCCTTGCTCAATCAAGGAAGTGAGCTGCTTCAGATCGCTTGAGAACGACTGGGCGACAAACGTCGCGCCGGCCGACAGCGCAATCTCCAGCGGCGACAGCGTCGTCTCAATCGAGCCTTCCGGCGTCGACTTCGTCTTAAAGCCCTCGGCGCTGCGCGGAGAGGTCTGGCCCTTCGTCAAGCCGTAAATTTGGTTGTCCATGACGATGTACGTAATGTCCAGGTTGCGGCGGATCGCATGTACCGTGTGCCCCATGCCGATGGCGAAGCCGTCTCCGTCACCTCCGGAGGCGATGACCGTCAACTCGCGGTTCGCCAGCTTAACGCCTTGAGCGATCGGCAGCGCGCGTCCATGAATACCGTGCAAACCATAAGCGTTAATATATCCGGAAATTCGACCCGAACAGCCGATTCCCGAGATGACCGCAAGCTGTTCCGGCTCCAGGCCGACATTCGCCGCAGCGCGCTGGATCGCGGCTTGAACGGAGAAGTCTCCGCAGCCCGGGCACCAGTTCGGCTTCACATTGTTGCGAAATTCTTTAAATGTGGCCATCTTAAATCAGCTCCTTGCACGCTTTGTGGATTTCCGAAGGCAGGAACGGCGTTCCGTCGTACTTCAGCATATTGCGGATTTTATCGTGATAGCCGAGATTCAGCTTAATCAGATTGGCAAGCTGCCCTGTCGCGTTGTTTTCCAGAACGACAATCTGCTTCGCCGCATCGAGATGAGGCTTAAGCTGCTCGCTCGGGAACGGATGCATCTGGCGCACCATCATCTGATTCGTCGTAATGCCCTCCGCCGCCATACGGGAACGAGCTTCCTCGACCGTTCCGCCCGTCGATCCCATCGAGACGATAAGCAGTTCGGGATTCGCATGAGCGGCATCGACCTTCACCGCGTCCGTGATGCGCAAATTTGCGATTTTGCCAAGACGTTTGTCCATCATTTTCTCACGGTTATGCGCGTTCTCCGATGGCCGCCCCTCCTGATCGTGCTCGACGCCAGTGACGTGGTGAAGTCCATGCTTGGCTCCCGGAAGCACGCGAGGAGAAATGCCGTCCTCCGTAAACTCGTACCGCTTGAACAGGCGGTTATCTTCGTTAGGCGGCAGCTCCTCGGCGACGAGCTTGCCGCGCTTGATGGCAATTCTCTCGTAGTCAAGCCGCTCTGACGTCTGCTTGCCGAGCGAGAGCTGCAAATCCGTCGCGACAATGACAGGAATCTGATACTCTTCAGACAGGTTAAAAGCTTCGATCATATCGTAGAAGCATTCCTCGATCGTGCTCGGAGCGACGACAAGCTTTGGAATTTCCCCGTGCGTGCCGTTGATCAGAGCATTGATGTCGGATTGCTCCTGCTTCGTCGGCAGACCTGTGGAAGGACCGCCGCGCTGCGTATCGACGATTACGAGCGGCGTCTCCGTCATTCCGGCCAGGCCGATCGCCTCCATCATCAGCGACAATCCCGGACCCGCAGAAGCCGTCATCGTGCGAACGCCCGCATAGTTAGCGCCGATCGCCATTGTCACAGCAGCGATCTCATCCTCCGTTTGCACGACCGTTCCGCCGAACTTCGGCAGCTTTTTGATCAAATATTCCATAATTTCGGACGCAGGAGTAATCGGATATGCCGACATCAGGCGGCAGCCGCCCGCGATCGAGCCGAGCGCCAGCGCCTCGTTGCCGATCATGAACAGCTTGATCTTGCCGTCCGCGTCCTCCAGCTTGAACTCGTCAAGCGGACCTCCCGCCTGCTCCAAAATAAACTCGGCGCCGCGCCGCACCGCCTCCACGTTTTTCTCCACGACGGCCGGCCCTTTGCGTCCGAATTCTTCTTCCACCGCTTTATTAAATACTTCCATGGGCAGGCCGAGCAGCCCCCAGGATGCCCCGGAAGCAACCATATTCTTCATGAGAGAAGTGCCCAACTCTTCTGCGATAGCCGTAATCGGAACTGCGAACAGACGCGCTTGCACGCCTTCCGGAATCGTTGGAGAGAACTTCGCATCCGCGACCACAACGCCGCCGGGACGAAGCTCGCCCGCGTTCAGATCGATCGTCTCTTGGTCGAAGGCAACCAAAATGTCCAAATCGTCGGATATCGCCCGAATCGGCTTTGTGCTGATTCGAATTTTGTTGTTCGTGTGTCCGCCCTTGATCCGCGAGGAAAAATGCCGGTACCCGTAAAGGTAGTAACCCAGACGGTTGAGGGCAGTAGAGAAGATCCGGTCTGTGCTTTCCACGCCTTCCCCTTGCTGGCCGCCAATTTTCCATGACAGTTGACTGATCACAGTGCCCATCTCCTCTTAATCTCTGGTTCGTCCAATTTCGACAGATTTACCCAATGATATTTTATTACCCGTATAAATCTTATGTTTTACGAACGTAAAATGCAAGACATATTCGCTCAGCCGACACATAACAGTTTGCGATGAAAACGTTCCCAAATAGAGAACGTTTTACCTCGAACAGTTCAATTAGGTAGATTTGTTGTCAAATACCGGATGGCATTGTCCTCCAAAATGCCGCGCACAAAGGTTTCCGGGTAACGTTTCAGCATCGCTTCTATCAGATCCGGGTAACAGCCGGGATGCTCAAGTCCCTGAACATAGCTGGAAATGCCGTCAAAATCCGAACCCAACGCCACATGCTGTTCGCCGCCCAATGCGCACATATGATCGATATGGCGAAGAACGTCCTCAATTCGAGCAGGATCAGTCTTCGCAGCAAACCACGGCACAAAGGTGATGCCGATAAGCCCATCCGCGGCAATAAGCGCCCGAATCTGCTCGTCGGTCAAATTCCGCGGATGATCTACGATCGACCGGGCATTCGAGTGCGAAGCCAGGAATGGACGGGTTGCGCGCTCGGCCAACTCCCAGAAGCCGCGGTCGGACAGATGGGACACATCTAATAGGATACCCAGATTTTCACATTCCGTAATCAGTTGCCTGCCTGCTTTCGTAAACCCGCCTCCTCGCGGCTCCAACGCTCCGTCGCAAGCCCAGTTCGCGCCGTTCCAGGTCGGTCCGAGCAACCGCAGCCCCAGCCTGTGAAGCAGCCGCAGCATCCACATCTTGCCCTGCAAAGCGCCGACTCCTTCCAAGGAAAACAACGCGCCGATCCGCCCCTGCTGACCGGCCTCCGCCAGATCGGCTGCGCTGCGTATCAACTTAAAGCCTTGCTTCGCGAGAACGTCGCTCCAAAACAGCTCCGCTCCGTGGAATAGCGCTTCCGGATTTTGCAGTTCCTCCGGCAGGAACAAGGGAAAAACTTGCACGGAGACGCCCGCCTGCCGCAGCCTTCCCGGAGTCGCATCGAACGGCGTCCGCTCCCCTGGCTTCGGGTCTTTCCACTCTATACCGGGGTTCTCAAGCAGCTTGCACAGGACATCGGCGTGCAAATCCACGATTCTCATTTGTCGTTCCTCCCCAACCCGTCATTGTCCGTACATGCCGTACGTGCACAAAAAAACCTGTCGCATCGATCATGCTCCGCCTCGGCGCTTCCGCCGAATCGCTCGCATCATCAAACAACAGGTCAACAGCTTCTCGTCGGCGGATTATCTCGGCTCTACGATCAGCTTAATCGCCGTCCGGTCTTCTCCGTCGATCACAATATCCGTGAATGCCGGGATGCAGATCAGGTCCACTCCGCTCGGCGCCACGAATCCGCGGGCGATCGCTACCGCTTTGACCGCCTGGTTAAGCGCTCCGGCACCGATCGCTTGCAGTTCGGCAGCGCCTCGCTCGCGAAGTACGCCCGCCAGTGCGCCTGCTACGGAATTTGGATTGGACTTTGCGGAAACCTTTAATACTTCCATGACCAGTACCTCCTCTTATGACAACCCGCCTATCGGCTCATCGGTTGCATCGGGAATTCATCGGAAATCGAAGGATGGGCCCACTAAGGCATACTTATTCGTTAACCCTTTCAATAATTCCTTCTTTTCCCGCACGGTACGATCATGAAATCGCCTAAAGCGGCTCTCGTCGGTTAAACGGCGATCCAGGAATCCTCGTCCACGCTAATATTTTGCACCTTAACCGCTTTGCCGGTCGCTTCGTCGATATCCACGAATACGCCGTTCAGCGTCCATTTTCCTTCGGCCACCGTAAAGCGCCCCGGCATGCCGGTAATAAAGCGACGCAGCACCGTTTCCTTCTCCATGCCAAGCACGCCGTCGCGAGGTCCGGTCATACCGGCGTCGGTCAAATAGGCGGTTCCTTCGGGCAAAATTCTCGCATCGTTCGTCTGAACATGCGTATGCGTGCCGACGACAAGAGATGCGTAGCCGTCCAGATGCCAGCCCATCGCAATTTTCTCGCTCGTCGCCTCCGCGTGAAAATCGACCAGCACGCACTTCGTTTGGCGGCGAAGAGATTCGATCTCCTCGTCCGCGGTTCGAAACGGGCATTCCGCCGGCGGCAGGAACGTTCGGCCGATCAAATTCACAATGCCAAGCTCCTTGCTTCCGACCTTAACGATCATGCTTCCGCGCCCTGGCGTACCCGGCGGCAAATTAGCCGGCCGAACGATGCGCGGCTCATCGTCGATAAACTCGAAAATATCGCGATTATCCCATGTGTGGTTGCCCATCGTGATGCCGTGTACACCCCACTCGTACAGCTCTCGCGCGATCACCGTGTTGATGCCCCGTCCGCCCGCTGCGTTTTCCCCGTTGGCAATGATGATATGCGGTTGATATTTGTCTTTGATCCATGGCAGCAGCCGTTTGACTGTATCTCTGCCTACATTGCCGACGATATCGCCGATAAATACGACCTTCATTTCTTTCACACTCTCTTTCCGTAACTCCGTATAAAAAGGGAAAAAGCGGCTGCGTGTTGTCGCAGCCACTTCTCCGCCTTCCCTGCATTTCGCGCCTTATTTGGCGTATTCGACCGCACGGGTCTCGCGAATGACCGTAACTTTAATGTGCCCCGGATAATCCAGTTCACCCTCGATCTTCTTCGTAATATCCCGAGCGAGACGGAACGCCTCCGTATCGTCGATTTTCTCCGGCTGCACCATTACGCGAACCTCGCGTCCGGCTTGAATCGCGTAAGACTTCTCGACGCCTTCGAAAGACTCCGAGATCGCCTCCAGCTTCTCCAGCCGGCGAATGTACGTTTCCAGCGTTTCGCGACGGGCTCCCGGGCGGGCTGCGCTAAGCGCATCCGCGGCTCCTACGAGCATCGCGATAACCGAAGTCGCTTCCTCGTCGCCGTGGTGAGACGCGATACTGTTAATGACTACAGGATGTTCCTTGTATTTCTTGCCCAACTCCACGCCGATCTCGACATGCGAGCCTTCCACTTCGTGGTCGAGCGCTTTGCCGATATCATGAAGCAATCCCGCGCGCTTGGCAAGCGTGATGTCCTCTCCCAGCTCCCCGGCCATCAAACCGGTCAAATAGGCGACTTCCATCGAATGCTTCAACACGTTCTGTCCATAGCTCGTCCGGAACTTCAAGCGGCCGAGAATTTTGATCAAATCCGGATGCAAACCGTGAACGCCCACTTCGAACGTCGCTTGTTCGCCATACTCCCGAATCCGTTCGTCCACTTCCTTGCGGGACTTCTCAACCATTTCCTCGATGCGGGCCGGGTGAATCCGCCCGTCCGCAACCAGCTTCTCTAGCGCAGTTCTGGCGATCTCCCGACGAATCGGGTCAAAGCCCGACAGGATAACCGCTTCCGGCGTATCGTCGATAATCAGATCGATACCGGTCAACGTTTCCAGGGCGCGAATGTTGCGGCCTTCCCGACCGATAATTCGTCCCTTCATCTCTTCGTTCGGCAGGGCGACGACGGATACCGTCGTCTCCGCCACATGATCCGCGGCACAGCGCTGGATCGCGAGCGAGATGACGTCGCGTGCTTTCTTGTCGCCTTCTTCCTTCGCCTGCTGCTCGATTTCCTTGATCATCTGCGCGGTCTCGTGGCGCACTTCCTGCTCCACGCTCGACAGAATGAGCTGCTTGGCATCTTCCATCGTCAGATTGGATATCCGCTCCAACTCGGCAATTTGCTGCTTATGCAGCGCTTCGATCTGGTCTTGAATCTCTTCGACTCGCTTCTCTTTGTTGGCGACTTGCTCCTCTTTGCGCTCCAACGCTTCGAGCTTGCGATCCAGCGACTCTTCCTTCTGCAACAGCCGCCTTTCAAGACGTTGAATTTCGTTGCGGCGCTCGCGAATGTCGCGTTCCGCTTCGTTACGGAGTTTGTGCACCTCGTCTTTGGCTTCCAGCACCGTTTCCTTGCGTACCGCTTCCGCTTCTTTTTTAGCCGCTTCCACGATCTGTACCGCAGCCGCTTCGGCGCTGGAGATTTTGGCTTCCGCAATGGATTTGCGTACGACATAACCGATCCCAAAGCAAAGGACGCCAACAACGAGAACGATCAAGATCCAGATCCATGGCTCCATTGTCATGGTCTCTCACCTCCTCGTTGCATCACCAAGGCAACCGCTTGGGGATACTTATTCAATTGATTTTCCGGTTTCCAAACCGTCTAATTACGTGTGAACAAAGCAAAAAGTGTCGTAAAAACGCGCTCCGAATCGCTTCTTGGAAGGAAAAAGCGGCCGGAGTGGGAAGATGGAATACAAAATCATTTTATCTTTTGCGAAAATAGATTGTCAAGCAACGTCCGAATGCAAATACACATTTGTTGCAACTAGACCCCTTCGGGGTCCCTTATTGTTCCAGATCGTAATCCTCATAAAAATCATCTTCATCCATTCCGTCCGACCGCGCCTCGCCAGCCTCCGCCGCCGCTTGCTGCGCCGCCATCCTCGCAAGACTGTTCGGAAAGCCCCTTCGAAGCAGCATCCCCATCAGTTTCATCTGGCGTTCCCGGTCATTTCCTTTGGTCGACGGCCATCGCTTGCGGGCCAGTGCCAGCGCGGCTTCCCGCTCTACATCGCCATCCAGCTCGCCAATCGCTTGCTCCACATCTTGACGATCGACGCCCCGCTGCAGAAGCTCCTGCCGAATCAGCATTCGCCCTTTGCGCTGCCCGACCGCTCGCTGCTCCGTAAACCTTTTGGCGTAGGCCGAGTCATCCAGCATTTTCATCTTCCTCAGACGCTCTGCGCACGCCTCTGCGACCTCCGCCGCATACCCTTTCCGCTTTAATGCCATCATCAACTCCGCAGTCGTGCGCGCCTTCCTCTCTAGCATGAGCAGAGCAGCTCTGTAAGCCTCCTCCTTCTGCTCGTCCTGCCTGAGCACCTCCACCTCTTCCGCCGTCAGCCTACGCCCCCTCAGCAGTCGTCGGCTCACCAGCGTATCCTCGTGTATGGTAAGCACCGTCTCTTCATGCAAGGAACCGGCTGTCGATTCATGCCCAGTAGCTGCGCTTCCTTCGGAATGGACCAAATCCGCCTTCTTCGCACGCTTCGCAGTCTGCGCCCCGACAATTAGCGCATCGACCTCCGAGTTCCAATCCCCATATCTTTCATCGGCATCCGCATTTTCGTGCGCAGTTTCTCCAAAGTTATCTTCCGTTTCCAGTCCCGGTTCCGTGCCAAAATCGAGCTTAAGCGTTACACGGTACATATGAGGTTTCTTCGGATGCGCCTCTACACCCGTCACGACCGCTCCTGCAATTGGCAGTTCTATGTGCTTGTCCTTATCCATCGGTTGCCCCTCCCTCCAAACGCAAAGGGCGGCATCCAATGTGCCGCCCTCGGTTATATTCGATTAACCCGCTTTCTCATCTTACTGCTCTTCCGCAAATTCCTCATCATCTTCGTCTTCGTCGGCGGAGAACGAAGATGCGGATTGGTTGACCACAGCCGCCGGACTAAGCAACAGATCACGAATCTGCTTTTCGATTTTGTCGGAAATTTCCACATTATCCTTCAAATACTGCTTCGCATTCTCGCGGCCCTGACCCAAACGTTCGCTATTATAGGAGAACCAAGCGCCGCTCTTCTGAATGATTTCCTGCTCGGTCCCGATGTCGACGATGCTGCCGACCTTGGAGATCCCTTCGCCGTACATGATGTCCACTTCCGCCTGCTTAAACGGAGGAGCCACCTTGTTTTTCACGACCTTGATCTTTGTCCGGTTGCCCACTACGTCGTTGCCTTGCTTGATTGCCTCTACGCGACGCACGTCAAGACGTACGCTCGCATAGAACTTCAGCGCCCGTCCGCCCGGAGTAACCTCCGGATTCCCGAACATAACGCCAACCTTCTCACGCAACTGGTTAATGAAGATTGCCAGACACTTCGACTTGCTGATGGCCCCGGACAGCTTCCGCATTGCCTGAGACATCAAACGCGCCTGCAAACCGACGAACGAATCGCCCATGTCTCCTTCAATTTCCGCTTTCGGAACGAGTGCAGCTACCGAGTCCACGACAATAATGTCAACCGCGCCGCTGCGTACGAGAGCTTCCGCGATTTCCAGCGCTTGCTCCCCCGTATCCGGCTGAGACAGCAGCAATTCGTCGATGTTGACGCCCAGATTTCTCGCGTAAGTAGGATCGAGCGCATGCTCGGCATCGATGAATGCCGCCGTGCCGCCCGCGCGCTGAACTTCCGCAATGGCGTGCAGCGTCACCGTCGTTTTACCCGATGATTCCGGGCCGTACACTTCTATAATCCGCCCGCGCGGATAACCGCCGATGCCGAGTGCGATATCGAGCGCCAGCACACCGCTGGATACTGACTCTACCGCACGCTGAGCACTTTCTCCCAATTTCATAACAGAACCTTTACCGAATTGCTTCTCGATTTGGCGCAAAGCCATGTCTAATGCGGCGCGACGATCCGACAACACACCCACATCCTTATCTCTTTTGATAGTTTTATCATACCGCTTTTCTATTCGTTTGCCAAGCTTTTTAAGAACATTTGTTCGATAAATTTGCAAAAAAGAACCGCAGCAAAGTAATCTTCGCTACGGTTCTTCCGCAACTTTCTAGTAAACTTTAACATACCGGACCGAAGATTGACAACCCTCGACAAAAATCTGTCACAATTTTCCCCGCCGTTCCGGTAGGTCAGGTAGCTCTGGTAGGTCAGGTAACTCTGGTAGGTCAGGTAGCTCCGGCAGCTCGCGCAAGTATCCCGTCTTCATCAGCTTATGGCCATTATCCCCGCGGCTCAGATAAGGATACCATTCTCCGTACCTCTCTCTTCTGCCCGCCGGCAAAAGTAACAAGCTTGGACTGACACCCTCGCCTGAAACTAAGCAACGGAACACATATCCCCCTTCTGACCCAATGGGATATTGACGAAAGAGGCTGCAACTCGACAGCCTGCCTCGACCACGGTCACCCTGACCGAACGGGATAATGGCCATAAGACGCCTAAAACACGTCTATCACGCCCCACACACGGTCATCTTGACCGAGAGGGATAATGGCCATAAGGCGCCAAAAACACGTCTACCACGCCCCACACATAGTCTTCCTGACCGAACGGGATAATGGCCATAAGGCCCCTAAAACACGACTACCGCGCCCCACACACGGTCATCCTGACCGAGAGGGATAATGGCCAAAAGAGGCGTAATTAACGCCCCCCTTACCCGCCTGCATTCCCAACTCAGCCACCCAGCCGCCAAGCAACCTAATCTCGCCGTTGTCCCGACAAAGACTGCCACAGCATATATAGAGCACGTTTCGTCGCCCGAAGTCGAATACCCTCCCGATCGCCGGACAACTGCAGCTTCTCCACTCGGGTTGCGCGCCCGCGCTCGGCCAAGCCGACGTAAACAAGACCAACCGGCTTATCCTCTGCGGCAGCCGGCCCCGCATTACCCGTCACGGACAGCGCAAAGTCCGTATCGAGGGCCAACCGCGCGCCTTCCGCCATCGTCAAAGCCGTCTCGGCGCTAATCGCTCCGGGAGCGCCATCTCCCTCCAGCAGTTCCCGAGATACGCCGAGCTGCCTCATTTTTACCTCGTTGCTGTACGAAACGATGCCCCCTCGGTACACCACAGCGCTTCCTGGAACCGTCGTGACCAGCTCCGACACCATACCGCCGGTACAGCTTTCCGCAAGCGCCAGCGTCCTCTGCTGCGCCGTCAGCAGCCTCACCACGGCCGCTTCGATCGGCACGTCCTCCTCAGCGAACAAATAGGCCTCCGTGCGATCACGGATCTTCACAAGAGTCGGCTCCAGCTTAAGCGCAGCCTCCTCGATGCTCGCCGCTTTCGTCGACACGCGAACCGCGACCTCTCCTTCCTTGGCGTAAGGAGCGATCGTAGGGTCCTGCTGCGCCTCAATCAGATCAAGCAGCAGATCCTCCAGCATCGACTCGCCGATTCCCGCAAATTTCAACATAACGGAATGCAGCGAATACGCCGGTCCTAATTGCTCGCGCAGCCACGCAGAGCCGTCGTTGTCGAACATCGGCCTCATCTCTCGCGGCGGGCCCGGCAGCAGCAAATAAAACGTTCCGTCCGCGTTAAGGGCGTTGCCGACCGCCAAGCCCGTATCATTGCGCAGAGGCGTGGCCCCTTCGACCAGCAGCGCCTGGCGCCGGTTGCTTTCGATAAAGGCGCCTCCCCTGGCCGCGAACATTTTCATAATCTTGTCCATCGTCGGTTCGTGCAGTTCGATTCCTCTGCCCAAATATTCGGCAAGCGCGTCCCTGGTCAAGTCGTCCTGAGTCGGCCCCAAACCGCCCGTGAACACCAGCAGGTCCGCCCTTCCGCGCGCAATTCCGATTGCTTCTATCAACCGCCGTTTATTGTCGCCTACCACGGTCTGGTAATAAACATCAATGCCCAGCTCTGCCAAACCTCGCGACAGATACTGGGCGTTTGTGTTTACGATTTGACCGAGAAGCAGCTCCGTACCTACGGCAATAATCTCTGCTCTCATAAAACCGCACCTCATGCAGTCCGGGGCGAATCCCGATACGTAGACGAACTCGAAGGCCGCCTCGCTCAGTCCGAGACCGGAATCAAATTTTTGTTTTTCAGGAAGTAATCGATGCCCGAATAGACGGTAATCAGCACGGCTGCCCACACGACAACAAGGTCGATGCGAAGATCGATGAAGTTAAACGGAAAATTGTTAAGCAGCAGTACGATAATCATCGTAATCTGGATCGCCGTCTTCCATTTGCCCCATTTGCTTGCGGCCAGCACAGCCCCTTCCAGCAGCGCGACCTGCCTGAGACCGGTTACCGCCCATTCCCGGCTAATAATGATGATCGCCACCCAAGCGCCGAGCTTCTCCATCTCTACAAGGGCGATCAAGACGGCGGCCATTAGCAGCTTGTCTGCGAGCGGATCGAGCAGCTTGCCGAGATTAGTTACGATTTTGCGCTTCCGCGCGATATAACCGTCCAAGCCGTCGGTGCTAGCTGCGATAATGAACAGCAGCAAAGCGCACACCTGATTGTACGAAATCGAATATTCGCCGATCGTGAGCGATCCCAGGTCCAGCTTAACCAACAGGAAAATCGTGACGATCGGCACGAGAAAGATTCTGGCAAGCGTGATCCGATTCGCGAGATTCACGCGATTCCCTCCCCTGACAAATCGTACTCGTATGCATGCGTAATCCGCACCTTGCTCATTTGCCCAATCTCCACAGGGCAGTTCGTAATGAACACTTCCCCGTCCACTTCCGGAGCGTCGTATTGGCTGCGGCCGATGTATACATCGCTGCGCCCGTCGTAACGCTCAACCAACACGTCAATCGTCCGGCCGACATATTTCGCAGCGTTCTCCTTGGCAACCTCCCGTTGAATTTCCATCAACGTATTGGCGCGGAATTGTTTCACCTCGTCCGGCACCTGGTTCGGCAGCCGGTTCGCCGGAGTATCCTCTTCCTGAGAATACGTGAACACGCCCAGTCGGTCGAACTTGATCTCGCGCACAAACTCGCACAGCCGCTCGAATTCCTCCTCCGTCTCTCCGGGGAAGCCGACAATCATCGATGTGCGCAGCGCCACATCCGGAATGCGGGAACGAATTTTACCGACCAATTCGCGTACGTCGCGCTGACGGCCAGGCCGGCGCATTCTTTTCAGAATCGCATCCTCGCTGTGCTGCAGAGGCATGTCGATATAGTCGCACACCTTAGGGTTGGCGGCGATCGTCTCGATCAACTCGTCCGTGAAAAAGCCCGGATAGGCATAATGCAAGCGCACCCACTCGATGCCTGGCACTTCGCTTACCCGATTGAGCAACTCTGGCAACCTGAAGCCTTCGTACAGATCGGTCCCATAATTCGTAGAGTCCTGTGCAATCAGGCTGACTTCCTTAACGCCCTGCTTTGCAAGATTGTCTACCTCGGCCAAAATCGATTCGATCGAGCGGCTGCGGAATTTCCCCCGCATAATCGGAATGCTGCAGAACGTGCAAGCGTTGTCGCAGCCTTCGGCAATTTTGACGAATGCCGTATGACGCGCCGTGCTTAAAATTCGCGGCATCGCTTCTTCGTAGTTGAACACGGGGTTGCCGACATAGACCGGCTTCGCTCCCCGAAGCGCTTCATCGATAATATCGTTGATCCGGAAGAAATCGCCCGTTCCGACGATTCCGTCAATCTCCGGCATCTCATCCATCAGTTCCTTCTTGTAACGCTGCGTTAAGCAGCCCGACACGATGAGCGCCTTAAGGCGAGCCGTCTCTTTCAACTCTGCCAAATTCAAAATCGTATTTACCGACTCTTCCTTAGCCGCGTCGATAAACCCGCACGTATTTACGATAACGACTGTCGCATCCTCAGGCTTCTCTACCAGCTTAAAGCCTCTCTGGTGGACGAGTCCCGACATAATCTCGGAGTCGACCAAATTTTTCTCGCAACCCAGCGTGACGACACTGACCTTCTCTACCATCGATGACTTCCCCCAAACGTACGTCCGTTGTGATATCCACAACAGTATAAACGAACCCGCTGAACGGTGTCAAAAACAGACGCAGTTAACGATAATTCGTAAATTGCAACTCCAACGGCAATCCCGCTCCTTTAAGCAGCGCCATGACCGATTGCAAGTCATCCTTGCTTTTGCCCGTAATTCTGAGCTGTTCGCCTTGGATTTGGCTTTTGATCTTTAATTTGGAGTCGCGAATCAATATATTGATCTTCTTCGCGTTCTCCTGGTCGATTCCCTGCCTGAGCTTGATTGCCTGACGCACCGTGCCTCCGGAAGCCGGTTCAATCTTGCCGTAATCCAGATTAAGAATCGGCACGCCGCGCTTGATCATTTTCGATTGCAGAATATCCACGACGCTCTGCAGCTTAAAATCGCTATCCGACACCACGATCAATTGATCGTTCTCCAGCTTGATGTCGCTCTTGCTTCCTTTAAAATCGAAACGAGTTTCAATTTCTTTCAAAGCTTGCTGAACCGCGTTGTTCATTTCCTGCATATCCACTTTCGATACGACGTCAAACGAGTATTCCGATGCCATCAGATCCTCTTCCTCTCATCATCTATTGCCCATTTATAGCTTTATTATATCATGACTGCTCCCCAGGATTAAAACAAAAAGCCCTCCGCAGAAGGCTTTTGCTTCTAATCGTTTCCTTGCGTTCCGGCCGTCGAGCCCTCGACAGGCGTAAAAATATACTTCGTCGAGCCTGCGGCATTACCGTCGTCGAACGTTGCATCGTCCACATAGAACGTCACCAAATCCGTTCGGCCCACGTTGACATAGAGCGGCGTCGTCAAGTCGAACTTATATACATCCGCTTTGGTTACGTTTTGGGAAAACAGCTTCTTTCCGTTTCGGTCGTTCTCCCGCACTTCGATCCACGCCCGTCCGGAAACATCCAGGCTAAGCTGCCGTCCCGCTCCCGATGTAACGTCATAATAATTGATGCTTCCGACCTTCTTCACAAAAGTCAGTGCGACCGGATCGGCCGAAGGCGTCAAAGACGGAGTTGAAGAAGGCGTAACGCTCGTCGTCTCGGAAGGCAAGCTTGGAGTGGTCGTTTCCGTCGAAATCGGAGGATTGGAGTTGAGTTCCGGCGTATCCGGCTCTTTATTGTTGGTCCAATACACATAAATAACGGCGGCGATCAAGATTGGAAAAGCCCACATCAAGATCGAGACCGCGACTTTGCCCCATCGATCGTTATGCTGCACGCTTCGGCGTCTCGGCTTGATCATCGGCTCGGGAATCACCGTCTCCGACGACGGCGGCTGCGGCAGCTCCTTTTGATAAAGGCGAAGCACCTCTTCGGCATCCAGCCCCACCGTCTCAGCGTACGTTTTCACGAATGCACGGACGTAAAAAGAACCCGGGAGCACTTTGTATTCGCCCGTTTCAATCGCTTCCAAATATCTTTTGCGGATTTTCGTGTACTCCTGAATATCGTCCAGCGAGTATCCGCGCTGCTCTCGCGCTTTGCGCAGCAAAGCGCCCAAATCGGACATGCGTCTCACCTCCCGGCATCATCATATACTCTAGAAATCGTCGCCTAACCCGGCGGTTGTAAACTTCTCGTATGTAATCTCTTCGTCCGGCGTATTGCGCAGCTCCACGATACAGTCGAACACGTCGTAATCGAATTGGGACTCCCTAACAAAAATGTCCGGGTGCTCGATGACCTTCGTCGACGGCATCGCCATAATCTCCTGCAACAGCGTATAATGCTTCTCGTTCGAACGGATCGTGCTCACGATTCCGTCAATAATGAAGACGTTGTTCGGGTTCATCTCATCTTCGGACAGTTGGCTTCTAACCGTCTGTCTGAGCAACGTCGATGAAACAAATGCCCAGCGTTTGTTCGCGCACACGCTGCCCGCGATGATCGATTCCGTCTTGCCGACCCGCGGCATGCCCCTGAGCCCGATTGTCTGATTGCCGTCTTTTTTGAAAATCTCTCCGAGAAAATCGACCAAAAGTCCCAGCTCGTCTCTGGTGAAACGAAACGTCTTCTTATCGTCCGAATCGCGCTCGATATAACGGCCGTGACGCACCGCCAATATGTCGGTCAGCTTGGGCTCGCGAAGCTTGTTGACGGTAATGTTATCGACCTTGCGAAGCATCTTGCCCAGCAACTCGATCTTCTCATCGTCATCGGTTTGCAGAAGCATCCCTCGCGTCCGATCCTCTACGCCGTTAATCGTTATGATATTGACTTCCAGCATCCCAAGCAATGAAGCGATATCGCCTAGCAACCCCGGGCGATTTTTATGAATTTTGTATTCCATGTACCATTGTTTGGGTTCCATCTTACACCTCATTATAAATTACGGAAAATAATGCTGAATATAGCAATCTTCGGCGACGGCTGTTCCTGTTCGTCCGCCCTTCTCCCTTATTCTACAACGCTCCTCAATATCCTGCAAAATAAAACCGATTATTAATCCAAAAGTCCTATAAAATTTGAAAAAACGATAAAAGCCCGTATGGACAGAAAAGCCTCCACACGGAGGCTTTCCCGAGCTATGGCTCGGCTTAAGTGCTGCTGTCGGCGAGTTTCACCATCATCCGGGCCATCGTCTTGCGCTCGGTTTCGTCGCCTACATCCCAAAGCTCCTTCAGAATCCGCTGCTCGTCGTTTTTCGGATCGACCTTCTGATCCAAAAACTCGCCGATTTCATATGCCAGCTTGGAGATGGCATCCTCGCTGATTCCAAGCTTCTTGGCCGCCTCCACGCGATCGCCCAAAAACTTCTTCCATGCATCGAAATTACTGAGTACGGTTGACATTGAGCAGCCTCCTTGCGGGGTTGGAATAAAATCGCCCAATGGTAATGTACCCGCAATTCGGGGGTTTCATGCGTTCTGCTGTCCCGTTCACCATTTCGCCAAACCGTTCCGACAGACGCTTACATTCGCCAGCCGCCGTTCAGTCCTAACGTCTGTCCAGTGACGTATCCGGCTTCCTCCGATACGAGATAACGTACCAGTTGCGCCACTTCTTCCGGAGCACCTAATCTGCCTGCCGGAATTTCCTCGCACAGCGTCCGCTTGTCCTCGGGATCGAGCGCAGCCAGCATATCCGTCTCGATCGCGCCCGGGCTGACGGCATTAACCGTCACCCCGGCCGAAGCCCACTCCCGGGCCAGCGATTTTGCCAGCGCGTTTAGCCCGCCTTTGGTTGCAGCGTACACCGCCTCGCCTGCAGCGCCGCTCTCGCCCCAGATGCTCGAGAGCAGCACGAGTCTTCCCCATCTGGCCCATCTCATCGATGGTCCGAAATGACGGGCAAGGTCGTATGCGCTTTTTAAATTCACGCTCATTAGATCGTCCCAGACCTGCTGCTCCGTATCGTCAAGCAACCCGTAATGAGCCAACCCGGCGCAGTGTACAACGACATTCGGCTTCCAGCCCAGTCCGTCCAGCCGCTCCTTTAACTCTGCGACCGCCGCGCTCGACCGCAAGTCTGCTTGCAGAACCGCAGCTTGGACGCCGAAGCTGCGGCACTGCGCAGCCACCTCTTCCGCAGCGCCCGCAGCCGCGTGGTACTGCAGAGCGACGTCTGCGCCCTCCGCCGCCAATTGCCGGACAATCGCGGCGCCAATGCCGCGAGAGGCGCCCGTCACAAGGGCAATACGCTTCAAGTCGTACCGCTTTGTACGACGGAGACGGCGCGCCGTTCGGAACGGGCGTGCTCCTTGGCGCGTTCGTTAATTTCGTCCAACGTCAAGCTCTCGTACGTCTCGACGACCGTAAATAGATCACCGCCCCGATGGCGGTATCGGGTAAATTCACCGGCGATCGCTTCCGGGCTGTTCATCATCCTCAGGAACGCCCCGATCTTCTTGCGGCGCGCACGCTCGAAAATTTCCTCAGCGATTCCCTCGTTAGCTGCCGCATACAACGCATCGCTGACGCGCTTCACCATTTCGTCGGGATCGCGCGTCTCGCCTCCGATCATCGAAAACGCATAGCCCGGTCCCGTATTGAACTCGTGACCGAACCCGTCGGAAATTAGATTTTCATCGTACAGCTGCTGGTACAGCGCCGTACTCGAGCCGAGCACCGCCTCCAGCATCAGCTTGGTGGCGAGCTCGCGACGCATCGCCTCGTTGCTGTCGTGAGGCTCATCCTTGAATCCAAATAAGCATTTCGGCAGCGAGACGGGCAGTTGCAGCTCTTTCCGTTCCTGCTTCACCTGCGGAGGCTCCGACTCGAAATGACGCTTGATCTCCCCGCCGGGAGGGAACGTTTTGCCGGCCTGATCCTTCTTGACGCGAGCCAGCGTCTCTTCCGGATCGACCCCGCCGACGACAAAGAGCGTCATGTTCGACGGATGATAAAACGTATTGTAGCAATCGTACAGCATTTCCTTCGTAATCGAGCGGACGGAATCGGCCGTTCCCGCGATATCGATATGCACCGGATGACGATCGTACATAGCCTCGATCAACCCGAAGTAAACGCGCCAATCCGGATTGTCCTTGTACATATCGATCTCCTGCACGATAATGCCTTTTTCCTTTTCCACGTTCTCGTCCGTAAAATAAGGATTTTGCACGAAGTGCAGCAAGGTGTCCAAATTCGCTTCTACCTCGCCGGTCGCCGTAAACAGATACGCCGTCCGGTCGAAGCTCGTGTACGCGTTAGCTGAAGCGCCCTGTGAAGCGAATCGGGTGAAAATGTCGCCCTCCGGCTCTTCGAACATCTTATGCTCGAGAAAGTGCGCTATGCCGTCCGGCACCTTAATCGTCTCGCCGTCAGGACGCGTAAAATGATTATCTACCGAGCCGTACTTCGTCGTAAAAATCGCGTACGTCTTTGTAAAGCCAGGCTTAGGCAGCACGAACACTTCCAAGCCGTTATCCAGCTTCTCGTGCCACAGCGTCTCCTGCAGCTTCGGATAAGCTTGCTTTGCCATGCTCACCCCTCCTCCTTCCGGTCGCGCAGGAAGTAGATCGTGTCGAGCGCAACGCCTTGCGCCGCTTCCGTCGCCATCTGCGGCGTTACCGCCATAATCTCGGCGATAAAGCTTTCTCCCGTACGATTGGCGCCTGAAATCACGTTGCTGAAATCGAAAGCGATTCTCTCGAACGCCGAGTCCTGTATTTCCCGCAGTTGACCTACGATCATGGCTTGCGTCCGTTTCAGATCCTCTTCCGCAAAGTCGCCTCTTTTCATCGCTTCAAGCTGCTCCTTAATGATCTGCACCGCTTTCTCATAGTTGGCGATCTCGATGCCGGATTGCAGCGTCATAATGCCTTTATGGCCGTCCAGCCTTGAAGAGGCATAATAAGCGAGACTCGCTTTCTCCCGCACGTTCACGAACAGCTTCGAATGCGGAAATCCGCCCAGCAGCCCGTTGTAGACGAGCAGCGAAGCGTACTGATCGCTGCCGTACGTCGCCCCGACGCGCAACCCCATATTCAGCTTGCCCTGCCCGACGTCCAGCCGCTCGACGATTGTCTGTACTTCCGAACGAGCGGCTCTGAGCTCGGGTTTGGCATAAGCCGAAGGCTCTCCCGCCGGAAGCCGGAACGCTTTCTCGGCCAGAGCCTGCACCTCCTCCAGCGTCGTATCGCCCGATACGTACAAATCAAAGGAAGCCTCCTGAAGCCAGCTTTGATAAGCCTCGTATAGCTTGGCGGCATCGTAATGAGCCAACTGTTCTTTTTTTCCCAAAGCCAGCAACCGGAACGGTTCGTCCTTGCACATCTCCTCGACGCAGCGTTCTGCCGCGTAACGGATTTTATCGTTGATAATCGCGTCGATTCGTTTGGCGACCGTCGTTTTCTCCGCTTCTACGTACTTCGCTTTGAAGTGCCCCTCCTCCTGAGCCGGCGCGGTCAACACTTCGCCGAGAAAAGCCATTGCCTCCCCGAGCAGCGACTCGGAAGACGATACGAAGCGATCATTGATCATGTCCAGTCTGAACTGAACGATCTGATGGTCGCCTCTCTTGTACAGATCGAAGCCGAAACCGGCCCCGTACAGATCGTCCAACCGTTCCCGAAAGGAAATCGTCTCCGGATAAGAGCGCGTTCCGCGTCTAAGCACGAAAGGAGTCAGAGCGACGGAAGTGACGCGGTCTTCCGACAGGGGAACGCCCGCGAACAACGACAATGCGAACGTTTTAAAACGTTTCGTGGGCAGCACATGCAGCCGCAGTCGCCCCAACAAGCCTCTTTGGAACTGTTCGGACATCATCTCATGCTCCTTTAAACGACATAATTTCTATTCGCTGCAAACCGCAGCTTTCCAGCCCCATTCTACCTGATTGGACGAACAGGAAGCAAATTCCTATTCCGCGCCGCCGAAAAAACAACAACCAACCGCGTCGCTGCGGGCGCCGGTTGGTTGCCATAAACAAATCGTTGCGACGACGGCGGCTATCTGCAGAAAATATGCTTGCCGATCGTCTTGTATTGCGGACGCGACCAGATCCACTTGGAAGTCGCCGTTACGGGATTAAAGTAATACAGGCAGCCGTCGCTAGGATCCCACCCGCTAATCGCGTCCTTAACCGCCTTGAAGGCTTTTTCGTTAGGTTCCAGATAAATCTGTCCGTCGGCTACGGCCGTGAACGCTCCCGGCTGGAAAATAACGCCGGAGGCCGTATTCGGAAACTCCGACGACTTGACGCGGTTCAGAATAACCGCGGCTACCGCAACCTGTCCTTCATAGGGCTCGCCGCGCGCTTCTCCGTATACCGCATTGGCCATCAGCTTCATGTCCTTCTCGGTCAAGCCCAAATTGTTCGAAGCGGGAAGATTGTTGTTGCCCCCCGAGGAGCCTCCTCCGCCGCCGGTTCCTCCTTGGCCGCCTGTCGCTCCTTGCGGAGCTTCTTCGGCGGTCGGCTTCCAATCCTTCGTCGCCTGCCACAGCTTCAGCTTTGTTTTCGCTCCGACAACTCCATCCGACTTCATGCCGAACTTCCACTGGAACCAGGTAACCGCATTTTTCGTTTTCGGTCCGAAATCCCCGTCAACTTTGCCGTTATAGTAGCCAAGAGCCTTCAATCGCCCCTGCAGCTCGTAAATATCCTTGCCGGAGGAGCCTTGCTTCAAAATCGCATTGCTGAACGTTTCTTTCGTTTGGGTGTGTTGCTGCAATGTATATAACCCCAGCAAGCCGAATACGACGCATACGGTTACGATCACGAGACGATAACTCACCTAAGGTCACGCCTTTCTGCATACATGTTAGGTCTTCGACCGTTAGTATGAGAAAGGCGTTAGCCTCTTATACCCATTTTTGCTGCATCGCTTCAAAATCAGGACGGAATTCGCTGCTGATACTGCTCCATCGTCATCAGCACCTCGCGCGGCTTGCTTCCTTCGTAAGGGCCGACGACGCCTTTGGCCTCCATCGTATCGATCAGCCTCGCGGCACGCGTGTAGCCGATGCGCATGCGCCTTTGCAGCAGCGATACGGAAGCCTGCTTTGCTTCCAGCACGATCTGCACCGCTTGATCGAACAATTCGTCGATGATTTCGTCAGCGGCGTCTAAGGCGCTGTCGTCAATTTCCGGCACCAGCTCTTCGTTATACTCCGCTTCCGCTTGACCGCGGCAGTAGCCGACGACCGATTCGACCTCGCCGTCCGACAGGAACGCTCCTTGTACGCGGATAGGCTTGGACGCGCCCATCGGCAGGAACAGCATGTCCCCGCGACCGAGCAGCTTCTCCGCCCCGACCATATCGAGAATCGTCCGCGAATCGACCTGGGACGATACGCCGAACGCGATCCGGCTCGGAATATTCGCTTTGATGACGCCGGTAATGACGTCAACGGACGGACGCTGTGTCGCGATAATCAGATGTATGCCCGCAGCCCTCGCCATTTGCGCCAAGCGGCATATCGCATCCTCGACGTCCCCGGCCGCCACCATCATCAGATCGGCGAGCTCGTCCACGATAACGACGATATAAGGCAGGACCGCATCCGGATTGTTGCCGCCCAACATGAGCGAGTTGTAGCCTTCAATGTTGCGCGTGCCGGATTTGGAGAATTTCTCGTAGCGCTTCTCCATCTCCACGACGATTTTCTTCAGCGCGAGCGAAGCTCTGCGCGGGTCCGTCACAACCGGAGCCAGCAGATGCGGAATACCGTTGTATACATTCAGCTCGACCATTTTAGGGTCGATCATCAGAAACTTAACTTCCTCAGGCTTCGCCTTATACAACAAACTCGTTATAATGCCATTAATACATACCGACTTGCCCGATCCCGTCGCTCCGGCTACGAGCAAATGCGGCATCTTAGCCAGATTGCCGACGATCGGCTGGCCCGAGATATCGCGGCCGAACGCAATCGTCAGCTTCGCCTGCGATTCCTGAAACGGCTGCGTCTCCAGCACTTCGCGCAGCGTCACGACGCTGACCTCGTTGTTCGGCACCTCGATGCCGATTGCCGACTTGCCCGGAATCGGCGCTTCCATGCGAATGTCCTTCGCTGCCAGCGCCAATGCAATGTCGTCCGTCAGACTGACGATACGGCTTACTTTTACTCCCGTATCCGGCTGCAGCTCGTAGCGGGTTACGGCCGGGCCTCTGGCCACATCAAGCACCTTCGCCCGGACGCCGAAGCTTTCCAGCGTCGCTTCCAGCTTGCGCGCCGTATTCATATAATCGTTCGGGTTGCCGGATTTCCCTCCGCTGTTAGGCTTGTCTAGCAGATTAACAGCCGGGAGCTTATACGGCTTCGGCACCTTCTTCACCGGCTTGGGAGCTGCCTCGACGGACCCAACGCTCTCGGCAGCAGCCGGCAGATTCGGAGCCGCGCCGCCCTGAGCTTCTTCGCGGTCAAACGTTTCCGAAGCCTCCCCTTCTCCATTCGCCCACTCAGCCTCGGAAGCGGGATCAATCTCATCCGCGCCTTCCCCGTAGACTCCGGGCATCGCCAGCGCACCCTCGTCTTCGTATTCTCCTATTGTCTCGCCCTCCGCAAATTCGGGCTCATCCACATATGCCTGCGCCGTAAAATCTGTAAAGCGCGGCATATTCACCTCTTCGGCCGGCTCTTCTGCCTCGTTCATTTCCTCCGTCTCCGCTAGAGAAGAAGGATTAACGAGAACAGGCTCTTCCGAGACAGGCAGGTTCGTTCTGCGATGAACGCCCGTTCGCACTTTGAACGTTCTGCGCGACAGCGTATCCTTCGCAGCGAACGGCAGCGCTTCCTCTTCCTCCCAGTACTCGTCCTCCTGGGTTGGCTCGTATTCCTTCTCCGACTTGCCGTGAAACAGTTGGAAAAACAGCGGCGTTTTCTGCGGGACCGGGATAAGCGCCGGTTCCTCCATTCCTTCATCGGCTATAATCGGCTTCTGCGACCGTGAACCGCTAGCGGATTCGGCCGGCTCCGCTGCCGCCACGGTGCCTCCTCTTCCTTTTCGCCCGGCTCCTTGAACCGGAATCGCTTTGATCGACAACAGCTTGCGACCCGAAGAGAGTCTAGCAGCCAGCAGCGGAGCCGCCCTCATGACGAATAAGCGCACCGAGCGCCCGATCTCCACATAAGAACGGTTCGTCACAAGCATAAACGCAATCGCGATCTCGATAATGAGCACAAACTTGGCGCCATAATAGCCGAACAGCCAATAAAGCACCGAATACTGCATAGCGCCGACCATTCCTCCGCCGACATCGGCGTTAAACACCTTTATATTGTCCAGTGAAGGCGCTTGCCATAGCAGCTCCTTCAACTGATTCATCGTCTGGCTCACAATGCCGGACGGCGTAATTGCATCCAGCGCCCCGAGACTGCTATCGATCGACGCCATTGCGCTCCACAAAGTCATAATTAGCGAGGCAAGCACAAACCCCGAGCGTCTCGCCGTCCATCCGCGCGGCCATGTGCGTTTAACCATGACATAGAGGCCGAACCAGATGCCGGCCAACGCGAGCAAATAGTAGTGCTTGCCAAGCAGGAACCCGAACAGCTTCGATAGCGAGCGTCCTACTGCAGCTTCCCCGGAGATGGCAATAACAGATAAAGTGATCAGAACGATGCCGTATATTTCATATTTCAAGCTTGACGCGAACGATGCCCGCTTCTTCTTGCGCTTGGCCAAATTTGCCACCTCCCGGTTCAACATTATATCACAGTTGACGGGAGGTTGGCATGAACGCTCCGACCTACATGCCTAAGTCGGCAGCGTCGGAGAGGCTCGAACCTGGGAGAATAGGCGCGCCTGGAGGCGCTTGGAATGTTTGCGGCGTGTGTGGCGCGTAACCGAGCAGTTGGCCGGGCGCATACTCGGGCATTAAATAATAGTCCAACGGAGCGGACAGCAGACGGACGATCCGGCCGATTCCCGGAGCTACGGGAACGAGTTGAACCGTCGCTCCTTTGACCGTCGTTTCCACAAAAGGACCGGGCTCGTTGTGAAAGCCGTCGAACACCAGCTCCAGCGGCATTGCCGTATACATCGTCATCTCGCGTCCGCTCCTCCCCCTGCTGCAGGCCTGCGATCCCGGATAAGGCGATTCAGCTCGCGCAGCGCTTCGCCGACACCCCCTACCGAATCGATCAGACCGTGCTTCACCGCATCCTGACCGATTACCGTTGTCCCGATATCGCGCGTCAACTCGCCGGTTTTGAACATCAACTCTTTAAACGTTTGCTCCGAAACTTTGGAATGTCCCGTGACGAAACGCGTAACCCGCTCCTGCATCTTCTCCAAATAATCAAACGTCTGCGGCACGCCAATGACGAGACCGTTCATTCGAATCGGATGGATCGTCATCGTCGCCGTCTCCGCAATATAAGAAACGTCGGCCGACACCGCAATCGGCACGCCAATGGAATGACCTCCTCCAAGAACAAGCGTTACCGTCGGCTTGGTTAGCGACGAAATCATCTCCGCGATCGCCAGCCCCGCCTCTACATCCCCTCCGACCGTATTCAGCACGATCAGCAGCCCTTCGATTTTGGCGTTTTGCTCGGCCGCGATCAGTTGAGGAATGACATGCTCGTACTTTGTCGTCTTGTTTTGCGGAGGCAAAATCAAATGGCCTTCGATCTGTCCGATGATCGTTAAGCAAAAAATATTGCTCTCGGCCGTAGGAACGGTCGTCTGGCCAAGCTGAACGATCGCCTCCGTAGTCGATGACTTGCGCGCTTCCTCAGATGGCGGGCCTGGCTGCTCCGACGGTTGGTCCGGTTTTTCCTTATCGCTCATCACATCAGCCCCTTGTCAGCTTAACAGCATGACTAGTATCGGCTTTACGCACAAAAAAAACCGTCTCCCGGCCGCCGAAGCGGTGGAAACGGTTTTTCGATGAGTGTGGGTTCGTTTTTCTATACTTCCATGATGATCGGCAGGATCATCGGTCTTCTTCTTGTTTGCTCGTACAGGAAACGGCCAAGCGCATCCTTGACGTTTGTCTTCAGCGACGCCCACTCGTTCACATTGTCGTTCATCAGCTTATGCAACGTGTTTGTCACGATACGGTTCGCTTCTTCCAGAAGCCCTTCCGATTCGCGTACGTAGACAAAGCCGCGCGAAATGATGTCCGGGCCGGACATAATCGTGCCGTCCTGCTTGCTTAGCGTAACGACGACGACGAGGATACCGTCCTGAGACAGCAGCTTGCGGTCGCGAAGCACGATGTTGCCGACATCTCCGACGCCAAGGCCGTCGATCAGCACATTGCCCGCCGGAATTTTGCCGCCTTTGCGCGCCGTTCCGCCCTGAATTTCGACCGTATCGCCGTTGTCGATCAGGAAAATGTTTTCTTTCGGAATGCCGACCTGCTCACCCAGCAAGCCGTGGTGGCGAAGCATTCTGTATTCGCCGTGAATCGGAATGAAGTATTCCGGCTTCATCAGGTTTAACATCAACTTCAGCTCTTCCTGGCTTCCGTGACCCGAGACGTGTACGCCCGAGATGGAACCCGGACCGTAAATCACGTGAGCTCCGAGTCTCATCAGTTCGTCGACCGTTCTGCCAACATACTTCTCGTTGCCCGGAATCGGAGTTGCTGCGATGATGACCGTATCGCCCGGCAGGATGTCGACCTTGCGATGCGTGGAACGAGCCATACGCGTAAGCGCAGACATCGGTTCGCCTTGGCTTCCCGTCGACAGAATGACAACGCGGTCAGCCGGCAGCTTGTTCACTTCCTCAGGCTCAATAATCATGCCTTCCGGAATGGTTAAGTAGCCAAGCTCCGAAGCGATGCCGACGACGTTCACCATACTGCGTCCGATAACCGTCATTTTACGGCGAGTCTCCGCCGCAGCGTTAATCACCTGCTGAATCCGATGCACGTTCGAGGCGAACGTCGCAACGACCACGCGCTGCTTCGCGCTGCGGAACAGCGATTCGAACTCTTTGCCGATATTGCTCTCGGACGGCGTAAAGCCCGGACGCTCCGCGTTGGTGCTATCAGACAGAAGAGCCAGGACGCCCCGGCTTCCGATCTCTGCCATTCGTTGCAAGTCGGCGAATTGGTCGTTCACCGGCGTGTGGTCGAATTTGAAGTCGCCCGTATGGACAACGTTGCCTTCCGGCGTTTCCAGACATACCCCGACCGAATCGGGAATGCTGTGGTTCGTGCGGAAGAAGCTTGCTTTAATCGTTCCGAACGTCAGCGTCGTTTCCTCGTTAATCAGGTGACGCTTCGTATCTCCGAGCAGTCCGGCTTCCTTCAGCTTGTTTTCGACCAAGCCGAGCGTCAGCTTCGTGCCGTAGATCGGCACGTTTAATTGCTTAAGCACGTAAGGCAGTCCGCCGATGTGATCCTCATGACCGTGCGTGAGCAGGATCGCCCGCACTTTGTCGCGATTATCAAGCAAGTATCCGATATCAGGGATAACGACGTCGATGCCCAGCATTTCCTCTTCCGGGAATTTCAATCCGGCATCAACGACGATAATGTCGCTGCCATACTGGATACAATACATGTTTTTGCCGATTTCGCCGACTCCACCGAGCGCGAAAATCAGTAATTTATCTTGGTTGTTTTTCTTTGACACTACTAGTACCTCCTAGATCATTCGACGCACCCGATCGATATGAAGTTTTCAATTTGCTTTAAAATTTGCCGCACCCAATCACTCTCAATCATTATACATGAAGCAATTCAGGAAAAACAAGAAGGTTATGTAACACGAAAACCGATGTCCGGAGGACATCGGTTCCCTAACAAATCCAAGCGACCGACAAACCTCGATATTATCCGTCCAGCAGGTTTTGCAGAAACTTCTTCTCCGCTTCGGTCGCTTGTACGAGAGGCAGACGAACGCCGCCTACCGGCAACCCGCGCAGCGTGAGCGCATACTTGACCGCAACCGGATTAGGTACCGGATTCGGACAGTTGAACAACCCTTTGAACACGGGGAACAACTTCGCGTTCAAAGCTTGCGCCTCCTGCACTCTGCCTTCCAAATAGGCCGCAATCAAATCTTTCATTTGCGCGCCGACGATATGACTGGCCACGCTGATGATTCCGTATCCACCGACCGACAGCGTCGGCAGCGTTACCCCGTCATCGCCGCTATACAGCACGAAGTTTTCCGGGGCGTTCGCGACAATCTCGGTCATTTGCTCCAGTGAAGCGCATTCCTTCGTTGCAACAATGTTCGGAATTTGCGCCAGGCGAAGCGTCGTCTCAGCCGTTACGCTGACTACCGTGCGGGAAGGCACGTTGTACAAAATAACCGGCAGCGTCGTCGCTTCGGCAATTGTGCGGAAATGCTGATAGATGCCTTCCTGGCTCGGTTTGTTATAGTAAGGGGCAACGAGAAGGATGCCGTCCACTCCGACTTCTTGGGCTTTTTTCGTCAGTTGGACAGAGTGAGCCGTTTCGTTGCTGCCCGTTCCGGCGATAATTTTGCAGCGCCCTGCTGCGTGCTTTACCGAGAAGCTGAACAATGCGACTTTCTCGTCATCCGTCAGAGTCGGAGATTCTCCTGTCGTTCCGGAGACGACCAAGCTGTCTGTTTTTTGCTCATCAATCAAATAGTCGATCAATTTCGCCGTCGTATCCCAATCGATATTCAAATTTTCGTCAAAAGGAGTGACCATTGCAGTAATCAAACGACCGAAACTCATTCCCAATTTCCTCCTCTAATTTCCCCCGACCGGAGAGAGATGAAGCCCGAATGCCGTGTGCAGAGCCTGAAGCGCAGCCGCCAAATCCTTCTGAGGAATGAGCACCCAGATTGTCGTGTTGGAATCCGCTGATTGCAGAATCGGAATTCCCGAGCCGGTCAAAGCCTCCACAATAATGGCCATTACCCCCGGTTCGCCGTTCATTCCGCCTCCGATAACGGACACTTTGGCGCATTCCCTGCGCACCCGAGGTTCGAAGCCGAGCTCCCGCAGCAGTTCCACCGCCAGCGGCGCATCGTTCTCGGCAACGGTATAATGCACGCCTGTCGGCATTACGTTAATAAAGTCTACGCTGATTCCGTGCGACGCCATTGCGCGAAAAACGCGCAGCTGCAAATCCGCCGGCCCGTCGAGATCGGTCACCGCCAACTGTGTAACGTCGCGAACGTGTGCCAGACCGGTTACCGCCTTATCGTACCAAATGCCTTGGCTTCGCAGCGCCTGCGCATGGGTGACCAACGTGCCTTCCCCGTCCGAGAACGTCGAGCGGACGCGCACGGGAATGCCCGCTTTCATCGCAAGCTCGACGGCGCGGGGATGAATGACTTTCGCTCCGTTCTGCGCCATGTTGCAGATTTCCTCGTAGCTTACTGCCGCGAGCGGACGCGCGTTGGTCACCCATCGGGGATCAGCAGTCAGAATCCCGTCCACATCCGTATAGATATCGACAATATCCGCCCTTAGCGCCGCTCCCAAAGCCGTCGCTGACGTATCGCTTCCGCCTCGGCCAAGCGTCGTTATCTCGCCGTCCTTCGTCCTTCCTTGAAATCCGGTAACAATAACGACCTCGCCAGCGGTTAAATGCCGATGAACGCGAGCGCAATCTATCTCGACAATTCTGGCCGAGCCGTAACGATCATCTGTCACAATTCCGGCCTGTCCTCCCGTCAAAGCCACGGAAGGAATCCCCTCGGCCAGCAGTAGACTGCACAGGACGGCAGCTGAAATCAACTCTCCGCAGGAGAGCAGCAGATCCTTCTCCCGCGGAGCCAACGCATCGCCGTTGCGGCGAATCAACTCTAGTAAAGAATCGGTCGCGTAAGCGTCTCCGCTTCTTCCCATAGCCGACACGACCACGACAACTTTGCTGCCCGCCGCAAATTCCCGGATAATATGACGGAGGACGTGGCTCCGACTTTGCTCATCGGTCAGCGACGTCCCGCCGAATTTCTGCACGACCAGTTCCATCTTGTTTCCTCCGTGGACCAGACGTTGCGGTAATTCTATCTCAAACGTGCGTAAAACGCTCTATGAGCAAAGGTTGCAATTGCTTGCCTTGCAGTGCAGCCTCGCACGTCTCCATCACGAGATCCATTCTCGCGACGAGAGAGTTCGGCTTGGCGATCGGATTATCCTGTCCGAACGGCACGAAGTAAATATTCTTCATGATGAGCAGCTTGGCGATATTCGCGGCGTTAAGACCGAGACCGTCGTTCGTCGAAATCGCCAGCACAAGCGGACGCTGGTTGCGCATCTGCGCCTTCGCGGCCATCAGCACCGGACCGTCCGTCATCGCGTTTGCCAGCTTGCTCGTCGTGTTGCCCGTACAGGGGGCAATCGCTAGAACGTCCAGTCGTTTGGAAGGTCCCAACGGCTCGGCGTCTACTATAGAAGATATGATCTCGTTGCCTGTAATTTGACGCAAAGTTTGCTGCCAATGGCTCGAAGTTCCGAATCTCGTATCCGTCGTCATAATCGTCGTCGAGACAATCGGCACGACATTGGCGCCCGCATCCACGAAACGCTTGATCTGCGGCATAATCTCCTCAAGCGTGCAATGAGAACCGGACAGCGCATACCCGACCGTGATTCCTTGCCAGTTCATGGTTGATTCCCCCGTAATCGGTTGTCTCCCAGAATAACCTGGGTCAGACTGTTCGCGATGATTCGACCGGCCGTCTTCGGCGCCACAATTCCGGGCAGCCCCGGAGCCAGATGAGCCTTGATTCCACGCTTCTCCGCGAAGCGAAAATCGGTTCCTCCGGGCTTCGAAGCCAGGTCGATAATACATGCGCGTTGGGGGAGTTGTGCGATCACTTGCGCTGTGATTATCATAGTCGGAATTGTGTTAAAAATCAAGTCGATATTCCCCGCCTGACGCGCCAAATCAGACATGTAGAAGGGCTCGAAGCCCATCTCGAAGGCGCGGGCGAACATCTCGTCGCGGCGCACTCCGACCTTCACTTTGGCCCCCAGAGCCTGCAGCGTACGAGCCATTGTAAAGCCCGTTCTCCCGAGCCCGAGCACGATACAATTCGAGCCGTGAATCGTAATATCCGTATTCTGAATAGCCATCATCAACGCGCCTTCCGCAGTCGGTATCGAGTTGTAGATAGCAACGTCGTCCCTCTCAAACAGCTCGACAAGCTCGATTCTGTGCTTCTCGCACAGCTTGCGGAGATAGGGCTTTGCCATGCCGGAAATCACCTTGCTTGCCTTCGGCAGCGCAGCCACGTGAGCGTCCGTCAGCCTAAGCTCCGCATCCGTGAACAACGCCGGAATTATCCCCTCGTCATCTGTGCCGACTGCAGGCAATATGAGAGCATCCGCCTCGGTCAGCAGCTCCGGCAGCCACTCTCCTTTCGCGGCCCCGCTAAAGGAAGTGTCCAACCTGTCGAAGCCGACGATCGTCAACGAGGCGTCTTTCTCCGTTAGCTGACGGATCACTTCCAACTGCCGGGCATCTCCGCCCGCTAGCACGATTTGAACTCCCGTAAGTATCGCAGCCCCCTCCTCTCGGCATACTTCGCATAGCACATCGTATGCAACCGCCTAAGCGGGGGTGCCGACCAAATTCTCCTTCAATTATCCCGTTTAGTCAGAAACGCCCCTGACGTGGCTGCATCTTTTTGCCGCCTATGGCCATTATCCCAACGACTCAGCTCTCCACTAACGCCAGTCTTCTTATATTCTCATAGTACTTTCTCCTACTTTTCAGTACGTTTCTCAGTCTCAGTTGCTCTTTGCTCCCCTCGTTCCCCCCTCTTCTTCAGCAACCTCTCTCTTGTTGGACTGATCTATTGTTTAGTAACGGCTGCCGCACTGAATCTCTTTCTCCATCCCTTTCCCTTTAACTTACCTCCATTATCCCCTGCTCTCAGAACGCCGATAGCCAATAAATTCCGTCCATTTTTTAGAAAAAAATCTTTAAGAACGAACAAATGTTTGGTATAATGAGAACAGAAATAATTGTAGGGGGCTGCTTTCATGGATCAAACCGAGTTCCAGTCTTTCTGTCTCGTCAGCTCCAATGAACAAGCTTGTATCCAGAAATTCCTGCAAGTAAGATGGCCCAACGGGTTTCGATGCCCACATTGTGGCGGATCCGATGCTTATGAGATTCGTACCCGCAGACTCCCGCTCTATGAGTGCAAAACCTGCGGTGTCCAGACCTCGCTCACGGCCGGCACAATACTGGAAGGAAGCCGCACTCCGATCCGATTGTGGCTGCTAGCCTTGTATCTTCACGCTGCCCCTAAAGGAATCAGCGCGGTCCGTCTCGCTTCTATTATAGGAACAACCTACAAGACTGCATGGCTAATTTGCCACAAAATCCGCCACGCCATGTCGCAAGCCGACAAGAACAACCTGCTGAACGGTCTTGTACGGATCAACTTCGCCCAATACGGCCGTCCCTACAATCCAACGGTTTTTCGCCATCCCCAGGAGCAGCCGCTGTTGATCGGCGCAAGTATGAACTCCCAGGGAATTTTCACTTATATTAAAATTAAACAAGCCGTAGAAGAATGCTCCTACCCGCATCTCACTTGCCCTTTGAACAAACATCCTTTTCTGAAAAAGCATGTCTCGCCCGAAGCGACTGAAGTCATTGCCGTCACTCTTAAATACAGTAGGGATCGGAACATTCGCCTTCTCCAAATTTGCCAGACGGCCTCCAATTGGATCAATTATACTTTCAGCGGCATCGGGCCCAAACATCTTCAGGCCTATATGGATCAATTTTGCTTCCAGTATAACTGGGCTGCCCAAGGGCTATTTCCCTTCCAAATGCTTATGCAAATGTCCTCATCAACATCTGTCATCACCTACCCAGAACTCATTCGCAAACCAAACATTCTGCCCAAACTTCGTGCCCAGTACGATACATTGTTGCGAAACGCTTCCTAACTTTTCATATCGAAATGACCGTCACCCCGAATTAACTCCAACTTGTTGCATTTTCGACCATAACACAATGTAATATCGCGTACTCAGAATAGACATGTAGCATCGTATACTGAGGCATCGGGATAATAGCTGAAGCTATATATTGCTCAACAATAAGGGACAGTAGACCTGCAGCTGCATCGACGTACATAAGCTCCACTCATACACCAGTCTGAGGTAAAGGGATAATGGCCATAAGGACAAAAAAGAACCAAACCAAGTTCCCTCCCCACAAAAAGGAAAAAACCAGTTTGGTTCTACAAAATTTAACGTTCATCGCCAGCGCTCTAATACGTGCCAGAGCGGCCTCTATTAGATGCCTGTAAGGAAGATGCGACTCCCACTCCAAGCGCTGCTGTAAGACGGCTTATTACTTGCCTGTGTGCCCGAAGCCGCCCTCGCCGCGAGAAGTATCGGACAGCTCCTCCACTTCCTCAAGACTCACCTGAGGAACGCGCTGGAATACCATTTGGGCGATACGCTCTCCGCGCTCGATCGTGAACGGCTCCTGCCCGAGGTTAATGAGCAAAACCTTCACTTCGCCGCGATAATCGGCGTCGATTGTGCCCGGCGAGTTCAGGCAGGTGATTCCGTGCTTATAGGCAAGGCCGCTGCGAGGGCGAATTTGCGCCTCGAGCTCTCTAGGCATCGCCATCGCAAAACCGCTTGGAATTAATGCCCTTTCTCCCGGAGCAAGAACGACAGACTCCGATACCGCGGCATGTAGATCGAAGCCCGCGGCCCATTCTGACATTTGACGGGGCAGAGAAATATCCTCATTCCCCGGAAGTCTCTTCAACTGAACTGGATACAATGAATTCCCTCCCGATTCCGGACAACACTTTATTGTCTGCTCCAACTAAAGCGACCGCGCAAGGCTGCGCCATCATGGAGACCATAATTTTATGAAGGTCGGATAGCTCTACCTGATCGATACGCGCCAGCATTTCATCCAGCGTATAATGACGTCCGAGCATCAACTCGTTTTTCCCCAAACGATTCATGCGGCTGCTCGTGCTCTCCAGACTCAAAATCAAATTGCCTTTAAGCTGCTCTTTGCCTCTGTGCAGCTCGGCTTCGCTCAGCCCTTGAGCCGCAAGCTCGCCAAGCAATTCCATCGTGATATCGTATACTTCCTTCGTCTGCTTTGGCGCGGTTCCCGCATATACGGTAAACAAACCGCTATCCGCATAAGAAGTATGGTAGGAGTAAACCGAGTAGGCCAACCCTCGCTTCTCGCGAATCTCCTGGAACAGACGCGAACTCATGCCGCCGCCAATCGTATTGTTGAGCAGAATCATCGCATACAGATTCGGAGCTTTGCTGGAAAAACCCGGAAACGTTAAGCATAGATGGTTCTGTTCGGTTTTCTTGCGATGAAACAGCGCACGGGAATGGAACGCCGGAACTTCAAGCTCTGTGTCTTGACCTACGATATCGAACCGCCCGAAATGCTGTTCCAACAGCTCGAGCACCTCTTCGCCGACATTGCCGGCAATGCTGATGACCGTATTATCGATCCTGTACCTCTCCCGCATATACTTCCGCAAATGATCCGGCCCCATCGGTTCCAGACTGTCTGCCGTGCCAAGTATGGAGTAGGCAAGCGGATGATCGTTATAGGCGGCGCGGGACGCCAAATCGTGTACCGTGTCGTCCGGAGTATCCTCATACATCGAAATCTCTTCTAGGATGACATTTTTTTCTTTGGCCAGCTCTTCCTCGGCCATCTGCGATTCGAAAAACATATCCGATAAAATATCAACCGCAATCGGCAAATGCTGATCGAGCACTTTGGCGTAGTAGCACGTATACTCTTTGGACGTAAAGGCGTTCACATTGCCGCCGATTCCGTCAAAGCGATCTGCAATATCCTTGGCGCTGTGCCGGCTCGTCCCTTTGAACAGCATATGTTCAATAAAATGGGAAGTCCCGTTAGTTTCGAGATTTTCATACCGGGAACCGGTCTTGACCCAGATGCCGAACGAAACCGAACGGTACGTCGGAATCGATTCGATCATCACGCGAAGACCATTCTTCAGCGTATATTTGTTCATCCGACTCCCCCCTTTTCATATGGATAAATGAACAGTGATACAACTATAACAAATTCCGACAATCGTCACAACCGATCCTCAAGCCGTTCGGGCGAAAGCGTCTGCGATACGGTCCCGGGAATATAGCCTCTGGCTTTGATCGCCTTGATCATGCCCCGCAGCGCTCCTGCTGTAGTGGACGTCGGATGCATCAAAATCAAACTGCCCGGCCCGACCTTTCTCGACACTTTGGCCACGACGTATTCGGGAGCGGGTTTCTGCCAATCGATCGTATCTAGCGTCCACAATACCGTTGTCAGTCCGTATTCCGCAGATACGCGGATCGTCTGGTCGTTATAGCTCCCGGAAGGAGGTGCAAACCATACGTTCTTCACGCCAAGCTGTTTAAGCAGCTGCTCTGTCTTGCCGATCTCCTGTCTTTGGCGCTCGGCGCCAAGCTTGCTCATATCCGGATGGGTATATGCATGGTTGGATGCCTCATGCCCCTGTGCGATCATCTTTTTGGCCGTATCCATGTTTTTGGACAACCAGGTGCCATCGAAGAAAAAGGTAGCCTTAACGCCTTCCTCCTGCAAAATACGAAGAATTTCCGGCAAATACTCTTCTCCCCATGCCACGTTGATCATTAGCCCGACAGCCGGCTTGGCGGCATTGCCCCTGTAAATCGGATGGGTCGGCAAGTCCTTAAGAGACACCTTCGGCCGAACGATCCGATATACCCAAGGAAATCCTTCTCCTGAATTGGGAGCGGAACCGATCAGCTTCGCCTTCAAGTAGGTTGCCCGAATGTCGACGATCCGCCCCTCGTATTCCGGGATCGCTTTCCATACCCGGTCAATGACTGCGTCAATCGGCGGCTGGCTGCGTTTGGCCGCCTCGGCTTCGATCCACTCCAGCAGCTTGTCTCCTTGCTTATCGCCCGTCAGCGCCTCCATCGCAGCCGCCTGCTTGACCGTATGAACGAACGGTCCGATCGGCCCGTATGTTCCGGCCAGCAGCACCACAGCCAAACATGCCGCCATAGCAACCAGCAGGCCTGCCGGGATTCTTCTCGCCACGATTCGCTCACCCCGTCTTGTCCGATTCCTTGCCTTCATCTTATGCCCGGAAAACGGCTTTTATGAGTGAGCATCCCATAGTATGCGATGATTTATACAAACAAAAAGAGACCTTCGCTTAGGAGTCTCTTTTGTCCATCATATGGCGTTGTCGCGTTTGATTACACCGACACTTGTTCGGAATTCAACAGCGCTTTGCGCGACAGATTGATTCGGCCCATATTGTCGATCTCGGTCACCTTGACTTCAATCTGATCGCCGATGTTGACGACGTCTTCGACTTTAGCCACGCGCTCGTTCGCCAACTGGCTAATGTGGATCAGCCCGTCCTTGTTCGGCAAAATTTCCACGAAGCAGCCGAACTTCTCGATACGCTTGACCGTTCCGGTATACACTTCGCCAACGACGACTTCCCGAACGATGCCCTCGATAATCGCGCGGGCGCGTTGGTTCGCCGCTTCGTCCGTCGAAGCGATGTACACGGTGCCGTCTTGCTCGATATCGATTTTGACGCCGGTATCTTCGATAATTTTGTTGATGATCTTGCCGCCGGAACCGATAACGTCGCGAATTTTGTCCGGGTTGATCTTGAGCGACAAAATTTTCGGAGCGTATTTGCTCAGCTCTTTGCGTGGCTCGGTGATCGTCTCAAGCATTTTGCCGAGAATGAACATCCGACCCTCTTTGGCTTGATCCAGAGCTTCCGTCAAAATGGAGCGGTCGATGCCGTCGATTTTGATGTCCATCTGAATTGCCGTAATACCGGCAGATGTGCCCGCAACCTTAAAGTCCATATCGCCGAGATGGTCTTCCATCCCTTGAATATCGGTCAGAATCGACGTATGGTCGCCGTCTTTGATCAAGCCCATTGCGACGCCTGCTACCGGCGCTTTGATCGGTACGCCCGCATCCATCATCGCCAGCGTGCTTGCACAAATGCTCGCCTGAGACGTAGAGCCGTTCGACTCCAATACTTCCGACACGAGACGAATCGTGTACGGGAATTCCACTTCCGAAGGAAGCACTTTAAGCAGCGCGCGTTCGCCTAATGCGCCGTGGCCGATTTCGCGGCGTCCTGGCGGACGAAGCGGGCGAGCTTCCCCGACCGAGAACGGCGGGAAGTTATAGTGATGCATGAAGCGCTTCGATTCCTGCGGACTGATGCCATCGAGAATCTGAACTTCTCCAAGCGGTCCGAGCGTACATACGCTAAGCGCCTGCGTCTGTCCGCGCGTGAACAAGCCGGATCCGTGAGTCCGCGGCAGAATCGCGGTATCCGAGGAAATCGGACGAATCTCCGATAGTCCGCGGCCGTCCGGACGCACCTTGTCGTGCGTAATCAAACGACGAACTTCGTTCTTGACGATGTCGTACAGCACTTCTTTAACGTCGCCCAGCTTCTCCGGCGCTTCGGCATACACTCCGGTGAAATGCTCGACCGTTTCGGCGTTGATCGCGTCAATCGCTTCCTGGCGCGCATGTTTCTCGGCTATTCGTACAGCTTCGACCAGTCGATCCTGCGCGTACGATTTGACTGCGGCTTCGACATCTGCGTCCACGCTGTGCAGCTTCACTTCCATTTTCGGCTGACCGGCGACCTCTACGAGACGATCGATCGTATCGACGATCTTCTTGATCTCATCATGGCCGAACATGATCGCTTCCAGCATGTCCGTCTCGGACACTTCGTTCGCTTCCGCTTCAACCATCATGATCGCATCGCGGGTACCCGCTACGACGACGTACAAATCGCTGATCACTTCCTGCTCCTGCGTCGGGTTTACGATAAACTCGCCGTTGATTCTTCCGACGATAACGCCTCCGACGGGTCCGCTAAACGGCACGTTGGAGATCGACAGCGCTGCGGAGGTTCCGATCATCGCCGCGATTTCCGGAGAGCAATCCTGATCCACGCTGAGCACCAGGTTAACGATCTGAATGTCATTCCGGAAGCCTTCCGGGAACAACGGACGAATCGGGCGGTCCGTTAAACGGCTGGCCAATATCGCCTTTTCGCTCGGTCTTCCTTCCCGTTTAATGAATCCTCCAGGAATTTTGCCTACCGCGTACAACCGCTCTTCATAGTTCACGGTCAACGGGAAGAAATCCAGATCCTTCGGCTCGCTGGAAGCCGTCACGGTAGAGAGTACTACCGTTTCACCATAACGTACAACGACGGCGCCGTTGGCCTGTTTGGCCAATCGTCCGGTTTCCAAAGAAAACGGGCGGCCGCCAAGCTGCATATCCACGCTTTGTTCCAAAACCAATTCCCTCCTCTAAATGCGAGCTTGCGCTCGTCACGTCTTGCAATCTTATGTACTTTCGACACTGTTCCCATTATTTCCTGCCAAGCCTTGTCTTAGGCATCATGTTCATTGTTTCATTGTTTCCCCGCTCATATATAGGGAAAAAGCAACCTGAGCGCCTGTTAGGGCGATAAGCCCCGTACGAAGTGGCCAGGTTGCTTTCATTCGATACAAATTAACGACGCAGACCCAATTTGGCAATCAGGGCGCTGTAGCGGCTAACGTCTTTCGCTTTCAAGTATGCCAGCAGCTTACGGCGTTGACCAACCATCATAAGCAGACCGCGACGGGAGTGGTGGTCTTTCTTGTGCTCCCTGAAGTGTGCTGTCAGATTGTTGATGTTCTGCGTAAGGATAGCGATTTGAACTTCCGGCGAACCGGTGTCCGTAGCGTGCAACTTGTGCTCTTCGATCAATTCTTGTTTGCGTTCTTGCGTCAATGCCATCCTTGTTCACCTCCTTCTTAAAAATCGCCTGTAGCCGAGCTGACGTCGGTGAGAACGTTTCGCCAAGCTAAGGTTCACATTGCGTGTCGCAACGATAGGCGGCTGCCTCTCGATGACAACGTTGTATATTATAACACAACTTAAAGTACATTCACAATGCATTAATCGCGAGCTTTCACCGAGAAGATCTCGCGCGCCTTCGCCGAATCGCTGGCAATTTGCTCAATCAGTTGGTTGATCGATTCGAATTTTTTCTCGGGACGCAAGAAGGAATGAAATCGCAACGCCAAATGTCGCCCGTACAAATCGCCGTCGAAGTCGAACAGATGCGCTTCCAGCTTCAGTGCGCCTCCCGGGGCGTCAAACGTAGGCCGATAGCCCACGTTCAACACTCCGTTATGACGGCTTTCCGCCGTTCCCGCATCAGACAGCACATCGATTTCAATCGCATACACGCCCCGTTGCGGGATTACATAAGGTTGGATCAGCTCCAGGTTAGCCGTCGGATACCCGAGCTGGCGGCCTCTCGCATCTCCGTGAACGACAAGTCCCTTCAGCAGGTAAGGCCTGCCCATTAGCCGGGAAGCAGAGGAGCAATCCCCTTCTTCAAGTCGCGCGCGAATCCGCGTGCTGCTCACTTTGCTGTCGTTCAAAAACACCGGAGAAACAACTTGTACCTGAAGCTCTCCGACATTCCTGAGAGTCTCCGCTTTGCCTTGGCCGCGATGACCGAACGAAAAATCAAACCCGACGATGGTCTCCCTGACGCCAAGAGGAACAATGATCGATTTCACAAATTGCTCGGCGGTTACCTCGGAGAACTCGCGATCAAAACGAATAACGTAAGCCGTATCCACGCCCAACTCGGCGATGAGAGCCAGCTTGTCCTCCAGAGGGGTTAACACTCCGTCGTATTGCGAGCCGTGCCCTAGAACGACTCTCGGATGCGGATCGAACGTCATGACGGCCGACGCCCAGCCGTTCTCCCTCGCCGATGCAACGGCCTGACGAATCACTTCCTGATGTCCCAGATGAACGCCGTCGAAAAAGCCGATTGCGAGCGAGAGTCCGTTTTTGGCCGCACCTTCGGGCAAGCCTTCCGTTACATTCGCAACTGATAATTGAATCCGTTCCACCTGATGCCCTCCTGCTTAATCGGACTGACTGTCATGCGGCTGATCTTCCGAAGGATGAAACACCTTAACGGGGCGGATCCACTCCGTCGTCTCGTCCACGGAAAACAAACCGAGAAAAACGCCGTCCGAGCGGTAGAGCTTCCACAACCCTTGCCGGTCCGGAACGGGCCGCAGCCGCTCTGTCCGAATTCCTTTGCCTTGAAGCGCGTATCGCGATTCCTGCTCCGCGGCGCTCGTCGAAGGCAGCTGAGTAAGCAGCCTATCCGCTGCAAGCAGCTTGCCGTCCATCTCGCCCTTCTCGATCAGCCCCGGAATCTCCTCAAGCGTTACGCAGTGCTCCTGGCTTATTCCGGCGCTTTCAAGACGAACGAGCTCCGCCATCACCGCCGGAACGCCGAGCTTCCGTCCGATGTCCACGCATAATGTACGAATATAAGTGCCTTTGGAGCAGGCGACCGTAAACGTCACTTCGGGCTCGTCCGTGCCGGCTGTCACCTCGTCCACGTCGATTCGGTGAATGGTTACCCGGCGAGCTTTGCGCTCGACGGTTATCCCCTGTCTGGCCAGTTCATACAGACGTTTACCGTCGACCTTTACGGCCGATACCATCGGCGGAATCTGATCGATCTCGCCGACAAAGGAAAGCACGGCTTCCCTGATCGCGGGTTCGGTCAGGAACGAAGCGTCCTTCCGTTCGATAATTTCGCCGCTCAGATCTTCGCTATCTGTCGCGATGCCGAATCTGAGTTTGGCCCGATACGTTTTGGGCGCTTCCTGCAAATATTCGACCAGACGGGTCGCACGACCGACGCACAGCGGCAGAACCCCTGTGACGGCCGGATCCAGCGTTCCCGTATGGCCGATGCGGCGCTCGCGTAGCAGTCGCCTCGCTTTGGCGACAACGTCGTGCGACGTCCAGCCGGCAGGCTTCCAAATGGCAAGCACGCCTTCCCAGTTCCGCTTGCCGTCCGTCATAATGCCTCCAACGCTTTCCGCACCTCTTCGATCGTCAGTCGGATAACCTCCGGCAACGGATCCGTGAACCTGCATCCCGCAGCGCGGACATGGCCGCCTCCGCCGAAACGTTGGGCCACTTCCGCCACGTTCACCTTGCCGGCGGATCTCATACTGACTTTAACCGATTGCTCTCCATTTTGTTTGAAGAGCAGACCGACCTCGACGCCTTCGATATTGCGCGGATAGTTAACGAGACCTTCCAGATCTTCATTCGTCGCTCCGGTCTCCTCCAAATCCTCCGAAGTGACCCAGAGCCAGGCGATTCGCTCGTCCTCGCTCAGCTCAAGTCTGGACAGACCGCGCTGCAATATGCGCAGTTGTCCAGGCGTCATCCGCTCCAGCAGATGTTCCGCCAGCTCCGGCCCGTTCGCGCCGGCCTGAAGCAGCCGCGAAGCCATCGCCATGACGAGCGGAGACGTACTGGAATAGCGGAAGCCGCCAGTATCCGTCAGCAAACCCGTATAGATCGCGGTCGCCACATCGGCGTCCGGCTCCATTCCCAGCTCATCCAGCAGCTCGAACAAAATTTCCGCTGTGGCGGCCGCATGGAACTTCATCAGATTCACTCGGCCGAAGCCGTTGTTCGTCGGATGATGATCGATATTGAGCAGCTCGGCGTCCGGAGCGAACCATGCCTCCGTGCGCCCAACCCTCGCATAATCGGCGCAATCGACGCAAATGACGTTCCGATACTGTCTGACCGGCGAATTTCCTTCCGGCTGGTCGTTGTTGTCCATTGCATGGATGTCAGAGCTTTTCCATAGAAACCGTAGCCGGGAAGGCACGGCGCCCTCGTTCAGCATCGTGTACCGCTTCCCCAGCTTTTCCAGCATCCAAGCTACGGTTACCGTCGAGCTAATCGCATCGCCGTCGGGTTGCACGTGAGAAACGATCAGAAAGTCGTCCCTATCGCGGATAAAAGCGGCCGCTTCCTTTAATTGCTCGGCCCACATGCCGTTCCCTCCCCTCGGGCTTTAAGACTCTTGAGATTGTTGATTGATCTGCTGCAGCAAATCTTCAATATGGCTTCCATACGCGATGGAGCTGTCGAAGCGGAACTCGATCGCCGGCGTATGACGCAGCTTCACCCGCCGCCCCAACTCCGAGCGCAGAAATCCGTTCGCGCGGCCGAGCGCCTTCAGCGTCTCTTCCTTCTGCTCCTCGCTGCCGAGAATGCTCAAATAAACTCGGGCAAGGGAGAGATCGTTGGTTAGATCCACTCCCGTTACCGTTATAAAACCAATGCGCGGGTCTTTCAGCTCCGTCTGGATGACGTTGCTGATTTCTTTTTTAATTTGTTCGCCGACCCGTCCGACTCGAAACTTAGCCATTCAGATCCCACCTTCACGTGCTGCTGGGATTAACGCTCAACGGACTCCATGACGAAGGCTTCGATAACGTCGCCCAGTTGAATGTCATTGAATTTATCAAGCGTAATTCCGCATTCATAGCCTTCCGAAACTTCCTTCGCGTCATCCTTGAAGCGCTTGAGCGAGTCGATCTTGCCCGTGTAGACGACGATTCCGCCGCGCAGCAGGCGAGCTTCCGCGTTCCGCAATATTTTGCCGTCGGTGACCATACAGCCGGCAATCGTGCCCACCTTCGTCACCTTGAACATATCGCGAACTTCCGCGTGGCCGGTCACCTTCTCCTTGAAGATCGGATCGAGCATCCCCTTCATCGCGTACTCGATCTCTTCGATCACTTTGTAGATGATCGAGTGCAGTCGGACGTCGACCTTCTCCTGCTCGGCGATCGATTGAGCGCGCGGCTCCGGACGTACGTTAAAGCCGATGACGATTGCGGAGGAAGCCGATGCAAGAATAATATCGGATTCCGTAACCGCGCCTACGCCGCTGTAAATCGTACGAACGCGAACGCCTTCGATCTCGATTTTCTCAAGCGAGCCTTTGAGGGCTTCCAGAGAACCTTGAACGTCGGCCTTGAGGATAACGTTGAGCTCCTTGATGTCGCCTTCTTTGATTTTGCTGAACAGATCTTCCAGCGTAACCGCCTGGTTCGCTTTCATCTGCGATTGACGAGTCTTGATCGAACGCTTGTCGGAAATTTCCCGCGCTTTGCGCTCGTCCTCGAATACCATGAACGGATCGCCTGCTTGCGGCACTTCCGTCAAACCGGTAATTTCCACCGGGGTCGACGGTCCCGCTTCCTTGATCCGGCGTCCGCGGTCATTCGTCATGGCGCGAATTCGACCAAAGCAGTCGCCTGCGACAAACGCATCGCCCACTTTGAGCGTACCGTTCTGAACGAGGATGCGGGCAACCGGCCCTTTTCCTTTGTCCAGCTCGGCTTCCATAACCGTACCGCGCGCCCGTTTGTCCGGGTTCGCCTTGTAGTCGTTCACCTCGGCGACGAGCAGGATCATCTCCAGCAAGCCGTCCAAGTTCAAGCGCTGCTTCGCGGACACTTCGACGAAAATCGTGTCTCCGCCCCATGCCTCTTGTACAAGACCGTACTCGGTCAGCTCTTGCTTGACTTTATCCGGGTTGGCGCTCGGCTTGTCGATCTTGTTGACTGCTACGATAATCGGCACGTTGGCCGCTTTCGCGTGAGCGATCGCCTCTACCGTCTGCGGCATGACGCCGTCGTCGGCAGCAACTACGAGAATCGTAATATCGGTAACCTGCGCTCCGCGGGCACGCATCGTCGTGAACGCTTCGTGACCCGGCGTATCGAGGAACGTAATTTTTTTGCCATTGATTTCGACTTGGTAAGCGCCGATGTGCTGCGTAATTCCGCCGGCTTCGCCGCTTGCAACCTTCGTCTCGCGAATCGCGTCGAGCAATGTCGTTTTACCGTGATCGACGTGACCCATGATCGTAACGACAGGAGGACGGTTAACGAGATCGTCCGGATCGTCGTTCTCTTCGGTCGTCTCGAACTGCGTATCCTCGACGACGATTTTCACTTCGGCTTCGACGCCGTAATCGGAAACGACGAGCAGAACCGTATCCAGATCCAGATCCTGGTTGATCGTGGCCATAACGCCCATCAGCAGCAGCTTCTTGATCACTTCGGAGGCGTCCTTGTGCAGCAGCTTCGCCAATTCGCCAACCGTCATATTGCCGCGAACGATAACCTTCTTCGGCGTATTGTCGATTTTCTCGCGCGGAGGCTGGTTGCTCTTGCGAGCGTTCTTGCCGCCTTTGCCTCTCGGTCCTCTGAAATTCGTTCTGCCGTCGTCGAACCGGTTGTTTTCTTTACGTTTGAAATCACTCTCGCCCGGACGCCCTTTGCCATCGCGGCCCGCCGGTCTGCTGCTGTCTCCCGGGCGACCGCCTCTGGCCCCCGCAGCCGATGGAGCCGGACTGCGGCCTGCGCCGAATCCCTGGCCCGGACGCGTCGCCGCGCCGCCTTGACCTCCGCTTTGCGGACGATTGCCGAAGCTGCCGCCTTGACCCCCGCCTTGCGGACGGTTGCCGTAGCCGCCTTGGCCTCCGCCTTGACCGCTGCCTTGCGGACGATTGCCGTAGCTGCCGCCTTGGCCTCCGCCTTGCGGACGGTTGCCGTAACCGCCTTGGCCTCCGCCTTGACCGCTGCCTTGCGGACGGTTGCCGTAGCCACCCTGGCCTCCGCCTTGACCGCTGCCTTGCGGACGGTTGCCGTAGCCGCCTTGGCCTCCGCCTTGACCGCTGCCTTGCGGACGGTTGCCGTAGCCGCCCTGGCCTCCGCCTTGACCGCTGCCTTGCGGACGGTTGCCGTAGCCGCCTTGACCTCCGCCCTGCGGACGGTTGCCATCGCGATTGCCGTACCCGCCTTGGCCTCCGCCCTGCGGACGGTTGCCATCGCGATTGCCGTACCCACCTTGGCCCCCGCCCTGCGGACGGTTGCCATCGCGATTGCCGTACCCACCTTGGCCTCCGCCCTGCGGACGGTTGCCATCGCGATTGCCATAGCCGCCTTGGCCTCCGCCTTGCGGACGGTTGCCATCGCGGTTGCTGGAGCCGCCTTGACCGCTGCCGCCCTCGCTTTGCCCTTGCGGACGCGACTCAGACTGCGGCTGTTGTGCGGACGAAGAAGCGCTCGTATCCTGCGCAGGCGCCGAAGACACCTTAGCCGTTGGCGCTGCCGACTCTGAAGCTGCCGGAGCTGGCGCCGCAGGACTTTGTTGCGGCGTCGAAGCTTGAACCTGAGCCGCAGGACGCGGTTGCTGTTGCTGCTGGCTGCCAGATGCTGCGCTCTGTCCGCTCGGCTGCGAACGACGCTCCCGCTCAGGAGCGGGAGCCGCCGCCGGCTTGGCGGAGGCTTGGGCCATTTTCGCGGCCGCGTTCGCTTTAATATCGCGGAAGAACTTCTCCACCGCGCCCGTCATGCCGTCTTCCATCACGCTCATGTGATTGTTAACCGGCATGTTCATTCTTTTCAAAATCGTAATAACTTCCTTGCTGCTCATATTGAGCTGCTTGGCGTATTCGTAAACCCTTAGCTTATCCTTGTTATCCGTTTGATCTTGCTTACTCAATATTCTCCACCTCCGAGTGTTGATTCCAACCGGCGGCCAGCATATCGGCGAATCCTCGATCCGTTACCGCGAACAGGACGCGTTCGGGTTTGCCTACAGCCGATCCCAGTTCGAATCGCGTAAAACCGACTAGCAATGGTACACCGTAACTGTTGCATTTATCTGTAACTTTTTTTCTCGTATTATCCGAAGCGTCGCCGGCGAGCAGTACAAGCTTGGCTTCGCCCGAGCGGATCGCCTTCAGCACAATCTCTTCCCCGCTGATCAGCTTGCCCGCCCTTGTCGCCAGACCTAACCGGGACAACGCCTTATTGGCCATCTTCATCGTCGCCCACCAGCTCCTTGTTCGCCTGGAATTCCTCTTCCACCTGAATGAAGTCGGCTTCCAAACGATCGTAGATATCCGCGCCGACCGGCGTCTTCAAGGCGCGCTCGAACGCCTTCGACTTCTTCGCCAGCTTAAAGCAAGCGACCTTGCCGCACAGATATGCGCCGCGGCCCGGCTTTTTGCCGGTCAGATCGATGTGGATCTCTCCCTCCGGAGAGCGCACGATTCGGATCAGTTCTTTCTTCGCCATCATTTCCTGACAAGCGACGCATTTGCGCTGCGGAATTTTCCTTGGTCTCACGGCGATCCCCCTCAGTCGATGGATACGCTGTCCTGGTGCATCGTAGCTCCGCTCGATTTCGGACGTCCGTATTCCTGCTCAGCCTGCGTCTCGCTCTTAATATCGATTTTCCAGCCGGTCAGCTTCGCAGCCAAACGAGCGTTCTGGCCCTTAATGCCGATCGCGAGGGAAAGCTGATAGTCCGGCACGATTACCCGCGCCATCTTCTCCGCTTCGAACACGATAACCTCCAGCACCTTGGAAGGGCTGAGCGCGTTCGCCACATATTCGTCAATCGCTTCGGACCAACGGACAATGTCGATTTTCTCGCCTTTCAGCTCCGTGACGATCGACTGCACGCGAGTGCCGCGCTGCCCGACGCAGGAGCCTACAGGATCCACTTCCTCGTTGCGGGAGTATACGGCGATCTTCGAACGGAAGCCGGCTTCCCGCGCGACCGAACGAATTTCGACCGTGCCGTCGAAGATTTCCGGAACCTCGAGTTCGAACAGCCGCTTCAGCAGGCCGGGATGAGTGCGCGACAAAATGATCTGCGGGCCTTTGCTCGTGTTTTCAACCTTCGTAATGAAAGATTTGACGCGATCCCCTTGCTTGAACTTGTCGGTCGGCATCAGCTCGGTGATCGGCAGCGCCGCTTCGACCTTGCCAAGATCGACGTAAAGGTTGCGCAAGTCCATCCGCTGCACGATTCCGGTAACGATGTCCTGCTCTTTGTCTACGAACGCATGGTAGATCAATCCGCGCTCCGCCTCGCGGATGCGCTGCGTGACGACCTGCTTCGCCGTCTGCGCGGCAATCCTTCCGAAGTCGCGCGGCGTCACTTCAATCTCGGCGATGTCGTCGATCTGATAGTGCGGATTGATCGCTCTGGCCGTCTCCAGAGAGATTTCCATGCGCGGATCCAGCACCTCTTCCACGATCGTCTTGCGCGCGTACACTTTAATCAAGCCCGTCGTCCGGTTGATGTCCACGCGAACGTTCTGCGCCGTATTAAAGTTGCGTTTGTAGCTGGAGATAAGTGCCGCTTCGATAGCTTCGATCAGGACATCCTTGCTAATGCCCTTATCTCGCTCGATTTCGGACAGCGCCTCGATAAACTCCATGCTCATGGCTCCCTAATTCCTCCTCAATATACGCGGCTGCCGCAGCTATTGCTGCAGCCCGCGTCCTCGTTAATAGATTAGAAAACGATGGCCAGCCTTGCGGAAGCCACTTTATCGTAAGGGATCGCCTGCTTGCGGCGTCCGACCGTCACAATCAATGTCGTGCCGTCGAATTCCTCTAGACGTCCTTCAAACTCCTTGGCTCCGTCAAGCTTCTCGTAGGTCGTCACGAAAACGTGCTTGCCTACCGCCTTGACGACGTCCTGCGCGTTCTTGAGCGGACGCTCCGCGCCGGGCGAGCTGACCTCCAGAAAATACGCGTCTGTGATCGGGTCCAGCTCATCCAGCTTAACGCTGATGAATTCGGAAAAACGGCCGCAATCGTCGATGTCGATGCCGCCTTCCTTATCCACGTAAATACGCAAAAACCAGTTGCTTCCCTCTTTCACGTATTCCACGTCCACCAGTTCCAACTCGTTCTCCTCCAGGTAGGAGGTTGCGCAGTTTTCCACGATGGATTTGATTTGCGGTGAATTCAAAAAGGTATACCTCCCGATGTTCCAAATGGATGGCCGCAGCCTTCCGCGACGTCCTCGCAGCCTTACAGACCCGTAGACAAAACGGAAAGAGTGGGTTTCCCCACTCTTCTGCAGACAGTGTTATCCACATGATTACCAAAAATAATATAACATAACCTTACAGCCTCTGGCAACCACAACTTTCCTGAGCGCCCGCCATCGTCCCTAGAACAGACTAAGCTGGTTCGACTCCGGCAGCCCCCGGAACGCGCCGAGTCCGGTCAGCAGCTCGACGATCGTTTTACTTGCCCGGGAACGCTGCTGGAAGTCCTCGATCGACAGGAAATCGCCATCTTCGCGCGAAGCGGCAATATTGCGCGCCGCGTTCTCGCCGACGCCGGGAATGGCGCCGAACGGAGGAATCAAGCTGTCTCCGTCTACGATAAAACGAGTCGCTTCGGAGCGGTACAGGTCGACCGTTTTGAACTTGAAGCCCCGCGCGGTCATTTCCAGCCCCATCTCGAGTATCGAGATCATGTTCTTCTCTTTCGTCGTCGCCTGGAAGCCCTTCTCCTCGATTTCGAGCAGCATTTTCAAAATCGCATCGTAACCTTGACAGAACAGCTCGACGTCGAAGTCGCCCGCGCGCACCGAGAAGTACGTCGCATAATATTCGATCGGATAATACAATTTGAAGTAGGCCGTTCTCACTGCAGAAATAACGTAGGCCGCGGCGTGCGCTTTCGGGAACATGTACTCGATGCGCAAGCACGAATCGATGTACCACTGCGGCACCTTGCAGCGCTTCATCTCCTCGATCCACTCCGGAGTAAGCCCCTTGCCCTTACGCACGCTTTCCGTAATTTTGAACGCCAGCGAGGCGTCCATGCCCGCCTTATAAATGAGGAAAAGCATAATATCGTCGCGACAGCCGATAACCGTCTTGATCGTACACGTATTGTTCTTGATCAGCTCTTGCGCGTTTCCGAGCCACACGCCGGTTCCGTGCGACAGCCCCGATATTTGCAGCAGGTCGGCGAACGAGGCCGGCTTCGTCTCTTCCAGCATCTGGCGCACGAAGCGCGTTCCCATCTCCGGCACGCCGAACGTCGCCACGGGCGAACGAATCTGCTGCGGCGACACGCCGAGCGCTTCGACGGAATTGAACAGGCTCATGACCTTCGGATCGTTCATCGGAATCGTCGTCGGATCGACGCCGGTCAAATCCTGCAGCATCCGCATCATCGTCGGATCGTCGTGTCCCAGAATATCGAGTTTGAGCAGATTCGCGTCGAAGGCGTGGTAATCGAAGTGCGTCGTTTTCCACTCCGCGCTTGTATCGTCGGCCGGGTACTGCACCGGCGTAATATCTTCCACTTCCATATAATCCGGCACAACGACGATACCGCCCGGGTGCTGTCCGGTACTTCTCTTAACGCCTGTGCAGCCCGCTGCAAGCCGGCCCACCTCCGCGCCGCGCCACGACTTGGCGTGCTCTTCCTCGTATTTCTTCGTAAATCCATACGCGGTTTTCTCGGCAACCGTGCCGATCGTGCCCGCGCGGAACACACTTTTCTCACCAAACATGACCTTCGTGTAGTTGTGCGCATTCGGTTGATACTCGCCCGAGAAGTTCAAATCGATGTCGGGCACCTTGTCCCCTTTAAAGCCAAGGAACGTCTCGAACGGAATGTCCTGCCCTTCCCCGCGCATCATCGTGCCGCAGTTCGGGCACGCCTTGTCCGGCAAGTCGAAGCCGCTGGGCACGCTGCCGTCGAGAAACCATTCGCTGTGCTTGCAATCTGGAACGCGGCACAAATAATGAGCCGGAAGCGGGTTAACCTCGGATATGCCGAGGAATGTCGCGACAATCGACGATCCGACGGATCCCCGCGATCCGACGAGATAGCCGTCTTCATTGGATTTTTTGACGAGTCGGGCCGAAATAAGATAGTTGGCCGAGAAACCGTACTTGATAATCGGCACAAGCTCCTTCTCGAGCCGAGCCGTCACGACCTCCGGCAGTTCGTCGCCGTACATGCTGCGCGCCGTGGCATAACACGTATTGCGAATTTCGTCGTCCGCGCCTTCGATAATCGGCGTAAACAGCTCGTCGGGGAACAGCTTGATCTCCTCGAACCGGTCGGCCAGCTCGGACGTGTTGGTGACGACCACCTCGTAAGCTTTCTCGTCGCCGAGAAACTTGAACGCCTCCAGCATTTCCGTTGTCGTGCGGAAATGAGCGTCCGGCTTGCGCTGATCCTTCAGCGGACTGAAGCCGGTAATGCCGTGAATCGTAATATCGCGGAAAATTTTGTCCCGTGGTTGCAAATAGTGAACGTTGCCCGTCGCAATGACCGGCTTCGTCAGCTTCTCGCCAAGCCGGACGATGCGCCGCAGCGCCTCTTCCAGCGAAGCTCTGCTGCCGACAAGCCCTTTGTCCAGCAAGTGCATATAGAAGTCGAGCGGCTGAATTTCCAGCACATCGTAGAAGGCGGCGACTTCCTCGGCTTCTTCAATCGATTTGTTCAGCACCGTCTCGAACAGTTCGCCCTTCTCGCAGCCGGAGATGATCAGCAGTCCTTCGCGGTATTCGATCAGCTTGCTCCGCGGAATACAGGCCACGCGATGAAAATATTCGGTATGAGACATCGAAATCAGCTTATATAAGTTCTTCTTGCCGACCGCATTAAGCGCGTAGATGCCGCAGTGGAACGGACGCGTCGTCTTCCAGCCGTTCTCGTTGAGGCCGTTGAGCGTGTTTAACTGATTGATGCCGCGGGTTTGAAGATCCTTCAGCAATCCGTTCAAAATTCCGCCGAGCGCGACCGTATCGTCGATCGCCCGGTGATGATTTTCGAGCGATACCTTGTACAGCGAAGCGAGTGTATTGAGCCGGTGGTTTTTCATCGTCGGATGCAAATACCGGGCCACCTCAAGCGTATCCAATGCGGGGTTGTCCAGCGGCGGCAAACCGAATTGTTTGCAGGAATGCTGGATAAAGCCGATGTCGAAGCGGGCGTTATGCGCCACAAGAATCGCATCCCCGACAAATTCGATAAATTCCTTCAGCTTCGGCTCCAGCTCCGGCGCGCCTCTGACCATGTCGTCGGTAATGTTCGTCAACTGCTGAATGTTATACGGAATGGGCTCGTGCGGATCGATGAACGTCTCGAAGCGATCAAACTCCTGACCGTTCTTCATCTTGACGCCGGCCAGCTCGATAATTTTGTTGTCGGTGACCGAAAGTCCTGTCGTCTCGATATCGAACACGACGTATTCCGCATCCTCAAGCGTCTGCTCTCGCGGCTGAATGACCATGCCGACCGAATCGTTAACGACGTTGGCTTCTACGCCGTACATCACCTTGATTCCGTGCTTCTTGCCGGCTTTCGCCGCATCGGGATAGCACTGCACGTTGCCGTGATCCGTTACCGCAATCGCCTTATGGCCCCACTTGGCCGCTGTTTTGATATATACGTCGACTGGCGTAACCGCGTCCATCGTGCTCATCGTCGTGTGCAGGTGAAACTCAACGCGCTTCTCTTCGGCCGTATCCTTCGGCTCCGGCGGAGAGGGCATTTCGCGAATATCGTTGGGGAACATGACCAGCTCCGGCGGATTGAGGAAACGGTCGTATTCGATTTTCCCCCGCATCTTCACCCACTTGCCGTTAGCCAGCAGGTTGAGCATCTTGATATCTTCTTTGTTCTTGCCGAAAATTTTGATCGAGAGAGAATCGGAAAAATCGGTAATCGAGCAGGTGAACAGCGTGCTGCCTGTCCGCAGCTCCTTCGTCTCCAAGCCGAAAATGACGCCTTGCACCGTCACCTTCTTCTCTTCCTCGCGAATTTCCTGGATCGGCACCGGCGGCTCCTTGATCTCGTAGCCGTGCTGCAGCACCTGCGGCGCTTCGCCCTCTTCGACCGCAGGAGCTTCCTCTCGGGCGCTTGCCATAATCTGTTCGATAGCGGCCCGATTTTCTTCCTCGATCTTCTGCGTAAATTCCGTATACGTATCGGGACTCGTCTCCCCGACGATCATCTTTACGCGAAAAGAACGAAGAAACCGCCGCTCGAAAAACTTGACCGCATAGGTGTCGATTTCTTTCTTGCGAGCCAGCGCAAGGTTCGTCTCATTCAGCAGCGCGACGTTCAAGACGTCCCCCTCCACGCTAACGTTCGCTTTCGCGAGCCAGCCGTTAACGGAAGCGACTTCCTTCTGCATCCGTTCCACAAAAGCGAGCCAATACTCCTTGACAATGCTGTCCGTTGTAACCTGCGCTTCGTAATTCATAACGAGATCAACGTCAGCGATATGTCCAAGCTTGGCCTTGACTCGCTCTAACGTGCCTATGTATATGTTTCTTGGAAGCAGCGTTTCCTTGCCGACTGTAATCGTCCATCGTTTGCGCGACCGGCTGATTTCCACTTGCTCAATGTGCCCGTCCCGAAAATGCTGCCCCAGCCACTCGGTCGGGAGCTCGGCCTGCTGCAGCAGCACTTCGAACCGTTTGCGCCTATCATCCGTCAGCTGCATTCCCACGTTCCTCTCCTTGCGTTATGGCCCTGAAATATAAAAGCTTCCGGGAAAAGGGCCGGCGCGGATAACCGCATCCGGACACCGTCTTCCATCAGAAGCTGACGTTGCGCTTTCTATTTATTTTACTAGAAGGCTACCGAACGGGCAACCCACATTGTGTCGAAAAATGAAGCAAAGTAAGTTGTATCGATTCAAGCGCGCCGGGGCATCTATCTCGATACACTCTTTTATTCTCGTTATTTCTCCATCAATACGCCCGAGCGAACACCACAGTGTGCTCGGCCGCGTCGCCGCACACGAGACATTTGCTCTTCTTCTCGGCCGGCTCGAACGGAATGTTCCGGCTTGTCGCGCCGGTCTCTTCCTTCACCTGCTTCTCGCAGGCGTCGGAACCGCACCAGCCGGCGAGCGCGAAGCCGCGCTTCTCTTCCATCGCCGCTTTGTATTCGTCCAGCGTATCCACCGAGAAGAAGTTCTCTTCGCGGAACGATTGCGCGCGCTCGTACATGTCCGTGTGGATTTGCTCCAGCAGCGCCTGCACTTCGGCGACAAGATTGTCCAGAGCGACCGACTTCTTCTCGCCGGTCACGCGGGAGACGAGCACGCACTGACCGTTCTCCAGATCGCGCGGGCCGAGCTCCAGACGGATCGGGATGCCGCGCATCTCGTATTCGTTGAACTTCCAGCCCGGGGACACGTCGGCGCGGTCGTCCACCCGCACGCGAATGCCGGCAGCCTTCAGCTGTGCGTACAGCTCGTCCGTCTTGCCGATCACGACTTCGCGCGTCTTCGGCGGGCCGATCGGAATCATCACCACTTGCGTCGGCGCCACCTTAGGCGGAACGACAAGGCCGCGATCGTCGCCGTGCACCATGATCAACGCGCCGATCAGACGCGTACTGACTCCCCAGGAGGTCGTATGGCAATATTGCTGCGTATTCTCGCGATCTAGATACTTGATGTCGAAAGCTACGGCAAACTTCGTCCCGAGATAGTGCGACGTTCCGGCCTGAACAGCGCGTCCGTCCTTCATCATCGCTTCGATGGAATACGTGTCCACCGCTCCGGCAAAACGCTCCGAAGGCGTCTTCTGTCCTTTGATGACCGGAATCGCCAAAACGTTCTCCACGAAGTCGGTGTACACGTCGAGCATCTGCATCGTCTCTCTGCGCGCATCCGCCTCGTCCTCGTGCGCCGTATGGCCTTCCTGCCACAAAAACTCGCTTGTCCGCAAAAACGGCAGCGTTCTTTTCTCCCAGCGCACGACGTTGGCCCACTGGTTGATCAGCAACGGCAGATCGCGATACGAGTTGATCCACTTCGAGTACATATGGCCGAACATCGTCTCCGAGGTCGGACGAATCGCCAGCTTCTCCTCAAGCTGCTCTCCGCCCGCTTCCGTCACGAAAGGCAGCTCGGGGTTAAAGCCCTCCACATGCTCCTTCTCCTTCGTGAAGAAGCTTTCCGGAATAAACAGCGGGAAATACGCGTTGCGATGCCCCGTATCCTTAAACCGCCGGTCCAACTCCTTCTGCATGTTCTCCCATAGCTCGTAGCCGTCCGGACGGAACACGATGCAGCCGCGCACCGGCGAATAGTCCATCAGCTCCGCTTTTTTAATGACATCGATATACCAGCGGGAGAAATCCTCCTCTTGAGGCGTAATCTCCGTTACGAATCCTTTATCCTTCGACATGACGGTCCTCCAACTCCTGATTAGGCTTGCGAAACGCTTTGCACGGCTTAATTTTTGACCAATCCTACGATATCGTTATACGTAACTACGATCATCAGCAGCATAAGCATGGCGAATCCGACGAGATGAACCATGCTCTCTCGGTTTGGATCGATCGGCTTGCCGCGGATCGCCTCCAGTCCAAGGAACAGCAGCCGGCTTCCGTCCAATGCCGGGATCGGCAGCAGATTGAAGATGCCTAAGTATAGGCTGAGAATGCCGGCCCACAGCGTCAGCTGCGCCAGCCCCTGCTGCGCGATTTCCACCGTCACCTGCGTCGTCTTGACCGGGCCGCCCAGGTCGTCCAGCTTGAACTCTCCGAAAATCAGCTTGCGGAACCCTTCGAAAATGACCTGCGTCATCTCCACCATGTTATTCCCTGCGAAGCGGATCGTCTCCACTGCGCCGGGGCTGCGCATCTCCCCGATCGGATAAATGCCGATTTTCCCCGTCTCCGGATCGGGCGTCACCTTGATCGGCAGCTCCACGCCGTCTCGATCGACGACCAGATTAAGCGGTTTGCCCGCCGACTCGTTGATTTTCTCCACCATAGTGTTCAAATCGCCGCCGACAGGCTCTCCGTTAATCGACTTGACCCAGTCGCCCTTTTCAATGCCCGACTGAGCGGCCGGCGCGCCTGCCACCACCTTGGAGATGAACACCTTCGAAGAGTTCTCGACAGGTATGCCCTGCAGCACAAGGTACAGCGCGAACAGCACGAAAGCCAGCACGAAGTTCATCACTGGGCCTGCGAATATCGAGAGAGCTCGCTGTCCGACTGTTTTATGTCCGAACTGGCGATCAAGCGGCGCGATCTGCGTCTCTCTGCCTTTGGCGATCACTTGCGCCTGAGGGTGGACGGCATAGCGCTCGATGTCGCCATCGATGTCCAGTGTGATGAATAAATGCTTCTCCAGATCGAGCGCCGTCACTTCTCCGCGCATGACGTCCGAACGTTCGTCCAGACGATCCAAATAAATGCGCGTCGCCTTATCGTCTTTCACTCGCAGCGCAACGGTCTGCCCAGGCTGCACCTCGACGATCTCGGGGTCTTCCCCGGCCATGCGGACGAAGCCGCCGATCGGAAGCAGCCTCAGCGTATAGCGAGTTTCCCCTCGCTTCACGGAGAACAGCTTAGGGCCGAAGCCGATCGCGAACTCGCGCACGAGAATGCCCGCCCTGCGGGCAAAGTAGAAGTGCCCCCACTCATGCAAGGAAACGAGCAAGAAAAACATTAATATCGTCAGCAGCGCAACCTGTAAATTTCCCATCTGTCCAACCCCTTTGCGATTCGAAAGCAACCGTCCGGGCGTATCGCTCCGGCTCGGCTGATCTTAGATTAACATTATTGTCCGAGCCGTTACAAGCGAGCCCGCAGGGGTCAGCCGACCGCTTCCGCTTCCCGCCGCGCCCAAGCGTCCGTCTCGAGAATCGCCTCCAGGTTCGGAGACGGTAACGAGACATGCTTCGCGAGCGTGCGCTCAATCGTTTCCTCGATCGCCAGGAAGGAAATTTCGCCACGAAGAAACCGTGCGACGGCAACCTCGTTCGCCGCGTTAAACACCGTCGTTGCAGTGCCTCCCGCTCTACCGGACTCGTAAGCGAGACGCAAACAAGGATAACGTTCGAAGCTCATCGGCCTGAAATGTAGAGCGCCCTGCTTCAGCAGATCAAGCGGCGAAGCTGGGGAAGCGACGCGCTCCGGATAGGTAAGCGCGTATTGGATCGGCACGCGCATGTCGGGATTGCCGAGCTGCGCGATAACGCTCGTGTCGACGAATTCGACCATCGAATGGACGATGCTCTCCGGATGCAGCACTACGTCAATCTGATCGTACGGCAGATCGAACAGCCAGTGGGCTTCAATCACTTCAAGCCCTTTGTTGGCCATCGTCGCCGAATCGATCGTGACCTTGGCGCCCATACTCCAGTTCGGATGCTTCAACGCATCCTCGACCGTGACGTTCTTCAGTTGCTCGCGCCCGAGATCGCGGAAGCTTCCTCCGGAAGCGGTCAGCATCAGCCGTTTGATCGCCTTCGCCGGTTCCCCGTTTAAGCACTGGAAAATTGCCGAATGCTCGCTGTCGACCGGCAGAATGGAGACGCCCTTCTCCCTCGCGCGGCTCATCACGAGATGCCCCGCCGTCACGAGCGTCTCTTTGTTGGCCAGACCGATATCCGCGCCCGCCTCAATTGCCGCCAGAGTCGAAGTCAGCCCAAGGCTGCCAACTAGCGCGCATACGACGTAGTTGGCGCCCGATTCGCCCGCAATCTGCCGCAATCCCTCTTCTCCGTGCACGACGCGAACGTCCGAAGGCGCTTCCGCCCTGACCTGCGCGGCCAGCTCCGCAGTGCCGGCGGACACCCAGCGCGGCTTAAATTGCCGCACCTGCTCAAGCAGCAAGCCGATGTTGGCTCCAGCCGCCAGACCTACGACCTCGTAATCCTCCGGACGACGCGAGATCACGTCGAGCGTCTGAGTACCGATCGAGCCCGTGCTGCCGAGTACGGCTATTTTTTTCATAGTCAACCTCCGCTGTCCACTCTATGTTTATGTAGTCGATCGCCGGATTATCCTGCCAAAAGCCCAAGCAAATGGACGAGCGGAAACACGATCAGCCAGCTGTCCGTTCTGTCCAGCACTCCGCCGTGTCCCGGCAGCAATTGGCCGGAATCCTTCACCCCGCGGAACCGCTTGTACGCGGATTGGATCAGGTCGCCCAACTGTCCAGCGACCGCTGCCGTCAGTCCGATCAACGCCGCACGTCCGTAGCCGAGCCATTCCGGCTGTGCGTAAGCGAAGATCAGGCCGACCAGAACTGCGATCGCAAGACCGCCAAGCGCGCCCTCGATCGTCTTGTTCGGGCTGATCGAAGGCCACAGCTTCGTCCGCCCAATCGCCTTGCCTACGAAATACGCTCCAGCGTCGGACGCCCAGATACAAGCGAACGCAAGCGCCGACCAGAATATGCCGTGCTCCAGTTCTCTCGTCGCCGCCATGTAATGAAATCCCATGCCCACATAGATCGCTCCGAGGAACAGCACGCTGGCATTTTCCAGCTGAATGCGATTTTTGCTGAATACCGTTGCGGCCAGCAGCACGAACATGAGCAGCCATACGGTCGTCCCCAGCGGCGGCAGTTCGCCCCCGAACGGAAGACCGGGCAAGGCGATCAGCAGCGTCGCTACGAAGCCGACCAACACGTCCGGACGCGTCCATGCCTGCCCGTTCAGCCTTGCGAATTCCCAGTATCCGATAATCGCCATGGCCAACAGCAGCCCGCTATAATACCAGCCTCCCGCGACCAATAAACCGATGAATATCGCCCCGGCGACGACGCCGGTAACGATCCGCTGACCCATACCGTCACAGCCCTCCGTAGCGGCGCGCGCGCCGCTGATATTCTCTGATCGCCTCGTACAGATGCCGCTCGCTGAATTCCGGCCAGAACACGTCGGTGAACCAGAATTCGCTATAAGCCGCCTGCCACAGCATAAAGTTGCTGAGCCGCAGCTCGCCGCTCGTTCGGATCAGCAGATCCGGATCGGGCAGCTCGCTGCTCAATAGTCGGCTCGCGAAATCGGCTTCCTGCAGCTTTTCCGGGTCGAGCTGCCCGGCAGCCGCCTGACGGGCAATCTCCCTGACCGCCTCCAGCATTTCGTGCCTGCTTCCGTAGTTCAGGGCAAAGTTCAGAATGAGACCCGTATTGTGCGCGGTCCGTCGGACCGCTTCTTCGACCGCAGCCACCGTATGAGACGGGAGCTGCCCGCGATCGCCCATCATACGAACCTGAACGTTGTTCTCGATCAATTCCTCCAGCTCGATCGACAGAAATTCCTGAGGCAGCTTCATCAGAAATTCGACTTCGGCCTTCGGCCTTTTCCAGTTTTCCGTGGAGAAGGCGTACAGCGTCAGCACCTCAATGCCGGCGCGGTCGGCGGCTTTCGTAATGCGTTTCACGGCCTTCATTCCGTTATGGTGTCCGGCAATCCGGGGAAGTCCTCTCATCTTCGCCCAGCGGCCGTTCCCGTCCATAATGATCGCTACGTGTTTCGGAATATTGTCGCCCGACGGAAACTCGCCGTCTTCCGACCGTTCCCGTTCCGCAACTTTTTCTGCCGTGAACGCCCCGACGCGCAGCTTACGGAGCCATTCTCCGAACAAACCCATCTTTGCTTCCCCCTAAGTAGCGACACCTCATCCTGCAGCCAATCAAAAAGAGAATAACCCCCCCTTGCGGAGGGGTCGTGCGCTTACCCTTTACACTTCCATAATTTCTTTTTCTTTAGCGGCCAAAATTTTATCTACTTCAGCAACGAACTTGTCCGTCAGCTTCTGCACGTCGTCCTGATGGCGACGCGACTCGTCCTCGGAAATTTCGCCTTTTTCTTTTTTCTTGATCTCGTCGTTGGCATCGCGGCGAATGTTGCGGATCGCCACCTTCGCCTCTTCGCCGAACTTCTTCGTCGATTTGGCCAGCTCAGCGCGGCGTTCCTCCGTCAGCGGCGGAATGTTCAGCCGAATGATCGAACCGTCGTTCGCCGGCGTGAGGCCTAGATCCGATTTCAGGATCGCTTTCTCGATGGCGGACAGTGCCGTCTTATCCCATGGCGTAATTGTAAGCGTACGGGTATCCGGCGTATTGATCGCGCCCATCTGATTGATCGGAGTAAGCGAGCCATAGTAGTCGGCTTGCACCCGATCCAGCATTGCGGCCGACGCGCGGCCCGCTCTCAGAGTCACTAAGTCGCGCTTTAACGCGCCCAACGCCTTCTCCATGCGTTCTTCGGCGTCTTTTTTAATCGCTTGCGGCATTAGTTCATGCTCCCCTTTACGATCGTGCCGATTTTTTCGCCCATGACGGCACGTTTAATATTGCCTTGCTCCGTAATTGCGAATACCAGAAGCGGAATATTGTTATCCATGCATAATGAGGATGCTGTCGAATCCATGACGCCAAGGTTTTTGTTGAGCACGTCCATGTAGGTGAGCTGCTCGTACTTCTCCGCGCCTGGATCTTTGAACGGATCTGCGCTGTAGACGCCATCGACTTTGTTCTTGGCCATCAGAATGACTTCGGCCTCGATCTCCGCCGCGCGAAGCGCCGCAGTCGTATCCGTCGAGAAGAACGGATTGCCCGTTCCAGCCGCGAAAATGACGACACGTCCCTTCTCCAGATGCCGGATGGCGCGTCTGCGGATATACGGCTCCGCGATCTGCTGCATGGCGATTGACGTCTGCACGCGACTCGGCACGTCCATCTGTTCCAGCGCATCCTGCAGCGCCAGCGAGTTCATCACCGTAGCGAGCATGCCCATGTAGTCCGCCGTCGCGCGATCGATCCCCTTCTGGCTGCCCGCAATGCCGCGCCAAATGTTGCCGCCGCCGCAGACGATTGCCACTTCGACGCCCAGCTCGATCACTTCCTTGATCTGCTCCGCGATCGACAGAATCGTCGCCGCGTCGATGCCGTAACCGTTGTTGCCAGACAGAGACTCGCCGCTCACCTTTAATACCACGCGTTTATAAACGGGACGTTCCAACGTTTTGTACCTCCAGCATGCATATTTAAAAAAGAGGGAACACGCCGTGTTCCCGGATCGATAAATCTTATTGGTTGACTTGCGCCATAACTTCTTCCGCGAAGTTTTCCGTCTTCTTCTCCAAACCTTCGCCCAGCTCGTAGCGAGCGAATCTGCGGATGGAGATTTTCTCGCCGATTGCCGCGATTTTCTCGTTCAGCAGCTCAGTGATCGTTTTCTCTTGGTCCTTAACGAACACTTGCTCCATCAGACAGTTTTCTTCGTAGTATTTGTTCATGCGACCTTCGACCATTTTGTCGACGATTTTTTCCGGCTTGCCTTCGTTCAGCGCTTGGTTGCGAAGAATTTCTTTCTCTTTGTCCAGCTCTGCTTGAGACACTTCTTCGCGAGCCAGGAATTTCGGGTTAGCTGCAGCGATTTGCATCGCGATGTCTTTCACGAATGCGCGGAACTGGTCCGTCTTCGCTACGAAGTCGGTTTCGCAGTTAACTTCGACAAGAACGCCGATGCGGCCGCCAGCGTGGATGTAAGATTCTACGACGCCTTCAGTCGCAATGCGGTCGCCCTTCTTAGCTGCCGCTGCAAGTCCCTTCTCGCGAAGAAGCTCGGATGCTTTCGTCAGATCGCCGTTTGCTTCCTCCAGCGCCTTCTTACAATCCAACATGCCTGCTCCTGTTCTTTCGCGGAGCGTTTTAACGTCTGCTGCACTAATTGCCATGGGAACTCCTCCTGAATATAGGCTCCCCGCGCCTGCAAGCGCAGGTGAGGCTGATCATTTTTTTTTGGAAAAAAAGGGCGGTGAGAAGTTACCCTTCTGACCACCCTTCGATCGTAACTGTATGTTCGAACCGGAATTTTCTTGATTAAGCCGTCGTCTCTTCGCCTTGACGGGATTCGACGATCGCGTCGGCCATCTTGGCCGTCAACAGCTTAACCGCACGGATCGCGTCATCGTTACCAGGGATAACGTAGTCGATCTCGTCCGGATCGCAGTTCGTGTCGACGATGCCGACAATCGGGATGCCCAGCTTGCGAGCTTCCGCAACCGCGATGCGCTCTTTGCGCGGATCGATGATGAACAGGGCGTCAGGCAGTCTGCGCATGTTCTTGATACCGCCGAGGAATTTCTCAAGACGCTCCATTTCCTTGCGGAGAATGATAACTTCTTTCTTCGGCAGCACTTCGAACGTGCCGTCCTGTTCCCACTTCTCGAGCTGGTGCAGACGATCCGTACGCTTCTGGATCGTGGAGAAGTTCGTCAGCGTACCACCCAACCAACGTTGGTTGATGTAGTATTGGCCGCTGCGCTCCGCTTCTTCCTTAACGGAGTCTTGCGCTTGCTTCTTCGTTCCTACGAACAGCATCGTTCCGCCGTTCTCTGCGAGTTGACGCACGAAGTTGTACGCCTCGTCGACTTTCTTAACCGTTTTCTGCAAATCGATAATGTAAATGCCGTTACGTTCAGTAAAGATGTACTTATCCATCTTCGGGTTCCAACGACGTGTTTGGTGACCGAAGTGCACGCCCGCTTCGAGCAATTGCTTCATGGAAATAACTGCCATCTTCCTGCACCTCCTAATGGTTTTTGGTGAATCATCCGCCGCTTCTCGCGTTTTCCGCCAAAACTCGTCCGTATTCGCCGAACAAGCACCGTTGACAGAATTGAAAAGCGTGTGTTTTTTACACCGAGAAATAATATACCATATTGCCAACCGTCGCGCAATGGTTCGACGCGTTGCGCCGGCAATTTTCTTATATCAAAATCGGACTTTTTGAACTACCGTTCAAATAGAAGTTCAAAAAGTTTGATTTTCAGCACCAAGAAGGTTGGACGAAGACCCGGTATGAGGAACGGAGCGTAGTGGAAGCTACGTGAGTACCGGAAGATCCGGCTGAGTTCAAGATTCGACGTCGAGTTTGCTTCCTGAATATGCTTCGTGATCAAAATCGGACTTTTTGAACTAACTCTTTACTTTTTGCGTACGAGTTCGTCCATAATCTCCTGATAGGTAGGTCTCCCCTTAAGTACGATCGTCCCGACCCTCATCTTCGCGGCCACCGGGCGCGTCTCCTCAATAAACTCCTTAACGTCGTCGATGGCGCCCAGCTTTTGCAGTTCTTCTCCGACCTCGGTCAAGCTCATCCCGTAGCTAACGTATAAAGATACCTGCTGCGGCTCCGTTTCGCTAGCGGGATTCGCCTCGTTCTGTCCGGCGGATGGCGTCTCGGAAGCCGGCGCGTTCGACTCCGAGGCTTCGGGTTCCTCTGCGACCGGCTGTTTCTCCGAGGCGTCGTCCGGCTGGCCTGAGGCGCCTTCCTGCCCTTCGGCTCCGCTTCCGTTGGCCTCCGCCCTCGCCTCGTTGACGCGGGCGTCCAACTGCTCCGGCGTCAACAGCAGCAAACCTGCCTTCTTCGCTTCGTCGGCAAGCTCCTCCGCTTTCAGCGGCTCTTTGGCTAGAGGCGCATCCTGCTTCTCGGCGAACAGAATCATCTGCAGCATAATCGCGCCGACAATCAATCCGATTCCGAATCCCATCAGCCAGCTCCGATGTTTACGCATGCTGCTCCTCCCGTTTGACCAATTGCAAAATGAGCTGTACTTCGCCCTTGTTCATACCGGTCGCCTTGGCGATTTGCTCGACGGACTTGCCCGTCTCGTGCATGCCGAGCAGTTCCGCATACCGCCCGCGAATCGTCGTCGGCGCGTATTTCGGCTCAGAATCGTTCGCTAGTTCCGGCTGCGCCGCTTCCTCATCGGAGACGGCGGTTGGCGAAGCGGCCGAATCGTCTTTCAATGAAGCTTCCTCAAGACTGTACGCATGGATCTGCTGATCGGATAACGCAGAAGGAGGCAAAGCCGTGGGGGTGAAATCCGCTGGCGCTTCGGAGTATCGGGGCTGTTCCGACAACGACTTCATCTGCTGCTCCAGCTCGACGATTCTGCGTCCGAGCTTCTCGACCGTGCCGTCATGCTCGCGTTTGAACTTGGCGACCGCGTCCAGCAGCTCGCCGTTCTCCACCTCCAGATCCTCGAGCAGCCGGTTGTACGATTCTTCGGTGACGAACTCCTGCTTGGGACCGGCGTCGCCGGATTTGGGCGTCATCCACGCAAATCCGGCAATCGCGGTTCCGAACGCAACAATATAAAACCACGGTTCCACCCTGAATTCTCCTCTCGCCTTGCCGTTCCTGTTGCCGTCAGCCCATAAAATCAATATGTTTTCCCTTATACGGGTGCTCCGGGACTTTGCTTTCCTCTATGGCCTGATCCTGGGACGAATTTTTCTTCGCTCCACGGTCGCGTTTGTTTCTTTCGCGAGGGTCGCGCTCCGAGATGGTTCCGCCCTCCGCCGCTTCCGTCTTCGCGCTTCTCGCCGCGTTCTGTTCCGCCGTCTTCATTGCCTGCTGACCCAGCAAGCTCTGCTCTGTAGCCGAGCGCTGCTGCTGATGGTGCTGCAGAGGCGTCATCTCCACGGAACGAGGCATAGACACTTGCATATCGATCGGTTTGTAGCTCACGCCGCATCACCTCATCTTGGGATCAATAGAAAGGAACCATGGCGATATCCCCGTCCGAAAACCGAAAAGTGACTCTTTGCGAAGCATCCTTTACGAATCGCGTATATCTTCCGATCACGATTTTCGTACCGCCCCATAACGTATGAACTGCATCCACGCGCGCCGTCGTCGCGTCTTCCAGCGTCTTCTCGATTTCCAGGACGCGCTCCTTGGCCTGCTGCAGATCCTCGGTTGTCTGACGCTTCGTCGCCGTCAGCTTAACCCGCAGCGCCAGCTTGTCTCCGCTAAGCTGACCGGCCGCGGCCATCTGATCCAGCATAGAGAGCGCTTTCGCCGTCTTGTCCAAGTTCTCGGATTGCTGACGCATTGTCGCTCGCAATTCTCCGAGCTCCTGACGAAGCTCCGGCCTAACGCCCACCTCGATGACGGTCGCCGTCGACATCGAATTGCCGATCATTCTCGCCGTTACCCGTTCTCCCGCCTGAATCGTGCCGCCTACGATCAGCCCTTTGGCTCCCAGACATTTGACCGATTTGCCGGCGCGGACGTTCGAGTGCATAATGCTCTGGGTCACCAGAACGTCCTCGCCGGCAATGACGTTCCCTTCCTGAACAAAGGAACAGCGAACGTTGCGACCGGCCTTCACAAATCCTTTGTTCGATCCGATAATTCCGCCGGTCACTTCGATCGAACCGTCGGACTCGACCTCGGCGCCTTCGATGCCGCCCGTTACCCGAATGTCCCCCGAAGCTTTGACGCGAAAACCGGTCAAAATATTGCCGCGGACGACGACTGTGCCGATAAAGTCGATATTGCCGATATTGTAGTCGACGTCGCCGTTCACTTCATAAACGGGAAATACGTTCAGCTTGTCCTTGTCCGTCTTCGTCACGAGGCCGTCGATCGCCGCATACATCGCGATTTTTTCGGGATTAACAACGACGTTTTTGCCGATTTTGAAGTGAACCTCCTTGCCGTCCTTCGGAGGAATTTCCTCTCCGGTGACGGTTTTGCCCGGAACGCCCGGTTCGGCTGGCACTCTCTCGGCAATCAGCTGCCCCGCCTTCACGTTGGCAAGCTTGGTGACCTGCTTGTAATCGACGCTTCCGTCCTCGCGCTCGACGGGACTTCGGCTCTCTTCTTCCTCTTCGCCGAACATCTGCTTGATATAGCCGTCTTTGCCCGGCGCCGGCGGCTTGCCGACAGCCACGACGTTTTGCGAAAAATAGAAGTCCTGCGGCCGTTGCGAGATCAAGTAGATCGCGTCCGACTGCAGCCCCGACTTAACGCCCTGCGATGCCAAGTATTGCTCCAGATCGCGGGCGGTAAACTTCGGGTCGCTTTCCACTCGCTTGAAAACGAGAAATGCATTCATTTTGTCATCGGAAATCGTAACTTGCAGCCCCTCCTCCATGGAGAAGCTTCCAGTGTCAGACATCGTCAATGCCCCCCTATTATCCGTTTTGAAGCAGCTGTTCCTTATGTTTCGCGAGCGCTCCGCGAAGCCTCAAAATCGCTTTGGAATGCAATTGGGATATTCTCGATGGCGACAGGCACATCACTTCAGCGATCTCGCTTAAAGACAAATCTTCGTAATAGAACAGAGAAATGACGATCCGTTCTTTCTCTGTGAGTTTCTCGATGCCGTATTTCAGAGAGTCTTTCAAATACGTCTCGTGAACTTTGGATTCCGGGCTGACCGCTTTGTCGTCGATGAGCAGCGACAGACGGGTCTCGGATTCTTCCTCCCGGATCGGATCTTCGAGGGAAAATACGGCCGCGACCGCAACCTCCTGAAGCATTTGCTGAAACTCTTTGTTGCTAATATTCAAAAAGTCGCATATTTCGTCATCCGAAGCAGATCTTAAATGCTGCTGCTCCAGCACCGCATAAGCGTCCTCGATTTTTTTCGCTTTGTCACGAACCGAGCGGGGCACCCAATCTCCTTGCCGAAGCCCATCGATGATCGCCCCTCTGATTCTCCATGAAGCATACGTCTCGAATTGCAAACCGCGCCGATAATCGAACTTCTCGATCGCGTCGATCAGTCCCATGGCCCCATTGCTCGCCAGGTCGTCTTTCGTCACATTTTTAGGCAAACCCACCGCCATACGGCTTGAGACGTAATCTACGAGCGGCAAATAGTGTTCGATCAGCTTTTTTCTCGCATCCGGGTCCGCGTCGTCTTTCCATTGCTGCCACAAATCTTGATGGGATAACCGGGAACGTGTTTGATCGACCATTTTAGCCTCACCATCCTTATTCGTCCGTCAGGCGCCGTATCGCCTGAGCCACTTCCTCCGGATTCGGATTATCGAGCGACACCACCCGCTTGGGCTGCAGAGGCTGGAAGCTCATGGCCTCCCCGTCTGTTGCCGTTGCCGACTTGCCGTCCGCCCATTGCTCCTTCATCATCTCCGACAAGGCTTCTCCTTCGTCCGGAATCGTCAGATCGAGCACGCTGCCGCGGTCGGACGGAACCTCGGCTCCGCTTGGCGCCGGCTTGCCAGTAGCAAGCAGCTGCCCAAGCACGAAGCCGACAACAAGCGCCAATGCGGCAAACGCCAGAAAAGCGTATAGGCCTCTGAGCAGCGACGTTCCCAGCGGATTGTTTGATAATGAGAGCAAGCAGATGAGCAGCGCTCCGAACGCTCCGAATCCGATTGTGAATCGCCAGGAACCTTTCATCGTTAAATCTCCTTTACCCCATGCTGCACACTGCGAATAAGAAAAATCCCGTTATGACTGTACAATTCCACCGTTCGGCCATAGTTGCCACCGGTGTCTTCGGACAAGAGGCGGATCGAGAATCGATCCAGTTCATGCTTCGTCGCTTCCACGTTGCGCGGCCCGATTCTCATCGTATCCGTTCCGCCCATGAAGGCGAACATTTGCGCGCCTCCGGCCATTTTGGCGACCATCCGATGAAGCGAAGCGCCCTTGCTCTGCAGCCTTCGCACAAGCTCCGGGACTGCCGTATCCGCGTATTTGGCGATATTGAGTTGACCTTCGCGAGCAATGTCGGAGGACGGCAGCATAATGTGCGCCATTCCGCCGATACGCAGCTCGGGGTCGAATAGCGTTAAGCCGACGCAAGATCCCAATCCTGTCGTCTTAAGCACCGCTCCCCCGTCCGCGATATTCAAATCAGCCATTCCGACTTTAATTAAAATGCCTTCGGCCATTAGATCGGCACTCCTAACGCACGAAAGAGCTTCTCGAACGACTCCGGGTCCGGTATAAGGAAGAAATGGCCTTCGGCCTCCTGCTGCCCTTCCAGAAACGTCGTCTCGATGAGCAAAGCGTCGTCGCCCATCGTGCCGAATTGAAGTAGTCCGTAGCTTAATATCGCCCCGGCCATGTCCACCGCGAGCGACGGAACCGTCGGGGACATCCGCAAGCCGGTGAAATCCGCCAGCGAGGACAAATACGAACCGGCCAAAATGTTGCCGATCTCGTTCAGCGCCGACAGCTCCAGCTCGCTGTATTCTTCGTTCTCGCCTGCGCTGAAGCCGAGCAAATCCCGCAACAGCCGTCGCGCCTGCTCTCGGCTGATAATGAAAAACATATTGCCGGGCGCGTCTCCCTCTACGCGGAGGAAGATCGCAATTACGACCGCTTCCGAGCCGCCGACCCGCTCGGCGATCGCTTCGAACGGAAGCAGATTTACGGTAGGAACCGCCATGTCCACCGGTTTGTTCAGCAGCGTCGATAGCGCGGTAGCCGCATTGCCTGCGCCAATGTTGCCGACCTCGCGGAGCACGTCCAGCTTAAAAGCCTCATCGTTTCTAAACAGCTTCACGGCTTATTCCTCGAACTGTTCCAATTGAATGATTTCGTTGCGGTTAAGCACTTCCGGCAAGTTCAGCAGGATGAGCAGGCGGTTCTCCCCGATCTTGGCCACTCCGCTCAAATATTTCGCCTTCACTCCGCCGACCACTTCCGGAGGATTTTCGATCGCATCGCTCATCACGTCCAGCACATCGTTCGCCGAGTCGACGATAAAGCCGACTTCAAGCTCGCTTGCCGCAACGATAATAATGCGGGAATTCTCGGTGTAGTCCGACTCGTTCAAGCCGAAACGGCCGCGCAGATCGATGACCGGAATGACGACGCCTCTTAAATTGACGACGCCCTTCACGAACGCCGGCGTTTTCGGGACGCGAGTGATCGGCATCATCCGCTCGATCGTACGCACCTTGTCGACCTCGATTCCGTACTCCTCCTGCGCCAGCGTGAAGACGATCACTTTCAATTCTTCTGCCATGAATGATTCCTCCTTAGAGTCCGGACTGTTATTTAATAATGGAGTTAGGATCCACGATCAAGGCGACTTGCCCGTCCCCGAGTATCGTCGCTCCCGAAACGACGCCTTTGACGCCGGCCAAATATTTGCCTAGCGGCTTCAGCACGATCTCGCTCTGGCCGATGAACTCGTCGACGAGAATGGCCGCGAGCTTGTCCCCTTTGCGGACGACGAGCATTTCGGTTTCGCTCTCGTCGTCGTCGCGATAATCCGGCGAATCGATCAGCTGCGACAACGAAATGACGGGGATGATCGATTGGCGATAATCGATCATGCTGCTGCCGTGCAGGCTGCGTATGTCCGAACGCTTGATCGAGCCCGTCTCGACGATTGAAGACAGCGGGAACGCGTATTTCTCCGAGCCTTGCTTGATTAGCATCGCCGCGATAATCGAGAGCGTTAGCGGCAGTTGGATCGAGAACTTCGTCCCTTTGCCCAGCGAAGACGTCACGCTGACATTGCCGCCCAAGGAAGTTATCTTCGACTTGACGACGTCGAGCCCGACCCCGCGCCCGGAGATGTCCGATACTTTGTCCGCCGTACTGAAGCCGGCAGCGAATAACAGCATGTTCGTCTCATCGTCGCTGAGCGCCTTCGCCTCTTCCGGCGTAACGACGCCTCGCTTGATCGCCGTCTCGAGCACTTTAGGACGATTGATGCCTTTGCCGTCGTCCTCGATCTCGATAAATACATGATTGCCGCTGTGGAACGCCCTCAGCACGACAGTTCCCGTCTCCGGCTTGCCCTGCGCCAGACGGTCCGAGATCGATTCGACGCCATGGTCGACCGAGTTGCGAATCAAGTGCACGAGCGGATCGCCGATCTCATCAATGACGGTGCGATCGAGCTCCGTTTCGGCGCCGACGACGACCAGATCGACTTTCTTGTCCAACGATTTCGCCAAATCTCTAACCATGCGAGGAAAACGGTTAAAGACGCTCTCCACGGGCACCATGCGCAGCTTAAGCACGATGTTCTGCAGGTCGGCGCTGACGCGAGCCATATGCTCCACCGTCTCCGTCAAGTCGTTGCGGCGGATTTCGAAGGCAAGCTGCTCGAGGCGTACGCGGTCGATAAGCATTTCGCTGAACAGGTTCATCAGCGTGTCAAGCCGCTCGATATCGACCCGGATCGTACGGGGAGCTGCGCTGCCGGATGATGCCGCCGGAGCCGCCGGACGAGCCGCGCTCTTGTCGGGAGCGGGTGCGGCTTGCGGCGCCGCCGTCTGAGCGGGAGCCGCAGCAGCGGCCGCTTCCTGCGCAGCGTCGCTCTTCCCCGGAGCTCGCAAATTGTTCTCCATCTCCTGAAGGGAAGCTTTGTCCACCAGGTTCAACGTGACGGCTTCAATCTCCGATACTTTGGAAAGCTGCTCTTGCAGCGTCTGTTCTTGCGTCTGGGTGATGTAGTAGACGGAGAAGCTGCGGTCGAATTGCTCCTGCTCGATCTCTTGAACGGAAGGGTAGGACTTGACGACCTCGCCGTTTCTCTCGAGCACGTCGAACACCATATAAGCTCTGGCCGCTTTCAGCAAGCAATCCTCGCGCACCTTCACCTCGATGAAGTAGGCGCTATGCCCGCCCTCGATCGATTGCGCGAGAACGGACAGCTGATATTGATCGAGCACGAGCGAAGCAGGCAGCGCTGCAGCGGCTTGAGCCGACGCGGACGTCCCGGATGCCGGCGCAGCGGCTCCGGTATCGCCTTTGACGATGCCTTTCAGACGTTCGACCAGCTCGCCGACTTCGCCTTTGCCCGTTCCTCCGCCGACAATGTCCTGAACCATCGCTTCGAGCGCATCCAGACATTTGAACAACGTATCGAAAATATGACCGTTCATGCTGAGCTTCTCGTTGCGAACAAGATCAAGCACGTTCTCCATCTCGTGGGTCAGCGAGGCCAGATCCTCGAACCCCATTGTCGCGGACATCCCTTTTAACGTGTGCGCGGAACGGAAGATGACCTGCACGATGCCGATATCCTCCGGCTGCTGCTCCAACCGAAGCATATTTTCATTTAGCGCTTGCAAGTGATCGTTGGACTCGTCGATAAACATGGACATGTACTGATTCATTTCCATGGCCGGACACCTCCTTGTTGGCTGAGCTTTCAGCGCGCTAGGTTTTGCGCGATTTCAATTCCTGCACGAGCAGCGGAGCGATGCTCTGTAGCGGCACCTGATGCGTCGTAGCCCCGAGCTCGACCGCCGAACGGGGCATCCCGTACACGACACAAGTCTGCTCGGCCTCGGCGATCGTCGTCTGCGCTCCGTCGTCGAGCAGCGCCTTCATCCCTTTCGCTCCGTCGCTGCCCATTCCGGTCATCAGCACGGCATAACGTTTCAGCTGCCGATGACCGATCAAGGATTCGAACAGAACGTCGACCGAAGGCATATGCCCGCTGCGGGGGCCCTCGTTCGTCAGCTTGACCCGATATTTGCCGAAGGCGTCTTTCGTCAGCGACATATGCTTGCCGCCCGGAGCGATATACGCGGTTGCGGTTTCGAGCTGCTCCCCGTCCGTCGCTTCCCTGACGTGGATGCTGCTGAACGAATCCAGACGCTGCGCAAGGGAATGCGTGAACTTGGGCGGCATGTGCTGAACGACGAGAATCGGCGCGGGGAAATCCGCCGGAATTCCGGTCAGCACTTCATGCAGCGCCCGCGGTCCGCCCGTAGAAGTTCCGATCGCAACGATCTGCGTGAACGAAGTCGTCGGCTTCGGTTCGGCTGAAATCGGCGGCACGACAGCAGCAGAAGCGGCAGGCGGCGAAGCGGCAATCGCAACGCCGGGCTGCCGAACAGGCGGCTTCGCATCCTTCTTGGCCGATGCAGCCGGCGAACCGGCGACCGGCGGCTTGACCGGTTTCCGCAAGCTGTCCGGACGATCCAGTGCTGGCGGAAGCTTGCGCGAGGCTGACGCAGACGGCCGTGCTGGCGGCTCGTTCCTGCGAACCTCCGTCTCCCGTCGCGGCAGTCTTGGGGCTTTATCGATTTCCGATAACGCGGAGGCCGGCTTTTCTTCGACAGGGTGCTCCCTGGCAGCGGAAGCCGCTTTGCCGGCCGATTGCTTGTCTAGCGGAGGCTCAGCGGTCGCAGCGGCCATCCGCTCAGCCTCCTTCGCTTCCTCAACCGACTGTCTGACCGGCGAAACGAGCGGAGCAGACGACGCCAACGATGGCGAAGCCTTCTCCGCAGCCTTCTCCACGACCGCGGGCAGCAGTCGCAGCGGCCCTTTATCGATCGTCTCCGCGACGATGCGCAGCTTCTCCAGCAATTGCTCGCCAACCTGCCGAATGTCCAGCTTTACGGCTCCATCCGGCTTGCGGATGAAATCGATCGCGCCGAATTGGAGCGCTCTGATCGTATCTCTGGTGCCATTGTCCGTCACCGCGGACAGCATAATGACGGGAGTCGGTCTCGTCTCCATAATTTTCTGCAGCGCTTCGATCCCGTTCATGCGCGGCATTTCCAAATCCATCGTAATGATGTCGGGCATTAGCTCGATCGTCATCTTGACGGCTTCCTCGCCGTCGCATGCGGTTGCCAGCACTTGGAAAGCGGAATCCATGTCGACAACGTCGCTGAACACTTTGCGCATAAAAGGGGAATCATCCACGATGAGCACTTTTAACTCCGTCATATGGCATCCTCCTCGTTATCTAGTTGTTTAATCGTTTTGCGCTCGCATGCCCGCCGACTCGCGTTCGATCAGCTCCACAGCTTTTTCATTCTCTGCATGAACCCGGACAACCCGCGCGTCGTCTTCTGCGCTTGCGATCGCTCCTCCATTAGAAATCGGGAAGCGATCCGATCGATGCCTTGCATCGCCTCGCTGTTCGGAAAAGCGACCGACAGCGGCGTCTGCCGTCTGACCGCCTTCGAAACGCTGACGTCGTCGGGAATGAAGCCGAGAACCGGAATATCGATGCCAATATATTTGCTGGCCACTTGACGTATGTTGTCTGCGGTCTGCGCGCCCTCCCGATCGTCCGCCACCCGATTGACGACGAGGCGAAACGGAACCTGATGCCCCATCGAGTGCATCATTTTGATCAGAGCGTAAGCATCCGTAATCGACGTCGGCTCCGGCGTCGTCACGACGATCGTCTCCTCCGCCGCGGTGATGAATTTGGTCGTCTCCTTGGACAGGCCAGCGCCCGTGTCGAACAAAATAAAATCGACATGGCCGTGCAGCTTGCCGATCTGTTCGGCAAAATACTCCAGCTCCTGCTCTCTTAGCCGCACCAAATCTTGAAATCCCGAACCGCCGGCGATGAACTGCAGGCCGCTCGGGCCAATCTGAATAATCTCCCAGATCGACTTCTCGCCCTTAAGCAGGTGAATGAGGTTGTACTTGGCAGGCGTCCCCATCAGCACGTCGATGTTCGCAAAGCTGATATCCGCATCGAAGAGAAGCACGCTGTATCCTCGATTTTGCAGCGCCATTCCGAAGTTCAGGCTGAAATTCGATTTGCCTACCCCTCCCTTGCCGCTTGTAACCGTCACGACCTTGGTGGTCTTCGCCGACAGCAAATCCTTGGAATGGACCAAATGACGAAGCGCCTGAGCCTGATCAATCATCGACGGTCTCTCCCAGCAGCTTGCGAACGATTTCTTCCGGATCGAACGCCTTGATATCGTCCGGCACCGTCTGCCCGCAAGTGTAATAGGAAATGCGGAAATCGAATTCCTTGACGAGATTGACGACGGCGCCGTACGATTCGGTCTCGTCGAACTTCGTGAGCAGAAGCTGACGGACTCCATACTTCGAAAATTGCGAGGCTACCGCCTTCATATCGGAATACTTGCTCGTCATGCTCAGAACGAGAGTCGACTCCGCCCCCTCCGCCAGTGAGAGAAGGCTGTTCACTTCCGAGACGAACAGCTCGTTGCGATAATTCCGGCCGGCGGTATCCATGAACAAGAGGTCTCGATCGGCCAGTTTATGATAGGCCCGCGTTAATTCCCCGGGCGAAAACACGACTTCGAGCGGCACGTTCAAAATGTCGGCATACGTCCTAAGCTGGTCCACCGCCGCAATTCGGTAAGTGTCCGCCGTAATGAATCCAATGCTGCGACGCTGTCCGAACGACTGATCCGCAGCCAATTTGGCGATTGTCGTCGTTTTGCCGACACCGGTCGGTCCGACGAAATGAACGATGCGCGTCTCCGGTGCGATGCCTTCTCCCTTGGCTTCGTTCAGCCAAGCGAGCAGCACGTCCCGCGCGGCTTCGTAAGCTTGACCGTCCTCCGCGCCCGACTTCAGCCTGGCCCCGACCGCCTCCGCAAACTGCTCGACGTACGCGGGCTCGACGCCTTGCGACGCCAGCCGCTTGCTCCAATTGAGCACGGACTCGGGAATGGAGCGGGTCGTCTGCTGCTTCGTCATGATCGTCATCATTTCGCGAAGGGAACGAAGCTCTTGAAGCACCACGGACGTTTCGTCCCGGATCTCGCTGTCGCGAAACGAATCCGGCTTCGGCTCCGCGGCCGCAAGCGCGTCCGACTTCAGCCTGTCGGCGATTCCCGACCGCAGCCGATCAAGCGGGTCGATCGGATTGGGAGCGGCACTCGCCGCCTGCTCCTCCGCCGGCTTGTTCAACTCGATCTGGGTGGGCCGTTCGGCCTGAGGTTCTTTCACAGCGGCGGAAGGCCCGCCGGTGATCGGCTGCCGGCCGCTGTCCGAGAACGGCGGCTGCGTGTACCTCTCCCGAACGGCGTTCGAAGGGATCGGCCTCGCCGCAGATTCGCTTATCGCGGCGGCGATCGCCCTCGCTTCCGGCTTCGGCATGTTCTCAAGCACTCTCGTCAGCGCAGGAGCTCTTGCCGGAGCTTTGCTGACCGTCTCGTCGACGGCCGCGATGACTTCCATTCGTTTTTGACGGAACATGCCAAGAAATCCGCCTACGCGGATTTCTTTCGTATTCAAAATAACGGCGTCGGAGCCGAGCTCGGCACGAATCATCTGCACCGCTTCCGGCACGTCGTCTACTATGTATCGTTTGACCTTCATGCGCTCACCACCCCAACGCTTTGCACTTCGATGCTAGGCTCCAATTCGCTGTACGAGATGACGGGAATATCCTGCAGGCTTCTTTCCAGCAGTTGCCGCAAATACATGCGGATCGTCGGAGAAGTCAGGATAATCGGCTGCTGCCCCGCCTGTACAAGGCGGTTCACCTGCTCCGTCAGCCGCTGGTAAATCGCTTGGGAAGAAGCCGGATCAAGGGCGAGATAGCTTCCCTGGTCGGACTGCTGCACCGCCTCCGCAATCTTCTTCTCTACCGACGGGCTCACCGTTATAACCTTAAGCGGCTCCATCGGCGACGCATACTGCTGTGTAATCTGCCGCGACAAGCTCTGTCTCGCATATTCCGTCAAGACGTCCGGATCTTTCGTGTACTTGCCGTAATCGGCAAGCGTCTCGAAAATCGTCACAAGGTCGCGGATCGAGATTTTTTCCTTCAACAGCTTGGACAGCACCTTCTGAACGTCCCCGACGCCGAGAATCGACGGAATAAGCTCTTCGACCAGCGCAGGATACGTTTCCTTGACGCTGTCGACCAGAGCTTTCGTCTCTTGGCGGCCGATCAGCTCGTGCGCGTATTTCTTGATCACTTCGGTCAAATGAGTGGCAACGACCGACGGCGGATCGACGACCGTATATCCGGCCATTTCCGCTCGTTCCTTCGTTGTCTCGTCGATCCAGAGCGCCGGCAAACCGAACGCAGGTTCCTGGGTCTCAATACCTGTTACGGAATCGTCATCGAACCCTGGACTCATTGCCAAATAGTGATGAATAAGTAATTCGCCGCGCGCTACCGTATTTCCTTTCATTTTTATGACATATTCGTTCGGTTTTAGTTGAATATTGTCGCGAATACGGATGACGGGAACGATAAGTCCCATTTCGAGAGCGCATTGACGTCGAATCATGATGATTCTGTCGAGCAAATCCCCGCCCTGCTGCGTATCCGCCAGCGGAATCAGACCGTAGCCGAACTCGAACTCGATGGGATCGACCTGAAGCAAGCTGATGACGCTCTCCGGGCTGCGAACCTCTTCGATCTGCTTTTCCTCGACGAGCATTTCCGCCTCTTGCTGCTCCCGATGCAAATTCTTCTGCAGCCGATATCCGGCGATAGCCAAAATCGCCGCATAAGGGAGCGTGCTGAGGAGCGGAATCGGCGTGGCAAGTCCGAGCAGCGCCACCGTCCCGGCAACAATGTACAGCAACCGCGGGTAACGCAGAAACTGCTTGCTCATATCGTCGGCCATGTTGCCTTCGGAGGCGGCTCTCGTAACGATGATGCCCGCCGCCGTACTGATAAGCAGCGCCGGGATCTGGCTGACGAGACCGTCGCCGATCGACAGCACGGAGTATGTCTCCAGCGCGGTCATCACGTCCATGCCGTGAATCGCCATGCCCACGACAAAACCCGCGATCAGGTTGATCAGTACGATGATGATCGATGCGATCGCGTCCCCTTTAACGAATTTGCTCGCCCCGTCCATTGCTCCGTAGAAATCCGCTTCCTTCTCGATTTTCTCACGGCGCTCGCGCGCCTGCTGTTCGTTGATCATCCCCGCGTTCAAGTCCGCGTCGATGCTCATCTGCTTACCCGGCATCGCGTCGAGCGTAAATCTCGCTCCGACTTCGGCGACACGCTCGGAACCTTTTGTAATTACGATGAATTGCACGATGACCAGAATGAGAAACACCACAAAACCGACGGCAAGCTGTCCCCCGGCTACGAAGCGTCCGAACGTCTCGACGACGTGGCCTGCGTCCGCTTTGGACAAAATCAGCCTCGTCGTGGAGACGTTCAGCGCGAGTCGAAACACGGTTGTAATGAGCAGCATCGTCGGGAATATGGAAAAATGAAGCGCATCCTGGGTGTTCATCGCAATCAGCAAAATCATGATCGCCACAGATATATTGATGATGAGCAAGACGTCCAATAGCCCTTTGGGAATCGGAACGACCATCATCAGAACGATGCCGATGACGCCGATTAATATGCTGAGGTCCCTGATTTTCATGACGCCACCCCCACTCCTATTAAAGAGGTTCAATTTTGATCGCGAAGCGTTCCAAGAAGCGGATTCGACAGCCAACATGAATTCAGCCGATTGTTCCGATACTCTTGTTTCTTCTATCTTCTATCTTCGGCCTTTGAGCCGATATACGTATGCCAGCACTTCCGCGACCGCCTGGAACAGATCGGCGGGAACGCTTTGTCCCACTTCCGTTCTCTCGTACAATGCGCGGGCGAGCGGCTTGTTTTCCATCGTTATGACTTCGTTCTGCTTGGCGATCTCCCGAATTCTCAATGCCAGATAGTCCTGACCTTTGGCCACCACCGTCGGGGCGTCCATCTTCTCCGAGTCGTATTTCAGCGCGACTGCGAAGTGGGTCGGGTTCGTAATGATGACGTCCGCGCTCGGCACTTCCTGCATCATCCGCATGAGCGCCATTCTGCGCTGGCGTTCCTTGATCTTCCCTTTGATCAGCGGATCGCCTTCCACGTTCTTGTACTCGTCCTTAATATCCTGCTTGCTCATTCGCAAGTTTTTCTCATACTCGTAACGCTGGTACATAAAATCCCCGATTGCCAGTATGAACAGCAGCACGGCGATAAACAGGCCCAAACGAACCGTCAAGCTGGTGACAAAGGCGAAAATGTCCTGCACGGGCAGATGCGCCAAATCCAGCAGCCTCTTCTTCTCCGACCATAGCACCATAAATACGATAAGTCCGACGCAGACAAGCTTGAGTCCGCTTTTCAGAAATTCGACCACCGTGCGCATCCCGAACAGGTTTTTGGCGCCGTTGATCGGATTCAGCTTGTTGAATTTCGGTTTGAGCGGCTCGGTTGTGAACAGCCATCCGATTTGCACGTAGTTGGCCGCGAACGCGATGACGACAACAATGACGAATACCGGCGCCAGCAGCACAAGCATTTCGATCGCGTAATGATTAAACAAGGAAAGCACGTTGCTGTCGGTAACCTGCATGTTCAACCGATACAGAAACGCGTCCCCGATCAAGGAAAGCAGCTGCCGCTCCAGAAACGGGCCGAGCATAACCAGAAAGCTGATGCAGGCGAGCAGGATCAGCGTGCTTGGAACTTCCGCGCTTTTGGCAACCTGCCCTTTCTTTCGGCTCTCTTGGCGTTTCTTCGGCGTTGCCTTCTCCGTCTTCTCGCCGGAGAACAGCTGCAAATCCATCCTTAGGCGCTTGCGGAGCATGACAACACCTCCCGAATGGCACCCGCGGCGGTCAAGATGAGGTTTTCACAATGGTGAACAACTGTTCGATCGCTTGAAACATCCGATCGAAAATGATTTGAAACAAAGGACCGAACCCAGGGATCAGCAAAATAAGCAGCGCAAGTCCGATCAGCAGCTTTAGCGGCAAACCGATCACAAATACGTTATATTGCGGAGCCGCCCGGGCAAGCAGAGCCAAACCGAAGTCGGTCAAGAACATCGCCACGACGATCGGAGCGGAAATCTGCAGTGCAAGCAAAAACGTGCTGGCAAACGTATGCGTCAGAAACTCCGTAACGCTGCCGCCGTAATAAATTTGAAATAGATTGTTGTCCAACGGCAACCACTTGTAGCTGTCCATTATGGCGGCAAGCAAGTAATGATGGCCGTTAATAGATAGAAATACGAGAATGAGCACCATAAACTTGAAATTTCCCATGATCGGTGCCGACACTCCGGTAACCGGGTCTACGATGTTGGCCATCGCCAAACCCATCTGCATATCCATCAAACCCCCGGCGGTTTGCACGATCGTAAAAAATAGATACGCTACAAATCCGATCAGCAGGCCGGCGAAAACTTCGCGAATAATCGCCAGTATATACGTCGCATCCGCCGTTACTTTCGTATCGAAGCCGACGTTCAAAAATACGATCACCGAAACGAAAAAGCCAAGTCCGATCTTGATGACAGTCGGGAAACTGCGTGACGAAAACACAGGCGCGACTACAAAAAACGCTGTAATTCGACAAAGAACGAGCAGAAAAGCAGGGAAGACCTGCATGATCATATTCATATCAAGTCACCCAATGTATTTCTCTAAATTTCCTAGCAGGTGGGCCGTAAAATCGACCATGATGTTCAAAATCCACGGACCGAAAATCAATAAAGCGAGGAAAACGGCGATAATCTTGGGAACGAAGGCGAGCGTCTGCTCCTGAATCTGGGTCGTCGCCTGAAAAATGCTGACGCTGAGGCCGACGACAAGCGCGATAATCAGCATCGGCGCGCTTACCTTCAGTACGGTAAACAGCGCCTGGCCTGCAAGGCCGATAATAAACTCGGATGTCATTGGCTTCCTCCCCCTTTTGCGCTCGGCCGGTTCAAGGGCTAAAGCTGGTCAGCAGCGACTTCACGACCAAATACCAGCCATCGACGAGCACGAAGAGCAAAATTTTGAAGGGCAGCGAGATCATCACCGGCGGAAGCATCATCATCCCCATCGCCATCAGCGTACTGGCGACGACCATGTCGATCACAAGAAACGGAATGAAAATCATAAAGCCCATCTGGAATGCCGTTTTCAGCTCGCTTATCGCATAAGCCGGAACGAGAACCGTAATCGGTATGTCTTGAAAAGTAGCCGGCTTTTCGGTTTTCGTATACTTCATGAACAGGAGCAGATCCTTCTCCCGCGTATGCTTGTACATGAATTCCTTCATCGGCACCGAAGCTTTCTCCAGCGCGTCCGTCTGGCTGATCTCTCCGGCCAAATACGGTTTAAGCGCCGTTTCGTTCACCTGCGAGAACGTCGGGGCCATCACGAACAGCGTCATGAACAACGCCAAACCGATCAGCACCTGGTTCGGCGGCATTTGCTGCGTGCCCAGCGATGTGCGAACGAAGCCGAGCACGATGACGATTCTCGTGAAGCTTGTCATCAGCACAAGTATTGCCGGAGCCAAGCTCAGCACGGTAATGAGCAGCAGCAGGGACAACGAGGACGTGCCCATGGGCTCCGAGCCGTCGCCCAGCGTCACCCCGATAATGGGTTCGGCAGAGACGGAGGCTTGCAGCCCCAACAGCAACGCCTGCAACATCAGGAAACTATATGTAATCTTTTTTCTCATCGCTCATCTGTCCGATCTTCGGAACGGTCATCCAGCAGTTCTTCCGCCCGCTGTCTTCTCTCGGAGAGTTGACGGAGCCGGGTTTCCAACGATTTCTCGAAGCTGGAGTCGGAGCCGCCGGATTTGGAGCCCGTCTCCTCGTTCCGCAAATTGTTGCGTTCGGTCCACTTGCGAAGCCATTCCGGCAGAGCCGGTCCCGTATCGGCCAATCCGGCTTCATGTTCCGCCAGCAAGGCGTCCACGATGTCCGAATCGGTGATCGCTTCCAGCAGCGTAATGTTCTCGCCGACGCCGAGCACGTATATCCGCCCGTTCCATTCCACGATCTGCATCGACTTGTTCGTGCCTAGAGGAAATCCTCCAAGCGAGCGCAGCGAGCGGTTCATCCCCCACCCTCTGCCTCGCTTTGCCAGAAACCGCAAAACAAACACGATCAAGCCGATGATCAGTCCGAGAACAGCAAGCACCTTGAACAAGTCCCATACCGAACCCCACGACGACACATCCGGCAATTCATCGGCAAGCCCGTAGGTTCGCATAAGCTTCAACGCTCCCGACTTCGCTTAACCGAGCGTTTTTTTGATCGCTTCAATAACGCGGTCCGCTTGGAACGGCTTAACGATGAAGTCTTTAGCGCCCGCTTGAATTGCATCGATAACCATCGCTTGCTGACCCATGGCCGAGCACATGATCACTTTTGCGTTGGAGTCCAGCTTGCGAATCTCTTTAAGCGCCGCAATACCGTCCATTTCAGGCATCGTAATGTCCATCGTGATCAAGTCCGGCGTCAGTTCCTTGAACTTTTCTACCGCTTGCGCGCCGTCCTGCGCCTCTCCTACTACCTCGTACCCGTTCTTCGTTAAAATATCTCTGATCATCATGCGCATAAATGCTGCGTCGTCAACGATGAGAATGCGGTTTGCCATTTCTGTTTCCTCCCGATTAGCTTATTGGATTTTTTGGACGCGGTCCCATTGACTGACGATATCGGTAACGCGTACTCCGAAATTTTCGTCAATGACAACGACCTCGCCTTTGGCGATCAATTTGTTGTTAACCAAGATGTCGACGGGTTCGCCGGCCAGCTTGTCCAGCTCGATAATCGAGCCCTGGGACAGCTCCAAAATATCCTTAATCTGCTTCTTCGTACGCCCGAGTTCCACCGTAACCTTTAAGGGAATGTCGAGCAGCAGATTAAGATTCGTTTCGTCCGCCTGCGCGTATCCGCCGCCTTGGAAGTTGGCGAACTGAACCGGATTGACGTTGACGTTCCGATTCATGCCGCCTCCGCCCAGAGACTGCGGGTGGCTCGGCATCGGCGCTCCATAACCGGGCGGCACGGCAGCCATCGGCGGAGCTTGATGCATCGGCGGCGTAGGAGCCTGCGGCGGCGGTGTCGGCGCAGGCGCCGAGTGCGCGGCCGGTTGGGCCGGTACCGCCGGAGGCGCTACCGCAGGCTGCGGAGCCGGCTCCGATACAGTGCCCATCAAAGAGCTTACCAGCTCTTTGGCGAATGGCACCGTGAGCAGCTGCATGATCGAGGAATCGATCAGATCGCCAATTTTCAAGCGGAAGGAAATTTTGGCGAACACTTCCTCTTGCGGCAAATTGCTGACGCCGGAGTTGTTCTTCACATCCATAATATCGATGCCCGGAGGAGAAATATTGACCATCCGGTTAAAGATCGTCGACATCGAAGTCGCCGACGAGCCCATCATCTGGTTCATCGCTTCCTGGACGGCGCTAATGTGAATTTCGTTTAATTCCTCGGTCGTTACATTGCCTTCGCCGCCCAACATCAAGTCAGCGATCACCTGCGCGTCGTGAGACTTGATTACGAGCGAATTGATCCCTTCGAAGCCGTCGACATAGCTGACGTGAACCGCCACGTGCGGCTTCGGAAATTCGGCCTCGAACCGATCTCTGGCAATGGCGGAGACGGTAGGCGTCGTAATATCTACCTTCTTGCCGAGCAGCGTCGACAACGCCGTAGCCGCGCTTCCGAACGTGATGTTTCCGATCTCGCCAAGAGCATCCTGCTCGAGCGGAGTCAAGTATTCGTCAATCGACGGCGCAACATCGGCCGAAGCCGGAGCAGCCGGAGCATCGCTCCCTCCGCCGGAGGATTGGTTAAGCAGCGCGTCGATTTCCTCTTGGGATAAGTAATCTTTACTCGTCATTGATTTCATCTACTCCTTCGCTGACGATTTCATCAATTTGAATCGCCATTTTATCTCGCAGCGTGCCAGGGCTCGCGATAAACTTTACATTATCCCCGACCTTGACTTCAAGACCTTCCGTCGTTTGGCGGTTCAGCGTAATGACGTCTCCAGCCGCCAAATTGAGAAACTCCTGGATGGAAATATGCGAGGAGCCCAACTCGGCGACAATCGGCAGCTTCGCTTTTTGTACCCGCTGTTCCAGAATGTGCTGCTCTTCGGGAGCGCGCGTCTTCTTCTGCGAGACAAACCAGTGATGAACGGACAACCTCGACATAATCGGTTCGATAACGACATGAGGAATACAGAGGTTGATCATCCCCGTCGTCTCTCCGATTTTCGTGCTGAGCGAAATCAGAGCGATCGTCTCGTTCGGAGATACGATCTGCATAAACTGCGGGTTCGTCTCCAGCGCTTCCATACGCGGCTGCGTGTCGATAATCGTCTTCCAGGCTTCTTGAAGACTATCGAGCGCGCGGCTGAATATTTTCTCCATAATGATCGTTTCGATTTCCGTCAGACTGCCGATCTTGCTCGGGGCGCTTCCGCCTCCGCCCAGCAGCCTGTCCAGCATCGCGAAAGCGACGTTGGGATGTACTTCCAGAACCATGCGGCCTTCAAGCGGCTCCGCCTCGAAAATGTTCAAAATCGTCATCTTGGGGATGGAGCGGATAAACTCGTCGTAAGGCAGCTGCTCGACTTGAACGACGCTGATCTGGACGAACGTTCGAAGCTGGGCGGAAAAATAAGTCGTTAAATATCTTGCGAAATTTTCGTGAATCCGGGTCAAGCTGCGAATATGATCCTTGGAAAAGCGGGTCGCGCGTTTGAAGTCGTAAGCGCGAACCTTTTTCTGCGTATCTTCCTTTTTGAGCTCTTCCGCATCCATTTCGCCAGAGGACAGCGCCGCGAGCAACGCGTCTATCTCATTCTGCGACAGTACATCTACCAAATCTCTCACCCCTTTCTCGAGCCTCCGCGGAACGATCGCTCGAACCGCCGGCCTGACTGATGTTCCGGACTTCTTCTATATTAGATAGGAGTCATGACAAATCCTTTAATTCCGACTTTAAGCAGCTTGCCTTCCGTAATCACGGAGTTGATCGAGTTGATCAGTCCTGCGGCCAGCTGATCTTTGCCTTTCGTTCCGCTCATCTCCTCCGGGGTCATTACCCATAGAGCGCGATTGATGATCGGCTTGATTTCATTCTCCTTGATCTTGTCGAACTCTTCCTTAGCCTTCTCGCTGTCGAATTGGAAAGACAAGCTGATTCTTACTATGTAGTCCGTATCTGCCAGGTTGGTGCTAATATCAATTAATTCGGATGTGACCTTGACCATTTCATCCGCAGATATTGGCTCTAATTGCACGCTCTCCGTAGCTTCCTTGACCGCCTGATCGGGATCCTTGTTTTTGTCCCCGAACAGATTGTTCCAGAAGATAAACGCAACAACGACAATCAACGTAATCGCCAATAATAGCGAAACGAGCCATGGCAACAATTTTCTCATGACGTAGCTCCCTCCGATTGCGGGTCTGCAGGATTCGTAATCGCCGCCAACACGCCGATACTGCGCAAGTAATGCCGGATCGCCCGGATTACATCCGAAGAATTTTCGATAACAATAAATTTTCTTCCTGTCGTAAGCGTAATGATCGTGTCCGGCGTTTCCTCCACCGTCTCGATCAACAAAGCGTTCAGGTGAAACTTCGTGCCGTTCAATCGCGTGACTTGAATCATCGCTGGGCCTCCCCCAGACCGCCGGGAGAAGAGCCTGGGCTCCTCCCCGGCAGGAAATCAATTACCGTTTCAGGTTAACAACCTCTTGGAGAATTTCGTCCGAAGTCGTAATGATTCTCGAGTTCGATTGGAAACCGCGCTGCGCGACGATCATTTCCGTAAACTCGTTCGTCAAGTCGACGTTGGACATTTCAAGCTGGCCGGAGATGATGGCTCCGGAGCCGGTCTCGGGATCTGAAGCTTGTCCTAATTCATCCAGCTCTCCGTCAGGATTCGCGTTCGGCGTCATGCGGTACAGGTTTCCGCCGACCTTCTCCAGACCGCCCGGATTAGCTACAACCGTAACGGCGATAAAAACTCCGGTCGGCGCAGCCAAACCGTCCGCTCCGATGGAGATGATCTCACCTGTCTGGGAGATCGAGAACGCCGTCACTTCTTCATCGAGTTGGATGATACCCCCGCCGGAATCCAATACGAACATGCCGTCGGCGTTGACGAGCTGGCGGTTCGCATCCAGATCAAAGTTACCGGCGCGAGTCAAGTATACCTGCTCTCCGTCTCCTCCCGGACTGACCGCGAAAAATCCGTCGCCGTCAATGCGCAAGTCCGTCGATTTGCCCGTCGTCATTGCGCTGCCCGGTGTGTGCAGCGTGTCGATCGCGGCCACCGTGACGCCGAGACCGATTTGCTTGGCGTTCACTCCACCCTGCTCGCCTTCGGCCGAAGCGGTGACGCCCGACATCGACTGACTCAGAATGTCCTTGAACATAACTCGGCCCGCCTTGAAGCCAACGGTGTTCACGTTGGCAATGTTGTTGCCGATGACGTCAAGCTTCGTTTGAAACCCTCTCATTCCGGATACGCCGGAATACATTGAACGCAACATGTAGTGCCTACCTCCATTAAGGTGGATTAAGCCGCTTCAATCGGTCCGCGGCTGCGGGCTTCCTTTGCAGGACCGGCCCTGTTGTTCGTTAGCTGACGACAACGGCGCTGTCGATTTGCGTGAAAATATGCTCCTTCATCGAATGGCCGTCCATTGCGGTTACGACGGTTCGATTCGGCACGCTGACGATCATCGCGATGTCTTGGAACAGCACCAGCGAATCTTTGGCGCCTTTGGCGGCAGCCTGATCGACGGCGCTCGCGATTCGTTCGAGCTGGTCCGGCTGCAATTGAATGCCCCTCTGCTGCAAACGCTGCTCGGCATGATGGCTGAATTTCAACTGCTGCTGGCTAAGCAGCTCCTGAAAAGACACTCCGTCAGAATTTGTCTGCCTGTTCCGATCCGACGGCCGATGGCCTTGAATCGGGCCCGTACGTCCCGTCGTCAGATGACCGACGAGCATCGGGTTATTCATCTTCCGTCACCTCCGGCTGCTGGCTTTCGCCGGCTCCGGCTCCGTCGTCCTCTGCGGCAGGCTCGGAGATTGAGATCACTTTGTCGATCGGAACGGCCAGATCGCCAACCTGCGCATACTGTACGCCGCCTGTCCAAATGATCGAATCGACCTTGCCCCGCTGCACGATGCTTTCTCCGCCAGCTTCGACGTTGTCCGCATACCATTCGATCTGCTTGCCGATGAGTCCGGTTGCCATTCCCGCCGATTGCTTCAGCGCTGTAATTTCCTTGGTCATGTTCATCATTTGCTCCAAGGAAGAGAACTGCGCCATCTGGGCGATGAATTCCTTATCCTGCATCGGCTGCATCGGGTCCTGGTAACGAAGCTGCGTGACCAGAATTTGCAGAAACTCGTCTTTGCCGAGCTGCTTGACCGGTTCTCTAGCGGCGGCCTGTACGTTCTGGGCCGAATAATACGGCCAAATGTTCTTAGTGCCGCCGACGCTGTCAGCCACATCACTCACCTCCTCTTGCTCCAACGCTATGCCGTTACGTTAATCGAGCTTCCGTAGCCGATCTCCTTCAACGAAGAATTACGTTCCAATTCGGCTTCGAATACGGCATCTTCGCCGCCTTCGCCGCCGCTCCGTCCGTCGGAGCTTCCGTCTCTGCCGGATTTCGAATTGCGGTGCTCCTGATTCTGGAACGTTGCGCCGCTGGAAGCCGAGGACGGCTGAACGACCTCAAGCCGTTCTACTTGCAATCCCTGTCCGCTTAGCGAAGCTCTGAGCTGCGCCATCTGGTTTTCCAGCATTTCTCTTGCCGCCGGACTGTCCGCGATAAACTGTGCGGTCAGCACTCCGTTGTTCATGACGATGCGAATGTCCACTTGCCCGAGATGCTCTGGAGTCAGCTTCAGCTTCGCCTCGGATATTCCGTTTCCTTGCGTCAGTTGGAATTGCTTGACCAAGTATTTGCCAATCTGGTCGGCGAATTGCTGAACCGGAACCGGATTCGGAACCGGAGCTGTCGCTTTGGCAGAGGCGCTGTCCACGTTGGTCAACCGGTCGTTCTGCAGCAGCGTCCATATCGGTTTGGATTCCTGCGAGCCCGTCTGTTCGGCGGCGTCGCTTGCCGGTGCTGCTGTCTGCTCACCCGTTTCGGAAGCATCCGCAGCTGCGGACATCTGGAAACGCCACACCGGATCGCGAAGCGCCTGAGCAGGTCGACGCGTTTCTTGGGTCGTGGACGTCTGTGCGAGAGCTTCCTTAACGCCGGCTGTCTCTCCCGCTGAAGCGTTATTCGCTTTGCCGGAAGCTTTGGCGTTTTCAGCTTCTCCCGTCTTCGTTTCGCGGATGGCCGCGGAAGCCGAAGTAATCGCCGTCAATGTATCGAGAGCCGCTTGGATCCGCCCGCCGATTGCAGGAGCTTGCTTCTCGCCCTCCTTTACGGATGCGATCGCTTCGGTCAACTGCTTCACGACATCGCGCAGCGATTGGACGATCGGCTTGGACAATTGCGTATCCAACGCAACGTCCACAGTTTGTCCGGCGTCGGACGTTTGCGCAAACGCTGCATTCGCCGTCGGCTGGGCTGTGCGAAGCTGATCTAGCAAGCTTTGCAACGCAGCTAACATCGCCGCAAGCTGCTCCTGCGCATCAGGCGTAAGCTCAGCGCCCGTCTGATCGAGCTGTTCCAGTTGCTCCGCGAGATTCGATAGCATCGCCAGCAGATCCTGCGTTTCGCTTTCGCCGCCCGATGCTCCGACCGTTCCGATGAGCCCTGCCAATCCAACGGGAAGGGACAGACTGCCGCCGCCTTCGCTTGTCGTCGCCGAAGCGTTGCCGCCGTAGATCGCCTGTACGAGGGCGCCTGCGAATCCATTGCCGCCTTCGGAGGAACCTTGAGCCGCTCCCGTAGCCGAAGCCAACGCTTTGCCCGCTGCGGAAGGCGCGGATGAAATCATCATGTTCATCTTGTTCTCACCTCCTTTCGCAAATCGATCGTTACGGGTTTGCCGGCATCAGCTTGCTGACCAAGCTAGCCGCGGCTTTCTTGTCCAGCGTGGATAGTTCGTTAAGCACTTTAGCCCGCGCTTCATTATCAAGCGCATCCAGAATACGCAAAGCTTTGCTCTGGCTTGTCTTCGACATCTGCAGCAGCAGCTCCGCCGCTTTCTTCGAATCCATGCTGGAGAAGGTGCGATTCAATTCCGCCGTATCCAGTGCGGCGGTCGTGTCCACCGGACGGCTTTCCAGCTCCTTGATTCGCGACTGCAGCGCAGCGATCTCCCGATCGTCCACCGTTTCGGAATCCTTCAGCTTCACCGTTACGTCGGCCGCCCGCTTCGGAGTCATTCGCTGCATCACGCGTCCGCGCTCGGCTTCCGTCATCGCCCCCAGTACGAGAGCCGACTCCTCCAGCGTCATGCTTTCCAGAATCGGAGCCGCTTTGCTCGGAGTCATTTTCCCATACATGTTAGCAAGTCCTTTAATGCGCGACTGATAGGCTTCGCCCGTAATCGTGCGTTCCTCTCCCGCCTTGGACAGCTCGTCCAGCTTAAGCTGCAGCTCGTCCAGCTTTTTCTTCTGTTCTTCGCCAAGCGCCGTCGCTTGCTTCAGCGCCGTTTCCCGATCTGCAAGAAGCGCGTTCAGTTCGTCTAACTTCGCTTTGGCGTTGTTCACTGATAATGTTTCGTCCGTCTGCGTTTCCGGAGTCTGCGGGCTGTCCGGATTCGGAAGAATCGACCGGATCACCGGTATTTTATTGCCGATCTCCAGCGCCGCATTGCGCCAGTCCGCATTGAACATCAGCAGCAATACGCCCAGCAGCACTGCCGTAAACAAAATCGGGGTAATAAAAAAGAGAAATCGCTCGAACCCGCTGTAACTGCTTTTTTCCACATCCGCGCTCGCCACGAATTTCCCTCCCTTCTCCTGCAATCCGGCCGCGGATCTCCATTACCTTCGCGAGGAGGAGGAGGCAGCTCTTACGATCGCGATTTCATCGAGTTCGTTTTGTTCCTTGGCCAAGCGGTCGCGCCTAAAGCGCTCCAATGCGCGGTCGCGCGCGTTCAGCCATACTTTTTCGTCCACCATTTTGTCCGTTAACTGACCTTGACGCTTGCGCACCTGGTCTTCGGCGACGCGAACCCCTTCGTTCTGTCGGCGGATTCTCGCATCGACAACCTGCATATATCGCTCGGTTGCCATCAGCTCGGTCAGAGGCGTCGGCCTTTTGGCGGCGCCCAACAGCTCATCCTCCAGACCGCGGCGTTCTTCATGGAGCTCTCTCAACCGCTCCTCCTCGGATCTAAGCTTGCCGAGCGAAGCGGCGTATTCCCATTCGGCCATCGATTTCTCGCTGCCCTTCAAATCTACGATCTTCTGCAAAGGATATCGGAATGACATCGTCGCTTATCCTCATCTCTTGTAAAAATCGATTATGAGCCGCTCCTGCGCTTCCTGCAGCGTCACTTTTTCGTTCGTTCTCTGCTGCGTGTAGTTGCGGATCAGATCGTAGTACTGGATTGCTTTGTCGATCTCGGCGTTGGAGCCGCGCTGATAAGCGCCGATGTTGATCAAATCCTCGGAATCCCGGTAGACGGCCAGCAGTTTCTTAAGCTGTTCGGCGGCGCCTTGCTGATCTTCGCTGACGATGTCCTTCATGACACGGCTGACGCTCGACAGCACGTCAATAGCCGGAAAATGTCCCTTGTTTGCCAAATTCCGGTGCAGAACGATATGCCCGTCCAGAATGCCGCGCACGGCGTCCGCGATCGGCTCGTTCATGTCGTCGCCATCTACGAGCACGGTATAGAAAGCCGTTATCGAACCCGTCGGCCCCGTCCCCGCACGCTCCAGCAGCTTGGGCAGCGCTGCGAACACGGAAGGCGTATAGCCTCGCGTCGCCGGCGGCTCGCCGATGGCCAGCCCCACTTCCCTCAGCGCCATCGCGTAACGAGTGACCGAATCCATCATCAGCATGACGTTCATGCCGCGGTCGCGGAAATATTCGGCGATCGTCGTCGCGATCAGCGCGCCTTTCATTCGAATGAGCGCGGGCTGGTCGGACGTTGCGACGATAACGACGGAGCGGGCCAGCCCTTCTGGGCCGAGATCCTTCTCGACGAATTCCAGCACCTCGCGTCCGCGTTCTCCGATCAATGCAATGACGTTAACGTCTGCGGAGGTATTTCTAGCGATCATGCCAAGCAGCGTACTCTTTCCGACGCCCGAGCCTGCAAAAATGCCGATCCGCTGTCCCTGACCGACCGTCAGCAATCCGTCGATCGCCCGAACTCCGACGCCAAGAGGCGTCGTCACTCGCGGACGGCTGAGCGGATTGCCGGGTGCGTTATGCGTGGAATAGTGCGGCATACGCACGGACAGCCTTGTTCCGTCAAGCGGCCGACCGAGGCCGTCCAGCACTTTGCCGAGCAGCTCGGATCCAACCTGCACTGTAAGCGGACTGCCCGTAGCGACAACGTCGCAGCCGGGGCCAATGGCATGCAGTTCTCCGAGCGGCATCAACAGAACGCGATTATCGCGGAAACCGACGACTTCGGCAAGCACGGGCTTGCCGCCTTTCATCGGATAGATCGAGCAAACGTCGCCGATGCTCGCATCCGGCCCTTCGGACTCGACCGTCAACCCGATAATTTGAATGACTTTGCCGTTGACCCGCACCGGATCGAAATCGCGAAGCGTATCCGTATAACGACCGATATCAAGGAGCGCCATACGGTTCGCTCCCCTCGCTGCGGTGGGCCGCCACTCTTAGCAACTGCTCGCGGATCGCTTCAAGCTGCGTATCGACTCTTGCATCAATGCTGCCGAAAGGCGATCTGACGATACATCCACCTTCTTTAATCGAAGCATCCGGGACGACCTGCAGCTCTGCCTGCGCGTCCAGCGCAAGAGCAAGTTCGTCCTTTGCCGCCTGTACGTAAGCAAACTGCGACGGCGATACGCATAGCACGATAACGCCTTGTTCCTTTCTTCTGGACAACGCCTTCTCGAACAACGCTTTCGACATCTCCGGTGCCTGCTCCAACTGGGATTGCACGATCTTCTCCGCAATTGTGCAGCTTAGCTCGACGAGAAAGACTTCGCCTTCGGTTATGATCGATTCCTTCGCCGCATAGGCCTGGATCACGATCGCCTCGGCCTCCCGTAGCCTCTCCTCGTACTGAAGCTTAAGCTGCTCTTCCGCCTCCAGAGCGCCGGCGCGATAGCCTTCTTCGTGCCCCTGCCTGCTCGCCTCTTCGCGAATTCGGTCGTCTTCCTCGCGGCGCGATTGCCACCACGATTCCGCGTCCCGCTCTACAGCCGCCCTAAGCTCCGCCGCATCGGCTTTCGCCTGCTGCATAATCTGCTCGGCCGTCTGCTCCGCATCGGCAATAATGCGTTCCTTTAATGTTTGAGTTTCGACATCAAGCGTCTGATTTCCTTCGCCATCCATGCCGGAACCTGAAATATTTTGCGAAACGGGCGCGGTTCTCTGAATCAATTCCAATCGCTTTAGATCGTCCAGCGACACGACATGCGAAGATTTGATGAGATTAGACAATGATATCGTCTCCTCCGCCGCGAGCGATAATGATTTCTCCGGCCTCTTCCAATCTGCGAATCGTCGCTACGATGCGGGTTTGCGCCTCCTCTACGTCGCGCAGCCGCACCGGCCCCATGTATTCCATCTCTTCCTTGAACGTCTCCGCCATCCGTTTCGACATATTCCGGAAAATCGATTCCCGCACTTCGTCGCTGGCCACCTTGAGCGCAAGCTGCAAATCGGCGTTTTCGATGTCGCGAATGATGCGCTGGATCGAACGATTGTCGAGATTGACGATATCCTCGAATACGAACATCCGCTTCTTGATCTCTTCCGCCAGCTCCGGATCCTGAATTTCCAGGGAATCCAAAATCGTACGCTCCGTACCTCGGTCTACGCCGTTCAAAATTTGCACGATCGCCTCGATGCCGCCGGCATTCGTGTAATCCTGAGTAACCGTCGAGCTGAGCTTCTGCTCCAACACCCGTTCGACTTGCGCAATGACTTCCGGAGAAGTGCTGTCCATGAGCGCGATCCTTCGCGCCACCTCCGCTTGCTTCTCCTGCGGCAAGGACGAGAGGACTGCCGACGATTGATCCGGCTGCAGGTAGGAAAGCACGAGCGCGATCGTCTGCGAATTCTCGTTCTGAATGAAGTTTAAGATTTGCGAAGGCTCGGCCTTGCGTGCGAAATCGAAAGGCCGAACCTGCAGCGTCGCGGTCAACCTGTTCAGGATATCCATTGCTTTCTGCGAACCGAGCGCCTTCTCCAATATTTCTTTGGCGTAGGTAATGCCGCCCTGCGTAATATACTCTTGCGCGACGCAAATCTGGTGAAACTCACCGAGAATAAGTTCTTTTTCGCTCGCGTCCACCTTGCGCACGTTGGCGATTTCCAGCGTCAACTGTTCAATCTCGTCATCGCGCAAGTGCTTGAACACTTGCGCGGATACTTCCGGTCCAAGGGTGATGAGCAGAATGGCCGCCTTCTGCCTCCCGGACAATTGAATCCCCTTCGCCACTGCCGCCACCTCTATTCATCCACTAGCCAAGTCCGGAGAAGATTAACGAATTCATCCGGCTTGCGCTTGGCCAAGCTTTCCAGTTGCTTGCGCACCTGGCTTTCGTTCGAAACGTTGTCGATATCGATCGTCGGCATTTCCACGCGCGGAGCGTCTTCGATCGCTGCCGCTTCTTGCGCCGCTTTGCGACGACGATAAATATAGTAGCCCCCGCCTCCGAGCAACGCCAGCGCCAACAATCCCGCTGCCGCCATCCACAAAGTCGAATTCGACGCGCTGCCAGAGACCGCTGCCGTGCCGTCGAAGGATTGCGACAAAACCGAGACGCGTTGCGTCAAAGCTTCGTCCGACAAATCCAATCCCGATTCGTTCAGAAGCACTCTTACATTATTAACAAGCATGCTCTGGATCTCGGCCAGTCTCTCGGGCGTCATATTCGCGGAATTTACGCCGACATTTATCGATAAGTCCTTCACTTTATAAGGGCCGTAGTCGATATTATTAGTAATGCGGTTTACATCGTAGTTAATCGAACTGGAAACCTTCTCGGACGTAGATGAGCCCGAGTTGCCCCCGGACGGATAATTGGTGACGTCGGTTTCTCCCGTCCCCGCTACTCCTCCGGCTTGCCCGTCCTGGCCTTGGTACGTCTCGCTCGTCTCTTGTCGGCCGATTTCGATCCCTCTATTGTCGTTATCCGGCAAGGGCTGCACAAGCTGTTCCACAGACGATTTCTTATCGAAATTCAAGGAAGACACGACGCTGACGACCATGTTGTCCATGCCGACAATCGGGTTCAGAAATTGCTGGATGTTTCTTTTCAGCGTATTCTCGAACTCATTCTGAATGGCGAACTGGGTCTCGTAGATCGCTCCGCCCACTCCGGCTCCTCCGCCCAACTTCGTGGACGGGGTCAGTTCGCTCGTGCTGCTGCTGATCGTAATATCTTGAATTGCCAGATTCGGCACGGCCGATTTGACCAGATTGTAGTAGCTGTCGATTTCCTCTTGCTTCGGCCGAAAGCCTGGCTTAAAGGTGATGATGACAGCGGCAATCGCCTTTTCCTTGTCCGATTCGTTCAAGAATACCGAATCCTCCGGCAACGTTACGAGCGCTTTTACTTGTGCAACGCCCTGCTTTCTGAGCAACAATTGCTGAACTTCTCCGTTGAGCGCATTCCGAAACTTGACGTCAAACTCTTGATCCGTCGTTCCGATCGCCGATGAAGCTTTGCTCAGTTCCGGAAACCCGATCGAGCCGTTCTCGATGAGTCCTTGCGATCCGACCGCCACCTTGACCTTGGAAGCGGAAGCGCTCGGCACGAAGATGCTCGTCCCGGCGTCGCCAAGCTTGTAGCTGATCCCGTTGCCGTCCAGGTATTCCATAATGGAGGCGGCATCGGTGCTGTCCAGGTTCTGGAAAGCAAGTTCGTACTCGGTTTTGGTGAATAAATAAGTAAGTAATATGATGGCAAAAAGCAACAAGGCCGCTGTTGAGGCGAGCACCCACTTTTGCGTCTTGCTGTACTGGTTCCAGAAACCGGACAGCTTTTCTCGAACCTGTGCCCACTTCTCGTTCACGATTTCACCCCACCTGCGGTTAGAAGAGCAAAGAAGGCGGAGAACCTCCGCGCCTTCTTCCCTTGATTATGTTTTACTTGTAGTTTCCGCGTCAGGATTACAGCTGCATCCGCATAATTTCCTGATACGCCTCGATGACTTTGTTGCGGACCTGCCCTGTCAGGGAAAGACTCAGCTCCGCCTGCGTAGCAGCAATGATGACCTGATTCTCGTCGACTTCCCCAATCAGAAATTGATCGTTGAGCTTATGTACGTTCTGTTCTTGAGCGGCCACTCCGTCAAGGGCGTTCTTCAGGAACGAAGCGAAGCTTTCCGTCGCCTCCGCCGGCGTCGCCTTTATCTGATTCAAGTTTGGCGCTGTCACTGCTTGAACGGGATTAAACATCGTATTCGTAATCAAGCTAACACTCCTTCAGGTTGATTGGATTCAATTGGCGGCGTTTGCTTTGAACGATCAACGACGTCCCATTTCCAGCGCCTTCATGAACATCGACTTTCTTGCGTTCAGCGCCGTTATGTTCGCCTCGTACGACCGGGAGGCCGCCAGCAGGTCGACTTGCTCCTTCAGCATATCCACATTAGGCATATAGACCATACCGCTCGCATCCGCATCGGGATGCGTCGGGTTGTACACCTGTTTAAACGGCGCGGAATCTTCGCGAATGGACGCCACCTTGACGCCCTGCGCCGACATTCCGTTCAACTGCTGGCTAAGCACGTCCTGGAACTTAGGCTGTGCCGCCTCCATCACGACGACTTTGCGGCGGTAAGGGACGAAGTTTCCGTTCACGTATCCGGCGCGCGTTGTCTCCGCGTTCGCAATGTTGGCCGAAATGACGTCCATGCGCAGCCGTTGGGCCGTTAGCGCGGAAGCGCTGATATCGAATCCTCCGAGCTTCATTCGTTACGCACTCCCTTGAATTCCGATTCTCATCATCTTTGCTTCATGATTGACCTGCTGCGTCATCAGATTGTATCTGAGCTGGTTCTCCGCAAGGAGCGCCATTTCTTTCTCTACATCTACGTTATTTTTGTTATTGTTGATTGCCGTCGATTCGTCCGTTACAACTCTTGGCGCCGGCAACGGGTAAGCTCCGTTAATCGGAAAATGTCGAGGGTCGGTCGGCTTGCTCGCAAATGCGCGCGTCCCCTGCGCTCCGATCGCTTGCGTCAGCAGCTCTTCGAATACGACATCGGATCGCTTGAAATATGGCGTATCGTTATTGGCAATATTGTTGGACAGCACGCGTTGTCTCATCGCCGCGGCCTGGATGGCGTTCTCCAAGCGCAGAAATGATGCGCCGCTTAACAACTCCATCATTAGTCGCCCCTATTCATGAGATAATCTTCATTTTTCTTCATTTTTCGCACTCAATCGCATTTCGCTTTGACTTATTTCCACGCAAATCTCTTAAATTCCTGCTTGAAGCGACAATACTTTTGCTCATTCTACAAAAAAAGAATCGCAATCCGACATAATTAGAATTTTCTAAGATACATCATCTACGACAACGCTGTGCGTGACAATAAGAAAAAAGCCCTAATCTTCCATTGGAAGATCGGGCTTACTTATCTATTGGCGTCGCGCTTATGCGTTTTTGCGATGCTCCAGTTCCCGCAGAAGCTGCGCATTGAGAATGCGGATATAAGTTCCCTTCATCCCGAGAGAGCGGGTCTCGATCACCCCCGCGCTCTCCAGCTTCCGGAGCGCGTTAACGATAACCGAACGAGTGATTCCAGCCCGGTCCGCAATCTTAGAAGCGACGAGCAGCCCTTCTTTTCCTTCAAGTTCTTCAAAAATCTGCTCAACAGCTTCCATCTCGCTGAAGGAGAGCGAATTGACCGCAACCGTGACGATCGCCTTGCTTCTGGCCTCCGCTTCCCGCTCGTCGATTCTTTCTCTCAGAATCTCCATGCCGATAATTGTCGAGCCGTATTCCGCCAAAATCAGATCGTCGTCTCCGAACGATTCGTGCTCACGAGACAGGACTAAAGTCCCTAATCTGTCACTTCCACCTATGATCGGAACGATTGTGACAATTGCGTTGCCAAAAGCCGCTTCGATCGGCGTCAACGTTTCCTCGTTGGAAGAAACGTTCGCGGCCGTCTCCGAAATTCGCAGCAAGCGATCGTTCGTCTCGGAAGGGAAGCGCAGCCCGTCCGCTTCTTCTCTGCGCAGCCACATCTCGGGAAATCCAGCGGAATGCGCCGAGCCCAGCACCTTTCCTTTTCTGCTCAGCACAAATACATCGCCTTGCATCGTCTCGCGCAGCCCCTCCGCCATCTCGCGGAAGTTGAGAGGCTTGCCCGCCGCTTCCTGCAGCAGCCGGTTAAGCGTTCGGGTTTTCATCAACAGCGTCATGATTGTGCTTCCTCCTAATACGACAAACAAGTACAACGATTCCGCCGTCCGGGGACGGCGGCATCCGTTCGGCTAAGAGCCGTTATAGAATATATTGACTCAAATCGCGATTGCTTGCAATCGTCGATAATTTCTCGCGGACATATTCCGGCGTAATGACCATTTCCTCAAGCTGCAGCTCCGGCGCTTCGAAGCTCAAATCCTCGAGCAGCTTCTCAAGCAGCGTGTGAAGTCTGCGAGCGCCGATGTTTTCCGTATTCCGGTTAACTTCCTGCGCCATGCGCGCCAGCTCGGAGATCGCCGCCTCCGTGAAGGTAACGTTGATGCCCTCCGTCTGCAGCAGCGCCGTGTACTGCTTCGTCAAGGCGTTCTCCGGCTCGGTCAGAATGCGGATGAAGTCTTCGTCGGTCAAGCTGCTGAGCTCGACTCGGATCGGGAAGCGCCCCTGAAGCTCGGGAATCAGGTCCGAGGGCTTCGCGACATGGAACGCTCCGGCCGCCACAAACAGGACGTAATCGGTTTTAACCGGCCCATACTTGGTCACGACCGTCGAACCTTCGACGATCGGCAGGATGTCCCTCTGCACGCCTTCGCGCGAGACGTCGGGCCCTTGCCCGCGTCCTTGGCTGGCAATCTTGTCAATCTCGTCGATAAAGATGATGCCCGACTGCTCCGCCCTGCGCACGGACTCAGAGGTGACGTCGTCCATGTCGATCAGCTTATTGGCTTCCTCCACGATCAGCACCTTGCGCGCTTCCTTAACGGTCAGTCTGCGCTTCTTCCGGCGCTTCGGCAGAAATTGTCCGAGCATTTCCTGCATGTTGCCGAACTGCTCCTGACCCGGTCCGCCTAGCATATCGAGCATGGTCGGCGAGTTGTCCTCCACCTCGATTTCGACGGTCTCGTTCTCCAGAAGTCCGGCCTCAAGTTTAGCCTTCGTGTCTCTTCTCTTGTCCTGCAATCCCGAATCGACCGGATCGGGCTCGTCGTTAGGAACCGAGTTGCCTCCGAACAGCATCTCGAGCGGGTTTTTCTGCGTCTTCGGACGCGCCGGGGAAGGGGCAAGCAGAGCGACCAGCCGTTCATTGGCCGCCCTCTCGGCTTTGTCCTTCACCTGCTCCGTTCGCTCCTCTTTCACCATACGAATCGCCGTTTCGACCAAATCCCGAACCATCGATTCCACGTCTCTGCCGACATAGCCGACTTCCGTAAACTTCGTCGCCTCAACCTTGATGAACGGAGCTTGAACCAGCTTCGCCAGCCGTCGCGCGATTTCCGTTTTGCCGACGCCGGTCGGTCCGATCATCAGAATGTTCTTCGGCACGACTTCATCGCGGATTTCCTCCGGCAGGCGGCTGCGGCGATAGCGATTGCGCAGCGCTACGGCGACCGAACGCTTGGCAGGCTTCTGCCCGACGATGTATTTGTCGAGCTCAGCAACGATTTGACGGGGCGTCAGTGCATCGTTCATGCGATCCTCTCCCTTACGTTTGTCGAATGTAATCATTCTATCTCCTCAACGACCAGGTTATTGTTGGTGAATACGCAAATTTCGGATGCCGTTTCCAGCGCTGCGCGGGCGATGTCGCGGGCTTCCATGGCCGGAGCGTGACGCTTGAGCGCCCGCGCCGCAGCCAGCGCGAAGCTGCCGCCCGAACCGATCGCCAAAATTCCGTCGTCCGGCTCGATTACTTCTCCATTGCCGGACAACAGCAGCATACCTGTGGCGTCGACAACGATCATCATCGCCTCAAGCCGGCGCAGAACCCGGTCGGAGCGCCAATCCTTGGCTAACTCCACCGCGGCGCGCTGCAGGTTGCCGTGATGCTCTTCAAGCTTGCCTTCGAATTTCTCGAACAGCGTAATCGCGTCCGCGACCGAACCGGCAAACCCGGCAAGCACCTGGTTACGGTACAGTCTACGTACTTTTTTGGCCGTATTTTTCATCACCATGCTATTGCCGAAGGTGACCTGGCCGTCCCCTGCGATCGCGCCTTTGCCGTTATGGCGGATCGCGCAGATCGTCGTGGCGTGGAAACTCATATCCATGGGCTGTTCCTCCCGTTTGTTTTGATCGCGAATCTCGCATCTTTGAAACTTCGCCTAGAGCCGGAAAAGCAGCGGCTTAGGTCTTATACGCAGCCGCTGCTTCATTGGTTACAGAACGGAGCTTGCCCGAAGCTCGGGACGCAGCGCATCGATCGCCTCCAGGGCGCGCGCGGCGATAGCGTCGTTCTTGTCCTTCTTGCTTTTGACGCGATAGCCCAGCGGCGGGAACAAGCCGAAGTTCGCGTTCATCGGCTGGAAATGCTTGAAGTCCGCTGTCGTAATATAATTCGACATGCTGCCCAACGTAGTGTGCTCGGGAAGCGTCAGCGGCTCTCGGCCTCCGGCCAACCGCCCTGCGTTCAGACCGGCGACCAATCCGGATGCGGCCGATTCCACATACCCTTCCACCCCGGTCATCTGACCCGCGAAAAACAGCGTCTCCCGTCCGCGGAATTGATAGGTCGGATGGAGCAGCTTCGGCGAGTTGATAAACGTATTGCGGTGCATCACGCCGTAACGGACGAACTCGGCGTTTTCCAATCCCGGAATAAGCGAGAACACCCGTTTCTGCTCGCCCCACTTCAGATGCGTCTGGAAACCGACGATGTTGTACAGCGTGCCGGCAGCGTTGTCTTGACGCAATTGAATAACCGCATGGGATTTAGCGCCCGTCCGAGGATCGATCAAGCCCACCGGCTTCATCGGCCCGAACAGTACCGTCTGCTTGCCGCGTTTGGCCATGACTTCAATCGGCATGCAGCCTTCGAAATACATATCCTTTTCGAAGTCTTTCACTTCCGCCGTCTCTGCGTTGATCAGCGCTTCGTAGAAGACGTCGAACTCGGCCTCGGTCATCGGACAGTTCAAATAAGCCGCTTCCCCTTTGTCGTAACGGGAAGCGAGGAACACTTTGTCGAAATCGATGGAGTCCTTCTCCAGGATCGGCGCAGCCGCATCGAAAAAGTAGAAGTATTCTTCTCCGAGCAGCCGCTTGATGCTATCGGACAGCCCGGGAGAAGTCAGCGGTCCCGTCGCGACGACGACGATCCCGTCCTCCGGAATTGCGGTAACTTCCTCGTTCACGACCTTGATGAGCGGATGCTCTCTCAGCCGCTTCGTCACTTCGGCTGAGAAGCCTTCGCGATCAACTGCCAGCGCGCCGCCGGCAGGAACAGCATGCAGGTCGGCGCAGGCCAGAATGAGCGAATCGAGCCGCCTCATCTCCTCCTTCAGTACGCCGACAGCGTTCGCTAAGCCATTCGCCCGCAAACTGTTGCTGCATACGAGCTCGGCAAAGCTCGCCGTATGATGGGCCGGCGTCTGTCTGACCGGCCTCATTTCGTATAGCGTGACAGGGATACCCTGCGCGGCGATTTGCCAGGCGGCTTCGCTGCCTGCCAGCCCCGCGCCGATAACCGTCACGGATTGATCTTGCTTCAAAACGGTTGCCCCCACCCCGTCGCCTCCGCGAGCCGCCCTGCCGAAGCTCTTCGCCCCGGCAGCGGCGTCCCGCTTGCGGCTTATTCGATTATTCCGCCGCTTCCTCGGCTTCTTCGGCAGCTTCCGAATGGCTGCATACCGTACAATTCAGTTGAGTCTCGCCTTTGACCCGCTTCTCGACCATTACCCCGCCGCAGCTCGGGCACGGCTTGGCAACCGGCTTATCCCAAGAGACGTAATCGCAGCCGGGATACAGATTGCACCCGTAGAATACGCGCCCCTTCTTGCTGCGCCTTTCGACGATCTGACCTTCTTTGCACTTCGGGCACGTTACGCCGGTATCTTTAATAATCGGCTTCGTATTCCGACAATTCGGGAAACCCGAGCAAGCCAGAAACTTGCCGAAGCGTCCCATTTTATAGACCATCGGGCTGCCGCACTTGTCGCACACTTCATCCGACGGCTCATCCTTGATCTCGATTTCCTTCATTTCCTCTTCGGCGACCGCCAGCCGCTGCTCGAACGACTTGTAAAACTCGCCAATGACGTTGACCCAATCTTGCATGCCTTCCTCGACATGGTCAAGATCGCCTTCCATGTTGGCGGTAAATTCGACGTCGAGGATTTCTGGAAAAAACTCCTCCATTAATTGGATGACGAGCTCGCCCAGTTCGGTCGGAGTAAACTTCTTCTCTTCCAAGGCGACATAATTGCGCTTTTGGATCGTCTCCAACGTCGGAGCGTACGTGCTTGGGCGGCCTATGCCCAACTCCTCGAGCGCCCGCACGAGTCGGGCTTCCGTGAAGCGCGGCGGCGGCTGAGTAAAGTGCTGCTTCGGCTCGATGTCCTTCGATTCCGCCTTGTCTCCCACAGCGAGCGGGGGCAGCAGCCGATCCTCATCCGTCGTGCCGTCGTCGTTGCCTTCGACGTACACCTTCATAAAGCCGGGGAATTTCAGCTTCGAACCGTTGGCCCGAAACACAGCCGGCCCATTCTGCAGATCGACGGTCATCGTATCGAGCACGGCCGACGACATCTGGCTCGAGACGAAGCGCTCCCAGACCAGCTTATACAGTCTGAACTGATCCTTGGACGTGAACGCCTTGACCGATTCCGGATCGCGCAGCACCGACGTCGGACGAATCGCTTCGTGCGCGTCCTGCGCGGAAGCGTTCTTCTTCGTGTAAACCCGAGGAGTTTCAGGCAAAAATGGATTGCCGTACTTGCCCTCGATATACTCTCTGGCTTCCTCCTGCGCAACCGGCGAGATACGAGTCGAGTCGGTACGCATATACGTAATGAGACCGACCGTCCCTTCCTTGCCCAGATCGACGCCCTCGTAAAGCTGCTGCGCGATCTGCATCGTCTTCGAAGCGCGAAAGTTCAGCTTACGCGCGGCTTCCTGCTGCAGCGAGCTCGTAATAAACGGCGGAGACGGGTTGCGCTGGCGCTCCTTCTCCTTGACCTCTCCGACAGTGAACTGCGCCCCGGTTAGCTGTGCCAGCACTTCCTTAACCTCAGCTTCGCTGTGCAGCTCCTTCTTCTCGCCATGAACGGAATGGAACTTCGCCTCGAACGCCGCTTTGCCCTGCGTCAAATGAGCGGTAATGCTCCAATATTCTTCCGGAACGAATGCATTGATCTCGTTCTCGCGGTCGTTGATCAGCTTAACGGCGACCGATTGCACGCGGCCGGCGCTGAGTCCTTTCTTGACCTTTTTCCACAGCAGCGGGCTAATTTTGTATCCGACGAGCCGGTCGAGCACCCTTCTCGCCTGCTGGGCGTTCACCAAATCCATATCGATCGGTCTAGGCGACTTGAAAGCGTCCTTGACCGCTTGCTTCGTAATCTCGTTAAAAACGACGCGGCAATCTTCCTTCTCGTCCAGCTCCAGATAATGGGCCAAATGCCACGCGATCGCTTCGCCTTCCCTATCGGGGTCAGCTGCGAGATAAACTTTTTTCACCTTTTTGCTGGCATCGCGCAATTCCTTCAAAACGTTGCCTTTGCCCCGGATCGTGATGTACTTCGGCTGAAAGCCGTTTTCCACCTCGACGCCGATCTGGCTTTTCGGCAAATCGCGAATGTGCCCCATGGACGCTTTGACGATAAATTTGCTTCCTAAATATTTGCCGATCGTCTTCGCCTTAGCCGGCGATTCCACAATCACTAGCGAGTCCGCCACGTCCATCCTCCTCTCCTACGGTCGACAAGTCCTCGTGCCTATTTCTTATGCCTTCATTATTAAAGGACATGATATACGAAACCGGTTCGTTGTTCAATTCGTCGTTTCATTAGTAAATTTAGCAGAACGGAGTGTAAATGTCCAAACGTCATCCCGGAAAAGGTCGCCAATTCATCGACGGAAGCGGGCCGATCGAGGATTAAACGGTAGACGAGCAGTTCGTCTTCGCTCAGCCCCTCCTCCCCCGCGGAAGCCCCGGACGCCGCGCCGTTTGCGGGTTCCGGCCCTGTGACGGAAGGCAGTCGATACTCATAATATTGAAAAATATCGGAAGCGTCCAGCGCCGGATGCGCCCCTTTGCGAAAATATTCGAGCGCGCCCAAACTTCGCGGAGAAGTCACCTGCCCCGGTATAACGAACACATCTCGATTGTAGCCGAGCGCCAGATCCGCCGTAATCAGCGCGCCGCTCCTGTGCGCGGCTTCCACGACGACGACGCCGTAAGAAAGACCGGCAATGATGCGATTGCGCAGAGGAAACAATCCGGGGTGAAGAATCGTATCCGGAGGACTTTCCGCCAGCAGCAGCCCTTGCATCCCGATCTCGCGATACAAAGCGGCGTTCTCCGGAGGATAACATCGATCGACGCCGCCGGCAAGCACCGCTATCGTCCCGTATGCGGCGGATACGGCGCCTCTGTGGGCCGCCGCGTCAATCCCCTTAGCCAACCCGCTGACGACCGTCATGCGCCCCGCACAGCCCTCACCGAGCCCCTCCGCCATCTTGCGCCCGTAACCCGTGGCAAGTCTGGTGCCGACAATCGCAATCGCCGGATGCCTTAACAGCTCCAGTCTCCCCCTGCAATAGAGCACCCAAGGGGGGTCGGCGATCTCCCGCAGCAGGGACGGGTAATCGTCGTCCAGATAGGTGACGACCTCCATCCTTCCCTCCGCGTAACGAACTTGTCTGCGCTCTCTCGCAGCGAGGCGCACGCTTCGCTCCGCAGCCAGCGCCTGCCTTGCGCTCAGCCCCATGTCCCGCCAATCGCCGGCGAGAAAATCTCCCGAATCCCGCAAGGAGCCCGGCCCCTTCATGACGCCGTACAGGAAAACCGTCGCAATCGTCACCCGCCCGATCCCGTCGGACTCATGCAGCGCGATCAGCACCTCTCGCGTCATGCCTGTCTCGAGTGCCTCCGCCAGCGATACGACCCTGACATTATCCTTTTTCTTATTCTCCTCGTTGTCCAGCATCTCCTCAAACCCTCCCCAGGCTCATGTACGACAAAAAGCCTTCCACTCCCTCGAAGAGGGCGCGGAAGGCTGCTTGCCTTGCCGTGCGCGGAAAACGAATGGTTTTCCGGCAATTATTTTATCCTACTGCTACTGTACCATTAACCTTTGCACTTTTCCAGCAATCCTTTTTCCTCAAGCACGGCGACAAGCGTCGCGCCCATGTCGGAAGGCGTCGGAGCGACGCGAATGCCGTTGGCTTCGAGCACGGAAATTTTCTCCGCAGCCGTGCCTTTGCCGCCGGAAATGATCGCGCCCGCATGTCCCATCCGTTTCCCCGGAGGCGCCGTTGCGCCGCCGATGAAGCCGACGACAGGTTTCGTCATGTTCGCTTTGATCCATTCCGCCGCTTCTTCTTCCGCCGTACCGCCGATTTCGCCGATCATGATGACCGCATACGTATCGGGATCTTCGTTAAACAGCTTCAGAATGTCGATGAACTCGGACCCTTTGACCGGGTCTCCGCCGATGCCGACAGCCGACGATTGGCCGATGCCGCGCGTCGTCAATTGGTGAACCGCCTCGTAAGTGAGCGTTCCCGAACGGGAAACGACGCCTACGTGGCCTTTTTTATGAATATAGCCCGGCATGATGCCGATTTTGATCTCTTCCGGCGTAATGACGCCCGGGCAGTTCGGCCCGATCAGACGAGTTTTCTTACCTTCCATAAAGCGCTTGACTTTGATCATGTCCATAACCGGAATGCCTTCCGTAATACAGATGACCAGGTCCAGCTCCGCATCGACCGCTTCCATAATGGAATCCGCCGCGAACGGAGGCGCGACATAAATAACGGATGCCGTTGCGCCCGTTGCCGTCACCGCATCTCTAACCGTATTGAAGATCGGCAACGTGACTTTCGTCCCGTTCTCCAGATCGAAATCGATCGTTTGGCCGCCTTTGCCCGGCGTTACTCCGCCGACCATCTGCGTGCCGTATTCCAAAGCACCTTTAGCATGGAACGACCCCGTCGCGCCCGTGATGCCTTGGGTGATCACCTTGGTGTTCTTATCGATCAAGATACTCATGATTATACACTCCCCGGTAAGTTCTCCCTTGTCACTTCACAAGCGAAACGATTTTTTGCGCGCCGTCGGCCATCGAATCCGCGGCCACGATATTCAGACCGGAACCGTTCAAAATTTCTTTGCCCAGATTCACGTTCGTGCCTTCGAGGCGAACGACGAGCGGTTTGTCGAGACCAAGCTCGCGAGCTGCGGCGACAACGCCTTCTGCGATGACGTCGCACTTCATGATACCGCCGAAAATATTGACGAAAATCCCTTTGACATTCGCGTCGGACAGGATGATTTTGAACGCTTCGGTTACTTTTTCTTTCGTCGCGCCGCCGCCAACGTCTAGGAAGTTGGCCGGAGAGCCGCCGTAATATTTGATAATGTCCATCGTGGCCATAGCCAGACCTGCGCCATTAACCATACAGCCGATGTTGCCGTCGAGCGCGATATAGCTCAGATCGAACTTGGAAGCTTGAATTTCCTTCTCGTCTTCCTCGTCCAGGTCGCGCAGTTCGACAATATCCTTATGGCGGAACAGGGCGTTGGAGTCGAAGTTCAGCTTGGCGTCAAGCGCCATCACGTCGCCTCCGCCGGTTACGACGAGCGGATTGATCTCGGCGATGGAGCAATCTTTTTCCTCGAACGCTTTGTATAGAGCCAACATGAACTTGACCGCTTTGTTGACCAGCTCTACCGGAATATTGATGTCGAGCGCCAATTGACGGGCTTGGAACGTTTGCAGTCCGACAGCCGGATCGACGACGACTTTAATGATCTTCTCAGGGGAATGCTCGGCGACTTCCTCGATGTCCATGCCGCCCTCTTCCGAACCCATCATAACAACGCGTCCGGTCCCGCGGTCGACGACGACCCCGAGATAGTATTCCTTCTTGATATCGCAGCCTTCTTCGATCAGAAGACGCTTGATTTCCTTGCCTTCCGGTCCCGTTTGGTGCGTGACCAGCACTTTGCCGAGCAGCTCCTTGGCGTAGCTCGCGACGTCGTCCAGGCTTTTGGCGATTTTGACGCCGCCGGCTTTGCCGCGTCCGCCCGCATGGATTTGGGCTTTAACAACCGTTACCGAGCTTCCGAGTTCTTTCGCTGCGCTAACGGCTTCGTCGACGGTAAACGCCACTTTGCCGCGCGGCACGTTAACGCCATACTGCCTCAAGACTTCCTTGCCTTGATACTCATGAATATTCATGGTTCTGGCATCCTCCCGTTGTGCGCTTAATATCTGGTGCGGCCGATCGCTTCGGCGCGGAATCGCCGGGCGGGGCCGTCACAGCTTGACCCATGTTAGCGATGAGTTCACCGCTAGCAGCCGTTACACATTCCTTTAAGAGGTTGTTCAATAAGTTCGCTTTTGATCACGAAGCCTCACTTGAAAGCAGACTCGACGTCGAATCCTATGAACGCGCATGTTAAACAAATATGTAACAAAACCTTCATCATTGTATCACTAATTGCCGAATGCTTCCTTATCTTTTCAACAAATTATCAGTCTTCTTTGGCAATGATTTCATCGAATTTTGAGATGGAATTGCCGGAAATGCATCTCTTAATTGCGATAAGTAGATCTCGGCTTGCAGTTTCGCTTTATTTTGTCCAATGCCGCAAAACTCATGCCCAACCGTGCGACCCGCGCCTCCCCCCTTATGTTTGTACAAATTCGATTGTCCGATTTATTTTTGTCCATTGAGCGGAGCTGCGCCATCTTCTATACTTTCACTGACACGATCGATAATGATTATCATTATCTAATGATCACATTGAAACTACGGAGGAATCAAATTCATGAGCAAGAAAATGAAAATCGTCTTAACTCTCGGCACGATCGCGCTGTTTGGAACGTTATTGGCGGCTTGCGGGAGCAGCGAAAAAAACAATGCCGCATCCAACGGGAGCGCCCCTGCCGCCAGTCCGTCCGCTACAGTCTCGGCATCCCCCTCTTCCGATCCTGCCGCTTCGGTGCGTAAAATAACGGATTACATCGGCCACGAGATTGAAATTCCAGTCTCCCCCGAGCGCGTCGTTTTCGTCGGAGAAACGTTCAGCGATTTGTTAGCGTTGGGCGTTAAAGCGATCGGAACTTCGACCAGCATGGCTTCGGAAACCGTGTATGAAGATCAACTGGCCGGCATTGAAGACGTAGGCTTCCCGATCAATCTGGAGAAAATCATCTCGCTCGCGCCCGACCTCGTTATCATCGCCGATACGGATGAGAAAGTCTACGAACAGCTTAGCAAAATCGCGCCGACGATCGTATTCGATACGTTCGCTCCGCTCGAAGAACGCTTGCCGCTGCTTGGAGACGTCCTGGGGAAAAAGCCGCAAGCGGAGCAGTGGCTGGCAGAGTATAACAAACAAGAGGATCAGATGTGGAAGGAACTGCAGGCAGCGGGCTTGAAGCCGGGGGAGACGGCCTCCGTCTTTACTTATTATCCGGGAGAGCGGCTGTTCGTGATGGCGCGAACCGGGCTATCCCAAGTGCTGTATACCCCGGACGGACTAAAACCGACGGAACCCATTCAGAAAGTATTGGATAGAGGATTCGAACAAATCTCGACCGAGATGCTGCCCGAATATGCCGGAGATCGGATATTCATTCTTAACCCGGCTTCCGAGTTGAAGGACGCCATTCAATCTACCGAAGATTTATTGAAGAGCCGGATCTGGCAAGACCTGCCCGCTGTCAAAGCAGGCCATGTCTATCGGCTCGATATCAAACAATCGGGAAGCGATGCCCTTAGCAGGCAGTGGCTAATCGAGCAGCTTCCGAAGTTGATGGCCAAATAGGCAACAGAACATAACATGACTTCAAAACTTAGAAGACGTTTTCGACGAAACCGTTGAAATGCGTCTTCTTTTTATTATACAATCGACGTTAATGAGAATGGTTATCACTTCAGGAGGATAGCATGATGAATGGTTTAAGCTCCGACTCCGTCAGCGTTCCCTTAAGCTCCCTGCTCTTCCATTTCGTCGATATCGAACGGATTGAACATAACGCTGCATGGTATCCCCATATGTACGAAACCGATCTGTACACGCTGCTGATCGTAACGGACGGGCAAGGCAGATTGTTTCAAAACCGCGAGCTTACAAAGATTGCGACCGACAAATGCTACTGGCTGAACCCCGGAGTCCCGTTCAGGCTCGTCAATGAATGCGACGCGATACGCTGTTATAGATTGACCTTCGCCGCCGTTCAAATCCAAGGCGGCGAATACGCAAAATACGACGGAGAGATTCTGCCGGAGGGGAGCGAGCTCGCCGCCCTCCCCTTCACTCGGCTCTCCCGTTTAGCCGACATTTTGTATGAGGGCAGACGATCGCACGGAGGCGCCGAGGGTTTGACTCGTCAAGCGCAGTTTAATGAAATGCTCGCCGTTTTGTTCGAGCACAACGTGCGCGCCGGGCATTCCCCCAACCCGCTTCAGGCTATTGAATTAACGATTAGCTATATGCGCAACAACTACATGTACCCGATTACCGTAAAACAGCTTGCTGAAATCTCGCAGCTCGTTCAATGGCAGTACAGCGCGGCATTTCAAAAGCTTACCGGCAAAAAACCGCTTGATTACTTGACCGATGTTCGAATCGGGCATGCGAAGGAATGGCTTCGTCGGACTGCGGAGCCGCTGCGGGAAATCGCTCGCCGGGTCGGATTCGCGGACGAATATTACTTCAATCGCCGATTTCGTCAATCTACCGGAATGACGCCCAGACAATATTCGCAATCGACCCGCGGCAAAATCCGCGTGAAGGATTGGACAGGCCACGAAGTAGATATTCCCGCAAGCCCGCAGCGGATCATCTATCACGGGGAAACGCTGGGCGATTTAAGCGCCTTGGGCATTCGGGCGATCGGGACCAGCGACAGCTTCAAAAACAACGGCTTTCTCGAAGAACGCGAGCGCGGCTTCCTCGAGGTGGGAATGCCGATCGATCCCGGCAAAGCCCAAGCCCTTAAACCGGACCTGATCATTTTCGCGAACGCGGACGAGAATCAATATAACGCCTTATCCAAAATCGCGCCTACCGTTACCTTTAATACGTTTGCTCCGCTGGAGCACCGTTTGCATACGTTAGGACAATGGCTAGGGCGTAAACGGGAAGCGGAGCAGTGGCTTTCCTCCTTCAACCCCAAGGCGGCGGCTATGTGGAACAACCTTCGCTCCGTCGTGCGACAGGGTCATACGGCTTCTGTATTCGTCTACGAGCACGGAGAGCATTTATTCGTCATGGGAGCTTCCGGCTTATCCTCTGCGCTCTATCATCCATGCGGCTTTCAGGCTGCAGACGGAATTCGCGACATCGTCGAAGCCGGCGTAGGCTTCGCGGAGATCCCCCCTGACAGACTGCCCGAATACGCGGGAGACCATGTTTTCATGCTGCTATCCGAGAACGAACAATCGCGCCGCGCCGCGCTAGCGATGATGGAAAGTTCGTTATGGAGAAGCTTGCCGGCCGTTCGCTGCGGCTGCGTTTACGTGCTCGAAGCCGACGCCTGGAACTATAACGACGCCAAATTTCAAGAGCGTCTGCTCGATATGCTTCCGCAGGTTCTCAATCGGATTTCTTAAGCGAGGCTCAGTGGAAAACCGTTCGCGCTGCCGTTGACAGCGGCTTCGCCGGCGTGTACACTTATTTCAACTGCAATATTTCGGAGAGGAAGCACCTTTCCCGTTCACTAATGATCTTGGACGGAGGAGGGTGTTTTTTTGTTATGTATGCGAAAATGATGAGCGCCAGCGTGCTGGGGATCGAAGGTCGCCTGATCGAGGTCGAGGTGAACATTAGCTCGGGCCTGCCTATGGTAAACGTCGTCGGGCTGCCCGATTCGGCCGTGCGGGAATCGATCGACCGGGTGAGAGCCGCGATTCAGAACGCAGGGATGAAATTCCCGCTCGACCGGGTGACGATCAACCTTGCTCCGGCCGATCTTCGCAAGGAGGGCAGCGCGTTCGACTTGGCTATCGCGGCAGGCATTCTGTGCGCAAGCGGACAGCTTGAACCGGGGATGCTCGCCGACACGCTGTTGATCGGGGAATTATCGCTAAGCGGCACGATCCGCAGCGTGCCCGGCGTGCTGCCGATGACCGAGCTGGCCCGGCGCTGCGGCTTGCGCCGCATCGTCGTTCCCCGCTCCGCCGCGGCCGAGGCCTCCCTCCTGCCCGGCATCGAAGTGCAAGGAATTTCTTCGCTGTCGGAATGGCTCAACGGCGAGGACGGCGCCGAGCCGGACGATCCGCCCGGGGCTCCCCGCGGCTTCGGAAGCAAGCGACTGCGAGACTTGATCCGGTTTCAAGACAGCTCTGACATCGGCGAGCTCGACCTGGCCGACGTCGTGGGCCAGGAGCAGGGCAAGCGCGCGCTGCTTGTCGCGGCGAGCGGCATGCATAACCTTGTCTTTATCGGCCCTCCAGGCACCGGGAAAACAATGCTGTGCCGCCGCTTGCCAACGATTCTTCCCCCTCTGAACGACGAGGAGGCGCTGGCCGTAACGAAAATTTTCAGCGTCTGCGGCAAGCTCGGAGAAGCCCGAGCCGGATTAATTCGCAGCCGCCCTTTTCGCGCCCCGCATCATACGATTTCGGGAGCGGGCCTCGTGGGAGGCGGCACGATCCCCAAGCCGGGAGAGGTGACGCTTGCTCACCACGGCGTTCTGTTTCTTGACGAATTGCCGGAGTTTTCCCGCTCCTGTCTGGAGACGCTACGTCAGCCGCTTGAGGACCGTCAGGTGACGATCGGACGGGCCAGAGCCGTATGCCGTTTTCCGGCAAGCTTTATGCTCGCGGCCTCGATGAATCCGTGCCCCTGCGGCGGCGAACCAAGCAGCCTGCCTTGCGCGTGCTCTCCGGCCGCCGTCTCCAGATACCGCGCCCGCATATCGGGGCCGCTCGCCGATCGCTTGGATCTTCAGGTCGAGCTCGCGCGTCAGCCGCTGCAAGGACTGTCCTCCGGCGGCGGGCTCTCCTCCGCGCAAGCGCGGGAGATCGTCGCCGACGCCGCTGCAAGGCAGCTTGCCCGGTATGCCAAGCACGGCTTTCAATGGAACAGCCAGCTTCAAGGAAGCCATCTGCGAAAGTACGCCAAGCTCTCTTCCGATGCCGAGACGCTCCTTCAGCAGGTTTACGACCGGCTGGGCTTAAGCTTCCGGGCGCACGACCGCATTCTGCGAATTTCCCGCACGATCGCAGATCTGGCCGACAGGGAGAACATTCGCACTGAGGACGTAGCCGAGGCGATCAGCTATCGCTGCCTGGATCGGGCTGCCTCTCCTTAAGCGCAACGGGCAAACAACATTTGGTTATAGGAAGAATAAAGACAAAAATATTCCAAAAATGTATTTACTATAACATGCTAAAAAAGGTATAATAATGTATAAAAATTAAAAAAAATAGAGGAGATGATGTATTTATGAAAAAAATTACTTCTACTGTATTGGGGGCTATTTGTATACTTTTCGCCAGTATTACCCCCGCTTTTGCCGCTACCGTGAATGAATCCGAGCCTAACAACACCTTTGCGACCGCTGACACTTTTAATTTGGGAGATACCCTTGTAGGCGCCATCAGTTCAGGTTCCGACACCGACAATTTTTATGTTTCCATTCCTTCTGATAAATACCTTGCGTATAATATTAACTTTAAAATGTCCGGCGGAGATTCAAGCGTAACTTATAAAGTTTCCGTTTATAAAAGCACCGATACAACCACAGCGGTCGATTCCTTTACTTTCACCGGCGGGGGCCCTTACTCAACACGATTGGTTAGCATGAAGACGGACGCTTCGTACTACGTGAAGATTTCTTCCAATGACGGCACTAGTTCTTCAACGACTAAATATAATGTTTATATTTACAAATAACATCATCTAAAGTTGGGGCGAGACTGAAATAAGCACCTTTTCCGTTAGTATCGATTATGACGGGGAAAGGTGCTTATTTCAGTCCAAGTAACGATAATCGCTCGCTTTCGCGACGTCCCTTTACATCCGCTTGCGGTTCGGCGATCGTGCGCGGCAGGGCACACCGACAACGCGGCCGAGAAGATCAGCTATCGCTGTCTGGATCGGGCCGCCGCGCTTCCTTAAACGACGGATGCAAAATGTCCGCGCAGTATTTCGCCAGCCGGATGCCAATCTCCGAGCGCAGCGCTTCGCGCACGATGGAGAACCTGTCTTCATACCCGCGGCAGGAGTAGCGGTGATAGATGATCCCGTCGAGCGTCTCATCGTCGAACACTTTAATGTTCCGCCCTCGCAGTTCTCTGCGGAGAGAGAACATTTCCCGGCTGATTTTGTCCATGACGATCTGGATGAATTCTCCCAGCGGCTGCTTGAGCAGATTCGGCGTCCGCCGCACCTCTTGTAGGCTTTTATCGCACATCGTAAGCATATGCGGATACATGATCGAGTCGCGAACCATCGTCAGCTCTTCGGGGGTGATACGGCCCTTCAACGGCTGGCGCCCGCGATTTTCGTACTGCTCCTGGTGCTCGGTTAGCAGCATTTTCGATTTCCACCTTTCGTTTCCTTGAAGCTTGCTCATTTGTAATGCCCTCCGATCTGGGCGGCTCTCTCGCGCGCTACGCCGACTTCCAGCAGCGAGGAAGCCCTCATGATCGCGTCGCTTCCGTATCGATCCTTGATCCCGTCCGTGGCCCGTTCGATATCGTACTCAACTGCTCTGTTCTCGAATAGCGTCAACTGGCATGCGCTGTCGTCGGTCAGCTCCGTCAAGACGACGTGCAGGCGGGTGACCGACATCCCCTGCCAGTAGCTCGCGAACAATTTGTACGCCGCGGCCGCAACCTCCCGGGTCAAGGACGTCGGCTCCGACAATGTCATCTGCCGATGGAAGCCCGACTTGCGCTCCCCGTCGGACTCCGAAGCGCCGACCGCCACGACGCGGCCTTGGTAGCCGAGACGACGGGCTCTGCGGCATATTTCGATGATCAGCTCCAGCAGCACAACCTCCAGATCTTCCAGCTTGCGATACTGACCGGCCTTCAGCGCTTTGCCGTGGCTGACCGACTTAAGCGCCCCGCGGATCGTCCGTTCGACCGGACTCGGATCGATGCCGCGCGCCGTCTGCCAGTAGTATTCCGCCTGAATGTCGCTCTGCTTGCCCATCTCCCAACGCATCCGGCGCTTGAGCTCCGCCAGTTCGAGCCGAGCGACGTCCCCGATCGTCGGCAGACCCATGCGTTGGAAATGGACGGCCATACGCGACGCCACCATAAACATTTGATGCACGGGCAGCGGCCATAGCTTCTCCTCGATATTGGAATAATCCAGCCGGAATATGCCCTCCGGAAGGCGCTTTGCAAAATTATCGGTCGCCATCTTGGCGAGGATTTTGCTCGGGCCGATTCCGATCCTTGACCAGACGCCCGTCGAGAGGCGAACGTGATGCTGAATGAATTGGGCGATTTCCTCCGCCGAGCCGTAGCTGCCGATCGATCCCGTCACATCGACGAACTGTTCGTCGATGCTGTAAGGCTCGACTTGATCGGAGAAAGACTCGAAAATTTCCGTCATCAGCAAAGAAATCGTAATATATCGCTGCATACGCGGCCGAATGACGACCAGGTCGGGACATTTCGCCCGCGCCTGAAAAATTCTCTCGGCAGCGATGACCCCTCGCTCCTTGGCCAACGGACATGCGGCTAAAATAATGCCGGCTCGGCGCTCCGGGTCTCCGACCACTACCGGTTTATTGCGGTATTCGGGGTGAGCGGCCTTCTCGATCGAAGCGTAGAACGATTGGCCGTCCACCAGGAAGATCGTGCGTTCAGGAGGCATGCACAATCACCGGCTGCGCCGCCAAAATCCGCTCGACCGCGAATCTTCTCGGCCCGTTGCAGGACGTATCGAACGCAAACACCGTCCCCGCATCGATGCGGATTACCCGGATCGTCCGCTTGCTGATCCGCTCCTTTTTGTCCATATACACGATCACAATCGTCCGACCAATATACTTGGCTATGGACATCTCTCTCGCCTCCACAGAACGTTTGTTCTTATCATAATACGAACAATTGTTCCCGATCAATACTCAATTTATTCCTGCTCGTCTGCAAACATGCCGCAAAGCTCCTTGCGGTCGTCGGAACGCAAAAAAACCCGACAATCCCGCGCAGTGCGGGATTGTCGGGGCGCGCTTCGCCACTCGAGTTAAAAAACGGGGGAGAATCTCGCTCCGGTTATAAAATCCGGTTTCAAGCCGCCGTTTAGGGCAAGTTGTGCGATAAATCGTATAAAAATCAACCTTTGTCGGTCACCCTTGGCCGATTTGTATGACACATCGTACAAAATTCAAAAATTCGGCGCTGCGAGAACCTGCCTTGTATGAAAAAACGTACAAAATGTCCCCGTTCTCCTCAAGCAAGAACAGCTGCTCCCGTTCTTTTGCGACGCCTATGCTATTCTTTTCCTTGCACGCCGTCGATCAGTTGAAGAAACGCCGCAGGAATCGGATACTCCTGGTCGCGGATAATGATTCGCTTGGTGCCTTCCGGCGGCGCGGCGTTTTCCATCCGGTTCTCCTTAATCTCGAGCACTTCGTTGTGCAGCCGTTCCATTTGCTTGTCGAGCGCAGCGGCCGAATCGGCAGCCTCCTTCAGCTCGCGGAGCAAGCTTGGAGGAACGGACTCGTTGTACTTGTAAAAAATTTTATGCTCCAAGCTCGCCCAGAAATCCATCGCGATCGTGCGAATCTGCACTTCGACGCATACCTGCTCCTGACGATCGGACATATATACCGGCACCTCCACGATCAGGTGCAGGCTCTGGTAGCCGTTAGGCTTCGGATTGCGAATGTAGTCCTTCGTTTCGACGATTGTCAGATCGCTTTGAATTTGCAGCATCTCGGCGATCCGATAGATGTCGGAGACGAACGAACACGTAATTCTCAATCCGGCGATGTCCTTGATGCTGTTGCGAATGCCCGGAAAGGAGATGTCGCAGCCTTTGCGATACATTTTGTTCAGAATGCTCTCCGGAGATTTCAACCGCGATTTCGTATGCTCGATCGGATTGTAGTCATGCAGAAAATGAAACTCTTCCTTCAAAATCTCGATCTTCGTCTCAAGGGAGTCTAGCGCAAACTTGTACATCATCATAAAGCGAGTGATTTCGTCCTTGAAACGTTTGAATTGCTCCATCGGTAGCGGTAAATTATTCAGAATGGCTCACCTTCTGCTCCAGGTCAAGCAATGATTTTGGAGACTGCCTCAAAATTAAGGTCGCTAACTTCGCTGCAGTTCCTTACTTGCCCAATAATATGCGAGTGTACGGCGAATCGATCGGCAGCAAAATGACCGGCTCGTTGTTCAGCGTCGTCACGTAGCTCTGCAAAGTCCGATAAAAGCTGTAAAACTCGGGATCTTTGCCGTAGGCCTGGTTGTAGATTTGCGCCGCTTCCTGCTCGCCCTGCGCGACGATCTTCTTGGCGTCCGCCTCCGCTTGGGCCAACAGCTCGGTAGCGGTACGGTCGGCCTTCGACGTGATTTTCCGCGATTCCTCGTCGCCTTCGGACAAGTAGCGCGCGGCGATCGCCTGACGGTCGGAAATCATCCGGTTGTAGACGCTCTCCTTGTTGCTCTCCGGCAAATCCGTCCGCTTGATGCGCACGTCGACGATCTCGATGCCGTAATTGTCGCGGATGATCGCGTCGGCTACGTCTTTCGTAATATCGTCGTTAATGTTGCCTCGCGCCGTATTCTCGCTAATTATATTATCATAGTTGACCTCGGAAAGCTTGCGCCGGACGGAATTGTACACCGCTTCGTCAATTCGCTGAATGCCCCCGCCGACCGTCTGGACCGTTTTCAGGAAATTTTGCGGATTGCTGATTCTCCATACGGTGTAGTTGTCGACGATAATCGGCTTCTTGTCCTTCGTCAAAATCGAGGTCGGGTTGCTCTCGTAAGTCATCTGATATTTCGGAAGCGGAGAGACGCTCTCGATAAAAGGAATTTTGAAATAGAGGCCCGGACTGCTTTCCACCCGAACAGCCTCGCCGAACTTCAGCACGACTTTGTACTCCCCTTCTTTGACGACGAAGAGAGAGCCTCCCAAGAGAATGAGGGCAAGAATGATCGACCCCGCCCAAATCATGAGCTTTTTGTTCATGGCGACGTTCCCCCTTGCTGCTGTGCGCCCGCCGAGCCGGAAGCGCCCGAAGCGGAACCGGGGTTTCGAATCAGCTCGTTAAGCGGTAAATATTTGACCGTATCGCCGGACGAAGAGTCCGAAATGATGATCTTCGCTTTCGGCAAAATTTTCTCCAGCGTCTCCATGAGCAGACGGCTTTCGGTAATGCCTTTGTTTTTCGCGTACTCCGCGTAAATCGCGTTGAATTGGGCGACGTCCCCTTGAGCGTTCAAAATCCGCGACTTCTTCACCGCTTCCGCGTTCTCCAACTGCGCCTGGGCTTCGCCGCGCGCTTTCGGAATTTTGTCGTTCTCGTATTTCGCCGCGTTGTTGATCTTCGTATTCTTCTCCTCGCGGGCGTTCGTAACCGCACGGAACGCTTCCTCTACTTGGCCGCTCGGAGGCTCGATATCCTGGAACTTGATGTCGATAATCTGGATGCCGGTGTGATATTTGTTCTGCAGCTCCAGAAGCTTCTCCCGAACCTTGTCCTGAATTTCCGTTTTTCCGTCCGTAATCGCGTAATCGAGCTTCTCAGAGCCGATGACGGAACGAATGGAGGAGCTTGCCGCATTGCGCAAAAATTGCTCCGGATCGCTGATATTGTACAAATAATCGCGGATGTTGCTGATTTTCCACTGGACGACGGCGTCCGCGGATACGATGTTCTCGTCCCCGGTAATCATCATCGCCTCTTCTTCTACCGGCGTCGAAACGTCGCCGTTTACGCGATAGCCGATATGAATGCGCTGCGTCAGCTCGGCGGGCACAACGATGACCTGCTGGATCGGATAAGGCCATTTGAAATGGAGCCCCGCCGTCGATTCCCCCGTATATTTGCCAAAAGTCAGTATGGCGGCTCGCTCCTGCTCCTGTACCGTGTAGAAGCAGGAAGATCCGATCACCACTGCGACTAACGCAACGACCCCGATAATGATCTTCTTCAGCATTCCCGGCGGCAGGTTGAGCGGATTTTCTTGCCGTTTCGGTATTTTTACCAGTTCCATGCGGCTTTGTTCCTCCTCGTCGGTTTTCAAAGTGTCTTTATTTGTTACGTGTTAGGCGGCTGTTACGTTTCAACTCATTTTCCAATCGGGGTTAGGAGATATGCCGGGAACAAAAAAACGCCCCGAAGGGCCAATGTCATTAAGTTAAGGCGCAGGGGCAAAAACAAGAACAAGAGCAGGCTATCGAACAGTGATAGCCCGCTCTTTTTTCTTGCACAAAAACCGAAATAGAACTTGACATGTAGTTGGAAATGTGTGGCGAAGCCCCTTGAAAAAAACGAGGAGGTTTCGCCGATGAATGCATTTGCAAATTCGCTAAAAGAAACGCTGACATCCCTCATTCGAGAAATGTCAGCGTCGCCAGCACCTTATGTCAAAAACCCCAATAAAGATTTTACTCGAAAGAAAAAGTTGCCTTTCGAAACGGTAATGCATCTCCTCATCTCCATGGGCGGCAACAGCATCTATAAGGAACTCCTGGAATCGCAGGGCTATGATATAAAGACCGCAACCACTTCTGCTTTTGTCCAACAGCGCAATAAAATCCTGCCTTCTGCCGTAGAGTCCCTATTTCACAAATTTACGCAATCGTTTCCCGACATAAAGCTTTACCGCGGGTATCGATTACTTGCCATTGACGGTTCGGATTTGCACTTCGCAACTAACCCTGCGGACACGGACACCTATTTCCAGAGCGGGCCGAATGCGAAAGGTTACAACTTGCTGCATTTGAACGCAGCTTACGACCTCTGTAACAGACTTTACGTCGATGCCCTTGTTCAGCCCCGAAGGTTGTCCAACGAGGGCAGGGCGCTGGCCACTATGATTGACCGTTCTCCCATCACAGGCAAAGCCATTGTGGTTGCCGATCGCGGTTTTGAAAGTTACAACAACTTCGCGCATATCGAGCGCAAGGGATGGAACTACGTCATACGGGTAAAGGATTTGAGCTCAAACGGCATTCTTTCGGGTTTGCGCTTGCCTTCTGGCGGGGCGTTTGATATTCAGGTTCATCTGACGCTCACCAAGAAACAAACGAATGCGGTGAAGGCCCACCCCGAGATTTACAAGTTCGTCCCGTCCACGTCTACCTTCGATTTTCTGGATTTGCAGGAGAACTTGTTTTACCCGATTTCATTTCGGGTTGTTCGTTTCGTCTTGCCCAATGGCGAGTATGAAACGGTCATCACGAATTTGTCTGTCGCTGAATTCCCGCCTGATGAGCTTCGGTCCATTTATCACATGCGTTGGGGCATAGAGACCTCTTTTCGAGCCTTAAAGTACACCGTCGGTCTGACGAATTTCCATGCAAAGAAACAGGCGTCCATCGCCCAAGAGATTTTCGCAAGAATGATCCTCTACAACTTCGCTGAAATGATGACCTCGCACGTCGTCATTTCGCAAATGGATAAACGGTATGCCTACCAAGTCAATTTCACAGTCGCCGTTTATGTTCTAAGACAGTTCCTACGCTCAAAAGACGATGAACCCCCGCCCGATGTTGAAGCGCTGATTCGTAAAAACATTTTACCGATTCGACCCATTCGACCGGGACAGAAGAATACGCGTAAAATCCGTTATAAATCAGCAGTTAGCTTCGTTTACAGAGTAGCATAATTGGGTTCGTATGAACATTTTTAAAGCGGGTTTGCCATCCGCTTTGTTTGCTATAGACTTTTTTCTTACTTGCCCACAAAAAACAAACGGCACAGGATATTTCCCCATGCCGTTTCGAATTCCATTTTACCCGGGCTTTGTCTTTAATCTTAACTTAATGACATTGCCCGAAGGGCGGCTGTTTTTGCTGCGGCGGAGACGTCAAAAAGCGTTCGGAATGTGGCGGATTTCCGACACGGAGCCGTCGCTGCGGAAAGTCACGGCCACGACGTCGAAGCGCACGGTATCCGCGGCGGCCGCTTGCGTTCTCAAATAAATCTCCGCCAAGCCGCGCACCTGGCGGCATTTGCGCGGCGTTACCGCCTCAATCGCCGTACCGAAACGGAAAGCGCCTGTCCGCGAACGAACCTCCACGAAGACGACAATATCTCCGTCCCGGGCGATCAAATCCAGCTCGCCGGAACGACAGCGCCAATTGCGCCGCTCCACGATCAGCCCGGCCTCGGCGAGATAGGCCGCAGCCGCCTCCTCGCCGGCGCGGCCGACGGCCGCCCTGCCGTCCTTCGCCTCGCCGCCGTTCTTCTTCATGATCCGCCCTCCCCGCCGCCCTTGGCTTTCAGGCCGGCGCGACGATCGGAGCGGTACACGAAGCTAAGCACCTCGGCGACCAGCCTGTACAGCTCCGGCGGAATTTCCTGATTCAAATCGAGCTTGGAAAGCACCTCCACCAGAGAAGAGTCCTCCTGCAGCGGAACGCCGTGCTCCTGCGCCCGCCGCATGATCTCTTCCGCGATTACGCCTTGGCCTTTGGCGATCACGACCGGGGCCGAGCTTTTCTCGGGCTCGTATTTCAGCGCGACGGCTTTTTTCGGAATGTACTTTTTGTTGTCCGGACCCGCCTCGTTCATGCTCTATAGTCGACTCCCTTATACGGTTTGGCGGCGTAAGCTCCGGCGGCTACCGCTTTATGCGCGGAATCGACCGTTTGGGAAGCGGCGATCGAGCCGAGCTTCCACTGCGGCAGCGGAGACGAAGTCAGCGACAGCAACTGGAAGCCGGCCGTTGACATTCCCTCCGCCAGCTCCTCTCTCGCGCCCTCAATCAGATCCGCCATGCCGGGAAAATCGCTCAGCAGCTTCAAGGACACGATCCGATCGACGACCTGTACGTCAACGACAGTATCCCCAAGGTAACGCATGCGCAGGTCGAACAGCAGATGGCAGTTGTCGGTATCCCACTCGCCGCGGCGTCCCCGCCTCGTCTGCACATGGACGGTTGCAGTCGTGTCGCCGTCCGATCCGCGCATGGGAACGAACAGCGTCATATGGCTGAAGGGCGCCGCCATGCCCCGGTCGGAGGAGAGCAGCAGCTGCTGGCCGGTCACCTGGCTTGCCAGCGTCTGCGCCGCCTCGCGCAGCGCCGGCGGCACGTCGTCTCGCGCCGCAAGGGCAAGCAGCGCGCCCTTGAGCGTCTCCGCGGCCGGCCGCGCCTCCTGCCCGGGGGCGTCAGCCCCCGCAGGCATCCCTGCCGCGGCCGGGTTAGGCCCGGCGTCCGGAAGGCCGCCGGGCAATCTCGCATCGGCGGCGTGCAGGAGCTGACGCTCATGCCCGACGCCGAGCCATTGCAGGAAGCGGCCGATCCACGCCGCTTCCGGCTTTGCCGCCGCCTGCTGCTGTCCCGCAGCAGCGGCGTCGGCACGGCCATCGGCGCGGCGGCCGTCCGCGCCGTCTTGGGCAGCGGGGCGGCTTCCCGCCGCCGCTGCCCGCTCTTCGGCCGCCGGGAGCCGGGCGGCGGCCGCAGGATCTGCAGCCGGGCGCGAAGCTTCCGGCTGCATCTGCGCAGGCGCAGCCTGCGCGCCTCCCCCGCCGGCTAGCGGCGGGGCGGCTGCTCTTCCCGCGGCTGCGGCTCCGTCGCCGCGGGCAGGGGTTGCGTCGGCCGCGGCTCTGCCCGGCTCGCCTCCAGCACGCGCTGCCGCGGCGGCGTCGCGCGGCGCTGCGCCTGCTTCCGCCTTGGCGGCCGCTTCGCCTTTGCCCGCTTGAGGCTCGCTCGTCAGCAGCGCCTCTCCCTCCGCCAGAATAGATGCTCCCTGCGTCAGTAAAGCGGCTAGCCGCTGTCCTAACGCCGCCGCTTCCGGGGAGGCCGCCTTGCCCCCTCCGCTGTTTATCCAGCCGTCCAGCGCCGCGCGAAAGCTCGCCAGCTCCTCGTGAATCGGCGGTCCGGACAGCGCTTGCCTGAGCGACGCCAGCGTCGTCTCTGTCGGTTTCAATCCACGGCGGAACGCAACGTCCGCCGCGCTCGCCCACGATTCCGCGTCGACTCCGGACGGCTTCATGGCCATCGCCGCATTAAAGTTCGCCGCCGTATCCTTCCCGATCGGATACCCGTCCCGCTTCAGCCCGCGCACCAGCTCCATCGCCCACTTCTGATCCGACAAGCCGAACGATTTCAGCACGTCCTTCAAACCTTCTTCCGGCAGCGCGTCCGTGGCGTCGTTCAGCGGCTTCAACGTTACAAGGCCGCCGGCCCCGCCGGGCTGAACCTGCAGCAGCGTGCCCCTGCCGAGCGGCATTTCGGCGTCCAGCTTCGCTCTCACCTGCACGCCGTTAATATTTAGGAGAGCCTCCTCGTTGTCCAACATTTCCAGAAGCACGCCTCTGACGATTTGACCGATTCTCAGCTCCAGCGAACGGCTGTCCGTCGGCACGGCATCGCCCATTAACGCCCGCAGCATCGGACCGATGTTCATGCTCATGTCTTTCCCTCCCCGCAAACACCCTCCCCCTTAAAAAAAGGGGTTCAAAAAGTCCGCTTTTGATAATCCTCTATACTCGTACTTTATGTATCGGCACCCGGAAAGCCTTTCGTGAATCGCGTTCCTTGCTTAGAACAGCACTTGCTGCTCGACGCTTAGTCCCTTCAGAAAGCTCCGTCGATGCAGCGGCGTCGGCCCTAAATCCAGCAATGCCTGACGATGCGTTTTCGTCCCGTAGCCTTTATGTACCGCGATACCGTAGCCGGGATACAGCGCATCCCACACTTCCGCGCACAGCCGATCCCTCGTGACCTTAGCAACGATAGATGCCGCCGCGATCGACTGGCTTAAGCTGTCTCCTTTAATAATGGCCGTTTGGGCAATGTCGAGATCGATGCTCTCCGCATCGACGAGCAGATGCTCGGGCGCAATGCCGAGCCCCAATACCGCCTGCTTCATCGCCAGCCTCGACGCCTGTCGTATATTGATTTTATCGATGACGGACGGCTCGACTCTCGCCACCGACCACGCCAATGCTTCCTCTATAATCAACTCGTAAAGCCTGTCCCGTTTTTTCTCGCTAATTTGCTTCGAATCGTTGACTTCCTCCAGTACGAGCCCGACAGGCAGCACGACCGCGGCCGCCACCACATCTCCGAACAGACAGCCCCGTCCGACCTCGTCCACGCCAGCTACCGCGGTCAATCCCCGCGACCACAGCTCGCTCTCGTAGGACAATCGGTTGAATTGTTCCATTGCATGTTCCTCCCCAAACCTCTTCCTTCCCATTGTCCGTTATCGCCGCCTATATGCCAAGCCTTTTTTTGCCCCCGCTTCCCTGTCGTTCGTCTCTCTCCCAACCCAATCCGCCTTGCAGATTCCCTTCATTTCCGGTATACTTTAAACACAGCACATACGTTCGTATTCACAACTCATTTCATATTGAATCTCTTTTATTTGCCGAAAAGGGGGCAGGACTCGTGAGCGAGGCGAAGCTGGATCTTCTGTTAAGCAAGATGGACGAATTTCAAGTTAAAATGAACGTCGTTCATCTTCAAATGAATGACTTTCAACTTCAGCTTAACAGCCAGGGAGAGCACATTCGACAGTTGATCCACATTGTCGGAGCAACCAATGCGAAGCTGGAGGAGCTGACAGAGGAAGTTCATCAAGTTAAGGAAGACGTAGCCGTTCTCAAAGCTGACGTGTCTGTTCTCAAAGACGACGTTTCCTTCCTCAAAAACGACGTCTTCGTCCTCAAGAAGGACTCCGGTCAGCTCAAATCGGGTCAAGAAACCCTGCTTGGCATTCAGAAGGAGCAACAGAAAATTTTGGAGCGCCTATCCGTTCGTTCCATCTCCCATGAGGCGGATATTGCCGAGCTGAGAAAAATATAATCAAAGGGGATATGTACCGGACAAGCCCGGCACATATCCCCTTTTTTCGAGACGCAGCTACTCCAGAAACCGCGAACGCATATCCGGGGTCGGCAGAAGGCAGCTCTCGCTGCGGCCAAACCAGCGATAGCGCCGGCGCGCGACAAAGCGATATACCCGGTCGCGCACGAAACGCGGCACGACGATCGCCGGATAAGCGACAGACCACGGCCAGCCCAACTTCCTGCCGATTCGCAGCGCCGCCGTTGATTTCGTATAATACTTTCCGTTATCGACCATGACGAACGTTTCCAGCGCGTCCTCCGGCATGCCGCCCTCCTTCAGCAAGCGTCGTCCCAATTCCGACTGCAGCGAAGCAAAGCGAAAAACCGCACGCTTGTCCCGGCCCACGACAAATTTGGCAAGACCGTGGCACATGTTGCAGTGTCCGTCTATTAGCAATACGATCGGCTCGGATTGATTGCTTGTGCGCTTCATGACCACCGTCCCCTTTCTTGCTTTCATTGTACCTCTATTTTCCGCTCCCGCACAGACCAGGGCAGGCCAAGCAGGCCGTAGATCAATCTAGCCGCGGCGTACGGCGTCTGCGCATCACAAGCTTCTCATGCTCTCCGTGATCCCAACACAATTTCCTCCACCCAAGCGTCCCCGCTTTACCGAAAGCCACCCCAAGCTTCTCTGCTCTCCCGAAAACCGCCCTCAGTTTCCTTCTCTCCCGAAGCTTCCTATTCCCATTTCCTATTTTCTATTTCCTTCTACCTTTAACCCGTCCGTACTTTTTGGCATAGTCGGTTATGCGTCGGTATGCCGATCTGTCCACGCTTTTTAAAGGATAATACTGCGGCCGCGTATTCGCTTCGAGGACCCAGTAACGACCCGCCTTGTCGACCGCCACGTCGAGGCCGATCTCGCGAAAACCGTCCCGATGGCGATCGAAGCGTTGGCCCGTCGCTTCGCCGATCTGCCCCAGCTTTCGCTGTGCTTCGCCGGCCGAAGATTCCGAGTAACCGGCCCCCTTCATCGTTTTCTTAAAGCCGGCCACTTTCCCTCCGCTATGATAATTCGTAACGACCCTCCCTTTTTTCCCGATTTTGGCGAACAGCGCCGTCGTAACCCATTGGCTTCCGTCCTTCTGAACCATGACGCGAAGATCGAACGGCTTCCCGCCGGTATGCGCCAGATCAATGCCTCGCTGCAGCAAGTACTGCTTGCCGCCCGCGAGCGACTTCAACCGTGCGTACAGCTCGTCCGCCGACAACCCGCTTCGATTCCCGCCCGTCCCCTTTAAGCGATAGCTTCCCGCCTTGATCCGTTCAATGCGCGAGATCTTTTTCCCCCCGGTTCCTCTTGAGGGTTTGAAATATACGACTGCGTATCGGCTTAACATCGCCTCCAAACTTGCTCTTCCGAATAACCGGGTCTCCGGAACGAAAGGCCGCAAACTCGAATCGCCGAGCATCCATCCGGTTTTTCTCCACTTGCTTGCGATCGACTTGCTGGCGTACTTCACTTGCCTCCCCTCCTTTTTTCGCTTACTCCTGACAAAATAGAATATGTAAACCTGCCGGCTGCCCGTCACAGCGCAAGCGTACTTTTCAATACGAATCGGAAGGAGAATATTTGCCTGAATGGCTCCTCCGGGATGACCGTTCGGCTCCCCGACAGGTATAATTAAGAAAAGCGATACTGCGGCATAAAGGAGAGCGACCAGCCGATGACATCACCATGGCAAGATCCCTATATTCGAAACGACGAGGAGCAGTCCCTCGCAGCTTGGGCGGAACAATTGGCGTCCCGGTTCGCGACACGAGCGGAGCGACATGATCGGGAGGGCTCGTTTCCCTTCGAAAACTTCGCGGAGCTGCGAGAAGCAGGCTATTTGAAAATCACGGTTCCGAAGCGTTACGGAGGCGACGAATTGTCGCTGTACAACCTTGTTCAGCTGCAGGAACGGCTGGCATACGGCGACGGCTCAACCGCTCTCGCCGTTGGCTGGCATATCGGCCAAGTGCTTCACTTTCGTTCAAGCGGCAAGTGGCAAGAACCTCTCTTCGCCGAGTTGTGCCGTTCCATCGTCTCGGACGGAAAGATGATCAACACTTTTGCGAGCGAAGCGGCATCGGGCAGTCCGAGCAGAGGCGGCCGTCCCGAGACAATCGCCGTTAGGACCGATGGCGGCTGGCGCATTACGGGACGCAAAACGTTCAGCACGCTGTCTCCGATTCTCGATCGTTTTGTCGTGACCGCCTACGTGCCTGACGAAAATGGTCCGGGCGAATTTCTCGTAGAACGGACGGAGCGGGTAAGCATCGTCGAAACCTGGGATACGCTCGGAATGCGGGCGACCGGGAGCCACGATGTCGTGCTGGATGAAGTATTCGTCGGAGAGGATCGCAGAATTGCCGGCAAAGCCGAAGACGACGGAGGGGGCTGGCTGCTGCATATTCCCGCCTGCTATATCGGCATCGCTCGCGCGGCTAGAGACTATGCCCTGGAATTTGCCCGCACGTACCGACCGAATACGTTAAGCGAGCCCATCTCCTCCCTTCCTACCGTCCGGCACACAATCGGCGAGATGGAAGTCGAGCTAAGAACGGCCCGCGCGCTGCTGTACGAAGCGGCGGAGCGTTGGGATCGCGAGCGGAGTCGGCGGCCCTCGTTAAGACCGGAGCTTGGCTTGGCCAAGTATGCCTCCGTCAACAGCGCTATCCGAATTGTGGACTTGGCGATGCGAATCGTCGGAGGCGGCAGTCTGTCCCGCCGTTCGCCGCTAGAGCGCTATTATCGCGACGTACGCGCCGGCCTGCACAATCCGCCGATGGACAACGTTGTGCTGCAATTGCTGACCGACTCCGCTCTCGGGGAAGCTGTCGCAACGACGCCCCCAAGCGCTTAAGCATCCCAAATAAGAACGTACGTTTGCTATGGAACAACAATTATGATATGATTCCTTTCGAACCCCATTTCGATAAGGAGTGAGCTGTGTGCCGTTAAATGCCTATTTGAATTTCGACGGAAATACTCGGGAGGTCGCGCTTTTCTATGCCGAGGTGTTCGGCCTTGAGGAGCCCGTCATTCAGACGTTCGGCTCGATGCCTGCCGATCCCAACTATCCGCTGCCTCCGGAAGCGCAAGATCGGGTCATGCACACGTTTTTGAACATCGGCGGCAGCATGTTGATGTTCTCCGACACTTTTCCTGGAATGCCTTATCAACAGGGAACCAACCACTTCTCGCTGGCTCTCGTCCTCGACGACGAAAATGCGATCAGAGACGCCTTCCACAAGCTGAAAGTAGGCGGATCCGTCATGATGGAGCTTCAAGAAGTGCCTTGGAGCAAGGTGTACGGCAGCTTGACCGATAAGTACGGCATCTCTTGGCAGTTCTCCTTGGTGAGCGAACAAGCTTAAACTAAGCGACTTCTTCGCCTTCCTTGGAAGCAGCGCAACATCCGCAGACAGTTCAGCCAACCATAGATGATTTCGCCAAAACCAAAAGGATCGCCGGGGGACCTATTCCCTGACGATCCTTTTGGTTTTTGGCAAACCGCCGTTTGACGATCTAGACCGACCTAGTCGAGTTAGGCCGCGCGAACTTCAAAATCATACAGCGAATACCCGTAAGGCGTGCCTCTCTGGGTACCATAGATTCTTACGTATTGCGCATCCATCGCGGCAAACGTAATTTCATCTACTCCCCCGTCTCCGGATGAAGTGCTATAGGCGTCCGTCCAGGCGCTTCCGTCCGTCGACAGTTGCACCTTATAGCTCTTCGCGTATGCTGCTTCCCATACAAGCTTCACCTTGCCGATGCTGTGTACGGCTCCCAGATCGACCGCGATCCATTCCGGATCGGAGCCTTCCAAGCTCGCCCAGCGGGTCGTTCCGTCACCGTCCACCGCTTTGGCCGCCTCAAACCCCGAACCCTCGATCGAGCTGGACGTAATCGACTTTCCTAGCGCCAGGTCCGTGTTCGGCGAGCCTTGCAGCGTGGTCGCGCCGACTATGTCGCTGACCGCCGATTCGTTGCCCGCGGCATCATAGGCCGACACCGTATAGCTGTACCCGGTCAGCGGAGTCAGCCCCGTATCGCTGAACGTCGTACCCGCTGCCATACCTACCTGAACTCCGTTGCGGTAAACCTTGTAGCCGGTCACCCCGACATCGTCCGTCGACGCCGTCCAGCTCAGATCGATCTGCGAGCCGGATACCGCCGTCGCCGTCAGCCCGGCCGGCTGCGTTGGCGCCTGCGTATCGGTATTTCCGTTCTGCGACGATAAAACGACCGGATCGGAGTTGTTGCGTACGCCAACCGCTTTGATGACCAGATTGTAATCTTCGGCGGAGTTGACGTTGTTGATCGTATAAGAGTAGGAAACCCGATTTTGTTCAACCGGAATATACGCGCTCCAATAAGCCTTTCCTGTCGCGCCGTCCAGCTTGTTGGTCTGCTCGTAAACCCGGAATCCCCGAACCGGTTCGCCGGAGGTCGGCAAGCTCCAGGTAAGCGTCAACTGATTGCCGCTTACTGCAGCCGTTGCGCCCGCCACCGGCTGCGGCTTGCCGTCCGTCCGCTTGATGCCGTATTGATCGTAGGCGGCAACCGAGGCTCCCTCTGCCGCTGTATAAGCGACGAAGGAGAGCGTATCCTGAGCTACCGATACATCGGTAAACATCTTTTTCCGCGGCTGCGTGTTGATCGCGGCGAAATAATCGTTATAACCCGGATATTTCTCATAAAACTTGTTGCCGAGAGAGTTGGACATCAGATAGATGGTCCCTTTCGGATTGACCGCATTGCCGCTAGCATCGTACGTGATTGAAGATGTCGGGACGACCTGATCGTTATACATCTGGTACGACCTCATATACATATGGTCATGCGCTTCGAACACCATATCGATGCCCATCTCGTCGAAGGCGGTAACTAAATATTTCTTATAAAATTTTACCCGACTGTCTTCATATTGCCCCGAATTGTCCCCTGCCGAATAAGGACCTTTGTGGAACGTCACGAACTTCCACTTCTTGTCGCTTCTGGCCACGGTGTTTTTCATCCATTGCACCTGATCCCAAAATTGCGGATCGACATTAGTAGCGCTGCCGTTGCTGCTCAATTTCCCTTCGAATTGCGAGTTAAAAACGAGGAACAACGCATCGCCGTATTCGAACGAATAGACGGAACCGTCATGCGTATTCGCGATCGTCTGCCGCGGCAAATTGAAATGGTTGTAAAAATTATTGTTCGCCGTTGTCGTATCTCCCTGATAATCCGGAACTTCATGCCCGCCGAGCACAGGTACGATCGGTACTTGCAGCAACGAGTTTTGCGCCACGCCCAGCATCCACTGCCACTGCTCCTCCAGATCGCCGTTGTCGACCAAATCTCCGGCATTAATCAGAAACTTGGGAGATCCGATCGTATTGATCGCTTTAGTGAAAGTGTCCGCCCAGGGCATAAAGCTGGACTCGCTGGAAGCCTGGGAGTCGGAACCGGCGATAAAATGAAACGGTTGATTCACGGCGTGATCCGTCGTGAAGGAACCGATCGGCCCCCATCCGTCCGCGGCGCCGTTGCCTACTTGGAACTTATAGGCGGTTCCAGGCGCCAATTGATCCGCAATGACCTTATGACTGACAAAGCTCTTTTTGTTGTTGGAGCTGCGATCGGATTTTGTGACATAGGTTTGAATCGTTTCCGCCGTGCCCTGATAGGTCAACGTTCCCTGCGCCGGAAAAACGTTGCCGACCACTGCCGCAGCTTCCGCCACCCGAACGACCGACCCCGTCATCAGATTCGTATACCAGGCGAAGGCAACACTCGTCCGGGGATCGCCGTTAAACGTCATATTGATCAGCTTCGGCGCGGTGCCGACCGGGCTGTTCGGAAGCGTTGTTGCGCTTATCGAGCTGCTGGCCGCCGAGACGTTGCCTGCCGCATCCTTGGCTTTCACAGTGAACGAATACGACGTGCCGGCAGTTAACCCGCTAACCGTCGCGCTCGTTCCGGCCACGCTTGCGGCCAGCGTAGAGCCGCGGTATACCTCGTATCCCGTTACACCGACGTTGTCGCTCGAAGCGCTCCAGGACAGCGATACGGTAGAAGATGAAGTACCTGTTACGGCGAGATTGCCGGGCACTGTCGGAGCGGTCGTATCGGCCGGCGCGTTTCCGGAAGGCCATACCTCGAATTCGTACAGGGAATAGCCGTAGGACGTGCCTCTCTTCGTGGCGGAAATTCTGACGTGACGCGCGTCTCTTGCCGCAAACGTAATTTCGTCCGTTCCGCCATCGCCGGATGTCGTGCTATAAGCATCCGACCAAGAGCTTCCGTTCGTCGAAGTTTGAATCTTATAGGTCTTGCCGTACGCAGCTTCCCATAAGAGCTTTACCTTGCCGATGCTGTGCACAGCGCCTAGGTCGACCGCGAACCATTGCGTATCTGACCCTTCCACGCTCGCCCAACGGGTCGTACCGTTGCCGTCCACCGCTTTGGCCGCTTCAAACCCCGAGCCTTCGATCGAGCTGGCGGTAGCCGTTTTTCCGAGCGCAAGGTTCACATAAGATGAGCCTTGCAGCGTGATCGCACTGGCGGCAGCGCTGGCCGTCGATTGATTGTTGGCGGCATCATAAGCGGATACCGTGTAGCTGTAGCTGGTCTGCGGAACAAGCCCGGTATCGCTGAAAGTCGTGCTTGTTGCCGTTCCCACCTGCGTCCCATTACGTAAAATTTTGTAGCCGGTCACTCCGACATTGTCTGTCGACGCCGTCCAGCTCAGATTAATCTGCGTACCGGATGCGGCTATTGCCGTCAGCCCGGTAGGCTGCGTCGGCGCCTGGGTATCCGGCGCGCTTGCCGCAATCGGATTCCACCAGTTCCCGGACATGAACAGCATCGTCATCAGATTGTAAGAATCGCTGTAGTAGCCGTCCGTCTGATTGATCATCCAACTCCAACCGGTATTCACCCACGCCTGGTTGCTGCTGCTGGCAGTTCCCGCAGCAATGAACGGAGCCGCGAATACGGCTGCCGGATAACTGGCCGAGCCGGTCACCGTGCCGTTAAGCTTGTAGCCGTCCTTCACATTGTTCGGGTTGCTGCTTGTTTTTCCTTTGATCCACGTAGCAATTTTGTCGACAATCGCCTTCCCGCGCGCGTCTCCGGACACGGCATAATCCATCACGATGCGCAAAGGCATCCGACAGGCGTTGTAGTTGTATTCGTTCGTTTCCAGAAATTCGCCCAAGTAGTCGGACGGAGCCGGCTGCGGCGGGTTCCCGACGACGAAATCCGATATTAGGCCCGTAGTAGAAGAATAGCTGCTGCTGAAGTCGCTATAGACCGTGTACAAGTTGTTGATGACGTTCAGCCAAGTCTGATCGCCCGTCACGGCGTAGAACGCTCGCATATGACCCAGCATCCAGTCCGAAGGCCGAGTATTGAGCGCGGTTTTCGAATCCCAATCGCCCAGATTCAATCGGTTGCCTGTCGTGACATTGCTGGCTTTGATTCCGTTCGTAATCATATTTTGCGCTTCGGCCAAATAATTGATCGTGCCGCTTGAACCCCACTGCCGATCGGCTAAAATCAGCGAGTAAGCAATGTCCATATCTCCGTCCGTTGCCGAAGAATAGTGACCCTGAGCGCCGGCGGCATCCGCGACGATCCAGCCCATCAGATTGGCATTTCTCTTGCTGTGGTACGCTCTGGCCGTCTTGAACAAACCGTCATAAATCGTCTGAGCATTCGGATCGTGTCCGGCCATAAGCACAGTAATAATCATGCCGTAACCTTGCCCCTCCGACGATCCCAGCGCATTGTAGCCTTCCGTAGGTCCCGTTACCCCGCCTTTGACATAATAGCCGCCCGGCAGAGAGCTCAGATTGTTCTTCAAGTAACTGGATTTCCAACTGTTATAATACGATGCGACCGAGGCATTCATCGCCGCCTGCGTCACATTGTTCGGCTTTATAATGCCCGGATAGCTCACCGCCTGCGGGAAGGGCCGCGACGGGGCCGCCGCATAGGCCGTATTGGCAGGTGCGAGCGGAGTCAAGCCCAATACGGACACGAACATGGCGAATACCAGCAATGACGATACGATAGACGAGTACTTCCTTTTAGAATTCATCCAAATCTCCTCCCGATTAATTAGATTTGAACATAACGAAACGTAATCGCGGCCTCCTTTCGGAATAATCGTTAAACCGCTCCATCTATAATTAAAGCGCTTTAACCTATAAAAAATGAGCTGCCTCTGCCTGTGCCATCCTGGGACGACCAAATTTCTTCTGCAGGGCAACTCCGCTGATCGCCGCCCTCAATCCGTTGCACGCTGTGGAAAAAAGGTTGGACAGACGAGTCTCTTAAAATTGTTACATAGTTTAATCGCTTTAACTTTATGCCTAAAAAAATATGAAGATTCTTGTATACAACAGAAATAAACCGACGATCACTCTCCAAAAGTTAAAGCACTTTAACTTTCTTCATTATATTGGAAGCATTGTATGGAATGCAACACATTTTTTTCTACGGCTGACCAACTGACTTACACATAGCTGACTATATAAGTTGGATTATTGAAGGTGACTCTATCTCAATCCAAAAAGATGGTTTTGCCGACTTCTGGCAAAGGTCGAACGTCCGAATGGGCGCGTAAGGGTCACGCAGACCGTCCAGCCGTTCAAATCCGCTCGCATAACGGCCTCTCAGACCGTAAGAGACGTCCAACTGCTCAAATCCGCTCGCGCAACGGCCTCTCAGACCGTTAGAGGCGGCATCCGCTCGATTTCGCTCGCGTAACGGCCTCTCAGACCGTTAGAAGCGCCCATCTGCTCGATTTCGATCGCGTAACGGCCTCTCAGACCGTTAGAGGCGCCCATCTGCTCGATTTCGATCGCGTAACGGTCTACCAGGCCGTTAGAAGCAGTTAGTTCGAATGGCGTTACATGTTTTTTCGGAAAATTCACCTTCCGAATGTTTCCTTGCAAGCGGGGCCTGCACATGAATTGGTCCGTCATAGTTTTTTCACTCTATACCCTGGCATCACTCATAAAAAAATCCCCGACGGGGTACCCCGCGGAGATTGGATGATCGTATTCTTCGATCGTTCGCGTTGCTTTAGGATTACATCTGCATCTCTTCCGGCTTTTCGAATGTAATCCGACCGAGCTTGCCTGAGCGCAAGTCACGAAGCAGCACCGTTGCCGCCTTCTCGTAATCGACATGCCCGCCGCTGACAATGCAGCCTCTGCGCCTGCCGATGCTTTCCAGCACCTCAACGGCCGCCTGCATATCCGGCAGCTCGGAAGGCAGATCCGTCAAACCGTAGCGCTCTCCGAGTACCTGTCCATATTGCTCGACCAGCACTTTTAGCACAAAACAAGCGACCTCGTCCAGATGAAGAATATCTTCCTTGATCGCTCCCGTCGCGGCCAATCGGTTGCCGACGACAGGATCCTCGAACCTCGGCCACAAAATTCCCGGCGTATCGAGCAGCTCCAGCTCGCCCCCGAAACGAATCCACTGCTGCCCCTTTGTCACCCCGGGCCGGTCTCCGGTTACGGCAATGTTGCGTCCGGCCAGCCGGTTGATCAGCGTTGATTTGCCGACATTCGGAATGCCGACGATCAGGGCGCGAATCGGGCGCGGCTTCATCCCCTTGGCGATCTGACGATCGATCTTCTCCTTCAGCAGCTCTTTCGCCTTACTGGCCAGCTCCTTGACTCCCGCCCCGGCATTCGCGTCGATCGCATGCACGGCCAAGCCTTGCTCGCGAAAAAAACGGCTCCATTCCGTCGTTTTCTCAGGATCCGCCAAGTCCGCTTTATTAAGCAGCACGAGTCTTGGCTTCTCGCCTATAATCTCGTCTACCATCGGATTGCGACTGGAGCTTGGAATTCGGGCGTCCAGCAGCTCGAACACGACGTCGATCAGCTTCAGCTTCTCTTCAATCTGCCGCCTCGCTCGGGTCATATGCCCGGGAAACCATTGAATCGTCATGGTGATTCACCTTCCTTACCTATAACAACGGGGCCTTCCCGTCGGTCATCGCGCGATGATCGGGGAATGGCCCCTTGTGTTTGCTATAATCGGTTTAATGCTTGACCAACTTGAAATCTTTGATCGGCCAGAAAATCAAGTCGGCGCGGCCGACAATCCGATCCGTCGGAATATATCCGATCATTCGGCTGTCTTCGCTATTCGAGCGATTATCCCCCATCACGAACACCGTTCCCTCCGGCACGACTCCGTCCGGGAAAGAACCGTTCGGAAAATTGGAGCGTTCTTCGCGATAGCGGTTGTAAAGCTCGCCCTGAGCATGAGCTTCTTCGTAAGCTTCCTGCAAATAAGTTTCGTCAAGCGGTTCTCCGTTTATGTATACCTGATCGCCGTCGACCTTGACCGTCTCGCCAGGCAGCGCGATCACCCGCTTAATAAAATCGCGGCCTTCCTCCGGCACGTGAAACACAATCACTTCTCCGCGCTTCGGTTCGCGTATGTCGTAAATGATTTTGTTGACGATAATCCGTTCGCGGTTCCAAAAGTTAGGCTCCATGGACGGCCCGTCGACGATAAAAGGACTAAGCAGAAACCAGCGGATCACGAGCACCAGAACGCCGGCGATCGCAAGCGCCTTGATCCATTCCACCAGCTCATTCCCCTGGCGCTTCGGCGGCTTCGCGCTTCGGCTGCCCCGGGTCGCCTCGGAAAACGTCTCCGTCTCGCTGCCGGAATGAACAGCGCGGTCATCCGCGGCCGAGTTCGTTCCCAGCTCGGCCGATTCGTTTGGTTTGGAATTGTCATTGTGATCCATTCGTAATCGCCTCTAGCTTTCTGGTAAATATGCAAAAAGGAGGACTTGAACGTCGCCAAGCCCTCCTCTGTCGTCCATTATCGAATTTCTTTAATACGTGCTGCCTTACCGCGCAGGTTGCGCAGGTAGTACAGTTTCGCGCGGCGAACTTTACCGCGGCGAGCCACTTCGATTTTCTCCAGGCGCGGAGAATGTACCGGGAAGGCACGCTCTACGCCTACGCCGTACGAGATTTTGCGAACCGTGAAGGTTTCGCTGATTCCGCCGCCGCGGCGCTTGATTACGACGCCTTCGAACAGCTGAACACGCTCGCGGGAACCCTCGACGACTTTTACGTACACTTTCAGCGTATCGCCAGGACGGAAGCTTGGAATGTCCTTACGCAGCTGCTCTTGCGTGATCGCTTGAATCAGATTGCTCATTTGTGTTCACTCCTTCCCTAACAGACGTTCGTACCCCGCTCCCCGAATACCCTGCATTCGGATCTTGGCGTGCAGAGGACCGTCCTACTCGTTCCATTTTGTCTGTCCGAAGCCGAACGAAGACAAAACAACATTTGAAATTATATCATATTCCCGCCCAAAAATACAACTGTTACGTTCAATTTTCTGCCGAATTCTCCCGCTACACATGAAGGCTGTCCAACCATATCCGCTCTTCTTTGGTCAACTCGGCCCGGTCCAGCAGCTCCGGTCGGCGAGCGAGCGTTCGCTCCAGCGATTGTCGCCTACGCCACTTCTCGATCTCCGCATGATGTCCAGATAGCAAAGCGTCCGGAACCTTCCAGCCTCTGAACTCCGCCGGCCGAGTATAGTGCGGATACTCCAGCAGGCCATCGCTAAACGAGTCTGTAACGGCCGACTGTTCGTTGCCGAGCACACCGGGCAGCAGCCGAACGACCGCGTCCGTGACGACCATTGCAGGCAGCTCTCCTCCGGTCAATACGTAATCCCCAACCGACAGCTCGTCCGTCACCAAGTGCTCGCGGATTCGCTCGTCGTAGCCTTCGTAATGACCGCAAATAAAAATCAAGTGCGATTCCTCGGATAGCTCGCGGGCGATCTCCTGCGTGAACGGTCTGCCCTGCGGACACATGAGAATAACGCGCGGCTTACGCGCTTCTTCTCCGTCTTCCGCCCGCCTTTGCCGCTCCAGCACATGCTCCACCGCGCCGAAGATCGGCTCGGCCTTGAGCACCATGCCGCCGCCGCCGCCGTAAGGCGTATCGTCTACCGTGTTGTGTTTATTATTGGCGAAGTCGCGAAAATTAAGCGTATTGAGCGACACAATGCCTTTGTCGTGCGCCTTGCCCAAAATGCTTGATCCGAACACGCCCGCGAACATTTCCGGAAAAAGCGTCAATACGTCTATCCGCATCAGAGCAGCCCTTCCATCAGATGCACTTTGATTTTACGCGCGGCAACGTCGACGTCGAGCACAACGTCGTCAATAACCGGCAGCAGCAGCTCCTTGCCCTTGGGCATTTTGACAACCCAAATATCGTTCGCTCCGGGAGACAAAATATCGGTCACCTTGCCCAGCGTCTCGCCTTCTTCCGTGACCACCTCGCAGCCGACGATATCCTGAACGTAATATTCGCCCTCTTCCAGCGGTACGCGCTCGTCCTCGGTTACTTTAAGCTCCCAGCCCTTATATTTTTCGACCTGATTAATATTGTCGAAGCCTTTGATCTTTAAGACGTACATCTTCTTCTGCTCGCGCGCCGAGACGATCTCGATCATGACCGGGTCGCCCGCCTCGGGCGGAATCATCAGCAGCTTGCCGCCTTGCTTAAACCGCACCTCGGGAAAATCGGTCTGGGGCCATATCTTCAGCTCCCCTTTGATTCCATGAGTGTTGACAACTTTTCCGACGTTAAGCAAACGCCCCTCCGACATGCAACTAGCTCCTTCCATTATGCGCCAAAGCTCTCTCTATCATATCGCATTGGCCTCCGAATTCGCAAACATCCGCAGCCGCACGGCTCTCGCATTTTCGTCCTGTTCATGACAAAAGACCGCACCATGCTGACGCACGATACGGCCCTCTTAGCCTATTATTCCGAGACAATATCCACGATGACGCGCCTCCGCTCCTTCACGGCGGCGGATGAGACGACTGTGCGCAGCGCCTTGGCGATGCGCCCCTGCTTGCCGATAACTTTGCCGACATCGTCGGGATGCACGGAAAGCTCGTACACCAGGCCTCTCGCGTCTTCCCTGACCTGTATCTGCACGTCTTCCGGGTGATCCACAAGCGCTCGGGCAATTACCCGAATCAATTGTTCCATGGCTCAGCCCTCCGGTTAGAGACTGCCTTGAAATCAAGTATCGCTCATTTCGCCGCAGCTCCTTAGTGACAGGATTACTTCTGGAGCTTGGATTCGTGGAACTTCTTCAAAACGCCGGCTTTGCTGAGCAGGTTGCGAACGGTATCGGACGCTTGTGCGCCGTTTTGCAACCATTTCAACGCTTTTTCTTCGTCGATTTGTACTTGAGCCGGTTGAGCAACCGGATTGTACACGCCGATTTCTTCAATAAAACGACCATCGCGCGGGGAACGGGAATCCGATACGACTACGCGATAGAACGGAGCTTTGTGAGCGCCGATCCGTTTCAAACGAATGCGAACTGCCATGTGACTTTCACCTCCTTGACAAGAGTAGGAATGGAGAATCCTGTTCTCTTTAGAACGGGAACTTCATGTTTTTGCCTTTTCCTCCGAACATGCCTTTGAGCGCCTTCATGCCGCCCTTTGGTCCTTTCGGGCCCATCATGCCGGAAAACTGCTTCATCATCTTCTTCATATCCTCGAACTGCCGGAGCAGCCGATTGACGTCGGCCAGCGTCGTGCCGCTTCCTGCGGCAATCCGCTTGCGGCGGCTGTAGTTGATGATGTCGGGCTTATGCTTCTCCGCCTTCGTCATCGACTTCGCGATCGCTTCCGTGCGGGCGATCTGCTTCTCGTCGATCTTGAAGTTCGGGTTGTTCTTCACCTTGCTCATGCCCGGAAGCATGTCGAGCAGTTGATCGAGCGGTCCGAGCTTGCGCACCTGCTCCATCTGTTCGAGGAAATCGTCGAAGGTGAACTCGGCGGTGCGCATCTTGCGCTCCATCTCGGCCGCCTTATCCTTGTCCATCGTCTCCTGCGCCTTCTCGATCAGCGACAGCATGTCGCCCATGCCGAGAATCCGCGAAGCCATCCGATCCGGGTGGAACGCTTCGAGCTGGTCGATCCGCTCTCCCGTCGAAGCAAACTTGATCGGGCAGCCGGTTACCGCTTTGACCGACAGCGCCGCGCCGCCGCGCGTATCGCCGTCGAGCTTCGTCAGTACGACGCCAGTCAACGCAAGCTGCTCGTGGAAGCTCTTGGCAACGTTGACGGCTTCCTGACCGGTCATCGCATCGACGACAAGCAGCACTTCGTCCGGCTTAACCGCCGCATGAATGTCCTTGATTTCCTGCATCAGCTCTTCGTCGATCTGCAGACGGCCCGCCGTATCGATCAGAACATAATCGTTGCCTTGATCCTTGGCCAGTTGAACGCCCTGTTTCGCAATCTCGACGGGACTGACTTTGTCGCCCAGCGTGAACACCTGAGCGCCAATCTGTTCGCCAAGCACCTCAAGCTGCTTGATCGCGGCGGGACGATAAATATCTCCCGCGACGAGCAGCGGCTTATGGTTCTGCGATTGCAGCAGCTTCGCCAGTTTGCCTGTCAGCGTCGTTTTACCCGCACCCTGCAGACCGGCCATCAGAATGACCGTCGGAGGCTTGTTCGCCTTCGCCAGCTTCTCCTGCGTGCCGCCCATCAACTCGGTCAATTCCTTGTTGACGATATCGATAATAACCATCGCCGGCGTAAAGCTCTTCTGCACTTCCTGGCCGGTCGCGCGCTCCTTCACCTTGGCGATGAAGTCTTTGACGACCTTGAAGTTTACGTCCGCTTCCAACAGAGCGAGACGCACCTCGCGCATCGCTTCGTTAACGTCGTCCTCCGAAACTTTGCCGCGGCCCTTCAGCTTCCCGAATACGTTCTGCAGTCGGGTTGTCAATCCTTCAAATGCCATCTTCCCATCCCTCCTTCGGAACGGTTATTTTGAAAGGTAGTTCAGTAAATCCGCTTGCGACGCGCCGATCATTCCGCGCTTCTCAGCAAAGCCGCGGTGCTTGCGAGAGACTGTCGCCACTCTGTCGGCAATCCGGCAATCTGCTCTTCCAGCAAGTCGATTCCCGCGTTCAGCCGACTATGTTTTGCCGCAAGTCCAAGCTTCGCCTCGTACTCTTCCAGCACCTGCCCGGCGCGCTTCAAGTGCTCGTAAACCGCCTGTCGGCTGATCCGGAAATCCTCGGCGATCTCGCCCAGTGTATAATCATCGTGGAAATAACATTTCAGGAACGTCTGCTGCTTGTCGGTTAACAAGGGCCCGTAAAAATCATACAACTCATTGATTCGGTTCGTCTTCTCAAGCGCGTTCTCCCCGCTCACAATGGCTGCTCCTCTCATTCCCTGGCCGCGCAATGCGATTTCGTCGTTCGTTAATCCGCATCTCCGTGCTTTCGGTGTCAAGGAAAAAGACTTTACATCTCTAACGCTTCGCCTATCATACCGAAAAGAAAACAGGATGTCAAGGAAAATACCTTAACATCCCTCTCACAGACTTATTTGAATGTTTTACGGCTATTCTTGTGGATTGTCGTCTTCCTTCTCCTCAGTTCCGGCCATGCCCGAGAACAAAGCGTGCACGAACTGATCGGCGTCGAATTCCTGCAGATCGTCCATCTTCTCTCCCAGTCCGACGAACTTGACCGGCAGCTTCAACTCGTTGCGGATCGCAATGACGATGCCGCCCTTGGCCGTTCCATCAAGCTTCGTCAGCACCAATCCGGTTACGCCGCTTTTCTCTCCGAACAGCTTTGCTTGCTGCAGCGCGTTCTGCCCCGTCGTTCCATCCAACACGAGCAGCGTCTCATGCGGAGCGCTCGGAATTTCCCGCTGAATGACGCGGTGAATTTTCGCCAACTCTTCCATCAGGTTATGCTTGTTCTGCAAACGACCGGCCGTGTCGCAGATCAGCACGTCGACATTGCGCCGTTTCGCTTCCTGAACCGCGTCGAACATGACAGCCGCCGGATCAGCGCCCGAGACTTGCTTGATGACGTCTACGCCAACGCGCCCGCCCCACACTTCGAGCTGTTCGATCGCTCCCGCGCGGAACGTGTCGCCTGCGGCTAGCAGCACGTTCTTGCCTTGTTGCTTGTAGCGCCAGGCAAGTTTGCCGATTGTCGTGGTTTTTCCTACTCCATTGACGCCGACGAACAGGATAACCGTAATGCCGTTCGGATTTTCATTCAGACCGACTTCGTCTCCCGAGCCCCGCAGCATCTCCACAAGCTTCTCGGACAAAATCGGCTGCAGTTGAGCCGGCTCCTCAATTTTGCGCTTCTTCACCTCATCGCGCAGCTCGTCGATCAGCGCCATTACCGTATTCACGCCGACGTCCGCGCCGATCAAAATTTCTTCAAGCTCCTCGAAAAACTCCTCGTCGATTTTTTTACGGCGGCTAAACAGCTCGCCTACCTTACCAACGAGCGCGTCGCGCGTCTTGGCCAGACCGTCGCGGAATTTGCTTGTCACCGCCTCCGTCTTGGACGCAATGCTCTCCTTCAACCTCTTAAAAAAACCCATTCTCGCTCCTCCAACCCTGTTGCAATTGCACGCGAGCACTCCCTTTACGCCGCTTGGGAGTTGCCGACCGTACAATCGCCATCATTTCGACGAACTTATAATCTCGAACGGTCTAGCAGACCGTTACAGCCCTCTTGCGCCACTTTCTAGGTCCGTTAACGGCCAATCAGACCGTTACAGCTCTCACACGGCAATTTCCGCGCCTTCTAACGGTTCCACAAGAACGTTACGCCGTCGCAACCATATCGTCCGTTTCTTCCAAGCGAACCGATACCAGCTTGGATACGCCGCCCTCTTCCATCGTGACCCCGTACAGCACGTCGGCTTCTTCCATCGTGCCTTTACGATGCGTAACGACGATAAACTGCGTCGAATCGGAAAACTCCCGCATGTACTGCGCATAGCGAGCCACATTGGCCTCGTCCAGCGCCGCTTCGACCTCGTCCAGCACACAGAACGGCACCGGCTTGACGTGCAAAATCGCGAACAGCAAGGCGATCGCGGTCAGCGCCCGCTCGCCGCCCGACAGAAGCTGCAGATTCGTCAGCTTCTTGCCCGGAGGCTGCGCGACGATGTCAATGCCCGTATCCAGCGGCTTATCCGGCTCGGCCATCACCAAATCCGCCCGGCCGCCGCCGAACATGCGCGAGAATACGACGACAAAATGCTTGCGAATCTCCTCGAACGTCGTGCGGAACCGCTTGGACATCTCTTCGTCCATCTCGCGGATAATGCCGTGCAGCTTCGTCTTCGCTTCAATCAGATCGTTCTCTTGCGCCGATAGGAAGTCGTAACGCTCGGATACGCGTTTGAACTCCTCAATCGCGCCGAGATTCACATCGCCTAGAGACGAAATTTTGCGCTTCATGTCGCGCACCTCGTTCTGGGCGCCCGCGACGTCCTCCGGAACCGGGTAACGCTCCTTCGCCAGCTCGAAGCCGATTTCGTACTCTTCGGTCAGCTTGCGCAGCAGGTTGTCCAGCTCGACGTCCATCCGGTTGACCGCAATCTCCGCCTGACGCAAGCTCTCGTCGACGTTTCGCAGCTTGGCCCGCTGGTCCTTCGTCTCGCCTTCCTTGCGCTCCAGCTCCCGTTGCTTTTCGGCCCGGTCGGCCCGCTTGAACTCGAGATTTTCGGTCAGTTGCTTCTTGCGGATCCGAAGGTCGTTGAGCTTCTCGCGCTGCTCGACCGATTCCTGCTGCGTCCGCTCGGCCTCAGCCTCATTGTGTTCAAGCGACTCTTTAAGCTGCTTGAGTTCGCCCGTCAAGCGACCGAGATCGGACCTATGGCGGGCAAGCTGCTCGCCCAGAGACGCGCGATCCTGCTCCATCCGCGCAATCGCGACCTTCAGCTCGGTCAGCGCCGCTTGCAGCTCTTCCTTCGCGGACGCGCTCTTGCGGCGAAGCTCCTCCGCTTCGCGAATGCGCTCCTGAATGCGCTGCTCCTCACTCGTCAGCGCGGCCAACCGCTTCTCGGCGTCTTCCTTGCTCGCGCCCAACGCCCCGGCCTCGGCAGCAAAGGCCGCCTTCTCGCCATCCATCGCCAGGCGCTGTTCCTCCAGCAGCCGCTCTTCCTGCTCAAGCTGCGCGATTTCGGCTGAAACCTGCTGCTCTCTAAGCCGCTCCTGCTCTCCCTGACCGCGCAGCTGCTCGATGTTTTGCGCAACCTGCGCCAATTCTTTCTTCAGGTCGTCTACCGCTGCGCGCGCTTTTTCGCGCGCCTTCTCGGCTTCCCCGATATCGCGTTCCAACTCTTCGAGCTGACGCTGGCGTCCAAGCAGGTTGGCCGACTTCTTCTGCAGACTGCCCCCGGTCATCGATCCGCCGGCGTTAACGACGTCGCCGTCGCGCGTAACGACGCGATAGCGGTATTGGAGCCTAGAGGCGATGCGGTTCGCCTGCTCCAGCGTCTCCGAGATCAACACGCTGCCGAGCAGGCTGCCGACAATCGCGCCGTACTTCGGATCAAAGCCGACCAACTCGGCGGCAACCCCGATAAAGCCCTCGGCCTGCTCCAGCATCCGGCGATCGCCGTCGGAAATCGATCTTGCCCGAATAACGTCAAGCGGCAGGAAAGTCGCCCGGCCGGATTGGCGCTGCTTCAAATGGGCGATCGCCGCACGCGAGCTTTTCTCATTCTCCATGACGATATGCTGCAGCGCCGCGCCGAGCGCGGTTTCAATCGCCGTCTCCAAATCTCCCGGCACGCTGACGAGCTCGGCGACTGCGCCATGCACGCCATGCAGAGTGCCGCGCTTCGACGCCTTCAGCACTTCGCGAACGCCGTGCTGGAAGCCGTCATAATCGTTCTGAAGCTCCTTGATCGTATCGCGCCGAGAGACGAGCGCTTCTCTGCGCTGCTCATGACGCCGCACCGAAATCTGATCCTCCTCCAGCTTGCGCTGAAGCTCGGAGGAGCGGGCTCCCTCTGCGACATAACGGTCGCGCGCTTCATGCAGCGAACGGGCGACTTCCGCCAGCTTCTCTTCCAACCGCTCGCGCTTGGCGTCCAGCGCCTCAACTTGCTCGCGCCATTTCGCTTCCTCTTCCGCAATGCGCGTCATCCGCCGCTCCAACACCTCGCGCTGGCCTTCGCCGTAGCGAATGTCGTTGCGCGCCTGCGCCATCGCATTTAGCGTGTCGAACAGCTCCGCTTTCAGCCGTTCCTCGACTTCCGTGCTGCCGTCGGCCAGGGCCAATCGGTCCTCTTCCTCCGCCAGCTTGACGAGCGCAGCCTCCAGCTCGCCCTCCAATGCGGCGCGCTTCTCCTTGAGCACGCGCTCCTCTTCCGTAGACAGAGCAAACCGTTCTTCCGCTGTGGCAATCGACTGTCTTAGTCCGTTGCCGGTGCGTTCGAGATGGCCGCGCCGTTCGTTCAGCAATTCGACGTGACCTTCCGTCTTCTCCGTGTCTTCGCTGCAGCGGAGCAGCTCGTCCTGCAGCTTCTCTAACAGCTCCTCGAGCTGAACGAGCGTCTGACGCTCCTCCTCCAAAATCGCATCATGTTTGCTTACGAAAGTCGACAGGCCTGTCTGCTCTTCGCGCAGCGTATTCAACCGCTCGCTCGTCTGCGTCCAGGAGGAGTGCACGCCTTCGATCTGATGAACGTATAAGGCGATTTCCTTATTTTTCAGTTCTTCCTTCAGCGTCTTATAAGTTTCGGCCTTCGCGGCCTGGTCCCTCAGCGGCTCGATCTGCCCGTTCAGCTCGCTGACGAGATCGTGAATCCGCAGCAGATTGTTTTCGGTATCCTCAAGCTTCTTCTGCGCTTCCTTCTTCCGGCTCTTATATTTCACAATTCCCGAGGCTTCCTCGAAAATGCCGCGGCGATCCTCCGAGCGCGTACTTAATATCTCCTCGATCCGGCCTTGTCCGATGATCGAATACGCTTCCCGTCCGATCCCCGTATCCATGAACAGCTCGGTAATGTCCTTTAGTCGGCACGGCTGCTTGTTGATCAAGTATTCGCTTTCCCCGTTGCGATGCACCCGGCGCGTAACCGTTACCTCGCTGAAATCAAGCGGAAGCGCTTTGTCCGCGTTGTCCAGCGTGAGCGACACTTCCCCGAAATTAACGGCCTTACGGGAGTCGCTGCCCGCGAAAATAATATCCTGCATATTGCCGCCCCGCAGCGACTTGGCGCTTTGCTCGCCGAGTACCCAGCGAATGCCGTCGGAGATGTTGCTCTTGCCGCTGCCGTTCGGCCCGACGACGGCGGTAATGCCGCGAACGAATTCAAGTTCGGTGCGGTCTGCGAACGACTTAAACCCAGTCAGCTCGATTCTTTTCAAAAACATAAGGACGGTTTCTCCTCTCGAGTCGGTAGGTCATCTTGTATTCTGTTTCGCAAACGACGCCAGCGCCTGCGATGCGGCTTGCTGTTCCGCTTCCTTCTTCGAACGGCCGATTCCTTTGCCTAACTGCCGGTCGCCCACCCCGACGACGGCGATAAACTCCTTGTCGTGGGCCGGCCCTTTCTCCTCGACAATGCGATAATCAAGCGCGCCCATTGCCAGCTGCTGCACCTTCTCCTGAAGCTCCGTTTTGTAGTCCTTCATCGGCGCTTGGCCGTTCCGCGGCAGCTTCACGAACATATGCCGTTCGAGAAACGCCCGAACGGCCTCCAAGCCTTGATCCAAATACAACGCGCCCAGGAACGCTTCGAAAGCGTCTGCAAGCAGCGACGGTCGGGTACGTCCGCCCGTCTGCTCCTCCCCTTTGCCGAGCAGCACGATCTGCCCGAATTCGAGCGCCTCGGCAAAACGGACGAGCGAAGGCTCGCAGACGATGCTCGCCCGCAAACGAGTCAACTCGCCCTCCGGCGAATCCGGATAGAGCCTGTACAAATATTCGGATACGGTAAGCTGCAGTACGGCATCTCCGAGAAATTCCAACCGTTCGTTGTCCGGAATACGCGCGCCTCGCTGCTCGTTCACGTAAGAAGTATGCGTAAACGCCTGCTTCAACAGCCCCGGATCGCGGAAAGTCACGTTAATGCGCTGCTGCAATCGTTGAAATCCTTCCTTCATGAACCGTCACCTCAATCGCGCCTCATACACAACCGACGCAGGCGGCTAATGCCGCCTGCGTCGACGTTCACGCGCACTTTTTGAACTTGCTTATTGCCCATCCGGTTAATCTGCGAATTGACGCATAATGATCGTGGCGTTGTGTCCTCCGAAGCCGAAGGAGTTGGACAACGCAACCTGTACGTCCGCATTGCGCGGCTTGTTCGGGACATAGTCCAAATCCAGCTCCGGATCTTGATGATCCAGATTGATCGTCGGAGGAATGACGCCGTTCTTCAACGTCAAACCGAGAATAACCGCTTCCACGCCGCCCGCCGCGCCGAGCAGATGCCCGGTCATCGACTTGGTTGAGCTGACCGCCAGTTTGTGAGCATGGTCGCCGAACGTCATCTTGATCGCCGTCGTCTCGGACTTGTCTCCGGCTCCCGTCGACGTTCCGTGCGCATTAATGTATTGGATGGACTCGGGCGCGATGCCCGCGTCGTTAAGCGCCTTCTTCATGCAACGAGCCGCTCCGTTCGGATCGGGATCGGTCATATGGTAGGCGTCGCCGCTCATGCCGTAGCCGATAACCTCCGCATAAATGCGGGCGCCTCTTGCTTTCGCATGCTCAAGCGATTCCAGGATTAGTACGCCCGAGCCTTCGCCCATAACGAATCCGTCGCGATCGACGTCGAACGGCCGGCTTGCTTTCTCCGGCTCGTCGTTGCGGGTGCTCATCGCTCTCATCGAGCAGAAGCCTGCCATGCCGATCGGACGAATCGTCGCTTCCGCGCCGCCGCAGATCATCACGTCCGCGTCGCCGCGCTGAATCATCTTAAAGCTGTCGCCAATCGAGTGCGTCCCGGTGGCGCAAGCGGATACAGCTGCGGTGTTGGGTCCCTTCGCTCCCGTGATCATCGAAATTTGGCCGCTGGCCATGTTCGCGATCATCATCGGGATGAAGAACGGGCTTACCCGCCTTGGACCTTTCTCCATCAACAGCGTATGCTGCTCTTCCCAGGTGCCCAGACCACCGATACCAGAGCCTACGATAACGCCTACGCGCTCCGGGTCGGCATTTTCCCCGATCGCCAGTCCCGCGTCCTCGATCGCGAGCTTGCTCGCGGCCACGCCGAACTGTACGAACCGGTCCATTTTCCGGGCTTCTTTCTTATCGATATTATATAAGCCAGGATCGAAATCCTTGATTTCTGCCGCAATCTTAGTCGTATAATCGGTCGTATCGAATGCTTCGATCAGACTGACTCCGGATTTGCCATCGAGCAAGTTGCTCCAGAACGTAGGCAAGTCGGTACCGAGGGACGTGACGACCCCCATTCCTGTAACAACGACGCGCTGTGTCAAATCTATTCACCTCTTCAGGCTATATCATCCGTCGCGCGCGCGGCGCGAATCGGGGTTTAGAATATGCAGAAGTCCCGTCGCAAGTACGGGACCCGTCGATCATTACGCATGAGATTGTATGTATTTAACGACTTCTCCCACCGTTGTGATCTTCTCTGCATCCTCGTCGGAAATCTCCAAATCGAATTCGTCCTCGAGCTCCATAACGAGTTCTACAACATCCAGAGAGTCAGCGCCCAAGTCGTCTTTGAAAGATGCTTCGGGTGTTACCTCTGCCTCTTCTACACCCAGGCGTTCGATAACGATGCGTTTTACGCGATCCAGTACATCGGACATCCGGTTCACCTCCCTTAACGTATTATACGTGAATCATGGACAAAAAGCCATAGAAGGCTTGCATGGGTCTAACCGGCCGAAGAGCCGCTTTTCGTGCCGTTAGGCAGGCGTCGCCACTTCGGCCGAAAATTACATGTACATGCCGCCGTCGACGTGCACCGTCTGCCCCGTCATGTAAGAGGCTGCTTCCGAAGCTAAATAAACGACGATGGAAGCAATGTCTTCCGGACGGCCCATGCGGCCCATCGGAATTTCTCCCAGCAGCTTGTCGCGATACTCCGCGGGAAGCTTGTCCGTCATATCCGATTCAATGAATCCGGGAGCAACCGCGTTAACGGTAATGCCTCTGGACGCAAGCTCCTTAGCCGCGGATTTCGTCAAGCCGATGACGCCGGCTTTGGCTGCGACATAGTTGGCTTGTCCAGGGTTGCCGAGCACGCCGACTACGGACGAAATGTTGATGATGCGGCCGCTGCGCTGCTTCATCATCGGACGAGTCACCGCTTTGATGCCGTTGAACACGCCCTTCAGGTTCGTTTCGATCACTTCGTCGAATTCGGCTTCCTTCATCCGCATAATTAGATTATCACGGGTGATGCCTGCGTTATTCACGAGAATGTCCAACTTGCCGAAAGCTTCGAGCGCGGTCGACACCATCTCGTCGAACTCCGCCGACTTGCCTACGTTCGCTTTGACCATAATCGCCTTGCGCCCGAGCGCTTCGATCGCTTTGACCGTTTCGGCCGCCGCCGCTTCGCTGCCCGCATAGTTGACCGCCACATCGGCTCCGGCCTCCGCCAGAGCGATGGCGATTGCCCGGCCGATTCCGCGCGACGCGCCCGTTACCAGCGCGCTCTTGCCTTGCAGATCCCACATTGCCATTGCCTTTCCGCCTCTCTGCCGTTTGTCGCCTGTTTCGGCGTTTACTCCGCAGCTGCGCTAGCGGCCTCTGCGCTGTTAACCGAGACGATCCGAACGGACTTGTCGATCTTCTTGATCAAGCCCGCCAGCACCGTGCCGGAGCCGATTTCCACGAACGTGTCGACGCCTTGCTCGATCAAATACGCAATCGTGTCTTCCCATTGTACTGGCGACACGACTTGCTTGACAAGCAGCTCGCGAAGCTCCGCTCCGGAAGTGACCGGCTTGGCGTGAACGTTCGCGACGACCGGCACGGCCGCATCGCGGAATTCCGCTTGTGCCAGCGCCTCCGCCAGCTTATCGGCTGCCGGCTGCATCAAGGAGGAATGGAACGGACCGCTCACATCAAGCGGAATGACCCGCTTCGCTCCGGCCTCTTTGCCCCGTTCGACGACGGCGGCGACGCCGTCCGCCGACCCGGAGACGACGATCTGACCCGGACAGTTGACGTTGGCCAGCTCTACAATCGTTCCCGCCGCGGTAATATCCGCGCAGAGCGCCTGCAGAGCCGCGCGTTCCGCTCCGAGCACGGCCGCCATCGCGCCCTGACCGCCCGGAACCGCCTGCTCCATATACAGCCCGCGCGCCCGAACAAGCTTGACCGCATCCGAGAATTCAAGTACGCCTGCCGCCACGAGGGCGCTATACTCGCCAAGTGAGTGACCTGCGACATAATCGGGCTTCAGTCCCCGTTCCTTGTACATTTCCAACAACGCAACGCTTGTAGCGAGCAGCGCAGGCTGCGTATTCGCCGTCTGACGCAGCTCCTCCTCCGGCCCTTCGAAGCTCAGCTTTGAGATCGAATAGCCGAGCGCCTCGTCCGCCCGATCGTAGGTCGCCTTGGCGACCGGGCTGCTCTCATATGCGTCCTTCCCCATGCCGACCGCTTGCGCGCCTTGGCCGGGGAATACGAATGCGATTTTACCCAAGTTCGGTTCCTCCTCTTACCAGTTCAGCACTGCCGCGCCCCAAGTCAAGCCGCCGCCAAAGCCGACGAGCACGATCGTGTCGCCTTCTTTGACGCGACCTTCCTCGACCGCTTCCGCCAGCGCCAGAGGAATCGAGGCCGCCGATACGTTGCCGTACCGATCCAGATTGATCATGGCTTTATCTTCGGATAAGTTCAATCTTTCCAATGCCGATTGAATAATGCGAATGTTGGCTTGATGCGGAACGAGCAAATCGATATCCGCTTTCTCGTACCCCGCAGCAGCAAGCGCCTCTTCGGCGGCGCTGCCCATGACCCGCACGGCGAACTTGAATACGTCGCGTCCGTTCATCTCGATAAAATGGCTGCGGTCCGCAAGCGTTTCTCCGCTGGACGGGCAGCGCGACCCGCCGCCGCGAATGCGGAGCAACTCTCCGCCGGCGCCGTCCGCTCCGAGCTTAAACGATTTGAAGCCTCGGTCCCCCGTTACCGGACCAAGCACAACAGCTCCCGCTCCGTCTCCGAACAATATACAGGTATTGCGATCCTCGTAATCGGTAATGCGGGACAAGCATTCCGCACCGACAACGAGCACGTGCTTGTACATCCCCATCGAGATAAAACCGGTCGCGTTCGCCAGGCCGTAAATAAAGCCCGAGCAAGCCGCCGACAGATCGAACGCCGCCGCCTTCTTGGCGCCAAGCTTTTCTTGAAGCAGGCAAGCCGTCGAAGGAAAGAACATATCCGGCGTAATTGTCGCCACGATGATCAGATCGAGCTCCTCCGCCGTAATTCCCGCCGCTTCAAGCGCCTTGACGGACGCCTCGTAAGCGAGATCCGAAGTCGCTTGCTCAGGAGCTGCGATCCGGCGCTCGCGGATGCCGGTGCGCGTCACGATCCACTCGTCGTTAGTCTCCACCATCCGCTCCAGCTCAACATTCGTTAACCGGCGCTCGGGAACGTATTTGCCCGTTCCGAGAATGCCTACGGAAACTCCATTCATTGCACTCTCTCACTTTCCGCTGAATTCATCGGCCAAAGACGCGATCAACTTGTTGCTTATCGCCGTGCGCGTCTGGCGGATCGCCGTTTTCATGGCGCTTGCGTTGGACGACCCGTGCCCTTTGACAACCAGACCGTTGATACCGAGCAGAGGGGCGCCGTTGTATTCATTGTAATCCATCCGGGTGCGAACGCGACGAAAGCTCGGCTTAAGCGCTCCGGCCGCCAGCTTCGATACGAAGGACGAGGTCAATTCCTCGCGAAGCAGCTTAAAAATCGACTGAGCCGCCCCTTCGATCGCCTTTAGCAAAATGTTGCCCGAGAAGCCGTCGCATATAATGACGTCGCATACGCCCTCCAGCACATCGCGCGCTTCCACATTGCCGACGAAATGAACCGGAGCGTTTTCCAGCAGGGCGTACGCCGCTTTCGTCACCTCGTTGCCTTTGGCCGCTTCCGTCCCAACGTTCAGCAATCCGACGCGCGGTTTGGCGATGCCGTGCACCTTGCTCCGATACATGCTGCCCATGAGCGCGTATTGAAGCAAATGCTCCGGCTTGGCGTCCATGTTCGCGCCCATATCAAGCGCTAGCAGCCCCTTATTGTCGAGCGTCGGAAAAATCGCGGCCAGCCCCGGTCGTTCAATGCCCTGCATCCGCCCAACGACGAGCAGCCCCGTAGCCATCAGAGCGCCGGTATTGCCGCACGAAATCATGGCGTCCGCGCGGCCTTCCTTGACCATCCGGCCCGCCACAACCATGGAGGAATCCGCTTTGCGACGCACGGCTCGCACCGGCTCGTCATCGCTTCCAATCACTTCGGAAGCAGGTTCAATAGATACATTGTCCGGAATGCCGCTGCCGAGATATGGCCGAATTGCATCCGGATCCCCGACCAGCACCAGATGGACGTCCGGCCACTCGGCCGCGGCAGCCAGAACGCTTTCAACCTGAGCCTGCGGCGCGTGGTCGCCTCCCATCGCATCTATGGCAATCCGCATCATGTACAACTCCTTTAGGATGTCGCTATCTATTCGCCGGCAGATCTGTAAATTATAAAGTTCCCCTGGAACACCATTTCCTCGCCGACATATGTAAACACTTCTACTTTCGCCTTCCCTTTTTGCCCGCCGTGCGACCTGACGTAAGCTTTGGCGATGCATTTTTCTCCGAGCCGCGCAGGCCGGATGAAACGAATGTCCGCCGATGCCGTCAGTGCAATCTCGTCGTTGATGACCGCCACCGCGAGCGAATTGGCTTGCGCGAAGACATGATGTCCCCGAGCGATGCCCGAACGGGAAAAAACGTGCTCCGCCGCGATCTCAAACAGCGAGATGCCGCTCTTGTCGAGCTGCAGATCGAGAATATCGCCGATCACCTCGTGTAAAGGCAAAGAACGAACGGAATCGTAAGAACGTTCCGCCATCAGCTTCAAGCGCTCCCTCAGCTCGGGAATGGCCAATTCCAGACGATCCAGACGGATCGTTTGAATGCTCACTTTAAGCAGGCGCGTCAACTCGCGATCCGTTAGAAACGGATTCTCTTCCAACAGCTTGCTGAGCTGTTGATGGCGCTGCCTTTTGGGAAGCCGCTCCAAGCCTCTCCACTCCCTTCAGCGCTCGATCCTGTTCGCTCGATCCACGCCCATTGTCAATAACTTTAGCGATTATTCATAAACTCATATTTTAATACCTGGTGCCAATATGAGTATAAAGAAAAACGCGCCGGCATGCAACGACCGCAAGTAACGCCAGAGCCGGTCGTTGCCGGCCGAAGCGCTTGCCCGTCGTGATTCCAGACGCGTTTCAAGCTTATTGCTTGATAATTTCACGGGACTTGTACGTACCGCACACTTTACATACGCGGTGCGACACTTTCAATTCTCCACATTGATCGCATTTCACCATACCGGGAACGACCAGTTTAAAGTGGGTCCGGCGTTTGTGTTTGCGGGCTTTCGATGTTTTCGCAAAAGGGACTGCCATGCTGCCACCTCCTTATCAGTCCGAATAAGCTTCGACGGCTTGCGCCGGGCCTACTCTTTCTGAGATTTAAACCAATCCTGAAGCGCAGCCATACGAGGATCGATCTTCTCCGTATTGCAGCCGCACGATTGTTCGTTCAGGTTTGTCCCGCACTCGGGGCACAGCCCTTTGCAGCTCTCACTGCACAGGGGCGCGTAGGGCAATTGGACGACAAACTCCTCCATGACGTAAGGAGCCAGATCGATCCGCTCTTCCGTTACCGGTACGGCTTCTTCAACATCTTCGTTTGCTTCTTCATCCTCTTCCGCCACAATCCGAAACTGTTCCTCGAAAGGAACTCCGACCGTCTCTTCGATCGGCTCCAAGCAGCGCGAACATTGCATGTGCATGTCGCAGCTCATTTGGCCCGTCACTACGATCAAGTCGTCCACGGCTACAGCCGTCAGCTCGTATTCAAGCGGGGAGAGCGGACGGAATTCCGGATGATTCCGGAACAGCTCCGTCAAGTCCAGAGTTCCTTGCAGGCTCACCGGCAGCTTCCGGGACGCCAGCTCTTGCACTTTAAGCAACAATTAGATCACTCCAAACAAACAAAGTTTATTATATCGAGATTTCGGTTCGTTTGTCAACAATTTCTGCGACTTTACAGCTCCGCTTCTCTTTCGTCCCTTGCTCGTGCTATATTGTGGAAAATAAAATTTCATTCCCAGCAAGGAGACGATTATGTCCACGGTCGGCGTTGTCGTAGAATATAATCCGTTGCATAACGGTCATCTCTATCATTTACAGCAATCGAAGAAAATAACGCAAGCGGAAAATATCGTCGCCGTCATGAGCGGCAATTTCCTGCAGCGGGGAGAGCCGGCGTTGGCGGACAAGTGGGCGCGGACGGAAATGGCGCTTCGAGCCGGGTGCGATCTCGTGCTGGAGCTGCCTGTCGCTTACAGCTCGCAGCCGGCTCAATGGTTCGCCTACGGAGCCGTATCCGTGCTGGATGCTTCGGGCGTCGTTGACTCACTCTGCTTCGGCAGCGAGAGCGGAGAACTGGCCTCTCTACAACAGCTGGCCTCCCTGCTGACGGAGGAGCCCGAAAGGTTCGCTACGCTGCTGTCGGAGCTGCTGAAGGCCGGACTCCCTTATCCTTCGGCGTTCTCCTCGGCGGCCGAGACTTATTTGCAGGAACGCGGCATGGGCGAGCACGCTTATTCTCTTACCCAGCCGAACCATACGCTCGGACTCCATTATTTGATCGCGCTTCGCAAGCTGAATAGTTCTATCGTACCCTATACGCTTCGCCGCGAGAAGTCCGGCTACGGGCAAACCGACATTACCGATGCGAAGATCGCCAGCGCCACCGCCCTACGCAAGCTGCTGCTCGGCGAATCCGGCTCCTTGGACCAGCTTGCGGCCTACGTGCCCGCTTCTACTTTGGCCATCCTGCGCCGCGAAACGGAAGCCGGCCGGGCGCCCATTCATTGGGATAGCTTCGCTAGACCGCTGTTTCACGAACTGTATCGCCATGCCGCAGCAGAGCTGGCCGAGTTCGCCGAAGTCAGCGAAGGACTCGAGCATCGGCTTCGCGGCATTTTGTCCGAGCTGCCCGAGTATTCCGTCGCGGCTCTGCTGGAGGCGCTCAAAACGAAACGCTACACCCGCACGAAGCTGCAACGGACGCTGCTGCGCATCCTGCTCGGCCATCGCAAGGAGCTGCTAAGCCCGGAGCGGCTTGCCGCCGGCGTCGACTATATCCGGGTGCTTGGCTTTACCGAACGCGGCCGGCTTCTGCTCCGCGACATGCGACGGAAAGCAAAAGTCCCCGTCGTCGCCTCCGCCGCCAAGCACGACTCCCCTTACCTGGCCATGGAAGCGCTGGCGACCGGCGCTTACTCCCTCGCCTATCGCAACGCCCAGCCGAGCGACGCTTTGCGCGACTTCACGCTCTCTCCCGTCCGACTGTCGGACAAGATGGTCTAACCCTCCCTCCCGGGGCGTACATTGTAGAGGTAGTTCATCCAGTTGAACACCTGCACGTGCCTGCAACGCATTCGGGAGGCGATAAGCAATGGCCAAGGCCAATCCATCTAACGGCAAACGCGCGATTTTCCTTTCTCTGCTGCTGGGCGCCGCCTCCATGCTCGTCGTGGCCGGAATCGTCCATTCGCCCGGGGAAGCTTTTCGCGCTTCCTTATCCGGGCTGCAAATTTGGTGGCAGAACGTCTTCCCCGGCCTGCTGCCCCCGCTTATGCTGGCTGAATTGCTCGCCGCCTCGGGCTTGCTTCACGGTATGGCCGCGCTGGCCGAGCCGCTCACGCGCCGCCTGTTCCGACTGCCGGGAGCGGCGGGCTGGGCAATCGCCTTCGGCTGGTCCTCCGGCATTCCCGCAGGAGCGAAGGAAACCGCTCGTCTCCGCGACAATGGAACGATCAGCGACGAAGACGTTGACACTGTCCTGCTCGTCTCTCATGTGCCCAATCCGTTCCTCATCGTGCTTGTTATCGGCTTCGGCTTCCTCAACGCTCCCGCACTCGGCTGGGCGATTGCGCTTGGGCTGTGGCTCGCGGCTATCCTGGCAGGCACTGTTTGGTCGCGCATTGCCAAGCCGCGCGGTCCGCGAGTGCCGGCCCTTCCGGTGACCCAACCCAAAGCGCTGCTGTTGCGGGCCGCGCGCGCTGCAGCCGACGGCCGCAAAGAGGATGGACGCCCGCTGGGCAAGCTGCTCGCCGACTCCGTGACCGGGGCCGTCGGCATGCTGATGACGATCGGCGGCCTGATGATGATGTGCGCCGTCGTGATCCGCCTGCTTGAGCTCTTCCTTCCCGGCAACGATCTGTGGCTCCCGTTCCCCGGTCTATACGAGCTTCATCTAGGCGCCTACGAGACCAGCAAGTCCGCCCTTTTCACCTCCGACCCCGCACAGGCCTGCGCGCTGCTTGCCGCTGCGCTCGCCTGGACCGGGTGGAGCGGCCTGCTTCAGGCCAGAGCGGCGTTCGGACTGAACAAGCCCTTCCCTTGGCTGAAAATCATCTCCTCGCGCCTGCTTCACTCGGCCGCGACTCTGCTGATCGTCTATCCGCTGGCGAAGCTTGTTCTGTCCGAGCCCTTTAAAAAGTGGTTCGCCGAACGCCAGCCCGGCCCTTCTGCCGATGCCGAGGCTTGGTCGACGTTCGCGGGGGTGCTGCCGAACGGCTGGAGCCGTATGTCCGAGAGCATGACGGTTGCGCTCGCCAGCTTCGGTGTATTTCTCCTGCTCGCCCTGCTCGCCGCGCTCATCCGCCCCAAACCGCCGTCCGGCAAAGACGCTCCGGACAAACGCCAACGCTAATAAGGAGCCTTCCTGCTGCCGCGGGATAGCTCCTTCGGTCGTTTCGCTCCGGTTCACTCGCCTATCGCGCCGTCCGGCGTATCGTATTTGATTTTCAATTCCGCCTCCACGACCGGCGATACCAAATCGTGAACGGGGCCGTGGAATTTGGCGATTTCCTTGACGATGCTCGAGCTGAGGTAGGAATATTTCGGATTGGTCATCATAAATACCGTCTCGATGCTCTCGTCGAGCTGACGGTTCGTCGAAGCCATCTGCAGCTCGTACTCGAAATCCGTTACGGAACGGATGCCTCGAATAATCACTTTCGCATGGCGAGATCTCATATAACGAACGAGCAAATCGCGGAAACTGTCGATTTCCACATTGGGCAAATCCTTCGTCACTTCCGCGAGCAGCGACTTCCTCTCCTGCACGCTGAATAGGGGCGTCTTCGTCGTGTTGTTCAGCACAGCTACGATCAGCCTGTCAAACTGCTTCGCAGCCCGATGAATGATGTCCAGGTGACCAAGCGTCACCGGATCGAAGCTCCCGGGATACACGGCGATGCGATACTCATTTTCCGTTCCGGATGGCTGTCGGTTCATCGTTTGTTCGCCTCCTCCGTCGTTTCCATAGTTGTTCCGGCTGGCGCCTCTTGGTTAGGCTCATAACGGTAGATAGATATGGCGATTTCCCCGTATTTGGCGCACCTCGTACGAATGAAACCTTCGAACGCTTCGGGATAGCTGACATCCGGATGATGCTCGACGACCGCGATGGCCGAATCGGCCGCCAGTCCTCTCTGTGCGATTTCGGTTAAAATAGCGTCGCAATCCTTCATCGCATAGGGAGGGTCCAAAAAAATCAAATCAAACGGGAGCCCCGACTTTTCCAACACCTTCAGCGCTCTTCTCGCATCGTTTCGATATACGGACGCCTTGCCCGCCAGCTTGGTCGACTCCAAATTGCGCCGAACGACGTCTACGCTCTGCGGACTGGAATCGACAAATACGGCGCTTCCCGCACCTCGGCTCAGCGCCTCTATTCCAAGCCCTCCCGAGCCTGCGAACAAGTCGAGCACACGCTCCTCCTCGTCAAAATACGGCCCGATCATGCTGAACAGCGCCTCTTTCACTTTATCCGTCGTCGGACGAGTTCCGTTACCCGGCACCGCTCTCAGCGGATGCCCTTTGGCTTGTCCAGAAATGACGCGCAATATCTTCAACCCCTGCTGTCTTGCGATTATAGGATAGTTAACGGTGTAATGTTACCACAAACTTCCTCGTTGCAAAAGCTCTCTATACTCGGAATGCGATTATGGCTCGATCAAGTCAGGAATGACTTGTGATGGCAAAAGCGCAAGGTGTAAAATAGGAAAATACGAACTCTACCAGATGACGAAAAAAGTCGATTGCGGCGCACCACTGAAATGTACTTCTTTGAAGGAGTACCCGTTTTAAGTAGTCTTATAACTTGAAGGGGGGGCCAGTAACAATGAGCGAGGAACTTTTACAGCAAATATTGATCGAACTAAAGGATTTAAAAACCGGACAGCAGAACCTTGAAGTCGGTCAGCAAAAGCTCGAAACCAGTCAACAGAAACTCGAAGCTGGGCAGCTAAGACTTGAAGCCAGCCAACAGAACCTTGAAGCCGGGCAGCAAAAACTTGAAGCCAGTCAACAAAAACTCGAGGCTGGGCAGCTAAGACTTGAAACCGAGCAACAGAAACTCGAAGCCGGGCAGCTAAGACTTGAAGCCAGCCAACAGAACCTTGAAGCCGGACAGCTAAGACTTGAAACTGAGCAACAGAAACTCGAAGCCGGGCAGCTAAGACTTGAAATCGAGCAAAAGAGTATGAAGAACGATATCGCGGATATCAAACAAAACATGGCCACAAAAGAAGACGTTGCTCTCTTACCTTCTATACAACAAGCCGTATCGGAAGCAGGCCAAGCTCTCGCCCGCATAGAAGACGCACAGGAGCGAATTGAGCGCAACCAAATACAGCATGCCAAAATTCTTGAATCGCTCTCCATTCGTTTCTTTGAACATGACAGCGATCTGCGCGAACTAAAGAGGATCAAATAGTCCAAGCATACCGCCGCATAGGGCGGCTTTTTTTCTTGCCGTGCCTTTTGCGGCTTTGGTGAACACAAAAAATCGACCCCCGTCTCGCGACGAGGGTCTCATGGGAGAGGAGAAACCGGACGAAGAGCTTATGGGGAAACGTAAGTCTTCTCCGCGGTTGTCCCCGACGCCTCTCAGCGCCGGTAATACCAGTGTGGCCTTTCCAAATGAAAATATACGCAGCAGCGGAAAAAAATATGTTGCAGGCCGGTTCGGAATCCGATTACAAATCCGCTCCGAAAAAATCGCGGATCGACACACTCGCCCAGCTCCCGCTGCCGGGATCCACGATCGTTCCCGCGAAGCCCGGTCTTGCCGGAGGGCCCGGAATCGACGGAGCGGCCGGCTCTCCGCTCATGCCGGGAATCGAAGGCAGCCAACTGCTTGCTGCCCGGGCAAACGCGATAATTCCGCCTTTTCTGTCTCGCAGCACGCCTTTTTCCAGCCAGCCGAGAGGCTGTCCTGTCAGACTGAATACTTGCTTGCCCTGGTGAATCCACCCCAGATTGCGGCCGTATTTGCTGACAAATCGTTCGTTCTCCACTACGATGAAGGACGCTTGTCCATACCGATCGAAGTACCATTCGTTCATTTGCCGGACTCCTTCGTTTTTCCTCAATTATACCACCATATGGACGGCCTTCCATCCCTCTCGCGCATCTTCGTCCCAATACGCGGCGCTAAGAAGCTTTTATCAACAAATATAAAAAATAAGGAACGCTTACGATAGTCACGATTACGCCAGCCGGTATCCCCATCGCAAAGCTGGCCGTACGAACAATCGTATCCGATGCAAGAAGGATTATTCCCCCGATGATCCCGGCCGCAGGCAGCAGCACTTTATGATCCGAACCAACCAGCTTGCGGGCGATATGCGGACTGATCAAGCCGATGAAAAAAATCGAGCCGCCAAGCGCTACGCTTCCCGAAGCAATCGCCACAGCGGTTAGCGTAAGACTTACAAAAGCTTTATTAACCGATACCCCGACTCCTGTCGCGACCGCGTAGCCCATGCCGATTGTGTTCAGCGTGCGCGATTTGTACCAAACATAGCCGAACAGCAACAGCACCCATGGCGCGAGAATCGCTATGTAAACCCATTTATCCCCCCATAAATAGCCTGCCTGCCACTTTTGAGCGAACGCATATTGATTCTCATCCAGCTTAAGCGTCAAAAATAGAGAAACCGCGCCCAAACCTACATTAATAGCTACGCCTGTCAAAATAAGCCGGGTAGGCGAGGGAAACGCCCCTTTGCGATAGGAGAACAAATAAATAAGCAGCGCAGCGAACAGGCCTCCGATAAACGCGAGCAACGGGAGCATTATCGCCGAGGATAGACCGTCAGCCCCCAGTATTGATATAAAAACAAGTACGACAAGACCGGAACCCGCGCTAATGCCCAGAATGCCCGGATCGGCAAGATCGTTGCGGAGAAGTCCTTGCAGAACCGCTCCCGAGGCCGCCATTCCTACTCCGACCAGTACGGCCAAAACAATGCGAGGCAATCGGAATTCGAATAGCACCAGTTCGTCATTCGCCGTCCCCTTGCCGAACAACGTTGTGAATACTTCGAACGGACTAAGCGCCATTTTGCCCAGATTCATACTAAGCACTGCGCCAACCAACAAGAAGACAAGCAGCCCGGCTACAATGACTATAGATGACTTCCTCATTAGAATGCCCTCTTCTCTCTACGGGAAATGAACAGAAAGAACGGCACTCCGATAATGGCAAATACGATGCCGAGCGCCAGTTCGTTCGGCCTGGCAAGGAGCCTTCCCGCGACATCCGCCAAGAGCATGAATACTCCTCCGTAAACGGCCGACGCCGGAATAATCCGTCTGTAGTCGATGCCGACAACAAATCGCATCGTATGCGGGACAATGAGTCCTACGAAACTAACAGGTCCGACTAACGAGGTGGATAGGCCGGCCAATACCAGTACGGCAAGCAGGGAAAGCAGCTTGACCAGCGCAGTACGTTGACCGACACTGACCGCCGTCTCGTCTCCGAGACTTAGAATGGCTATCGAAGGGGACAGACCAATCGCCAGTACGACACCCGCGGCAAACCAGGGCGCGACGAAGGCAATATCCTCCCAGGACGCCCCAGCTACGCTTCCCGAAGTCCAATAGACGAGCGCTTTGCCGATGCTGTATTTCATCGAGACGAACGTACCGAGAGCGGAGAACAGCATCGTAATCGATATTCCCGCTAGTACAAGCCTCTCCGGCGTCATCCCCCGGCGATTCAGCGCCGCCGCCAAATAGGTCATGCCGGCGCCAAGTCCTGCTCCTGTAAAACAGATGAGCAGCAACTGCGTATGGCTGCTTCCCGGCAAGAAGGCAAAGGCTAGCGCAACAGCGAACGCAGCGCCGGAATTGACTCCCATCAAGCCCGAATCCGCCAAAGCATTACGGGTTGCCCCTTGCATAATCGCTCCCGCTACGGCAAGGCTGGTCCCCACCATAATATCGGCTATCGTACGAGGAATACGCGCGAACTGAACAATCTGATGCTCAGTCAAGGCCGAATCAAAATCGAAGACGGCCTCCCACGCTATCGCAATAGGAATTCGGGCGGCGCCAAACGAGATCGATGCCGCAGCGAACACGAGCAGTAGTACAACCCCGACTATAAGTAACAGCCAATAAATAAAATTGCCTCGGTTGACCGAGGCAGATTTGATCTTCGTCACTGTGTCCATCTTTACTTTCCTGCTGTTTCCAGCAGCTTCCCGGTGAGCAGATCAAGCTGCTTGTTTAGGGACAGCGGATCGGTATAGAAGAATAAGCCAAATTCCGCCTCAATAATGCGTCCCGCTTTGACCGCCTCTATACTATTCCAAATCTTATTTTTCGACAGATCGTCCATGCCTTCCCATGAAGAACGGACGATGTAATCTCCGGCGTATTCGGGAAGCACCTCCATCGATACGGATTTACCCGCCTCCGACTCCGAAGCGTTCATATTGTTCTGAATCACATCCGGAGCTTCCATGCCGAGATAATCGTAGATTAACTGGGAGCCCCTCCCGAAATGTGTCGATTGGACGACAAACATCTCTTTGGCTCCACCCTCCATAATCGTAACGGTTTTGTCCAGCACGCCGGCGGCTTGCAGCTTCTGCTTGCTTGTCTCCACATTCTTCCGGAAATCCTCAAGCAGCGCCTTCGCTTCTTGTTCCTTGCCGAATACTTTGCCCAACATCTCGATTCGCTGCTCGGTAGTCAGTTTTTCGTAGGGGACATATACGGTCGGAGCGATCGATTTCAGCTTGTCGTAGGTGAATTCGGTTGCAACGATAATCAGATCCGGCTTCAGCGCCATAACCGATTCGGGATTGACATCATATTCGGGGCCGAGCGAGTCCGCATCGGTTAGCCGGTCGGTAAAAGCGGCGCCGGCGTAAATTTCCGAAATGCCGACGGGCTTCACCCCCAGAGCCGCAATATCGCCAATCAGATACATCACGACGACTCGTTGCGGATTAAGAGGGACTTCAACGTCGCCTTTTTCGGTAGAGATCACTCTCGTCGCGGCCTTGTTTGTCGTCTCTGTCTCTACGGCTGCGGCGGAAGAAGCGGACGGAGCGATTACGGCCGAGCCCGCAGCGTTATTGATCCCGGACCCTCCTCCGGTCGTACAGGCGCTAAGCACCATCGTCAGGCTGATCAGCATACTGAACAGTATGGCCGACTTGGAATTTCTTTTCATGTAGGATGAGCCTCCAGCATTATATTGATAATGATTATCATTACCATGTCTAATATAACGCTGAGCTTTCTTCGTGCCAATGTGCAATCCGGATAAAATAAATGGACTATCCTTTGCTTGTTGCAGCTGACGCGCTTGCGCCTGATAACGCGAGGGCGACAATCCGGTCTGTTTTTTGAATATGCGATTAAAATAATACACGTCCGGGTATCCGACCTGCGACGCAATATCTCGCAGCGATGCGCCCGTCTCCGCCATCAGCCTGCAGGCATGACTGATTCGAATACGTATTAAATATTCGATTGGGCTGACGCCGGTCTGCTGCTTGAAGCTGACCGCAAAATGTCGAACGCTGTAATTCAACTGCTCCGCAAGAGATTGAAGCGTAATGCTGTCTTGATAATGACTATGCAGATAACGAGTCGCGCTGGTGACGAAATCCGTTTTGACGAGTTTCTCTTCGTCCGTCTTTAGCTGCCACAGAAGCTCATGAACGAATTGATAGAATAGCCCCGTCGCCTGCAGTCTGCCAAGCTTGCCTCCCTCCGTCCATGTCCGCTCCATCGAACGCAGGCAACTATATAAGCCAAGAGGTTCGCTAGGCCGGAAGCCGTATTGAATGCTGAAAGGATCGCTGCGTGTCAGCAATCGCCCAATTTCCTTCCAGCGCGAGAATACGAGCGTCGTTCTATAAAACAGCAAATAAAAGTCGAACGACTCCTTAGCCGCGACTTCAAGTTGCATCCCCTTTGCACCATGCAATAAATAGAACGATTCCGCCTGGTGCGTCACGCCGTCAAGCGCTACGCTCGCGCGGCCGCGCGTACTGTACATGAAGCAGCTTGCCGGCAGTCGATAGCCCTCCATCGTTTCCCCAGGGCTCATTGCGATATGACGAATATCGGAAATTTTGACAGCCGTATGATTCCATATCGTCGTGTGTTCGTCCAGCTTCATGCTACCTTCTCTCCTTGTTGTCTGCTCCGTAACGCCCCGCAATTGATAATCATTCTCATTTTAATTCCTATTATACAAATACCGCCTCCTTTTGTCGATGAGTTAGAAGATTTGCTTCGCCTCGTCCAATTACAAACAACCCGCATACCTTGACGGCATACGGGTTGTTTGCGATTATGCATCGTCATGCAGACTCAGACCGTTCCCGAGTGGCCTTCCTCCAGCAGCCGAAGCACTTCCCGCTTCAGCTCGACAAACTCGGGCGAGGTCCATACGTCCGCGCGGCGCGGCCGGTCGAAAGGCACGACAAGCTCGCGCAAGACGGTCGCCGGAGCCGGCGACAAAACATAAATGCGGTCCGACAGCACCAACGCCTCCTCGATACTGTGCGTGACGAACAGCACGGAGCGCCGATCCGCCTCCCATAGCTCCAGCAACCAGCGCTGCATATCGGCTCTCGTCAAAGCGTCCAGCGCAGCGAACGGCTCGTCCAGACACATGACGTCGCGCTGCATCAGCAGCGCGCGCAGGAAGCTGACCCGTTGCTGCATCCCACCGGACAGCACATGCGGATACTCCTTCGCCACATGCCCAAGCTGAATCCGTTCCAGCCACTGAGCCGCCTGCGCCTTCGCCTCCCGCCTCGGCGTTCCGGTGGAAACAAGTGCGAAACGGATGTTATCCTCCACCTTCAGCCAAGGAAACAACGCCGCCTGCTGCGGCATGTAGCTGATCAGCCCCTTCTGTCCGGTACGATCCTCGCCGTCGAACAGAACGCGCCCCTGATCGGGCTTCTCCACGCCGCCGATCATTCGAAACAGCGTCGACTTTCCGCTCCCCGAAGGCCCGATTAACGATACGAACTCACCCGCGCCCACCGTCAGAGAGATGTCGTTCAGAACGAGATGCCGCTCCTTGCCCCTCATGTAGGACTTGCTGATCCCCTTTAACTCCAGCATGCTGCCGTGGGCGCTCATGGCGACGCCTCCTTCCACTCCGGCTCCGGACGCGGCTTCCAGCGAATAACGAGGCGTTCCGCCAACACGACCAAATAGAAAAATAGCAGGCTCATAACGACAATGCAGACGATCGAGCTGAACACGGCCGCTTGCTGAAAGCCGCTAAACTTCAGCTTCAGATAGAAGCCGATGCCCGTATTCGCTCCGGCTCCCAGCCATTCGGCTACGATTGCCGAGGATACGACGTACGTTGCCGCAATGCGCAGGCCTGAAAAAAGATAAGTCAATGACGCCGGGAACTCCAACCGCTTTAACCGCTCCCAACGCGACGCCCCGATCATGCCCAAATACTCTCGCAAGTGCGGTTCGGCCTGCCCGAGCCCAACCAAAATCGACAGAGCCACCGGAAAAAAACAGACGAGAATGAGCAAAATCAGCTTAGGCGTCGTTCCGAAGCCCAGCCAAATAATCAGCAAAGGGCCGAGCGCGATCAACGGAACGTTCTGGGACAGCACGAGCAGAGGCGACAGCGCCGTCTTAAACGGCGGGACGATGTGCAGCAGCACGGCCACGGCAATGCCTACCGCCGTGCCAAGCACCAATCCGACGAGAGAAAGACCGAATGTCGCCTGGACGTGCACCCACAGAGTCGCCGCGTCTTCGTACATATTAAGCGCGATGTCGGACGGGGCCGGGAGCGTGTATACCTTGATGTCCAGCGCCATGCACACCGCCTGCCAAACGGCCAGAAACACGACAATCGTTCCGACGGGCAGCGCAATCGCTCTAAATCGCTTATTGCCCATCCGGATATTTCTGCAGCAAGCGCGACATCGAAGCGTTCGCTTTGGCATCCACGACAAGCTTGATTTGCGACATAACAGAGGGACTGCCTCGCTCGATCATAGCTGCGCTCATCTGTTTGACGATATCGAGCAATTGGTCGAGCTCCCCTTCCATCGTCGTTTCCAGCGGCCCTACGCGGTAAGGAACGCCGGACGCCTTGATGATGGAGATCGCTTCGTCTACATAAGGAATAACTTCCTCGCCCGGGTTGATTTTCGGAATGATTTGAATGCTGAGCAATGCCTGTGCCATCGTTCGCTCTCTCCTTTTTCTCCATTTCATTAAGTTATTTCCGCGAGCCCGCATTAATTCGACCTATCTATCCGTATTTTCCGTTTGTATTTCTCAATCCTGTATTCTCGCTTCCCTGTCCGCCGACTATTTCGGCAGAAATTCCGTCGTAAACATCTCGTCGTAGTTCAGTTCCTTCTCCATCAGACCGTTCTCCAGCATCCATTCGCCGTAGCCGGCCCAGATGTCCCGCTTCTGCTCGCCCCAGCGCGGAGCGTCTTCCTTGTATTTCGGGCTGAGCCATTTCTGGCTCGCCTTCACCAGATCCGCGTTGATTTCGGGAACGGCCTTGATCAGCACGTCCGCCGCAGCGTCCGGATTGTCGATCGCATATTGATAGCCTTCGGAGGCTCCGGCGAGAAACGCGCTTACAAGCTCCGGATCTTCCTTAATTACCTTCTCGCTTGTCAGCAGCAGCGGCGTGTAGTAGTCGAGCTGCTTGCTGTAATCGGTCAGATAGACCATGTTGACCGGCTCGCCTCTAAGCTCCGCTTCAATACCCGTCCAGCCGTAGAAAATCCATTCGAAGTCGATGCCTTTTTTCGTAGCCGTAAAAAAGTCCGCCGAGCCCGCATTCACAAAGTTCACCTTGTTCACGTCCGCCTGCTGCACCTTCATGATCGATTCGATGACCGCACTTTCTGCCGGCGAGCCCCAGCCGCCGTACGTTTTACCTTCGAAATCCTTCGGCTCCTTGATGTTTTTGTCCACAGGCGAAGCGAAGCCGGACGTATTGTGCTGAATGATCGGCGCGATCGAAACGAGCGGCAAGCCCTGCTCTCTGGCCAAGATCATGCTTTCCTGCGCTCCGACGCCGAACTCGGCCTGGCCGCCAGCGACAAGCGCGCTTGCTCCCGCCTCAGGCGGCAAAACCAGTTCAACCTGCAAGCCGTATTTCTCCCACAGCCCCATATCGCGAGCGACGTACAACCCAGTATGGTTCGTATTCGGCGTCCAGTCGAGCACAACTGTCGCCTTCTTCAGCTCCTTTGCCGGAGAAGACGATGCGGACGTACCGCCGGACGGCTCCGCTTCGTTCTTGCCTCCGCAGCCGGACAGCAGCACCGTTCCCGCCAGCAGCGTAAGTCCCAACCCTTTCCATGCCATTCCTTGTTTCTTCATGTCTCTCTCCCACTCTCCTTATGTCTTGCGCGGAAGAGGGTCCCGAACGTATCAAAAAAGCGCCCCCCGATCCGGAGGGCGCCCAATAAGCAAACATGGACAATTTGACACAACGAACTCTCGTCGTGCTCCCGCCTTCCTACGCTGGTACTAACCAGATCAGGTCATAAGGGTCTGCATCTTCGAAGGGATGCACTCTCAGCCGGCCGTCGTCCAGCTCCCCTGGGGCGTATTCGATTGTCGAAAACCCGCAACGCACAATCCCTATTATAGCAAAAGAAGCGCCGTTGTCTATCCCCGATCCCGCAAGCCGACGATTCTTCGCACCTCCGCCAGATAGGAATCATAGTAGCTCTCCTGCTCGTAATGCTCCGTAAACACCGCCTCAAAGCCGCCGTAGTCGAAATCCATACCGGCTTCAATCATCATTTCCAGACGAGGCAGAACAAAGCGGTCGAGCACGATTTTCTTTTCCGCGGCGTACACTTCTTCCGATAATCCCCGTCCCACAAAATGACGCAATATTTCCAGGTAACCGCGAATGGCCGCATCTCCGTAATTGTAGCCGCGCGGAGCGTTAAACTCGTAGCTGAACATCGACAGCTTCAGCAGCGAGAACCGGGGATCCGTCCGCAACAGCTCCAGCAGCCAATAAATGTGGTTCAGGCTCGTGCCGATAAAGCGATCCGGCTCAGACAGACTTAGCACGGCTGTGCGCTCGACAACGATGGAGGTAATAAAGCCGGAAGCGAGCGACAGCTCGCGCACGAGCGTGTCCATCCCCTCCATCGTCTCCACCGTCCCGTCGTTGCGCAGCACGTCGATGAACAGAAAGCGAGTTCGCTTGTGCAGCAGCGCATATAAAATCGGCTGTACCGCTCCCGGCACGAAATAGTCGTCATCCCCGTGCAGCTTGGCGTATTTGCCTCTGGCAAACTTCAAAATTTCGAGATAGTTGCGCTCTCCGCCGATATTTTCCGGCTGCCGGATCGCCCGCAGCTGCGGATGCTTCATTACATATCGAGCTAGTAACGCGGCGGTTCCGTCGTCCGAAGCATTGTCGGAGACGCATACCTCAATCAAGCCGTTCATGCTCGTCTGCGGAAGCACAGCCTCAAGGCATTGCTCCAGCTCCTTGGCGCGGTTATAGGTCGGGATACAGATGGACAGCAGCGGATGCTCCCGCCTTCTGCGCAGAACGTCCGCGACCTCCCGTTCCGATTCGACCGCAATCCAGTCCTCGGCGACCGTATCGAACATCCGCTCGATCCGGGCCGGCACGCCCGACACGACCGAGTAATCCGGCACGTCCGCCCGCACGACGCTGCCCGCTCCGACGACGCAGCCTTTGCCGATCGTTACAGCCCCTTCCACGACGGCATACGGCCCCAAGTAGGTTCCTTCGCCGACGATCAGCTTTTTAGAAGAGCCTCCCGATTCGCGAATCCCCTGCTTATAGACGGGCAAACCCGTCTTCCGGAATTCCGCCTCCGCATCCGACAGTACGACATAGGGCCCGCACCAGACCGAGCTCTCCAGCTCGACGTGATGCTCCGCCGTAACGTTAAGCCCGATATCCGCCTGCACGCCGTCCCCGATGATCAGCTTGGGCCGAATGCCGCTGACCGTCGAGGTGACGATCAGCCGGTACCCCGAGCTGATCATCGCCTCTCGTCCGATCGCAATTTCCTCGGCCCCGTAGATCATCCCCGAAGCGTCCAGCCTTGCCCCTTCGCCAAGCGAATACAAATTCGCAGGCCGATGTCCGTTATCCAAGATGATCCCTCCTTACAGCCGACAGTACGAAATCCACGGATCGAACGGAAATCTGCGCAGCTCCGTTGCGCGAATCGGCAGCATCTCCAGCAAAGCCGCAGTCTCCCCCGGGAAAGCTGCGCAGTTCAATTCGTCGAAGCAGACAATCGCGCCCTTCGGCATCCGGGGAACAAACAGCTCCAACGCCTTGCGCGTCGGTTCGTACAGGTCAAAGTCCAAATACAGCAGCGCCACCAACAGATGAGGATGCGACTGCAAATACGCCTCCGCCGTCTCCATAAAGTCTCCCTGCACGATTTCCGCGTTCGGAATGTGCGCCAGATGCCTCTCCGCATCGTACTTGGCGATCGACCGGCGAATCTGCTCCGCCGTATCTCCCCTCATGTCACCCGCGACAAAGGTGCGCTCTTCGTCCTCATCCTGCTCTGCCAGCGACGGGAAGCCTTCAAACGTGTCGAAGCCGATAATTTTACGCGTGTGGTTGGAAGGCTCGAAAATATTGGCGAATTGCGCCCAGGAGAAAAATCCCGCTCCGTTGAACACGCCGCACTCCACAATGCTGCCGTTTATGTGGAGCAGCTCGCGATAAATTTCGTATCGTGCCAGGAAGCGAGCCACGCTCCGCTTCGTCGCAAAACGAGGAAACGCTTCGAGCTTGTTGATCAGCGTCGTCTGCGACGATCGGAAAGCGCGCTCCGCCATGCGGTGCGCCGTCCGATCCTGCCGGGAATGATGGCGATCGATCGCCGCCATCGGGCGTTTGCGTTCTGGCATCCGGCCATTCCTCCCTTCGCTCATCTTTTGCGGCAAACCGCGATCATATATGCCGGTCTTGCATTTTTCACTCGGCTTAAGGACGCCGGAGCGTAATACCGGATAATGTCCGGATTAAAGCCCGCCATCGCCGTGTCTCCTCCCACCGCTTCGGCAATGTCCGACCATTCTGGAGCGACGTGGCCGTGGGGGCCGACGAACGTTTGTCCGAACATGCCTTCGATGTCGTAGAGCACCGATAGCTCGCCGATAAACTCGGCTATGCTGTATTCGAAGCAGTGATACGGATTGCGCACCTGCTGACCGAACAGCCGGTCCGGATTCGTCACCTCGCGGTTCGGCGTCGAAATGATCAGCCGTCCGCCCGGTCGCAGCACTCTCGCGGCTTCTCTAAGCCATGCGGCGCCGTCGGGAATATGCTCGATCGTCTCGAACGAGACGACAACGTCGAAAGAAGCGTCGGTGAAGGCCAGTTGCAGCACATTGCCCTGCTGGAAGCTTACGCCGTCCCCTCCGTAATCTCTGCCGGCCAGCATCACCGTCGCCGGATCGATGTCGACGCCGGTGACGCCGACCGCTCCGCCATCCTTCAGTATTCTCGCGCCGTAGCCGGCTCCGCACGCGGCGTCCAGCACCTGCTTGCCGCCGCAATAGGCGCGGGCCAGCCGGTAGCGGTACACATGCTCCGCCAGCACGTCAGGATGAGATCCTGCAACCGCTGAACTCAAAACTAATCTCTCCCCCGTAAACGGGACGTCTTCTTGCGCCTTAGGCAAATAGCTCAAATCGTTCACCGTCGCTTCCTTCGAATGAGTCGCAGTCTCTGTCGCAGGCGTTTGCGCGGCAGGCGCAAACACGCCGGACGGCTTAACGCCGGCAACGTCCGGCTGTCCGACCTTTCCGTCCCGCTCGCCGGACGGGCCGCTTCCCGTTGGCGTTGTCCGCGCAATTCCGCTGCCTTTAACTGCGCTGGCTACGTAGTAGACGGTCGCATAGTCGTCCCGTCCCGCATCGCCCGCCAGCAGGCATAACGCGTCAATGTCCCGCTTGGCCGCATCCTCCGCGGCAATCGATTCAAGCGCAATGTCCTCGAACCCGGCTTGACGCAGCCTTCGTTCGAACTCCGCCTTGGACAGCATCGCATCGTGAGGAAGGGGATTAAACGGCCTTAAATAAGCTTTGGCGTAATCGACAAACAGCCGATTCGGCGCGCTCGTCGCGACGATGCCGCCGGGCCGCAGCAAGCCGTGGATGTGCCGCAGGACGTCAAGCTTCGCTGGCTCCGACAGAATGTCGTTCAGCACGACCGCGTCGAAGCCCTTCGTGCCTGAAGGAGCTGCGATCTCCTCGCTCCTTATCCACACCTTTTCGGCAACGAGCCCGGCGACCTTCGCTGCGGAGGCTTCGCTTTCGAAGCCGAACAGCCGCACGTTGCCATAGCGATTGCGCAGCTCGAGCAGCGTCGCTCCGCAGCCGCAGCCGATTTCTAGTACGCTCATTCCGGGCTTCAGCGCGCGCAGCGGCCGCAGCAGGTCGTCGCGCGCATTTACGGAAATATGCGGATGGAAGCCCCATTTGCGCATAAACGTTTGCTCGTTGTCGAGCATGGCTTTGCGGTACGTTTCTTTGACATGCTTAAAGGACACGCTTCCTTCATGATGAATAAACGTGTCACGGCAGAGCAGCAACCGAAAACCGGCCAATCTTGCGCTCATGCACCAGTCGTCGTCCTCGTAGTTGCCGATTCCGTAGCTCTCGTCCAACGGTCCGGCCGCTTCCCATGCCGAACGCTTAATCATGAGGCAGAAGCCGATCAGCTTCATCCTCTCTTCCCAACGCTCGGCGGAGGAAACGTTATACGTCTCAGCAAAGCGCTGCATCTCATCCAACGTTCGGTAGGACGTCTCGATCATCTGTCCGTAACCGGCGTAGTTCGTCATCGGGCCAACCGCCCCTACCCGCTCATCGCTCTCGATCGCCAGCGTAAGCTGCTCCAGCCAGCGGGGAGTAACGACCGTATCGTTGTTCAGCAGCAGCAAGTAGTCGCCCTTCGCGCTTGCTGCTCCAATATTGCACCCCGCCGGAAATCCAACATTTTTTGCTTGGCGCAGCAGCTTCACGTCCGGCTGCTCCGCCAGCCATTCAGGCGTGCCGTCGGCGGACGCGTTATCGACGACGATCAGCTCGTAAGCCGAAGCCGGCGTATGCTTGCGAATGCTCGCAATCGCGCGCTTCGTCATCGCCAGCTGGTTGAAGGTCACCATAATAATGCTGGTCTTCATGGCGTCTCAGCTCCTCCGATGCCGAGCGCCTGCTCGATTTTGGCTTTGTTTTGCAGCAGGTTCGCATCGCTGGGCAAGTAGGACAGCGCCTTCTCGTTATGTTCGTAGGCCAGCTCCAGCTCTCCGGTCATTCCGTAACAAATGCACAGCTGAAGATGGGGAAGCCATGTCCAACTGATAAGATGAAGCACGCCGAAATGATGATCCGGCGGACGGTCTTGGGTGAGCGCCAGCTTAAACCAATAGATCGCCTTGGCAAAATCATCTCTTTCCAGGAAACATTGGCCAATCGAGCAGCAGAAGTCCGCGCGCGGAAGCTCGTAAACCATCGACTGCAGCAGCGCCGTCAGCTTCAGATCGAACAAGCCCAATTGATGATAGCAGGCGGACAGACGCGCGCACGCGGTCAGATTATCCTCGAAGTAGTCGACAGGCTCGGCGAGAAATCGCCGGTACTGCTCCGCCGCGTCGGCAAAACGGCCCGCATCGGAAAGCTCGTTGGCGTAATAAAAAATGTCCCGGCCCGTCACTTCTCCTTCCCGCTCTGCAATCTGCTCGAGAATGCGCAAATTTCTCCCCGTATTCTCGTGCACTCTGCCATGCGAGACGGCAATGTCGGTCAAATAACAGTTGCCTTCGACAAGCAAATATTCATGAATCGGATTATGCCAGCGAAACTGCCTGCTTCGCTTTACGATTCGGTTGCGGCGCGACATCGCTAACGGATTGCCGCAATCGTCGAACGCCAAGTGGTACTCCATAACGACGGAGTCGACCTCTTGATCGAGCTCCTCCTTCAGTTTCTTCAGCTTCTCCCGGTCCCTATCGCGAAAATAATCGTCCGCATCCAACCACATCACGTAGTCTTTAGTTGCGAAGGAGAAAGAATAGTTCCGTGCGTCGGCAAAATGGTCGATCCACTCATAATCGAAGATACGATCCGTATATCGTCCGGCGATCTCCTTTGTTCGATCCGTCGAGCCGGTGTCCACGATAACGATCTCGTCGACGAGATCGTGTGCGGAATCCAGACAACGAGCCAACACTTCCTCTTCGTTGCGCACGATCATGCACAAACTGATAGTAACCACCTTATCCCTCCTCATCCGACCTCTGTCCCATTTTATGTCGCGTTCGCCTTCTCCGCTTGGACAGGTGGTGGAGGTACAACCGCATCAAAAAAATAAAGGGACTATTCCCCAGGCCATCCAGGATGGCCGGAGGATAGTCCACTCTAAGCGGATAACTCGATTAACCCGGAGCGCCTTGGGAGGCAATGCCCCAGAATACTTCCGGCCCTACTCGTTCGCCTGTGAACAGCAAGCCGAGCAAGCTTCCGCCGAAAATAAACGAGGAATAGATCGTCTCGGCGGCAGCCGGAGCGAGTAAATCCTGTGCGGTAAAGGCGTACGTATCGGAGAATGCGGAGATCCGCACGTTTTGTACCAGCGTATAAATGACGTTGGCCGGATTGTACACCGTCGTGCCGCGACAGATTTGAATGGCGAAGGTCGAACCAAGAAGAAAGGAGCTAACCCCTACCATTCCCGTAAGCGTGATGACTTTGTTCGTAACGTTGTCCGTCTGCAAGCCGATGACGCCGAACAATGCGGGTGTGGCTGTAATCGCTACGCCCGGCGCGCCGGATACCCCAGAGTTCATCGAACTGCGCAGATCTAAAAATCTACCCATTGTGTCAACCTCCTTCATTGTGAAGTTGGTATAGTGTATGTCCAATTCGAGAGGATGCTTGGACAGACCTCACGGGGCAGCTGTATATTTTGATACGACAAGAGGCCGCCCCTCCGACCGCGTTGTCCCTGTCGATAGAGACAACGTTGGCGGCTGGAGAGACGGCCCCTTCGTCTTTGCGTTATCTGAACATCGTATACAGCTTAAGCAAATGAAGCATGTTGTTGGGATCGATTTTCTGGGAGATGATGAAGTTGACGAGCTGATCCTCCTGCGTCTCGGTAAGCGGCTCATTCAAAATTTTAGCGAACGTCTTTACCCATCTGCGCACTTTGGGACGATCCTGAAGATCGTATTTCGTCGCGCCTTCCAAGTGCCCTTTGATCTTTTCCTTAATGGCGGGATTTTTCATCTTCAGCTTAACTCGCTCGACGAATTCCGTTTTAATGCCAAACTTCTGATAACCCGGGGTCAACGAGGGTCACGCTCCTTCCTGCGGCTGCTCGGTACATCTTATGCCGCAGGCGAACGCACGATGACTCCCCTAGTCCAGGGGCTCGTCCCGATGCTGCGATTCGCGCGCCAAATAGTCTCTAAGCGATCCGTATCCGGGCGAGGACCAGAACGCCTCGGAGGACGTAAGAGCGGCCGCGTCGTCCCTGGCCTGCTCCAGCACCTCGAAATCGTTAAGCAGGTTGGCCAGACGGAATTCGGGCATCCCGCTTTGCTTCGTTCCGAAAAATTCTCCCGGACCGCGAATTTCCAAATCCCGACGGGAAATTTCGAAGCCGTCGTCCGTCTCCGTCATCGCCCTCATTCTCTCCTGGCCGTTTTCCGACTTTGGATCGGCAATCAGAATGCAGTAGGACTGATGCTCTCCCCGGCCTACCCTGCCTCTAAGCTGGTGAAGCTGGGATAGCCCGAACCGGTCGGCGTCCATTACGATCATTAGCGTGGCGTTGGGCACGTCCACTCCGACCTCGATTACCGTTGTAGAGACGAGTACATGCGTCTTCCCCGCAGCGAACTCCGCCATCGTCTCTTCCTTCTCCGTCGCGGTCATCCGTCCGTGCAGCAATCCGATCGTCAGCTCGGGCAAAGCCTGGGAGAGCTGAATATGCAGATCGATCGCATTTTGAACGTCCAGCTTCTCCGACTCTTCGATTAGCGGGCATATAAAGAACGTCTGCCTGCCTGCGGATGTCTCTTTACGAATAAAGCCAAGCACCCTGTCCATCAGCTCATGCTTCACCGAATACGTCTTGATCGGCTTGCGGCCCTTTGGACGCTCTCGCAGGGTCGAAACGTCCATATCGCCGAACACCGTAATCGCCAGCGTCCGCGGAATCGGCGTCGCGGTCATCGTCAGCACGTCGGGGTTCATCCCTTTGCGCCGCAAAATGCTGCGCTGGTTAACGCCGAACCGATGCTGCTCGTCGGTGACGACGAGACCGAGGCTGCGGAAGAACACATCCTCTTGAATTAGCGCATGGGTGCCGACGACGATATCAAGCAGTCCCATTTGCAGCGAAGCAATCAAATCCCGCCGTTTGCGCTCGGTAACACTGCCGGTGAGCAAGCCGACCTGTATGCCGTAAGATTCGAACATTTTGCCTAGCGAGCGGGCATGCTGCTCGGCCAAGATTTCCGTCGGCACCATCAGCGCCCCCTGATGCCCGGCACGCACGGTTGCGTACAGCGCCACCGCCGCCACGACCGTTTTGCCCGAGCCTACATCTCCTTGCAGCAGCCGATTCATCACGTAAGGCTGTTTCATATCGTGCAATATCTCGTTGATGACCTGCTTCTGCGAGCCGGTCAGCTCGAAGGGCAGCGCCCCAACAAATGTGCGAATCTCGTCGTTGTCGACGGTGTGAACGAGTCCGTCCGATTTTCTCGCATGCATGGCGCGATAGGCTTGCAGCTTTAATTGGAACAGGAACAGCTCCTCGTATACCATCCGGCGCCTGGCTTCCTGTCCATCCCTCGTATTCTCCGGTCTGTGAATGCCTGCGATCGCGTCCTTGCGAGCCATCAGCCCGTGCTTGTCCGTCAGCTCAGTGGGCAAAATCTCCGGAATGTAATCCCCGAACTGGATCAGAGCCTTCTCGATCAAGCCCCGCATTACGGCTTGCGTCATATCGCCCCCGACGGAATAGACCGGCTGCAGAGTGCCCGTCTTCGCGCCGCCGCGATCCGGAAACTCGGAATCCGCCACCGTTAATTGACGGCGTCGCTGCTCCCACTTGCCGGTCAGCGTAATTTCCCGTTCGAGCGCAAGCTGTTCCTTTAGGAAGCCCCGGTTGAACCAGACGGCGGTCACAAGCGTGGCGTCAACCATAACGCGGCAAATGAGACGCGACTTGCCTCCAAACCTTTGTAGGGAAGGCATAGAAGCGATTTTTCCCTGAATCGTAATTCGTTCGCCGTCCTTGACCTCGCGCAGATCGCGAATCCGATAATCCTCGTACCGGAACGGATAATATTCAATCAGATCTCCGACGCTGGAAATGCCCAAGGCGTGGAGCTCACCGGCTTTCCGGGGGCCCACGCCTTGAAGTTTCGTCAGAGGGATTTGGAATAAAGATATCGACATAAGACCAACCTCTTTATCGACTTGCCAGAATTCAGGAATCCAGCGGAAAAATGAATATCCCGATCGTGCCCGGTCCCGCATGCGCGCCGATGACCGGCCCGATCTCCGTCTCTGCGTATTCCTTCACATTAAGTTTGCTTTTGAGCAGCTCGGCCATTTCCTCCGCACCGTCTGTATACCCCGGAGTGGTGGCTACGACCAAGCTCAACGGCCTGGTTTTCAGATCGGATTCCAGCACTTCGGCAATTCGCGCCATCGCTCGCTTCTGTCCTCTCGCCTTATCGAACGGATAGACGACGCCTTCCTTGTCGATAGACAGAATCGGCTTAATGTTCAATAAGGAGCCGAGCACAGCCGACGCTTTCCCGATACGGCCGCCTTTCTGCAAATACTCAAGCGTATCCACGAGAAAATAGAGACGAAGCTCCGAGCGCATCCGCTCGACCTCGGCGAGAATATCGGCTTTGCTCGCTCCCGCTTGCGCCAGCTCGGCGGCTCTGACGACAATATGACCGTAGCCGAACGAAGCGGATTTCGAATCGACGATCGTCACGGCGGAATCATCGTCCAGCATCGACTTGGCGATCGTCGCCGACTGGTACGTGCCGCTCATCGCGCTGGAGAGCTGGATGGAAATGACCTCATGACCCGCATCGGTCAGCCTTTGGTACACCTCGTGAAAATCAGCCGGCGATGGCTGCGAGGAAGTCGCAAGCTTGCCAAAGCCCGCCAGCTTCTTATAAAATTCGGCTGGCTCAAGCTCAATGTTGTCCAGGTAGCTTTCTTCACCGAAGTTAACCTTCAGAGGCACCATCTCGATGCCAAGCCTCTCTCTTGTCGCACGCGGAATGTCCGCCGTGCTGTCCGTAACCAGAACAACCGATGCCATAGCTCGTCTCCTCCAACCCTACATGAATTTTACGGTTCGACCGCCAACAGATACGGGTACAGCGGCTGGCCGCCTTCATGAATCTCAACCTCTGCATTCGGATACGTCTCGCCGAGCCAGCGGCCAAGCTCCTCGGTCTGCTCGGCGTCGGCCCCCTCCCCGGTCAGCACGGTCAGAATCTCCTCGCCCGTCTCCAGCAAAGCGCCAAGCAGCCCCTTGACCGCCTCAAGCAAGCTTTCGTTCGATACGACGATCTTCTTGTCCTGAATCCCGATGTAATGGCCTTCTTTAATTTGCACGCCGTCCATCTCGGTATCTCTGACCGCCTTCGTGACCGATCCGGTAACGACGCGCTCGAACGCCTTTGTCATTCGATCGACGTTCGTCTGTTCCGGCTCGCTCTCCTGGAACGCCAGCATCGCCGCCATGCCTTGCGGCAGCGTGCGCGTCGGAAGCACGGTTACCGGACGCTCCGCCAGCTCGGCCGCCTGCCTGGCCGCCATCACGATATTCGGATTGTTCGGCAGCACGATGATGTGGTGCGCAGACAACGAAGCGATGGCGCCGAGCAAATCTTCCGTGCTCGGGTTCATGCTTTGGCCGCCGGACAGCACGATGTCGACGCCGAGACTGCGGAACAGCTCCGCGTTGCCTTCGCCGACGCTGACTGCTACAACTCCGTAAGAAGCCAATTCGTAGACGTCCGGATTCGGCTCGCTCTCCGGAGAAGCAGTGACGGCAGGCAAATCCACGACGCCCGGAAGCGCGTAGTCGACCTTCGGCGTCTCCTGCGAGGAAGCGGCCGGTTCGTCATGCTTCTGGGCCAGCAGCTCGCGATGCTGCTCCTGCATGTTTAAAATGTGAATCTGCGTAATTGCGCCGTAGGTAAGCGCCAGATTCAGCACGTCGCCCGGACGCCGCGAATGAACGTGCACCTTCACGATATCGTCGTCCTCGATCAGAATAATCGAGTCGCCGTCCCGCTCAAGCGCCTGTCGGAACGTACGTTCCGGAAATGGAGCCGACGTCGTGAAGCGCTGAATAAAAAACTCCATATCGTAAGGGAACGCGATGCTTTCGGTCGTAATTTTCGCTTGCGCGGACGATCCCGGAGAGATCGGTCTGCGCTCCGGCGCGGTCGCAGCGGGGACGACCGGAGCAGAACGCACGCCGAGCGAACTCGCTGCCGTTGCTTCTCCGTCCTGTACGCTGCCGCTTAAGTAATCGACAAAGCCCTCGTAAATGTACACAAGTCCCTGTCCGCCGGAATCGACGACGCCGACCTGCTTCAGCACCGGCAGCATGTCCTGCGTACGCGCCAGCGTCTCAAGCGCTTTGGCGTGCACCTCGCGCATAAGCTCGGTCAAGTCCGCCGTTCTCCTTGCCACGGACAAGCCGTGCTTGGCCGCTTCCCGCGCAACCGTAAGAATCGTCCCTTCCACCGGCTTGACTACAGCCTTGTAAGCGGTATCAACTCCCTGTTGCAACGCGCTTGCGAACAGAGGCGCCGTAAGCTCGCGTTGGCCCGAAATTGCGCGCGCAAAACCGCGGAACAATTGCGACAGAATGACGCCCGAATTGCCCCGCGCTCCCATCAGAAGTCCTTTGGACAAAACTTCCGCAGCTTTGCCCGCTTCGTCTGACGGCTTATTTTTCAATTCGGCCACTCCGGCCGACATCGTTAAATTCATATTCGTACCCGTATCGCCATCCGGCACGGGAAATACGTTAAGGGCGTTGACGCGCTCCTCGTTGCGGGACAATCGCTCCGCACCGAGCAAGATCATGGCCGCCCATTCACTTCCGTTCAAGAAGCGCTTACTCAATGATGAATTCCCCTTCCCTAAATGAGAGTTCAAAAAGTTCGATTTTCGCGACCGAAATGCGCGATGAACTTTTTGAACGCCCTTTAAAAATAAGCTACTTCAGTACTCGCACTCCTTGAACGTTGACGTTCACCTGATCGACCCGCAGGCCAACGACTTCTTCCAGCACGTATTTCACTTTGGACTGGATGTTGTGGGCGACCTCGGAAATTTTCGTTCCATAGCTAACGATCACGTACAAATCCAGGTGAACCTGCTCGCCTTCGTGACGCACTTCCACGCCGCGCGACAGATTTTCCCGCCCGAGCAGCTCCGCGATCCCGTCCTTCAAACCTTTGCGGGACGCCATGCCGACCAGTCCATAACAATCCAATGCCGCCGAACCGGCGACCACGGCGATCACTTGATCCGCCACATCAATTTTTCCGTTCTCCGATGCGAGTTGCAGAGGCATGGAAATTCACTCCTTTACGGCTTATTATGGACTATACCTCATTGTACTATAAAAAAACGGGAGAATGAAGCCGTTCTGTTGCCATTTCTCGCGATTACGCCGCAAAAGCTTGAAATAAGCGCTTTTCTCGTTGCATCCGGATACGCGCTATGCTAATATAGTGAAGTATTTGTATGGACGTGGCAAGGAGGTGTATTTTAATGGCTCGTAAATGCTATATTACAGGGAAAAAGCCAGGTTCGGGCAACCACAAGTCTCACGCGAACAACACTTCCCGCCGTACGTGGGGGGTTAACGTGCAAAAAGTGCGTATTCTGGTGAACGGTAAGCCTAAGCGCGTATTCGTTAGCGCCAAAGCTCTGAAGTCCGGAGCGGTAACCCGCGTGTAAGTCAGACTGATTCAGCCATGAGGAAAAAAACCGTCAGATTCGTCTGACGGTTTTCTTTTTTTTATGCTTGCCTACTACAAGGCGTCAATTTTTGTGAAAAGTATTGAGAATCGCTTTGACGAAGCCACCTAAAAATTTCGGCAGCTTGATGGTGTAAAACTTCATCGTCCCATCCCTCCTCCGCAGGCTGAACCCTCGCAAGCTTCTGTTCTCGCCGAAGCGCGCTACTGATTCCAATGTATGCGGAGGAAGCTTTGTCCTATTCCAGACAAATGTCAGCGCAGAGAAGCGATCGCCGCCGCCCGGTCCGGATGTCCGAATATATACGTGCCCGCCACCAGAGAATTCGCTCCGGCTTCCTTGACAAGCTTCGCGGTGTCGGCATTGATGCCTCCGTCCACCTGAACGTAAATATCGCTTTTGCCATGGCGTTCAAGCATAGCGCGCAGATCGCGCAGCTTAGGCAGCATGGCAGGCAGGAAGCTTTGCCCCCCGAATCCGGGATTGATGGTCATAATAAGAATGAGATCGATCTCGTCAAGCATATATTCCAGCACCGATAATGGCGTGTGCGGATTTAAGGCGACCCCCGCCTTCATGCCCAGCTCCTTCGCCTCCGTCAAAGTGCGGTGCAGATGAACGCAGGCTTCGGGATGCACCGTTACTCGCTCCGCGCCGGCTTTGGCCAATGCGGGAAATAGCGATTGCGGGTTTTCCACCATCAAATGCACGTCGAAAAACATTTTCGTGACCGGTCGAATCATCTCCACGATCGGCGGTCCGAACGTCAAGTTCGGCACGAAATGTCCATCCATAATGTCAATATGTACCCAATCCGCTCCGGCAGCTTCAATGCTGCGAATTTCGTTGCCTAGCTTGGAGAAATCCGAAGCGAGAATGGACGGCGCGATAATCGTCATGTCAGTACCTCCGCTTGTTTTCTTTCCACTCCGTCATAAAAGCGACGTAATTGTCGTATCGGCTAACTGCGATCAAGCCCTGTTCCTTCGCCTCCAGCACCGCGCATTGCGGCTCGTGCGTATGCGTGCAGCCCCGGAATTTGCAGGAGGACGACCTTTCTGCAAACTCACGGAAGCAGGTTCCGATCTCGTCGATGCCGAGCTCGTTGAAATCCAATTGGCTGAAGCCGGGAGTATCGGCCATATAACCGCCTCCTGCAAGCAAAATCAGCTCCACATGCCGCGTCGTATGCTTGCCGCGCCCCAGCTTGTCGCTAATCTCGTTCGTCTCAAGCCGAAGCCCCGGAACTAGCGCGTTGACGAGCGACGACTTGCCGACGCCGGATTGACCCGCAAGCACGTTGATATGTCCGGCCAAGGCCGCTCTCAGTTCGTCAAGTCCTTCGCCCCGATGAGCGCTCGTCTTCAACACCTGATAGCCGATCGAGGAGTACAGCGCTTCAGCCTCCGCCACATCGCGAAGAATCCGCTCGCCCTCCTCCCCGTCCGGAATCCGGTCCAGCTTCGTGAAGACGATCAGCGCGTCGAGGCCGACATGCTCGATATGCACGAGAAACTTGTCGAGCAGACCCAGGTTCAGCTCCGGTCTGACTACGGAAAAGACGAGCACGGCCAGATCGGCGTTGGCGACCGGCGGCCTTACAAGCTGCGAGGAGCGCGAATGAATCGCTTCGACCGTTCCTTCCCCGTTGTCCGTCTCGCTGTATGCGACGCGATCCCCAACGAGCGGGGACTCGCCCCGCTTCTTGAAGATGCCCCGACCGCGACACTGCACCGGTTCTCCGCCGTTCTCATCCTGGACGTAATAATAGCCGCTTAATGCTTTAACGATAATGCCTTCAGGCACTCAGTCACAGCTCCTTTGCGAGTTCCGGAAGGAGAAGTCGAGCCTCGCCTTATGGCGAGACGCCGCCTTCCCCTTCCTCCGGATTGTCCGTGGCGTCTTCTCCGGTAGTCTCTACCGGCGATTCGCTCGGGTCCGAGCTTCCCGAACCGGGCTCCTCCGGCGTTACGGATGCCGGAATATCTCTATCGTCGTAATAGACCGGCTCGGATTTCAAAAATACGCCGTCGCGCATAATCGTGATCAGCCCTGTCTTATCCGGAGACAAAATCAGCTTAACCGGGAACGAAGTCGTCGAGCTGATCCGCTTCGACACATTCTCGATATTGTCTCCGGTTGCGTCGGAATACATAATCTTGATGTCGCTCGGCTGCCCTTCCACAGCAGGAGACACGGTTACAGAAAGTCGCTTCTCCAAAGCGTCCGCCGGATATCCGCTGCTCACCCAGATCTGAACTTTGGTTTTCGGAGTCACCATTTCGTCCTTATTGGCAGGGAACTGCTTAAATACTTCACCCTTCGGCGTGCTGTAGCTGGGTTCGCGGAAGACTTCCTGCAGCACCAAGTCCTGCCGTTCAATCATCGCTTTGGCCTCGGCTTCGGTTTTACCGATCAATTCAAGCATCGGGAACGATTCCTCGCCTTTGCTAATGACCAGTGTAATCTTCGTCATTGCCGAGGTCGGATCGAACTTGGCTTCGGCCGGAGGAATCTGGTCGAGTACAGTGCCAGGCTCGCTCTCGTTATACTTTTCGCTTGGAATAATATTGTTCGGATTAACGCCCATCGCCTGAAGCTGCGTAACCGCCGCATCGTACTGCAGTCCGGTAAGTGCCGGCATCGGCGGAAGCTCCTTCGCCTTGCCTACCGTGAGCTGGATCGGAGAGCCCTCCTTGGCTACGATATCCTTCTTCGACTGATCGATGACGAGCCCGTCATCCTTCTCGTCCTCGACTTCCTTATAAATCGTCGGATCCACGATCTGGAACCCGGCCTCTGTCAATTTCTCGATCGCCTTCTGCTCTTCGTCGCCTATGACGTTCGGAACCGGGACGTCTTCGTTGGTGACATCCTTGAGCAGAGAGACCGCCCAGATCAGCACGCCGATCAGCACAACAGCGATGACGCCCAGAACGGTTGGCAGCACCCATTTGCGCTTGCGCTCGCCCGTATCGTCATCGTTCCAGCGCTCCTCGGAGGGTTTGACCGCCGGAGCTTCGATCGTATTGCGCATGTCCGACCGGATCGCCGGGACGACCTTCGTCTTGTCCTGCTCGTCCTCGTCGTCGCTCTCGTACATCCGCGCCGGCTCATTCAGTCGCTGCGGCTGCAGACACGTCTCCAGATCCCGCTGCATTTCTTTGGCGGAATTGTAGCGTTCCTGAGGATTTTTGCGCATCGCCCGCAAAATAATGTTTTCCACGCTTTGCGGAATGTGCGGGTTCACCAGGCGCGGCTGCTCGAACGGTTCCTGCAAATGCTTCAGCGCGACGCTGATCGGACTTTCGCCCAAAAACGGAAGTCTTCCGGTCATCATCTGGTACAGCACGATGCCCAGCGAGTAAAGGTCCGACTTCTCCCCGGTCGCAACGCCTTTGGCATGCTCCGGGGAGAAATAGTGCACGGAGCCGATAACGGACCCCGTCTGCGTAATCGTCGAGGAAGTAACGGCTCTGGCGATGCCGAAGTCCGTCACCTTGACGCGCCCGTTGTTGCCGATCAGGATATTGTGAGGTTTAATATCGCGATGAATGATTTGATTATGATGGGCATGCTCCAAAGCGTCGCAAATTTGCATGGCGATTCTAACCGCCTCGTCCGCTTGCAGGGGAGCCCTCTCGCGAATAATTTCGTTCAGATTGGCTCCGTCGATGAACTCCATCACGATATAATGCGTATCGTCGACTTGTCCGACATCGTAAATGCTGACGATGTTCGGATGGGACAGCGATGCGGCAGCTTGCGCCTCGCGCCGGAATCTCTTCACGAAATCGTCGTCGTGGGTAAATTGCTGTCGCAGCACCTTGACCGCCACGAAGCGGTTGAGCAGCAGATCGCGGGCTTTATAGACGAGAGCCATCCCGCCGCCGCCGACTCGAGCCAGCAGCTCGTAACGGCCGCCTAGCGTATGTCCGATCATGCCGTATCTCCTCCCGCCGCATATGCCCGTCCGTCGTCCGCGACAAGCACAACCGTAATATTATCGTCTCCGCCTGCCGCCAAGGCCAGCTCGATCAATTCATCGGCCCGCTGCTCCAGACCCGTTCCCGGACGCTCCAGCGCGGCCTGTACCTCCGAATCCTCCACCAGTCCGCTCAAGCCGTCGCTGCAGAGCAGCATAACGTCTCCGTTCTGCCAGTCGATCAGCTGTACGTCCGCATCTACCTCCCGGTCTGTGCCAAGCGCTCTCGTCAGCACGTTGCGGCGCGGATGGTGAGCGGCCTCCTGCGGAGTCAGTTGACCGGATTTAGTCAACTCGTTGACCAGCGTATGGTCTTCCGTCAGCAATTCAAGCTGGCCGCCGCGCAGACGATAAGCGCGGCTGTCGCCGATATGTCCGAGCAAAGCGGCATCTTCCCGAATGAGCGCCATGACGACGGTCGTACCCATGTTGTGATATCGATCGTTGAGCGAAGCTGTGTCGAACACGACCTTGTTGGCCTGCTTCACAATCCCGCTAAGTTTAGTTGCGGCGTCGGCGGCCGACGCCGTATGTCCCCACGCCTGCAGCGACTGCACAAGGCTGTCCACGGCGAGCGAGCTGGCCACGTCGCCCGCGCGATGCCCGCCCATTCCGTCGGCGACGATCGCCGCGGTCCATCCGTCCGCAAGCGCGCCGCTCCAGGCCTGGTCTTCATTGACTTGCCGGACTTTGCCGACATGGCTTCGCAATACCGTTAACATTCCCGCATCACCCCGTCGTCGTTTCCATATGCTTCGCCCGCAGTTGACCGCACGCCGCCGCAATATCGTGGCCCTGCTCCCTGCGGATCGTTACGTTTACGTTGTTCTTCTGCAGCACTCGCTGAAACTCGAAAATATCGTCTCTCGGCGTTCTGACATAGTTTCGTTCCGGCACGTAGTTGACGGGAATCAGGTTGACGTGGCACAGCATATCCTTCAGCACTTCTCCGAGCTCCTCGGCATGCTCCGGCCGATCGTTCATTCCGCCGATCAGCGCGTATTCGAACGTAATTCTTCGGCCTGTTTTCTCAATATAATATTTGCAGGCATCGATAACGTCCGCGAACGGATATCTGCGGTTAACCGGCATCAGCTTGGAACGCAGCGCATCGTTCGGAGCATGGATGGAAATCGCCAGATTGATCTGCGTATTCTCGTCCGCGAACCGAATCATGTTCGGCACGATGCCGCTCGTCGACACCGTAATATGTCTGGCTCCGATGTTAAGCCCTTTCGGATGAATCATCGTTCTCAGGAAGCTCATCGTCGCGTCGTAATTTTCGAACGGTTCGCCGATCCCCATAATGACGATGCTCGACACCCTCTCATTCAGAGGATCGAGAATTTGCTGGGCCTTAACGACTTGAGCGATAATCTCTCCCGCCGTCAGGCTCCGCTTCAGGCCGCCCAGCGTCGAAGCACAGAACGTGCAGCCGATTCGGCAGCCGACCTGCGTCGTTACGCAAACGCTGTTGCCATAGTTATGCCGCATAATTACCGTTTCAATCGCATGATTATCCTGCAGTCCGAACAGGAACTTGACCGTGCCGTCCTTGGACTCGAACTTGGCGATCTCCGTCAGCGTCACGAATCGAAAGCTCGCGTTCAGCTTATCTCTAAGCGGCTTCGGCAAATTCGTCATTTCGTCGAAAGAGTTTACTCTCTTTACGTACAACCAGTCGAAGACTTGCCCTGCCCGAAATGCGGGCTCCCCCTGCTCCTTGATCCATTCCTGGATTTGCTCCAACGAGAAATCGTAAATAAACGGGTTGAGCTGCTCTAGCTCTATATTTTTCTTCTGCTTGTTTTCTTTCTCCAACTTCGTCACCACCATTCGTTCATTTTATCATAAAATTATCCGTTTTGCTTCCGCAGCCGCGCGATGAAAAAGCCGTCGCTTCCGAACATGTCGGGAAGCAGCTGCAACATGCCGGAGAAAGGCTCGGTAAGGCGCCCCGTTTCGCGAACAGGTTTAAGCGTTTCTTCAGGCCAGCCTTCGGGATCGAGAGAGAACGCCGGATGGCGCTCCAGAAACAGGCGAATCGCGTCTCCGTTCTCCTCCGAGGCGATCGTGCACGTGCTGTAGACGAGCGTCCCGCCCGGTTTGACCAGCGCTTGGGCCCGGTCGAGCAGGCGGACTTGCAATTCCGCCAGAGCGGCGATATCCGCAGCGGTCTTGTTCCATTTGATTTCCGGCTTTCGGCGAATAACTCCGAGTCCGGAGCAGGGAGCATCAAGCAGCACGACGTCGAACGATTCCGGCGTCAGCTTGTCGGCCAGCCCCAGCGCATCCCCGGTCATCGTCCGCACGCTGGCGAGGTCAAGACGTTCGGCCTGCTGCTTGATCAGCTCCTCCTTGTGAGGATGAACGTCGTTGGCGACGACGATTCCTTCGTCTTTCATCTTCTCCGCAAGATGCGTCGTCTTGCCTCCCGGCGCAGCGCAGCAGTCTAGCACCTTCATGCCCGGACGCGGATCGGCGACGGAAGCGACAAGCATCGAGCTCTCGTCCTGCACGGTAAAACAGCCTTGCTTGTACCACTCCGTATGCACCAGATTGCCGGAACGCACCGCAACAATTCCTTCCGAAGCCAGCCGCGAAGGTGCAGCCTCGATTCCAGCCTCCGCCATCTTCGCAAGAATCTCATCGCGCGTCGTCTTAAGCGGATTGATACGCGCCGAGACGTGCGGCGGCTCATTGTTCGCGGCGCACATCCGCTCGGTCGCCGCTTCGCCGAACTCGGCCAACCAGCGCTCCACCAACCAAAGCGGGTGGCTGTGCTCAAGCGAGATCCGCTCCGCAGTTTTCAAGCCCTGGGGCAGCGAACCTGCGAAGCCTTCCCGCTGTACGGCGCGCAGCACGCCGTTTACGAGCCCGCCGATGCCGCCGTGTCCGCGTTTCTTCGCGATCGTGACCGCTTCGTCGACTACCGCATGCGCAGGCACGCGAGTCAGCCATCGCAGCTGATAGTAGCTCATTCTTAACAACGCGCGCACCCACGGCTCTATTTTCTTAGGCCAGCCCTTCACCCGGCTCTGCAAAGCATAATCAATCGTATTGAGCCGTTGAATCGTCCCATATACCAGCTCGGTCGCCAGCCCCGCATCAGGGCGCGACAATCCCGCCGCCTGAAGCGCCTGATTCAGCTCAAGCCCGCTGTATGCGCCCCGCGTCTCCACATTGTGCAGCACGCTCATCGCCACCTCGCGAGCTCCCTGCGGCTTGCCTCCAGGCATTCGAATCGTCTTTGTCATTATTCGCATCCTCATCTTACCTGATTTCTTAATACACGCTTTAGTCGAAATAGTTGCGTTTACCGCTAAGCGAATGAGAGCGTTACACCTACATTTTCCCCACGCACGCTGCCTCTTACGGTCTCGCAGACCGTTACACTTACATTTTCTCCACGTACGCTGCCTCTTACGGTCTCGCAGACCGTTACACCTACATTTTTCCCACACATGCTGCCTCTTACGGTCTCGCAGACCGTTACGCCTACATTTTTCCCACGAACGTCGTCTCTTACGGTCTCGCAGACCGTTACGCCTACATTTTCTCCACGCACGCTGCCTCTTACGGTCTCTCAGACCGTTACACCTACATTTTCCCCACGCACGCTGTCTCTTACGGTCTCGCAGACCGTTTCACTTACATTTTTTCCACGAACGTCGTCTCTTACGGTCTCTCAGACCGTTAAACGCCCACCAAATGCCAAATCATCAAAAAAAGCCCGGGATTACCCGAGCGTCTTGCCGGGAGCCAGACGGGCTCCTTTAGCGAACTCCGCTGCTTTCAGCGCTTTTTTGCCGGCAGGCTGAACGTCCGTTAGTACGATGCTACCGTCTCCAGTCCGCACGCGAATACCGAACGCACCACTCTCCAGTACGGCTCCCGGAGCATACTCAGTCCACTCGGAACGCAACTCGGCGTCCGACGGCGACGGAATGGCGCAGCCCCACACTTTAAACACTTCGCCGTCCAAAAAGGTAAAGCCTCCGGCCATCGGGTTCAGCCCTCGCACTCGATCGAAAATCCGACGCGAGCTCTGCGACCAATCGAGCTTTTCGTCCTCTCGCGACAAATTCGGCGCATAGGTCGACTCTTCGTCGATTTGCGGCGTACGACCGGCTGTACCGTCCGCGATCCGCGGCAACCACTCGAGCAGCAGCTTGGAACCCGCCTCGCTCAGCTTCTCGAACATCGTGCCAGCCGTATCTTCGTCCGTAATCGGCACCTCGACTTTGGCGATCATATCTCCGGTGTCGAGCCCTTCCGCCATATACATCAGCGTCACGCCCGTCACCTTCTCGCCGTCGATGATCGAACGTTGGATCGGCGCTCCTCCCCGGTAACGCGGGAGCAGCGATCCGTGCACATTGATGCATCCAAGACGCGGCAAAGCGAGCACCGACTTCGGTAAAATTTGTCCGTAAGCAGCCGTTACGATTACATCTGGCGCGATTTCCGATACCGCGGCTACTCCCTCGGGCGAGCGCAGCTTCTCCGGCTGCAGCACCGGCAGACCTCGTTCCGTCGCGAACACTTTGACCGGCGACGGGGTCAGCTCTCTTTTTCGGCCTTTAGGACGATCCGGCTGTGTGACAACCGCCGCGACCTCGTATCCGCGCTCAAGCAGCACCTCAAGGGAAGGCACCGCGAATTGCGGCGTCCCCATAAACAAAATCTTCATCTTAATCTCCATCCTGCTCCTGATCTTCCGGTTTGCGAGCCTCGTACACGGATTCCGCAGAGTCGATGAACAGCACGCCGTTCAGGTGATCGACTTCATGCTGAAACGCCCTGGACAAAAACTCCGTGCTATCATATTCAATCGGCTTGCCGTAGCGGTCCAGTCCTCGGATCACGATCCGATTCGCCCGGCGAACGTCTCCCTGCAGCCCTGGAATGCTTAAGCAGCCTTCGGGACCGAGCTGTTCGCCTTCTGAGACGACGATCTCGGGGTTCACCATCTCGATGAGCTCGTGTTCGTCTCCGACGTCAACGACGATGATGCGCTTCGAAATGCCGATCTGTGGGGCCGCAAGCCCAACGCCGTCGGCGTCGTACATCGTATCCGCCATGTCGTCCAGCAGCTTGTGCAGATTGGCATTGAATTTCGTCACTTCCTGCGCTCTTTCCCGGAGCACGGGGTCGGGGTGTTTCACGATTAATCGAATGGACATAACGGCACCCTTCCTTTTCGTTACAGACGTTGTGTTTCCAATTCAAGTTCAACATGTTGGATGAAGCTAGCAACTGAGGAACGGAGCGTAGGCAAAACCTACGTGAGTACCGCAAGGCCCGGCTGAATGCAAGATTCGACGTCGAATCCGCATCTTCGCACCCGCTTCGTGATCAAAACCGGACTTTTTGAACTTCCCTTCCAGTCAGGTTCAAAAAGTTCGGTTTTCAGCACCGAGAAGGTTGCATGAAGCTAGGGACTGAGGAGCGGAGCGTAGGCAAAACCTACGTGAGCACCGCAAGGCCCGGCTGAATGCAAGATTCGACGTCGAATCCGCATCTTCGCACCGGCTTCGTGATCAAAACCGGACTTTTTGAACTTCCTAATCAAAGCATCATTTGCGGATCTACGTCGACGCTGACTTGCACGCCACCCTTCTTCACCGCATCCGCCAAGTCTCCGAGAGTCTCCGAGACGAGACGGCTCGCATTCATGTCTCCCCGATATTTTACCATACATTGAAACCTGTAGCGATCTTTCAATCTCGCAATCGGAGAAGCGACCGGCCCAAGCACCTCCATCGCCGCCGCGCCACCTAAGTCGAAATCCCTACGAATGCCCAGCGAATCGGCCTTGCCACGGAGTGCGGATGCAAATTGCTGGCCGATTGACAACAGCATCGGAACCGATTCGTGGGAAAAGGTGACGGAGATCAAGCGGCCATAGGGAGGATACCCAAGCTGGTTGCGCAGCACAAGCGCCCGTTCCGCGAATCCGAGATAGTCATGCTCTTGAGCGAATGTGATCGATTCGTGCTCGGGATCATAGGTTTGGATGATAACTTCGCCCGGAAGCTCGTGGCGTCCGGCTCGACCGGCGACCTGCGTCAGCAATTGGAAGGTGCGCTCGGAAGCGCGGAAATCCGGCAGTCGCAGCGCAGCGTCCGCAGCCAGCACCCCGACAAGTGTAACGTATGGAAAATCCAGCCCCTTCGCCACCATCTGCGTGCCGAGCAGCACGTCGGCGCGGCGCTCGCGGAATTCGGACAACCAGCGCTCGTGCGAGCCTTTTTCCGTCGTCGTGTCCACATCCATCCGAATGACGCGAATGCCCGGGAACGTCGCGGCCAGCGCCTCTTCCACCTTCTGCGTACCCGTTCCGAAAAAGCGGATATGAGGACTCTCGCAGCTCGGACAAACTTTTGGCTCTGTCTCCGAGTAGCCGCAGTAATGGCAGCGCAGGTTTTGCGAGCCGCGATGATAGGTCAGCGCGATTTCGCAATGCGGACACGCCGCCGTATAGCCGCAGGAACGGCACATGACGAACGTGGCGTATCCTCTGCGGTTCAGCAGCAGCACCATCTGCTCCTGCTTTTCCAATCGACTGCGGATAGCGTCGGCCAGCATTCGGCTGAACATCGCCCGATTGCCCAGCTTTAGCTCCTCGCGCATGTCGACGATATGGACGCGTGGCAGCGGCCGATTCGCTACGCGCTCCGGCAACGCGATATAGCCCGTCTCTCCCAGCTTCGTCTCTCTTCCTTCATATACGGCCGCTTCATAGGTTTCGAGAGCGGGAGTCGCAGAGCCGAGCACGACGACCGCGCCATGACCCTTGGCCCGCTCGATCGCGACGTCTCGAGCGTGGTATTTTGGACTTTCCTCCTGCTTGTAGGAAGTCTCGTGCTCCTCATCAATAACAATTAGTCCGAGGCTTGCAAAAGGGGCAAAAATCGCCGATCGAGCCCCTACGGCCACTTGTGCTCTGCCTTCGCGGATTTTGCGCCACTCGTCGTAGCGCTCCCCATGCGACAGGCGGCTGTGCAGCACGGCCACCCTAGCGCCAAAACGGCTCTTAAACCGCTCGACCATTTGCGGAGTCAGCGAAATTTCCGGCACGAGTACGATCGCCTCGCGCCGCGAATCGAGGCAGCGCTGAATAGCCTGCAAATAAATTTCCGTTTTGCCGCTTCCCGTCACGCCATGCAGCAAAAACGTCCTGCTTACCCGTTCGTCAAGCGCCTTGCGAATCGGAGCCAAAGCCGTTTCCTGCTTCGGCGTCAGACGCATCGGCGAACTGACCGGAAAATCCCTGTCCGCATAAGGGTCCCGATCCTCCGTCACCGGCCTGATCTCGACCAGCCCCCGATCCTCCAGCGAACGGATCGTACCGGACGTCGTCGCCAGCGTTTCCGCCAGCTTCGCCAAAGGAATAGGCTCGTTATGCTCCGCTAAATACGCCGCAACCTCGCGCTGCTTGCCCGCTCGCGCCGGAATTGCCCCCGCCGCCTCCAGCAGGCGCTCCGTCTCGACCGGAAACACCGTCAGCACCGTCTTGACCGACACCTGGTCCTCCACGCGCTGCCTTTCCTCCAGCCGCCCTTCCCGCAGCCACAGCTTCAGCAGCGCTCCCTGATCGGGATACTGCTGAAGCAACGTAGCCAGCTTTAGCGGCTTGCCTTTGCGCAAAGCGAGCAAGAGACCGCCGCTCAGGGCGATCTCCGCATCGGACCAGACCGCTCCCGCGGCCTGCTGCACATATTTCTCCGCTCGCCCTTTCAGTGCGGCGGGCAGCATCGCCTGCAGCGCGACGGTGAGCGGACACAGCCATCTGCGGCTGATCCATTCCCCTAAGGCGACCAGCTCCGCGGATAACGGAGGCATTGCGTCGAGCACCTCCTCGAGCGGCTTTAGCCTCCCGCGGTCAACCTCGGCGTCGTCGGCCAGGGCGGTCACTATCCCTTGGAGCTTGCGCGGCCCGAACGGCACCGCCACCCGACTGCCAACCTCGACCCATTCGCGCAGTCGCTCCGGAATCGCGTAGTCGAACGTCCGATCGGTGTCCCGGCTCGGAACGTCCACAATCACTCTGGCCACCGTCATCGATTCGCCGATCCTTTCCTCGCGTCCTTAACGATGTCGAGCAGCCGCTCCGCGACGGCCCTCTTGGTCATTTGCGGCAAATGCTCGACAAAGCCGCCGCGCCCGTACACGCTGACGATATTCGTCTCCGTGCCGAAGCCTGCCCCTGCCTCGGACACGTTGTTGGCGACAATGAGATCGCACTTCTTGCGGGCCAGCTTGTCCAAAGCATGCCTCTCCACGTCCGCAGTCTCCGCAGCAAAACCGACGATGAACGGTCCGCTGTCGCGAGCTTCCCTCCACTCCCCGACCTCCTGCAAAATATCGGGATTGCGCACGAGCTCCAGCGTCAACGAATCCGAAGATTTCTTGATTTTCTGATCTGCGCGGCTGGCGGGCCGGTAGTCGGCTACCGCCGCGGCCTTGATCACTATGTCCGTTCCGTCCAAACGTCTCATGACCTCGTCCCGCATCCGCAGCGCCGAGTCCGTATGAACGACATTCACCCCGTTAGGAGGGGCCGCCTCCGTTCTCCCGCATACGAGCGTAACCTCCGCGCCGCGGTCGCGAGCGGCCTCGGCAATGGCGAACCCCATTTTTCCGGAGGAGTCGTTCGTAATATAGCGCACGGGATCGATCCGTTCTACCGTCCCCCCGGCCGTAATGAGCACCCGCTGTCCGGACAGCGGCTTAGGGCCGATCAGCTTCGCCGCGATGGCGTCCACGATCTCGTCCGGCTCGGCCAGCCTGCCTTTGCCGACATAGCCGCACGCCAATTGACCGGTTCCCGGTTCTACAAACACAACGCCTCGTGAAGCTAGCTTATTCACGTTGTCGATCACAGCCGGATGCTCCCACATATGTACGTTCATCGCCGGCGCAATCAGCAGCGGGGCCGTCGTCGCCAGCAGCGTCGTGCTCAACATGTCGTCCGCCAGGCCGTTTGCAAGTTTGGACAGCATGTTGGCCGTCGCCGGAGCGACCACCGCAAGATCGGCGGAATCCGCCCAATCGATATGCTGCACGATCGCCGCATCCCGCTCGTCGAACACGTCCGTCGCCACCGGATGGCGAGTCAGCGTCTGCAGCGTCAGCGGCGTAATGAATTTGGTCGCTCCTTCGGTCATCATGACGCGAACGGATGCGCCCAGGCCGACCAGGCGACTGCACAGAGTCGCCGCCTTGTACGCGGCAATGCCCCCTGTGACGCCTACCAGTATCGTTTTGCCCGCTAGCGGCTTATTCATCCTTACTCCCCCTACGTTTCCGCCTAGAAAAGGAAGTTCAAAAAGTCCGATTTTGATCACGAAGCATCCCATGAAGCAAACTCGACATCGAATCTTGAATTCAGCCGGTTCTTCCGGTGCTCACGTAGCTTTCACTGCGCTCCGCTCCTCAGTCCCTGAGCTTCATCCAACCTTCCCGGATGCATGGGCGAGCAGTTCGCCGTAGGCGAACGACCAGCCTCGATGCTGAAAACCGAATTTTTTGAACTTACATTAGAAAAAAAACAACCGCGCGGGTTGTCCTTCCTCTCGATTCCTATACGATTTTGTGTCGCTCTTATTCCGCTTCTACGCCCGCAACGTCCGGCTTGATGTGCTCGACTTTGATCGCTTCATGGTAGATCTCCTCAAGCGCCACGCCAACTTGCTTGTGGGACTTCGGTGCGCCGAGATTGCACATTACGCCTTCGCGCAGGTTGCGCGCCCGCTTGGACGCGGCTACAACTAGCGTATATTTGCTGTCTACTTTCTTAACAAGTTCATCGATCGATGGATATAGCATGCTATTCACCTCTTCATTTAGACGTTGTCCGCGGTTTTGAGCGTCTCGAGCTGATCGAACAGCTCGCCCAGAAAACGCTCCCGCTTGCAATGCTCCGCTGTAATGATTGAGCCGATCCGGCTGCAGGCCAAATCGATCTCATCGTTGACGACGGCATAATCGTAATGGTGCAGCAGGTTCATCTCTTCGACGGCCACCGCCAGCCGATGATCGATCGTCGCCTGCGACTCTGTGCCCCGGCCGACGATTCTCTGCTTCAACTCGTTAAGCGAAGGAGGCATAAGAAAAATAAAGACGCCCTCGGAAAACTTCTCCCTGACCTTGATGGCCCCCTGCACTTCAATCTCCAAAATGATGTCCTTACCCTCGGCCAACGTCTTCTCCACAAAGTCTCGCGGAGTGCCGTAGTAATTGCCTACGTATTCCGCATACTCGAGAAGCGCGTCCGACTCGATCATCCGCTTGAATTGCTCATGCGTCTTGAAGAAGTAGTTGACCCCGTCCCGCTCGCCTTCGCGGGGAGAACGAGTCGTTGCCGACACGGAGTACACGAGCTCGGACAGCTTGCCGCGCAGAGCGGAGCAAACGGTCCCTTTGCCGACGCCCGAAGGGCCGGACAGTACAAACAAAATTCCTCTGTTCATCGTGTTCCCCAATTCATTCATCGTGTTCGTCGTCTTTGGTAGACAACCGGTGCGCAACCGTCTCCGGCTGAACGGCCGACAAAATCACGTGATCGCTGTCCGTAATAATGACCGCGCGCGTGCGGCGGCCGTAGGTCGCGTCGATCAGCATGTGTCTGTCCCGCGCCTCCTGGATAATCCTCTTGATCGGAGCCGACTCAGGGCTCACGATAGAAATAATCCGATTCGCGGACACGATATTGCCGAATCCGATATTGATCAGCTTGATCGCCATGGTATGCACTTTCCCCCCGGTCATTCCTACCACACAGCTGCGGCCGGTGCCCGACTGTCGCTTCCAGTGTTGCCAGAAGCGGCCCGCCGCATACTGAAGGCTGATATGCCCTTTTTTGTACATCTATCGATTATTGCCTATTGTACTTCAAAACCACGGGGGGGACAAGAGGAACTAAAGCCTTAATTCGCTTGTTTCCGGTTCAAGCTCCCGCTCCTCGCGCGAACGTATTCCGTTAAGGAAACGGTCATCTCGTAAGCCATGAACGGAGTCATCAGGTAGATGCCGTTAAAATGCTCCATCGCCACGTCCAGCAGCTCTTCGGCGATTTTGACGCCGGCGGCGCGCCCTTCGGCTCCTTCCAGCCCGCTCATCCGCTGGCGCACCGCATCCGAGAGCTGGATCCCCGGAACCTCGTTGTGCAAATATTCGGCGTTGCGCCCGCTGGCCAGCGGGAAAATGCCAAGGAATATCGGGACGCTTAAATGCTTGGTCGATTCCGCGATCCGCACGATTAGCTCCGGGTCGTATACCGGCTGGGTCATAATGTAATCCGCTCCCGCCGATATTTTGCGCTCCAGCCGCTGCACCGCTTTATCCAAATGCTTTACGTTCGGGTTAAACGCCGCTCCGACGACGAACTTCGCTTTCTGCTTCAGCGGCTTGCCCGAGAAGGCGATTCCTTCGTTAAGCTGTTTGATCATACGAATAATTTCGAATGAGGTCAGATCGTATACCGAGCTTGAACCCGGCAAATCCCCGAACTTGGCCGGGTCGCCGGTCACCGCCAGCACATGGTCGATGTCGAGCGCGTCGAAGCCCATCATATGCGATTGCGTGCCAATCAGGTTGCGGTCGCGGCAGGCGATATGCGCAAGCGGCCGAATGCCGACGCGCTCCTTCAACAGCGCGGCCAGCGCCAGGTTGCTCATCCGGGTAACGGCCAGAGAATTGTCCGCCATCGTCAGAGCGTCGGCCTTCGCGTCTTTTAGCGCCTGGGCGCCCGCCATGAACTTCGTGATGTCGAGATCGCGCGGCGGGTCCAGCTCGACGATGATCGTGTGGCGTTCGCGCACGAGATCGACGATGCTCGGCTCCGCATCCTGCGGCGGCTCGACCGGCGCCGGAGCCGCTTCGACGACGATCGCCGGACTCTCGACAGGTGCAGGAGCGGTCGTCTGCGCGACGGGCGAGTACCCATTCAGCGCTTTCGCGATCTCCGCGATATGCTCCGGAGTCGTTCCGCAGCAGCCCCCGATCAGTTTCGCTCCCGCGTCCGCGAATCGGCGAGCCGACAATCCGAAGTATTCCGGAGTCGCCGAGTAGACGACTTTGCCGTCCACGTAGTCCGGGATGCCGGCATTCGGAAACACGCTTAGCGGCAGCCCCAAATCAGCCGGAATCGTCTCCACCGCGCGCAAAATGCCGGTCGGCCCGCTGCGGCAGTTAAAGCCGATGACATCCGCGCCCTCGCCCTTCAACCGACGGAACGCATCGGCAAGCGGAATGCCGTCGTGCGTTCTCTCAGGGTCCTCGACCGCGAATTGGCAGATGACGCTGATGTCGCTTTTTTTACGGATGATCCCTAGCGCCAGCGACAGTTCCTCAAGATCAAAGAACGTTTCCAGCAGCAACCCGTCAACGCCGGAAGCCAGCAGAACGCCGATCTGTTCTTCAAAATCGCGCTTGACGACCGCCGTTCGAATATTTTTGCCTGCTCCCCCCCGTACCGCGCCGATCGATCCGACAACGTACACGCCGTCTCCGACCGCTTTGCGGGCGAGCGCGACGCCGGCGGCGTTGATCTCCTCGACCTTCTTCTCCAAGCCGTAGCGGGCAAGCTTGTTCTGCTGCGCCGAATACGTATTCGTCTCGATAATCTCGGCTCCGGCCGCCGCATACTGTCGATGCACGTCCGCGATAACGTCGGGCTTAAGCAGATTGAACTCCTCGAACGACACGCCGACCGGCAGGCCGAGCTGATATAGGTAAGTCGCCATCGCGCCGTCGCCGACTAGCGGCTTGCGGGCGAGGGCCGTGCGCAAATCCGGTTTCATGAAGCTTCCCATCCATTCCTTATAATAAAGTATCCTTAATGTAGCATAATTTTCATCCTGGGAAAATGGCAAAACCCGACCAATTTCGATCGGGTTGAGCGGATTTTTTTATTTTTAGCGGGAGGCGGCGTCGGATTGCGGGGCCGCCAGGGCGGCGGCACGCGTCTCTCCCGCCTTCCACCGGGCTTCGCGACCGATGCGGAAGGAAGCGGCTGCGAGCACCGCCGCCGCGGCGACGGCAAGCGCCCCCAGCCAGCTGATCGACCACAACGACACGCCGCTGACGATCGCGCCGCCGATGCCGGCTCCCCCGGCCATCGCCAACTGCAGCATGGAGGAATTCAGGCTCAGCATGATTCCCGAAGCTCCCGGCGCAAGCGTCAGCAGGTAATATTGCTGCGTCGGTCCCGAAGACCATGCGGCGAACGCCCACAGCATGAGCAGCGGGAACATCATTGCCGCAGAATGGGAGAAGACCGAGAGCAGCAGTAAGACCGCGGCGTGCAGCAGCATTCCTCCGAGCAGCGTGCGGCGGATGCCCCATTTGTCCGAGCTGAAGCCGCCGAGCTTGGAGCCGATCAGACTCGCTATCCCGAACGCGAACAAGCCGACGCTGACCGCCCGTTCGCTCATTCCTGTAATCGACAGCAGAAACGGGGAAATATACGTATACATGATCGAATAGCCGAAAATCCAGAAAAACGTCACCGACAAAGCGAGCGCGATTCGCGGACTCCGAAGCAGCGCCAGCTGCGACCGGAACGGAACCGGCGCTTCTCCTTCCGTCTCCCGAATCGCCCTGGCGATAGCGACCACCCCTAGCAGACTGAGCAGTCCGATCCCCGCGAAGATCAGTTTCCAGTCATAGGAGGCGGCGATAATCCGGCCGAGCGGCACTCCCACAATCAGCGACGTGCTGAACCCCATTACCAACGTGGCGATGGCGCTCCCCTGCTTACCCGCGGGCGCCAGCTTGGAGGCGACCGTCAGCGAGGCGACGACGAACACGCCGGTTCCAAGCGCCAAGATCATGCGCGAAACCATCAATACGGTGTAGTTGGGAGACAGAACCGCGATCGCGTTGCCGACGATGAACAGACCGAGCGCGCCGAGCATCAGTTTTTTACGTCCGACTTTGGCCGTGGCCGCCATGATGACGGGCGTCCCGAATGCGAAGGCGAGCGAGAAAACGGTAATCAGCTGCCCGGCCGCGGCGATCGACACCCCCACGTCCCCGGCAACCTTGTCTAGAATGCCCGCGATAATGTTTTCCGATGTTCCAACCAGAAAACTGACGACGGCCAGCAAATAAATTTTCCATGAATTCTGCATGCTTCTACAGCCCCTTCTTCCCCTAATTTCTATATTTCTAAAAATATAGAAATATTCTCAAAAAAAAAAAAAAAAAATTACGGCAGCAAATAGGGCGCGTAATTCTGCGCCATATCGCGGTTAACGCCATAGAAAATATATGTGCCGTCCTTGCGCAAGGTCAGCGGGCCGCAGGC